>R25__coassemble_29_pt1 | contig 96079 bp, 83 predicted proteins | sample R25__metabat2_low_PE_027 | metagenome-assembled genome bin R25 | reverse complement strand
AACAGGGCTTATAGCCCTTTTGCAAACCACCCGTTTTACGGGTGGTTATGATTTTAACAAAGATATCCAAATATCTCGAATTTGCAAGGTCAAGATAAAAACCATTCTCGGTAAAGGATTCATTTGTGAGTTCATTTCCGCTCTCAGCGTCAAACGGAAATACCATACAGTTACCGTTTCTTACTGCAAAACTGAATGAAATACTGTAGTCTGCGTAAGTCGGTGCGATGGAAATTGAACCGATTTTTCTTGGATTATTCTTAATTTTATAATTTAAAACAACCTCATAATTTCCTTCTTCAAATGTAACAATTTGTGTATCAGCGCCTTTTTCGACAGCTTTAAGATAATCTGTATAAACAACAGGTTCAGCTTTTTTGTTTTGGTAATCTGTAAATCTCGTTATTAGTGTGCCTACGCCAAAGTTTTGCTTGGCAACCTCAAAAAACTGATTGTATCCGCGAATATCTGCGGCGATTGATAAATCATCATCATTATTAAGTCTGTTTATATCTTGTTCAAGAGAAAAGGCCAATTTGATTTCATCGCCTGCGTTTTTCAAAAAAACCGGTATCTTATTTTCAACAACATAATCAGTAAATCCTGTTATATAAAATCGGCCTAATCTCCAGCCAAAGTGATGGTCACTTTTTTTGATAGGTTGCTTTTTTGAGTAACCATCGTTTTTGCCTGCATTATAAAATTCACAATCATCAAAAAAATACTTTTGCGGTAAATTTTCGTCATCGGCGAAAACGGCGCAAGGGGAAAAAATTACCAGTGCAATAAAAAACAGAATAAAAGCTATCCAACAATTTTTCATAAAACCCCTCCGATAAATAATTATGACATCTACTGAATGTCAATATAATTCGCATTATAACATAAAATAACCTCAATGACAAGCACTAAATGTCATTGAGGTGTAATATGTTCAAAAACAAAAATAATGATAAAAATAATATATGCGGCGAAAGGGTTGCCGAATTGCGAATGGCAATAGAGCCCAAGTGCAGCCAGCGTCAGCTTGCCGAGTTGCTTCAGCTGCAGGGCGTTGACTTGGATAAAAACGCCATACAGCGAATAGAATGCGGCAAAAGATTCATCACCGATATTGAAATTCAGGCCTTTTGCCGGGTGTTCAAAATCAGCTACAACGAGTTTTTCGGCGAAAACAATACATAAAAATTAAGTGTGCAGATGAAAAGACCTGCACACTTTTGTTGTTTTTGTGCTTATTCCGCGTCGTCGGCGTTTTCCCAGTTGTGCCATACGCCCTGAATGTCGTCGTTGTCTTCAAACATCTCAAGCATCTTGCCCATGGCGGTAATGTCATCCGGGTCGGTGAGCGCGACATAGTTTGAGGGGATGTAGGCAACATCCGCCGAAAGGAAGGTGTAGCCCTTGTCCGCAAGCGCGCTGCTTACAGCGCCGCAATCATAGGGATCGGTGCGGATTTCGTAAATGCCGTCGTCGGTAAGAAAATCTGTCGCGCCCGCTTCAAGAGCGTCTTCCATAAGCTTTTCTTCGTCAATTCCTTCCTGCTCAAGAATGATAACGCCCTGTTTTGTAAACATAAACGAAACGCTGCCGCTCTGGCCCATATTTCCGCCGTATTTGTCAAAATAGTGGCGCACATCGCCGGCGGTTCTGTTGCGGTTGTCAGTAAGAGCCTCTACAATAACGGCTATTCCCTTGGGACCGTAGCCTTCATAGACGATTTCCTCATATTTCTTGTCGCTGTCTTCACCGGCGGCTTTTTTGATTATTCTCTCAATGTTGTCGTTGGGAACATTGTTCGCCTTCGCTTTCGCGATAACATCCTTGAGTTTTGAGTTTGAGGCGGGATCGGGACCGCCTTCGCGGACAACAACGGCAATCTCTCTGCCGATTTTTGTAAAGACCTTCGCTCTCGCGTTGTCGGTCTTTTCTTTTTTGCGTTTTATGGTGCTCCATTTTGAATGGCCTGACATAAAAAAACCTCTCTTTATTAATTTTAACTTTAATATTATATATCAAACAATCAAACCGTGTCAAGTTTTTACAGCGGTTTGCGAAAGCCTTTTCCGAGAATCTCGTTTGCCTCGCTGATGATGATAAAGGTCTGCGGGTCAACCGATTTAATAATCTTATTTATTTTTTGCACCTCATGGTTGCGCACAACACACACAAGCATCTGCTTGTTTTCGCCGGAATACGCGCCCTCAACCGGGATTTTTGTAACTCCGCGCGGAGTTTTTGTGGTTATTGCAGATGAGATTTCATCACCTTTTTCGGTAATAATCATAAGCATTTTTGCGTTGCCCATACCGTAGTTTATTTTGTCAATAACAGTTGAACTCACAAAAATAACAATAACGGCGTACAGCGCGCTTTCAATGTTGCGGAACACAACAGCCGCCGTGATTACCACAACAGCGTCGCTTATCATAATAACCCTGCCTATGGGTATGTGCTGCCAACGCTTATGAACAAGCCTGCCTATAATATCCGTGCCGCCGGTGGTTGTGCCTGTCATAATAACAAGAGCGAGGCCCACGCCCGAAAGCAGACCGCTTATAAGCGCGATAAGAAGTTTGTCATCGCCTTTATAAACAGGCAGAATTTTTCCCCATATATCAAGGGCGGCGGAGAGCAGAGCGACTACCCACAGCGTTTTGCCAACAAAAGCTTTGCCGATAAAAACAAAGGCGAGCAGAAGCAGGGGAAGGTTTAAAACAAAATTTATTGTGCCGAGAGAGAAACTTTTAAACAGGTAGTTTACGACAATCGCCAAACCCGAAATACCGCTTTGCGCAATGTTGTTGGGCACCGCAAAGCAGTTGAGTGAAATCGAATAGATTGAACAGCCGAGAACCCACAGCAGATTGTCTTTTAAAAACTGTAAAACCTGTTGTCTTGAAGGTGATTTATTTTTCATTTTTGTTCCCTTCGCAAATCGCGTCAAAAAGTTCCTCAATCCTGTCGCCGCTTCCGTTTAAATAGAGCCAGCCGAAAAGAGCCTCAAGCCCCGTCGCGCTGTGGTATTCGCCCGGCGTGGCGTTTTTGGGAATACCGCCGACCTTCGCGTTCCTTCCCCGCTTGTAAACTGCGGTTTCATCGGGTGAGAGCATCGGCATAATGATGTGTGCCGCCTTTGCCTGTGCCTCGGCGCGAACCATCTCAACGGCGAGGGTGTGCAGCTCCTTTACGGGGCGGCTGCCGCTTTTGAGCAGATATTCACGCACAAGCAACCCGTAAACCGCGTCGCCCGCAAAAGCGAGGTCAAGCGGAGTCAGTTCGTCCGGGGAAGCACCGGCGGCATCGTCTTCGGTTATAACAGAGGGCTGATTTTTGCCCTGTTTTCTGCTTTTAATAAACGAAATCAAATTCCAGGTCATAGATAGAAACAGTATCTCCTTCCTGAATGCCCTTTTCCACAAGAGCGGCGATTATGCCTGAGGATTGCAGAACTCGCTCGAAATACTGCAGCGATTCATAGTCGTCAAGGTCGGTGCGGGCAAGAATTTTGAGCAGCCACGGCGCTTCGACAAAATATACTCCGTCCTCCACGCGGATTGTGAACCCGTCATCCTTTTTCTTTTCAAAGAATGTGGCGGGAATTTTTTCCGTTTCATATCTCTTTACGGGGGGCAGGTCCGCAAGGCGCTTCCACACCTCGTTTATAACCTCTTTTGTGCCCTCCGCTATCGGAGCGCACATAGTCATAAACATATATCCTTTGCCTTCTATATAGTTTTTCAGCCGTTCAACCTGTTCGTCTTCGGCTAAATCTATTTTGTTCGCAACAACAATCTGCGGTCTTGAGGCAAGTTCTTCGTTGAATTTTCTCAGTTCCCTGTTAATTGCCTCGAAATCCTCTATTGGGTCTCTGCCCTCGCTGCCCGCCGCGTCAAGAATGTGAACAAGCATTCTGCAGCGCTCCACATGGCGCAAAAACTCGTGACCGAGCCCCACACCGTCGCTCGCGCCTTCAATAAGGCCGGGAATATCGGCAATAACAAAGGAGTTGCCGTCGCCCATATCAACAACGCCAAGTACGGGTGTGATTGTGGTGAAATGGTAGTCGGCGATAATCGGTTTTGCCTCGCTTACAACGGAGATAAAGGTGGATTTGCCTACATTCGGAAAGCCGAGAAGCCCTACATCAGCAAGCAGTTTCAGCTCAAGAGTTACCTCCCATTCCTCACCGGGAGTGCCGTCTTTCGCGAAGCGCGGTACCTGACGGGTAGGGGTTGAAAAATGCGTGTTTCCCCAGCCGCCTCTGCCGCCCTTCGCGGCAATGAAAGGCTCGTCGTCAGACATATCCGACATAACGGCTCCGCTTTCAACCTCGCGTATTACCGTACCTCTCGGCACCTTGATAATAAGGTCCTCGGCGCTTTTGCCGTTTTTTCTGCCGCCCTGACCGGGTTCGCCGTTTTTTGCCTTGTAGCTGCGCTTGTAGCGAAAATCGGCAAGGGTTGAAAGGTTGCTGTCAACCTGAAAAACAATGTTTCCGCCTCTGCCGCCGTCACCGCCGTCGGGACCGCCTGCCGCCACATATTTTTCACGGCGGAAACTTACGGCACCTCTGCCGCCGTCACCCGCCTTTATTATAATTTTTGCAATATCAACAAACATAAAAAGTACCCTGTTTCATAATAATTCCAACTCATTATTATAAATCATTATTGTATGTTTTACAACCTTATTATTCTTCATCATCGTCCCGTTTATACTCATACCTGCTGCGGTCATATTCATATCTCCCGGGGTCAACGGGGTTATATGCCTTTACAGACGCTCCGCAGTGCGGGCAATTAAGGCAGGTACCCACCACATATACGCCTCCGCAGTAGTCGCAGGTTTCCTGAATAAGCACCTTGCCGTCAACCGAAGGCACCTTTTGATAATCTTTATAATTTTTCATTTTAAGTATATTCATAATGCTGAAAAACACGGGGAAGCCCCACATTGCCGCCATAACAAGCAGAATCATTGATGCCTCTTTGACACTTTCTTTGTCGGTGTGTCTCTGCATAATTTGAGGAGTAATCTGCTCAAAGGAGAGCCTTATTGCCCTCTCAACGGTATATTTTGAATTTGCCGTAAGGTATTTCTGAAGCAGGCCGTTGAAAACACCGGCGGAATATTCGGTTATTATATTGTCGGTGTCATCGCCCTGCATGCCTTCCCAAAACCAGTCAACATAGTTCGGGTTCTGAATAACCGCAGGTTGGGAATAGACTATAAGCCAGTGCTTTTCATCGTCAAATGTGTTCACATAAAGGTCATAGGCATAGTTCTCAAGGCTTGTGTAGTTGCGCCAGGTTTCGTTTGTGACGGTGACTACAGCGGGAGTTATCCCTGTAACATCGAAAAAGCCTGAGAGCGCTTTTTCCATAGCCGCCCTGTCTGAAATAATTCCGAGATTGTCTTCAATAACAATTGTTGTGTCATAATCGGTAAGCAGCTTTTTCGGCGCGCGGAATACTCCCGAAATTGAGCTGAAAGAGCCAAAAGCAAACGCCGCCATAAAAAGCGTTATTACTATTATGACAAAAATGTTTGAAATATAGTCCTGCTTTTTTGTTTTTGTTATGTCGCGGTCGGCATACAGTATATCCGTTCTGCCGTTGTGGTAGCGAACATAGGGGGTTGCGCCCGCAAAATATTTTCTGCTTGCTGTCGGCATTGAGCGTGTTCCCGATGATGAGCCGCCGCGCGAGCCTCCTCCGCTGTGCCCGCCTCCGCCGTGCGAGCCTCCTCCTGATGAATGTGGCATACAGTTTCCTCCTTGTTTGTTTCTGCTTTCCGTTGATTTGTGTTATGCTGCGGTTATTTCATAAAAAACAACCGCGTTGGGGTTGAGCGTTATGTCAAGGGTAAATTCGCCGTTTTCGGCTTTTACTGTTGTTTCAACGGGCTTGAGTTTTGCGCACTCCTCATATTTATCATGAAGTTCGTTAAAATAGATGTTTCTTGCCCGTTCATCTGTAAGAGTCGCGGTGCTTCCGAGAATGGGATCGTCCGGAGACCAGGATGAGCAACTGCTGTCAATTCCGTATTTTTCTCTGTCACGCACCCACTCGTCAAAGAAATTGCAGTTGTCATCAATAACATAAGCCCTGATTTTCAAGGGCTTGTCGCCAAACTGCGGGGCACTTACTTTGAATTTAAGGTCGGCGGTTTTGGCGTAGTTTACATCGTTTTTAAAATTATATGCCATAACACGAAGCGTGCCGTTCTCCTCATCAAACGCGGAAAACGCATCAACCTCTGTGCCGAATTGCAGCCCTCTGCGGACTTTTTCGGTTAAAACGGTTTTCGCGTTTTTATAAAGTGCGGCGAATTTCGCAACATAATAACTTACGGTAGGTATTCCCGTTGACATTCCGTCGGTCATATACTGCCATGCGGAAAAATATGATATATCGTTTTCAAACATTATTTTTGCCAGCCTTGCGTCATAGGCGGCCTGATATGTGTAGCCCGTTATTCTCGCCGCAAGCTCGTCGGAGTCTTTACCGGGTGTTCCGCACAGAATTCTGCCCTCGTCAAAACCGTAAACAAGGTTGTCAAAACCGTATTTTTCAGCCGCGTTTCGCAAATGTGCAATTGTCTGAGCGGGCTTCATGCCGGATGTGTATTCGCCGGGCTTTGAGTCATAAAAAGAAGCTGTGAGCATATTGAGGCGGGAACCCTTTTTGCCTGTTTTGTAATTTGTGCCCTCGGCGCAGTGCTTTATAAAATTTCTTTCATCCCAAAGCCCTTCTGTTACGGTCATTGAGTGAGCGCCCACAAACACATCTTCGCCTATTTCATCAATCAGCGCCTGAACGGTGTAATCATAAAGCTTGCAATATGCCTCAAAGGTTTTCTCCGGGTCTCCGTCCTCGGTCGAGAACCAGTTGGCGTTTTCATATTCCGTCATAACGGCAAAGCGCCATTTCAGCAGTTCCTCTTTGCCGAACGCCTCAACAAGTGCGCGTGCGCAGGCGGCGATATAATTGTAATAAATATCATAATCATCGGGCGGATAGATATTTGTGCCGAACATTGTGTCGGTGCTTGCCGCTTTTGAGTATTTGACAGGCACACTGCCGAGCTTGAGATAAGGTTTTGCGCCGAGGCTCAGAATACCCCTGCAGTTGTTTATGAGTTTTGAAAAATCGTAATCGTCCTTTATGGAAGAGTCGGCGGGGTTTACGAACAAATCCCTTTGAGGGCTTCCTCCCGTGCACTGCATAAGCTCAACATATTCAACAAAGTCAAAAATATTGTATTCATCCGAAATCTGCGGGTTTACAAACGGATTGCCCTCTATGCTCCAGACAGTGAGATTGGATGAAACATTGCCGAGAGTGTCGCCTGTTTTCGAAGCGTTGATTTCAAAAGCGTAATTATTGAAAATGTCATTTATTTTTACTGAGATTTCTCCGAAAATTCCGCTGAAAAACGCGAAAACAGCAAGAAAAAACGCAACAACTTTATTCATAATAAAACACCTCACGCTTTGATAATTTTTAATTCGCTTATCATTACTCCGATTTTCTTTTCTTCCATAACAAGGTCAAGCCTGCCGTCCGAGAATACATTTGAGGGTATAAAATATTCTCTTGACATAAACCCTCCGCAAAGCATTTGCTCATCATAAGCCTCGTCGCTTTTACCGCCGGGGAGTTCGCCCTCATAAACAGTATTCCCGTTTGCGGTTATTCTGAAAACGCCCGCTTTTTCATAGTTGCGGTCGGCAAATGTCACAATAAGACGGTAAGCTGTGCCGGGTGAAAATCCGTCTGCCGCGAGGCGGAAGGAGTAATTGTCAAACACCTTGAACATACAACAGGGCATCTGCCCGTTGTTGACATCGGGTCTGTCTGCCTGAACATTTATATAAACCTCACCCTCCTGCGGTTCGCCCGTTCCCGCAAGCCCGTTTTCGGCAACGGAATAATAAAGCTCATCATCGGCAACCGTGTTGCGGCTGAAAACCCTTTTTATGAATTCAGCCCTCTCTTCACCGTCATATTTTCGGGCAAATTCAAACCGGTTGAGCAGCCACGCTCTGTCGGTTACGGGCAGGTCTATTGTTTCAAGCACGGCGCCTCGCTCCCAGCTGTCGGCGCGGTAATGCTCCACATCAAGTTGAAGCCCGATTTCATCAAAGAGCAGGGCTGCAAGGTCGTCAATTTCTTTTCTCAACGCCTTGTATTCATCGTCATAATCTGCTTGCAAAACCGATTCCGCCGTTTGCATATTTCCTTGATTTACAAGGGCTTCTGCCTCTTTCACAAGAGCGTTTTCAAATATTCTGCGCCTTCTCACAAGCAGGTCGCATTTTGCCCTGAAAAAGAGCTGGTTGAAGCGCCAGTTTTCATTTAAAAAACTGTATTTTTCCGAAAGCGAGCGGAATATTGCGTGAGTTTCTTCGATTCCTTCGTTTCCTGCCGGGTCGTCATACCAGTTTTCTTCAAGTTTCAGAATCGCTTCGGCAATGATATATGAAGGAACGCCCGCGAAAAACAGTCTTGCATAGTCCTGCAAAATGCTTTTGACACTCTGATTGTCGTCATAATCAAGGCTGCTCCACACAAATTTGTTAACATCATCTGTTATTCCCTCGGAGTAACTGACGCTTCCGCATACAAAGTCCTTCGTCAGTGAGTGAAGATAAGCAAACTCCAACGGCCTCGGATTTGTGCATTCCCTGCTTAATCCCGCGCACAGGGCGTAATGCCAGTCGTCCCTGTCAAAATGAACAGGGTATTCGCACCTGAGATTATGTGTTATGTCGGGATAGAACCTTATCGGCAGATGCGACGGTATCTTCTTTCTCAGCACATCAAGCGGGAACGCGTGGTTCGGTCCCATAATGATTCCGTCAATGCCCTCACTGTCTTTTTTAAGGCATTTTATAAACTCGTCTCCCCAGCCCTCAATGCCGTGCGGAGCCTGCGCGGAGGGAAAGATTTTTATATCTTTATTGACCGATTTAACGGACTTGCTTATTGCTTTACATCTGCGCAGAAATTCATCGGCGGGCAGGTCGCCCGGGTCTCCGCCGGGCGGAAAAATCACATTGACGCGCGGCAGTTTTTTAACAAGATTTTTTCTTGTCTGCGCCGCGGATTCATCCGTTTCGCAGTCAGCGTTCGGGTACCAGAGCGACACATCAAGGTCGAGTTCTTCAGCCATACGGCACGCTTCAACGAGAAACTCCTCCTCGTCATATTTCATAAGCGCGTTTCTGCGCGATTTTCCGTTTTCATAAGGGATGTGTTCAACGGTGTTGCAGCCCATGAACATCAGGTCAAGGTAATATCTGCGGTAGTCTTCGTAACTCCACGCGTCGTAGGTGTTGGGAGTTGTTCTGTAACCGAGCTGATGCCCTCTTATTTCTTTGCAGGGGGAGTAATCACCCGAAATACGGCATTCCGTTTCAAATTTTCCGCCGTTGTAAACACTCTTTTTCAGAAACTGTGAAAAGCCGAAAATGAAGCCGCGTATTCCGTGCGCGTAAACGCTGATTGCGCCATCGGACTCTTGAATTGAAAAACAGTCTTTACTTCTCATCGGCCGCGTGAAAAATCCGAAAGAATAATCATCGCCGTTCTCTGCTGATTCCGGGCGTTTTTTTGTTCTTGCTTCAAGTTCATCCGCAAAAAGAATTGCCGCCTTTTTTTCATCGGCGGTTACCGCTTTGATTTTAAATCTGTCAATACTGAATTTCAAATCAAACACCTCTTAAATAATAATATCATAATGGTTTATTTATCGTCAATTACAATATGTTGCAAAAAGAAAATAAAAATGATAAAATACAAAATATAATTACGATTATAAAGGAGAACGCGCTATGGAACGCATTTTCACAAAAGGCGAACGCTTCGTTGACGCTTCGGGCAGGCAGAGAATATTCAACGGCATCAATCTCTGCGATAAAGGCACTCCGAACGCCGACAATACGGCCAAGGTTTACAACCTTGATTTTGATGAAGAACTCATTGTCAGGCTGAAAAAATGCGGCTTCAATCTGGTGCGTCTCGGCCTTACCTGGGACGGTGTTGAGCCGCAACCCGGTAAATACAACGGGGAGTATATTGCGAAAGTTAAAAAAGTAGCGGACAGCTGCGAAAAGCACGGAATGTATTTTTTTCTTGATATGCATCAGGATTTATACGGCGGAGCGGTCGATACACCGGCGGACGGCGCTCCTATGTGGGCGTGTATGACCGATGGGTACAAATTCAAACCGACCAAATTTGTTTGGGCGGAAGGCTATTTCTGGGGTAAAGCCATACACAGGTGTTTTGACCACTTCTGGGCAAACGATATTGTTTGCGGCAAGCCGATTCAGGAGCATTACTGTGATATGTGGAAATATCTTGCCAAAGAGTTTGAGGGCTATACATCGCTTTTCGGTTTCGATATTATGAACGAGCCCTTTCCCGGCACCCCCGGCGGCAAGGTCTTCCGCAAACTCATAGGCAGCGTTGTTCTTTCGGGTATGTTTGACCGCCGCGTTCACAGAGTTCAGCTTCTTAAAGACGCCCTCAGGGGAGAAACACGCCATAAGGTACTTGACCAGTTTGACGACCCCGAATTTTTCAGTCATATTGTCACCCGCGGCGGAGGTAAAATCATAAAGGATTTTGACGAAAATTATTATTCTCCGTTCCTGAACAGAGTTGCGACCGCTATCCGCGAGGTTACTGATAAAGGCATAATCATAATGGAAAACTGCTATTATTCAAACCTATCTATTCCCTGTTCAACCCCGGCGGTCACCGTAAACGGCAAACGCGAAAGTCAGCTCTGTTTTGCTCCTCACGGCTATGATTTGATGGTTGATACGCCCGATTACAAATATGCCAGCAATTCTCGTACGGGGGCGATTTTTGATGAACATAAACGCACGCAAAAACGCTTGAATGTTCCCGTTTTTGTCGGTGAATGGGGAGGAAGCGGCGGCAATGAAGATAAAACCTGGCTTAATCACATAAACTTCCTGCTTGATAAATTTGATGAAAATCAGTGGGGGCAGACTTATTGGGCATATACCGGCGATATGTTTGACACGGTTGTTATGGAAAGCCTTGTGCGTACCGCTCCCGTAGCGGTAACCGGCACAATAGACAGCTACAGAACCGACCGCGAAAACGGAACTTTTGTGCTCAAATACACACAGGGCTATGATTTTAAAGAGCCTACGGAGATTTTTGTTCACAAAACTCCGGCTCGCATTGAAACCGACGGAGAATACGAATTTGTTAAAACCGACGGCGCTCAGGGCGGTGTTCTCAAAGTCAGAACAGGCACCGGCAAGCACAAAGTAATAATTTCTTTTTGAGAGGCAGAATGACAGTAGATATTTATGATTTTGATAAAACAATGGTTCCGTTTGATACAGGCTCGCTTTTTTGTCTGTGGAGCCTCATACACTATCCGTGGATAATTGTTTTTGCGCCTTATGCCGTTTACGGCATTATCCGTTTCGGGTTAATTGAAAGAAATTTCTCAAAAATGAAAAAATACGCTTTCGGATTTGTACGCGTAATTTCGCTTGAAAAGGCGGCGAAAAAATTCTGGAATAAATATGAAAAGAAAGTTTTTGATTACTGTAAAAAAGAAAACCGCGTGAACTTCACCGCGGTTATAAGCGCAAGCCCCGATTTTCTGCTTGAAGAAATAGCGAAGCGGCTTGAATTTGATTGCCTTATATGCACAAAACACAACAGAAAAACAGGGGAGGTTATCGGTAAAAACTGCCGCGGTGAAGAGAAAGTGCGAAGGTTTCGTGAACTCTTCCCCGACGCCCGGGCGGAGAATGTTTACTCGGACTCTCTGCTTCATGACAAATACATTTTTTCACTCGGCAAACATTGCTTTCATGTTGAAAAAGGCGGCGTTTTAAAAGAGTTTGTTTACACTGAAATGTATTCTTAACAGTAAAATCCGCTCCGCAACCGTCAGGCTGCGGGGCTTTTGCTTGCTTTAGAAACCGTGGCAGAATATATAAATTATTTTAAATTTATTAATATTTTATTTAAGAAAAGTATTTACTTTAATGCTCCCTTTATGTTATAGTCTATAATGCTCTAATTTGGATATTTGTATCATTTGCGGGGGGTGTGAGCGTTGGCGGTTAAAATCAAATCGGTCTGCCGGGGGAGCCGGGCTGAAAAAAAGAAAATCCGCGGCGGCGATGTTTTGCTCAGTGTCAACGGTCACACAATAAACGATGTTCTTGATTACCGCTTTTATCTTAATGAAGAAAAGCTTGTTCTTGAAGTTGAAAAAGGCGGCAAATTAAAAAGAATAAAAATCAAAAAAAACGAAACCGATGACATAGGCCTTGAGTTTGAAACATATCTTATGGACAGACAGCACGCCTGCAAAAATAAGTGTGTTTTCTGCTTTGTCGATCAGCTTCCCGACGGCTTGAGAGAAAGCCTTTATTTCAAAGATGATGATTCGCGCCTCTCGTTCCTTTTCGGCAATTACATCACTCTCACAAATATGAGCGAGGATGAGATTGACCGAATTATCAAAATGCATATCAGCCCCATTAATATCTCGGTGCACACAATGAACCCTGAATTGCGCGTGAAAATGATGAAAAATCCCAACGCGGGCAATTCTCTCAGGTTCATAAAAAAACTCGCGGACGCGGGCATTACCCTTAACACCCAGCTTGTTCTCTGCCCCGGCATAAATGACGGAGCGGAACTTGAATACAGCCTGACCGAGCTCGCGAAACTGACGCCTTCGGTGCAAAGCGTCGCGGCTGTACCTGTCGGTATAACCTGCCACAGGCAGGGTCTCGAAAAGCTCAGGCTTTTCACGCCGGAAGAAGCGGGCAGGGTAATCGACACCGTTGACGGTTTTAATAAAAAACTTGTTAAAGCAGGCGGCTTCCCTGTAGCTTACGCGGCAGATGAGTTTTTCATCCAGGCAAACCGCCCCATCCCGGATGAAAACTATTACGGCGACTACCCTCAGCTTGAAAACGGAGTCGGTATGTGGTCTCTGCTTAAAAGCGAGTTTACGGCAGCACTCGAAAAAGCGCCGAGCGACGCTGTTATTAAAGAGCGTAAAATCACCTGGGCAACGGGAGTGGCGGCATATCCGCTTGTGTGCGAGCTTGCCGCGATGGCTCAGGGTAAATTCAATAATCTCAGAATTGATGTTTACAAAGTTACAAACAGACTTTTCGGCTCAACGGTAACCGTAGCGGGGCTGCTTTGCGGCAAGGATTACTTTGATACCCTCAGCAATGCGGCGCTCGGTCAGAAAGTTATTATTCCGGAGGTTTCCCTGCGAAAAGATGACAGCAGATTTCTTGACGATATGACTTTATCACAGCTTCAGCAGGCGCTCGGTGTAAGAATATGCCCCGTGCCGAATGACGGAGCGGTACTTCTGTCGGAGCTTATCAATGATTGAATCCGGCAATATCAGGAGAATAATAAAATGAACAATGTAGTTGCAATAGTAGGCCGTCCCAATGTCGGCAAATCCACGCTGTTTAATAAGCTTACCGGTGAACGCACCGCGATTGTTGATGACACGCCCGGCGTTACGCGTGACAGAATATACGGCGAATGTGAATGGTGCGGCAAAAAATTTATGCTTGTTGACACCGGCGGTATCGAGCCGTATTCCGATGATATTATTTTATCTCAGATGCGACGTCAGGCGGAGCTTGCCATAGACAGCGCTGAGGTTATAATTCTTGTTACCGACTTGCGCTCGGGAGTGGTCGCGACAGATATGGATGTCGCGGCGATGCTTCAGAAAAGCGGCAAACCTATAGTTTTGTGTGTAAACAAATGCGACACAATAGGCGACCTTCCGGCGGATTTCTATGAGTTTTACAACCTCGGTCTCGGCGACCCGGTAGCGGTTTCTTCCGTTCACGGTCTCGGCACCGGCGACCTTCTTGACGAGGTTTGCAAACACCTTCCGGCGGAAGATGAAAGCGTTGAGGAAGAGGAATACATCAAAGTTGCCGTAATAGGCAAGCCCAATGTCGGCAAATCATCGCTTGTAAACGCCGTGCTCGGCGAAGAGAGGATGATTGTTTCTTCAATAGCCGGCACAACAAGAGACGCAACCGATTCCTATGTTGAGAATGAATACGGCAAGTTTATGTTTATTGATACGGCCGGTTTAAGGCGTAAAAGCAGGGTGTACGATCAGATTGAAAAGTATTCCGTTATCCGGGCGCGAATGGCTGTTGAGCGAGCGCAGGTATGCGTTATTATGATAGACGGCACGGAAGGCTTTACCGAGCAGGATTCCAAAGTAGCGGGCATAGCGCACGAAATGGGCAAGGGCTGTATTATTGCCGTCAACAAATGGGATATTGTCGAAAAAGACGGCAAAACGATGGACAGCTACCGGAAAAAGCTTATGAAAGATTTTTCGTTTATGTCATACGCTCCCATAATCTTCATCTCGGCAAAAGAAAAAATCAGGCTTGACAGGCTTTATGAACTCATAAAATTTGTCGATACCCAGAACGCCATGCGCATAACAACCGGCAAACTCAACGAAGTGCTGGCTGATGCCGCGGCAAGAGTACAGCCGCCGACCGATAAAGGCAAAAGGCTGAAAATTTATTATGTTACCCAGGCATCCACAAGACCGCCTACCTTTGTTTATTTTGTGAATAACGCCGAACTTTTTCACTACAGCTATCAGCGCTACCTTGACAATCAGATAAGGGCGGTTTTCGGGCTTGAAGGTACGCCTACAAGGATACTTATCAGAGAAAGGAACAAAGATAAGAAATGACGGTTATCGGCATCGACCCCGGCTATGCCATAGTCGGATACGGTGTGGTGGAGTATAAAGGCAATCACTTCCGTATGCTTGATTTCGGAGCCATCACAACCGATGCTCACACACCTTTTAATATCCGCCTTATTCATATTTACAATGAGCTGTGCGCTCTTCTTGAACGCTGCAAGCCCGAAGCGCTCGCCGTTGAAAAGCTTTTTTTCAACACCAACCAGAAAACCGCCATTGATGTAGCGCAGGCAAGGGGAGTTATAGTTCTTGCCGCTCAGCAGAGAAATATTCCGGTTTTTGAATATACACCCCTGCAGGTCAAGCAAAGCGTTGTCGGCTACGGCAGGGCGGAGAAAAAACAGGTTCAGGAAATGACGAGGATTATGCTCAACCTTCAAAAAATACCCAAACCCGATGATGCCGCTGACGCTCTCGCTATGGCGATATGCCACTGCCATACAAGCGGCTCCGCAATTTCAACATATTTGAATAAGAGGTAAATTTATGTTTTACAGCCTTACCGGAAAAGTGGTTATGAAGGATACCTCAACAGCCGCCATTGACTGTTCGGGAGTCGCGTATCTGCTAAACACTACACTTTTCACAATCAACTCCCTTCCGCCCGTCGGCGAAACGGCAACCGTTTTCACATACCTCGCGGTGCGTGAGGACGCGCTTGACCTTTTCGGATTTTACAGCAAAGAGGAGCTTGAGTGTTTTAAGCTGCTCATAACTGTTTCGGGAGTAGGCCCCAAAGCCGCGACCTCGGTATTGTCGGCGCTTTCTCCGTCGCAGCTTGCCGTGGCGATTTCAAGCGGAGATGTCAAAGCGATAACCGCCGCTCAGGGCGTGGGCGCGAAAATCGCGCAGAGAATAGTGCTTGAGCTCAAGAACAAAATGGGTTCTGTCACAATGAACTCAGATAGCCTTTCTTCCGTTGCCGACGCAACAAAATCCGGCATAAGCAGCGCAAGTAAGGATGCGGTTGATGCTCTTGTTTCCGCATTCGGATACTCCCGCTCAGAGGCAAGCATTGCGGTAGGCAGGCTCGATCAGAACCTTACGGCGGAGGAACTCATACGCAAGGCGCTCGCCGTTCTTGCCAAAAAACTGTAATTTCGGGAGTGTGTTATGGAACAGGAATACGAAACCAGGTTTATGGACGCTTCATATAACGGCAGTGAAGATGAAGATATAGAACTCTCTCTCAGACCGAGGGAGCTTGCCGAATATATCGGGCAGGAAAAGGCGAAAGAAAATCTTTCGGTTTATATTGAAGCGGCGCGCAACAGAAATGAACCGCTTGACCATGTTCTGCTTTACGGGCCTCCCGGGCTCGGAAAAACCACGCTCGCGGGCATAATCGCAAACGAAATGGGCGTCAATTTCAGGGTTACAAGCGGCCCTGCCATTGAAAAGCCGGGCGACCTTGCAGCGCTTCTTACAAACCTTGAGCAGGGTGATGTGCTGTTTATTGATGAAATACACCGCCTTTCACGGGCTATTGAGGAAGTTCTTTACCCCGCGATGGAAGACGGAGTTATTGATATAATCATCGGCAAAGGTCCTTCGGCCCGTTCAATAAGGCTGGATTTAAACCGTTTTACACTCGTCGGGGCAACAACAAGGGCGGGTCAGCTCAGTTCACCCCTTCGCGACCGCTTCGGCGTTATTTTAAGGCTTGAGATGTATTCGGCACAGGAGCTTAAAATGATTGTCAACCGTTCGGCCGGTATTCTCGGAGTTAAAATAGATGAAGATGGCGCGCTCGAAATCGCTTCGCGTTCAAGAGGAACTCCCAGAATAGCGAACCGTCTTTTGCGCAGAGCCCGCGATTTCGCGGAAGTTAAATGTGACGGAATAATAACAAAAGAGGCGGCATCAATGGCTCTTGAAAAAATGGAAATAGACCCGCTTGGGCTTGACAATATCGACCGCCTTATACTTACAACCATGATTAAAAACTACAACGGCGGCCCCGTTGGGCTTGAAACGCTTGCCGCTGTAATAGGTGAGGAATCGGTGACAATCGAGGATGTTTACGAGCCTTACCTTATGCAGCTCGGTTTCTTAAGCAGAACGCCGCGCGGCAGAATTGTCACTCCCGCGGCATATAACCATCTCGGAATACCGATGCCCGGTCAGCAGAAATTCGGAGTGTAATTATGAGAATTGCGCAAAGCTGGAAAGATTATGAGCTGATTGACTGTTCAGACGGCGAAAGGCTCGAACGCTGGAAAGATATTATTCTTGTGCGCCCCGACCCTCAGGTTATCTGGAAAACCCCGAAAACCGACAGACTCTGGAATAACGCGCACGCCGTCTATAACCGCTCATCAACAGGCGGCGGAAGCTGGACGGTCAATAAAAAAATGCCGGATGTCTGGCAGGTCGGTTTTAATGAGCTTAAATTCAATATCAAAACAATGGGCTTCAAGCACACCGGGCTTTTCCCCGAGCAGGCTGTCAACTGGGAATACCTGGCCGATGTCATTAAAAAAGCCGGCAGACCCCTTAAAGTGCTTAATTTGTTCGCTTACACCGGCGGAGCAACCGTTGCCGCGTTAAAAGCGGGGGCAAGCGTAACGCATGTTGACGCTTCAAAAGGAATGACGGCGTGGGCAAAAGAAAACGCCGCGCTGTCCGGCGTTGCCGACAAACCGGTAAGATGGCTTGTTGATGACTGCATAAAATTCGTTGCGCGTGAAATACGCAGAGGCAACACCTATGACATAATTATTATGGATCCGCCTTCTTACGGCAGAGGCCCGGGCGGTGAGGTCTGGAAGCTTGAAAACGAGATTTACTCTTTTGTTGAAAACTGCACACACCTTTTGAGCGAAAACGCGGTTATGATGCTAATCAACTCATACACAACGGGTCTGTCTCCCTCGGTTATGCAGTATATTCTCTCCGAAACAGCGGGCCGCAGGCTCGGCGGAAAAACAATCAGTGATGAAATAGGCATTCCGGTCTCCTCAAAACCGGGCAGAGTTTTACCGTGCGGGGCGAGCGCTTTCTGGATTGCGGAATAAAATATTTTCTTTACAGGTTTTATATGAGCGAAAAACTTATTGAATTTAAAAATGTAACATACAGCTATGAAGACGGTGAGAGCGGTTCTCAGATGCCTCCCGCGCTTAACAATATCAATCTCGCGGTTTACAGCGGCGAGTTTGTAGCGGTGCTCGGCCATAACGGTTCGGGCAAAAGCACTCTTGCCAAAATGTGCAACGCCATTCTTTACCCGACGCACGGCGAGGTTACGGTTGAGGGCATGAACACCTCGGATGAAGAAAAAGGCGACCTTATACGCCGTAAGGTCGGTATGGTTTTTCAAAATCCCGACAATCAGATAGTCGCCACCATAGTTGAGGACGATGTCGCCTTCGGTCCGGAAAACCTCGGCGTTGAGCCTTCTGAAATCAGGCGGAGAGTTGACGAATCATTAAAAGCCGTGAATATGTATGATTTCCGGCTCAAACAGCCGCACAACCTTTCAGGCGGTCAGAAGCAGAGGGTGGCGATAGCCGGCGTTCTCGCAATGCGTACGGATGTAATAGTTCTTGATGAACCCACTGCAATGCTCGACCCCGTAGGCAGAGCGGATGTTCTCTCAACCGTTCGCAAACTCAACCGCGAATACGGAATAACGGTTATTATGGTCACCCATTTTATGGATGAGGCCGTGAAGGCTGACAGGGTTGTTGTTATGAATAAAGGCTCAATTGCGCTTGACGGAACACCGCGGGAGGTGTTTTCAAACACAGCCGCCGTTAAAAGCTGCGGCCTTGATGTGCCGCAGTCAACAGAGTTCTGTTCACGCCTCGGAATAAAAAAGACTGTTCTTACCGCAGAGGAAGCGGTTGATGAAATAATAAATATATACGGAGGTGCCGCGCGATGACACCTGCTGTTGAGGTTAAAAATCTTACTCATTATTATCTGAAAGGCACCGAAAATCAGGTGGCCGCTGTCAACAATATAAACCTGTGTGTGGAGAAGGGCGAAACGCTCGGCATTATCGGCCACACGGGCTCGGGCAAAAGCACGCTTATCGCCCATTTCAACGGCCTTTTAAAACCCGATAAAGGTGAGGTTATTGTTGACGGCGTAAATATTTTCGAAAATAAACAAACTTTGCGTCAGTCGCGCTTCAAAGTCGGTTTGTGTTTTCAATATCCCGAGTATCAGCTGTTTGAAGAAACGGTATATAAAGATATAGCTTTCGGGCCTTCAAATATGAAGCTGCCCCGTGAAGAAATCGAAAGAAGAGTTTTAACGGCCGCTGAGATGGCCGGCGTAAAAAAGGAAAATCTTGAAAAATCACCGTTTGATTTATCCGGCGGTGAAAAGCGCAGGGCGGCCATTGCGGGCGTAATGTCAATGGAGCCGCAGGTGCTTGTTCTTGATGAACCCGCCGCGGGTCTTGACCCGGCGGGCAGAAGAGATTTGATTAATATGATAAAGAATTACCGCACCGCCACGGGATGCACGGTAATTATCGTTTCACACAGTATGAAAGACATCGCAAGCGTTGCCGACAGAGTTTGCGTTCTCAACAAAGCGGAGATAGCTATGCTCGGCACGCCGAAAGAGGTCTATTCGCGTGATGAGGAGCTGCGCGCTATGGGGCTTAATGTTCCCGAGATAACAAAAATATTTCTTATGCTCAAAAACAGAGGCTTTAATGTGCCGGAAGATGTGTTTACCGTTGATGAAGCAGTCGCCGCTTTTCGTGAATTTGCGAAGGGAGGCGTGAAAAAATGATAAGCGATATTTCAATAGGGCAGTATTATACCGGCAATTCTTTTTTGCATAAAATGGACGCGAGAATGAAATTTGTTCTTATTTTCGCTCTGCTTGTTTTCGTTTTTCTCTGCAAGAGTTTTTTCTCGCTGGCGCTTATGGCGGCTTTCACCGTTTTTGCCGTTCTGATTTCAAGGATTCCGCTTAAAATGATACTCAAAAGCATAAAACCCCTTGTCATAATAATTCTTTTCACTGCCTTGCTGAATATCTTTTACACAACCGGAGGCAGAACATATTTTGAGTGGCACTCAATAAAACTCACCGAAAAGGGCGTAAACACCGCGATATTTATGGCTGTGCGTATTCTTGTTCTTGTTGTAATAAGCTCGCTTCTTACTTACACCACAACTCCCACAATGCTGACCGACGCCATTGAGAGGCTTTTGTCGCCTCTTTCGGTTTTTCATATCAAGGTTCACACTCTTGCTATGATGATGACGCTCGCGCTGAGATTTATTCCCACTTTGATTGAAGAAACACAGCGCATAATGAACGCGCAAAAAGCGCGGGGAGCCGAGCTTGAAACAGGCGGTTTAATCGCAAGGTCAAAAGCGCTTGTTCCGGTTTTTGTTCCGCTTATGGTTTCATCGTTTCGCAGAGCGTATGAGCTTGCCTTCGCGATGACCTGCCGCTGTTATACGGGCGGCGAAGGCAGAACGAGAATGAAGCAGATGAAACTTAAACCGCGCGATTACACAGCCGCCGCTTTTGCGGCAGCGCTTCTTGCGGGTGTTCTTGTTTTAAATCATTTTTTCAAAGCGGTTATTTAGTGAAAGGGGGGAGGAACCGTGCGCAATCTGCTTTTGGAGCTTGCCTATAACGGCAAAGCGTACCACGGCTGGCAGGTGCAGGAGAACGCGCCCACGGTTCAGCAAACCTTTCAAAACGCGTGGGAGCGGATTACCGGTACGCGAGACGGTGTTACGGGCTGTTCGCGCACCGACGCGGGCGTTCACGCCAATATGTTCTGCTGCAATATCAGAACGCATACCGCGCTGGAATGTGAAAAACTCGTAACTGCCCTTAACGCGGTTTTACCTGATGATATAGCCGTAAAAAACTGTAAAGAAGTGCCTTATGGGTTTCACGCGAGGTATGACTGCGTTTCAAAAGAGTACATTTACAGAATACTCAACTCACCTGTTCCTTCTCCGTTTCTCAACGGCCTTGTTCTGCAATATAAATACCCGTTAAATGAAAATCTGCTTGATAAATGCGCAAAGCATTTTCTCGGCAGGCACGATTTTTCGGCGTTCTGCTCAGCGGGCAGCAGTGTTGAGGACACGGTGCGCACCGTAATTCAATCACAGGTGTTCAGGCAGGGGGAAGAAGTGATTTTCAAAATAGAAGCGAACGGTTTTCTTTACAATATGGTGCGGATAATCACAGGTACCCTTATCGCGGTTTCGCAGGGGAAAATTCAAGAAGAACAGATTCCCGCAATCATAGAGTCGAAAGACCGCTCAAAGGCAGGCCCCACCGCCGCGCCGTGCGGGCTGTATCTTAACAAAGTCAATTACGGAGGTGACATCCGTTGAAAATAAAAATTAAAAAGCCCCGGTTTGGCAAAAACAAAGAACCGCGAAAAAAAAACCGGGCAAAAAAACTCAGGCACATTTTGGTCGCCGCGGCGGGATTGGTGCTTGTGCTTTCGGCGGCTTACATTGCCGCCAAAACAGTGGGCAATGTCGCTGTTTCAAATATTACGGATGCGTTTCGCAAAACATTTATGTCATCGTCAAACGGCGGCTGGCCGCTGACTGTTGACATCCTCGGCATAAAAGAGATAAAACCCGTCGGCGGTGAAATACTGATTTTGAGCAACGATGAAGCTCAGATTGTCACTCAGCACGCAAGAACAATGGGCAGGGTACAGTTTAACGCCTCCGATTCGAGAACAGCCGTCTGCAACGGCAGAATTCTCGCGTATGACACCGCCAAAGGCAATGTTGTTCTTCTCAGCAAAACCGAAAAACTTACCGAAATATCAGCTGGAGAAAAAATTTATACAGCCTGCCTTGCCCAAAACGGGAATTTTGCTGTTGTAACAGGCGGCGAAAGCGATGCTCAAAGCAAAATCACGGTTTATTCATCATCGGGCAATGCCGTTTTTGAATGGAAATGCGCCGGCGAAAGAATACTTGACGCCTGCTTTTCGATGAACGGCAAACGGATTGCCGTGGTTGCGTCCGGGGTAAATAACGCCGTTGTTTACAGCAGGCTTGTGGTTTTTGATATTGACGATACCAAACCTTTATCCGAAATAAAATATGATGATTCGATGATGCTTCGGGTCTGTATTACAAAAACGGGCAGAACCGTTGTAACAGGCGACAATCAGTTCGTAATTTACAATAAAAAAATGCAGCGCGTTGACGGGCTTGAATACAGTGAAAATCAGCTGAATTCCGTCTCGCTTGACGAGAAGGGCAACACGGTTTTGGCAATGAGGGAATTCGGCGGCGCGCAAACAAGAATATACCGTTATTCCGCGTCGGGAGTTAAAACCGCCGAAACAACAATTTCCGGTGAAGCGGATTATGTGCGTTGCGATGGAACCGTCACGGCGGTTGTTTGCGGCAAAAACGCGACAAAACTCAACAAAAACGGGCAGGTAACGCAAACAAAAACATTTGACAGCGTTCCCGAAAAGGTTATATACTCATCCGGCAGCTTTTTCTCCCTTGAAGAAAACATAATCAAAAAGTATTGACAGGGGGCGGATATGCACTTTGACATTGTGAACCACCTTTTTGATATAATTCTCGCGGTTTTGTTTGTTGCCTGTACGCTGACAGGGCTCGCGAAAGGGCTTGTTGAAACGGCAACATCCGCCGTGTCTGCGGTGATAGCTTTTATTGCGGCAAAAATATACGCGCCGCGCATATCGGGCGGAATATATGAAAATTATGTCAAAAAGATTCTCCTTTCAAAATCGGCGGAAAAAATCGAAGAGCTGTCTTCTTCCGGTCGCGCTCCGCTGACGGTTTCTCTTCCCGAGCCGGTTGTCAGTATGGCACAAAAGGCAGGTGTCAATCTCGAAGCGGCGCTGCGCGATGTTGTCGGGCAGGGCACGGCAGCTGAATCCGCGCGGAAATTTGTTTCATTGATTGAAAAGCCGATAGTTATTCCCGCAATAGAGTTTGCTCTTTTTGTCGCGGGCGCAATAATCGTTTACACAGTTCTCAGGCTGCTGACGGTTCCCGTTTGCGCCCTTGTCAAACTCCCGGTTTTAAAAGAGGTCAACAAAACGGCCGGGCTGATACTCGGCGCCGTGAAGGGCATTTTCATTGTGTTCTGCTTTACGGCTGTTTCGCTTCTTATCGCATCTGCGTGCGAGGGCACTGCTTTCGCGAACGCGGTTGAAGGCTCTTATATCGCGGCCGCGGTCGCTTCAATAATAAACGGTAAATAATTCTTTAAACGGAGGTTTAAAATTATGAAAAAAGAAGAACATCTTGCGGGTAAGCTTTTTGAAGGCTGTATGACGGTGCCGAATCTTTTGTCGGTTATCAGAATTATTCTTGTGCCCGTTTTCGCTTATTTCTTTATGAAGGGCGACAAAATTCTTGCCATTTCAATTCTTATAGCGTCCGGTCTTACGGATTTCTTTGACGGCAAAATCGCCCGCCGTTTCAACCAGGTAAGCGCTTTGGGCAAAGTGCTTGACCCTGTGGCGGACAAAATCACAATGCTCACAATAGCCGTTATGATGATAATTCTTTTCAGAAGAGCGCAAAGCCCGGTTATCCGTGCGGCAGGCTATGTGTTTATTGTGTTTATTGTCAAAGAACTGATATTCGTTATAGGCGGCGCTTTGATGATAGCTTTCGGCATAAGACCCGGTGCCGCTGAAATCTGGGGCAAGGTCGCGACATTCGTGTTTTACCTTGTTATGATAGCAATTCTTTTTATCGGGCCCGAAGTCGGCGCGTTCGCTCAGATTATGCCCGAAGCGGTGGCGATGATTCTTGTGTGCATAAGCGCGCTTTGTACGGTAATTGCTTTTATCAGCTATTTGCCCGCAATTACAAAACAGGTTAAAGAAAGATTTTCTAAAGATTAAGGAGCTTTTATGAAACAGGTATTATGTTCACGGTGCAAAAAAAGGCCCGCGATGTTTTTTGTCACCAAAGTCGACGGCGACAAAACCACTCAGGAAGGGCTTTGCATCAAATGCGCCCTTGAGATGAACATAGGTCCGGTCAAGCAGATTATGGAGACTATGGGCATTTCAGAGGACGAGATAGATGAGGTAAGCGAGCAGTTTGAGCAGATGTTCGGCGAAGAGGGTGGGTTTATGCCCGGCGGAGCCGGAACAATGCCGTTTTTGCAGAATTTTGCCGCAATGAACGGCAATCAGGATGACGCCCCCGCGGATTCTGCCGAGAAGCGCAGAAAACGCCCGGTTAAACACGCTGAAAAACAGGAGGGCAAACAGCGCAAATTCCTGAGCCAGTACTGCACCGATCTTACCGCAAAGGCCCGCGACGGAAAAATTGACAGAATTATCGGCAGAGAAAATGAGATTTACCGCACCGTTCAGATTCTTTGCCGCCGCACAAAAAACAATCCCTGCCTGATAGGCGAGCCGGGTGTGGGCAAAACAGCCATAGCCGAAGGGCTTGCCCTTCGCATAGCCAACGGGGAGGTTCCCGCGAAGCTCGCGAACAAAGAGATTCACCTTCTCGATCTTACCGCTCTTGTGGCGGGCACTCAGTTCAGAGGTCAGTTTGAAAGCCGTATAAAGGGCCTTGTGGATGAAGTGAAAAATGAGGGCAATATCATTTTGTTTATTGATGAAGTGCATTCTCTTGTGGGTACCGGTGACGCGGAAGGTTCAATGAACGCCGCCAATATTCTCAAGCCGTCGCTGTCAAGGGGCGAAATTCAGGTTATTGGTGCAACAACATTCACGGAATACCGCAAATATATTGAGAAAGACGCCGCTCTCGAACGCCGTCTTCAGCCCGTGAAGGTTGAGGAACCCTCTATTGAGCAGACCGTGCAGATGCTGATAGGCGTTAAGGATTACTATGAGAGCTTTCATAAAGTACGCATTTCGGATACCCTTGTTGAAAAAACCGTTGTTCTGTCGGAGCGGTATATAAATGACCGCTTTCTGCCCGACAAAGCAATAGACCTTCTTGATGAAGCGTGCACCTGCGCCAATCTTCGCAACAGGCATATCAGCGAGTATGAATCCGCGCAGAGCAGGCTTTCCGCTCTCAAAGATGAACAGCAGAACCTTGTAAACGATGATTCGGGTGAGCAGGATTTTGAGCGCCTTGCCACTCTCAAAGCGGATATAATGAAGCTGGAAAATGAAATGCCCGAACTCGAAAAACTCGCCGCGGATAATCAGGTGCTTGAGGATGACCTTGCCAATGTTATTCAGCTCTGGACGGGTATCCCGGCAACAAAGGTTATTGAGAGCGACCTCAGACGGCTGTCAGACCTTGAAAGCAATCTGAAGGCAAAACTTATAGGTCAGGATGAAGCGGTTGAGCTTGTCAGCGCCGCCATCCGCAGGGGCAGGGTACAGATAAGCCCCCGTCGCAGGCCTTCGTCTTTTATATTTGTCGGCCCCACGGGCGTGGGCAAAACCGAGCTTGTGAAACTGCTCGCCAATGAACTGTTTGATACCCCCGAAACCCTTATACGCCTTGATATGAGCGAGTTTATGGAGAAGCACTCCGTTTCGAGAATAGTCGGCTCGCCCCCCGGCTATGTCGGCTATGATGAGGCGGGTCAGCTTACCGAAAAAGTCAGGCGCAAACCTTATTCCGTTATTCTGTTTGATGAAATAGAAAAGGCACACCCCGATGTTATGAACATCCTGCTCCAGATTCTTGACGAGGGCAAAATATCGGATGCTCACGGCAGAGTGGTAAGTTTTGAAAACACGGTCATTATTATGACATCCAACGCGGGCAGTGACCGCAAAGAGGGCGCTCTCGGTTTCGCGAAATCACAGGGCGAGGCGTCCCGTGACAGGGCTCTCAAAGCTTTGCGTGATTTTCTTCGCCCCGAATTTATAGGCAGAGTGGATGAAATTGTAGTGTTCAATGACCTGACCCGCGAAAACTTTGAAAAAATTGCGGGGCTTATGCTCGATGAGCTTGTTTCGCCGCTTGCGGATAAGGGTATTAAATTCACATGGGATTCAGCCGCGGAGGCTGCTCTTGCCGCCCTTTCAACAGACGGAACAAGAGGCGCGCGCGATCTCAGAAACACCGTGCGCAGAGAGGTTGAAGACAGAATTGCCCAAAAAATAGTAAACTCTGCGGATTCTCCGGTTAAGGCGGTCAATGTCACGGCGGCGGACGGTAAAGTGATTGTTAATTTCGATTAATTTTGAATTAACATTATATTAATATATTTTATTATTATTGACTTTTATCTCCCGTTGTGCTAAAATCCACTTGCATAATGGAACAAAAATATAAAAAATTCCACTCAAAAATTTTTCAGGAGGAACAAAAATGAAAACAGGCAAAAGACTTTTGGCGGCACTTCTTGCGCTGATTATGGCGTTAAGCGTAGTTTCCGTTGCCGGCGTTTCAATCGCTTCGGCAGCCGACTACACAAGTGCAACAACTCTTCCCGCCGGTATGGCGGTATCGGGCACCCTCAGCGCTGCGGGCACAAAAAACTGGTATAAGTTTACTGCCACCGCGCCGGCTACCCAGCTTACATTCACGCACACAGCCAACACAAGCGATCAGGTATTCTTTACCGTTCAGGTTTTCACTGCGGCAAACGCTCCCGCGGCGGCGAACGCAATGGTAAAAATCGACTCGCTCGGCAAAGAGGCAACAACTCCGAGTTCGTTCTCAACCGCGTCCGGCTCAACCTACTACATTTCGGTTGAAACAAACAACGCGAGCGCTTTAAACACTCTTTACACAGTTAAAGTTTCGGCTTCCGTCAGCGCGGAGGTTGAAAGCAATAACACATCGGGCACGGCAAATACGCTTACACCCGGTACTCCCGTCAAGGGCATTCTCAGCAGCGCCGATGATATTGATTTCTTCAAAGTTACCCTTGACACAGCTTATTATTTGAATATAACCCTCACTCATACACCCAAAGCGGGTGTTACCGCGAAGTATTTTGATGTTACAATCTTCTCCGCGGACGGCACAACAAGAGTTGACTCCTTCGCATCTGCCGGCCAGGATGCAACAAAATCCTGGAGCGACGCCGAAGGCGTAGCCGTTAAGGCGGGCACATATTACATCAGAGTTATTGACGGCGGCGCGGTTTCCGGTGTTGAATATCAGATTACCGCAACGCTTACAACAATCTCCGACCACGATGTTGAGGTTGAAAACAACAACACAACAAGCGACGCGAACCTTATCACCAGCGGCAGGCCGATGATCGGCGCTCTCGATGTTACAAAAGAACTTGCCAAAGACACCGATGATTATTACAAAATCAGCCTCGCGAGCTCCGCTTTCCTCAGCTTCACCATTTCACACGCTGTCGCGAACACATCCGATGTTTATTTCCGTGTAAAGCTTATGGATTCAAAGGGCAATGAGGTTTCATCCGTTGTTTCAAAAGGCAACGAGAACAATGTTGCAAGCACTAAAGAATCCGTAGCGGCGGGTACATATTATGTTCGCGTTTATAAAGATATAGCCGCGGGTGATGCAGATACAGTCATTCCCTACACTCTGGTTCTCACCTCCGCTGTTGTTTCCGGTATGGAAGCGGAACCCAACAATGATTACACATCCGCAACTTCCATAAACACAGGCACATCGGCAAGCCCCGTTGTTTATGCAGCGAGCCTTTCAACAAAAGACGATGTTGACTATTTCACATTTACCGTTAAGCGCGGCTATGCCTACATCCGTTTTTACAGCAGGGGCAACGGCGCGTGCAACACGATTTATCATGTTGATGTTAATAAAATCTCTACAAATGCAGGCGTAGTCAGCGAAATAGCCATTAAAAACTTTGATGTTGATTATGTCAACGGTGAGTTTTCAAGCGCCTGCCTCGGTCTTGAGGACGGCACATATTTCCTTAAAGTCACCCCCAGACACTATGACAACAGCATTCAGGGTGAGTACGGAATAGGCGTTCAATATTCAGCTTACACCGGTTATGAGACCGAAGCAAATGACACCAAAGAAACAGCCGACGCACTTATTTCCGGCAGCGACAGCCTCTATATCGGCGGCTCCGCGTTTGACAAAGCCGATGTTGACTGGTTCACCTTCAAAACATCCGAGGTTATTAACGCCACATTCATTTTCAAAAGGGAATACACAAATGCCGAAATTTCTGCGGGCATAAAAGATTCTCAGAATTTTGTATGGAATGTCAAGGTTTATAACTCAACCAATATGACCACCCCGATTATAGCGGACAGTTTCACAAGCTCAAAAGAGCTTTCAAAAGCTGTTAAAAACCTTGCCAAAGGCACTTACTATATTCAGGTCAGCGCTAACTCAGGCGCTTTCACCAACAAGGATTATTCGGTTACCGTTAAACGCAATGCCGACTCCAAACCGTGGTATGTTCAGTTCCTTGAGAACCTCAAAAAAATTGACTGGTCAAACCTGAAGACAATGTTCGGTTTCCTTACAAAGATTAACTGGGCACAGGTAATTCCCATTCTTGTTCAGACCGGTAAGAGACTTGTTGAATTTATCAAAATAGTATTCCCCAGAGACTGATTAGGTTATTCGCTGTTTAAATAAGCCGCCCGCGGGCGGCTTATTTTATGAAAACCTGCAGTTGAAAGCGAGGTATATATAATATGTATATAGATAAAGATTTTAACCCGGTGCTTCGTTTCATGGTCGTGAGTGATATTCATTATCACGATGAACCGCGTGTTGAAAATGAAAGATTTGAAAAAGCGATTAAAATCGCCTACCGTTTAAGCGAGGCGGAAAGCTACAAAAACCTTGACGCGATATATATTGTAGGTGACTTTGCCACAAGCGGAAGCGAAAAACAAATGCTGGCTATCAAAAAAACTCTGGATGACAATGTTAAGCTGGAAACTCAGGTTTGCCTTACCATGGCAAGTCACGAGTTCAACCGCGATAACGGCGGAGAGGAGGCGGCTTTGGAACGCTTCGCGAGAATTTTCAATATGCCTCCCGATGACCACAGAATTATCAACGGTTTTCATTTTATCAGTTTAACCACCACAAACGGCTGCCGGTTTGATGAGGCAAAAAAAGAATACGCGAAACAGCAGCTCGCGGCAGCAGCAAAAGATGAGGGCAAACCGATATTCTTTTTTCAGCACCCTCATATTACGGATACCGTATATGGCAGCATTGACTGGGGCGAAAAAGATCTGACCCCCATTCTTGTGAATTACCCTCAGATTATAGATTTTTCGGGGCACTCACACGCGCCTGTCAATGACCCCCGCTCAATTCATCAGGAACATTTCACATCGCTCGGCACGGGTACTCTTTCATATTTCGAGCTTGATGAGTATGATAAAGTTTACGGCACCGTTCCGCCCGGTGATGAAAAAGCCGCGCAGATGCTTATTGTTGAAGCGGATGAAAAGGGCAGGGTGAGGGTTTACCCTTATGATGTTATCACAGACTCATTCTTTAAAAAACGCTGGGCTGTTGATGAGGCCTGGAACCCGGATTCATTTATTTACACCGACGAAAGGTGGAAAAGCACATATAAGCCCTTCTTCCCCGAAAACGCCGCGGTCAATGTTAAAGTAAGCGGTAACACGGCGGATATATCATTTACTCAGGCGGTTGATGAAGAAGAAGGGTTTGTTAACGATTATTTTGTTACTGTTTACAACTCCCGCGGCTTTGTCGTTGCGAGGCAGAGCGTATGGAGCGAATACTATTTTGCCGATATGCCCGACACTGTCAGTGTAAAATTCACCGGCCTTGACACCGGAGTTTATACCGTTTGTGTTGAAACACGCAGTTTCTGGCACACATTCGGCAGAAACAAACTGACCCGGCAGTTTGAAATAAAATAAGAAAGAATACGGAAGATTAGTTTTGGTTACAGATTTAACAAACGGAAAACCTTTTAAACTTATACTTAGATTTTGCCTGCCGCTTATGGCGGGTCAGCTTTTTCAGCAGTTATACAATATGGTTGACAGCGTCATTGTCGGCAGATTTGTAGGCACTGCCGAACTCTCGGCGGTCGGATCCACAGGCTCACTGCTGTTTTTGATAATAGGCTTCGTTACAGGTATGTGTACGGGGCTTTCAATTCCCGTTTCTCAGGCGTTCGGAGAGCGGGATTACAAAAAAATGCGCCGCTATTTTATGAATTCGGTTTATCTTGCCGTGATTATTTCGGCATTTCTGACCGTTATAACACTTTTATTCATAAAACAGGTTCTTCGCGTAATGAATACGCCGGATTCAATCTACAGTCTTGCTTATTCCTACATTTCCGTTATTTTCGGCGGAATAACCGCAACAATGTTCTACAACCTGTTTTCCTGCGTAATGCGTGCTCTCGGAGACAGCAAAACCCCTCTTTACCTTCTCGTTTTTTCATCCCTTGTCAACATTGTTCTCGACCTTCTGTTTGTTATAAAACTCAATATGTCGGTGCGCGGCGTCGCCATTGCCACCGTTATCGCGCAGGGCTTATCATCTGTTCTCGCGGTTTATGCAATATTCAAAAAGTTCGGCATTCTTCTGCCGAAAAAGGGCGAGTTTCTTCCGTCGCTGGATATGTGCGGCAGGCTTCTTTATATCGGTGTGCCCATGGCTCTTCAGATTTCCGTAACGGCGGTAGGCTCAATAATGCTTCAATCAGCCGTGAACAAACTCGGCGAGGATATTATCGCCGCCGTGACCGTAGGCGGCAAAACTCAGCTTATGCTTGTAATGCCTTCCGAAACAATCGGCATAACAATGGCAACTTACTGCGGTCAGAACCTCGGCGCAAGAAAAATTGACAGAATAAACGAGGGCGTAAAAAACAGCATTGTTATGGCAATGGCTTACAGCGTTTTTTCATTTACCGTAGGTCACTTTTTCGGTTCGGAGCTCGCGCTGCTCTTTGTTCCGTCAACACAAACGGCGGTTATCGCTTATGTGGGCAGATTTCTTAAAACCTGCTCTTGGTTTTATCCGTTTTTATCAATGCTTTTCATTTTCCGCAACGCCATACAGGGCCTCGGTTACTCTGTGCCCGCAATGTTAGCGGGCGCGTTTGAGCTTGTCGCGAGGGCGGTTATGGGCTTTGCGGTTATTCCGAGGTACGGTTTCGCCGCCGTCTGTTTTGCCAACCAGTCGGCATGGCTGTCAGCGTTTGTGTTCCTTGTTCCCACATATCTGATAGTTCACACCATTGTCAAAAAGAAGATAGAACAGGGCAAGGTCAGAGTATAACCGGAGTGAATGTCAGCTTGGACTAATATATAAAATATTGGGGCTGTCGCATTGAAACAGTCCCTTTTATTATAAAGTAAGGCAGTGATTAAATGACACAGACTGAAAGAAGAATATATTTAATTAATACATTGCTCGCCGAGAATGGCGGATATAAGTCCTGTAATCCTGAAATATTAAGTGTGACGGAACAGAAAAAGCTTCTTCGCTCTTTAATGAATATTCGTATGCCTGCGCCGCTTGAAGATGAGTTCGTTGTTATTCAAGATGAATATTTAAAACAGGAAATAAATGAAAAAGGTATAACGGATATTAACAGCCTTACTCCTGTTGAAAAAGATATTTATCTTTGGCAGGGTGATATTACAACACTGAAATGCGATGCGATTGTCAACGCGGCAAATTCACAAATGCTCGGTTGCTTTCAACCTTTGCATAACTGTATTGATAACTGCATACATACTTATTCGGGTTTAGCTCTTCGCAACGCGTGTTACCAATTAATGCAAAAACAGGGCTTTGAAGAACCAACCGGGCAGGCAAAGATTACCGGCGCCTTCAATCTTCCTTGTAAATATGTTATACATACTGTTGGGCCGATTGTGAATGAAGAGCTGACAGACAAACACAGAGAACTGCTTAAATCCTGCTATATTTCATGCCTGAAACTCTCCGAAGAAAACGGTTTAAAAAGTATTGCGTTTTGCTGTATTTCAACAGGTGTGTTCGGCTTTCCGAAAAAAGAAGCGGCCAATATTGCCGTTGATACAGTAAGAGATTATAAACAGCACAGTGATATAAAGGTTGTATTCAATGTGTTTGAGGATAAGGACAGGTATATATATGAAAACATACTCAGATAAGATAAAAGACATTAAAAAAGCCGTAACCGAAGCGGAATGTATATTCATCGGCGCCGGGGCGGGCCTTTCCGCTGCTGCGGGGTTGACATATTCCGGTGAGAGGTTTGATAAATATTTTTCCGATTTTAAAAACAAATACGGTATTACCGATATGTATTCAGGAGGGTTTTATCCTTTTGAAACGCAAGAAGAGTTTTGGGCGTGGTGGAGCAGGCATATTTATGTAAATCGATATTTGACTGTTTCTGATAACATCTATGAAAAACTGCTTGAACTGGTAAAGAACAGGGACTATTTTGTTCTGACAACCAATGTTGACCACTGCTTTCAGAAAGCGGGCTTTAACAAAGAGCGGCTTTTTTACACGCAGGGCGATTACGGCCTGTTTCAATGCAGTGTGCCCTGCTGTCAGGCTACTTATGATAATGAAGAATCGGTCAAAAAAATGTGTGAATCCGAAAAGAATATGAAAGTCCCTGCCGAATTGATTCCGAAATGTCCTGTATGCGGCAAACCTATGACAACAAATCTGCGCATCGATGATAAATTCGTTCAGGATAAAGGCTGGTATGCCGCCAACCGCCGTTATGAAGAATTTGCAAAAAAAGCGCTTGAAAAAAAGACATTGTATTTTGAACTCGGTGTAGGTTACAACACCCCTGTTATTATTAAATATCCGTTCTGGCGTTGGACATTACAGAATAAAAATGCCGTATATGTGTGTGTTAATATGGGCGAAGCAGACGCGCCGCGTGAAATAGCGGAAAGATCTGTCTGTATAAACGGCGACATAAAACAGGTGATTGGGGAGTTGGTAAAGTGAATTATCTGCAGTATCTGGTTAAAAAAATACACACCGTAACAGCGGCAACCGTTGATAAGGACGGTTTGCCCGTCACCTGTGCAATTGATATAATGGATTATGATGAAGATGGATTGTATTTTTTGACTGCAAAAGGCAAAAGCTTTTATCAGAGGTTAAAAGACCGTAAATACATTGCTCTCACCGGAATTAAAGGGGAGAGCAGTTTGCACTGCGCGGCAATTTCGGTACGCGGCAAGGTTAAAGAAACAGGCGCGGAGCGACTGTCTTTGCTTTTTGAAAAGAACCCTTATATGGAGGAAATATATCCGACGCACGAGAGCAGGCGTACACTGACGGTTTTCAAGATATATGAGGGAAGCGCGGAATGGTTTGATCTTTCAAAAAAGCCTATTGAGCGTGAAAGCGTTTCATTTGGCGGCGCAAGCAGCAGAACAGAAGGGTATTTCATAAATGATTTATGCATCGGATGTAAAACATGCGGAACGGTTTGCCCGCAAAATTGCATTGATTTGAGCGACATTCCTGCTGTTATCAATCAAAACAACTGCCTTCACTGCGGTAACTGCCAATCTGTATGCCCTGTGGGCGCGGCGGTGAAAATATATTAAGCGTCCGGTAACAATCTAATTTGAGTTTTGCCTTTTCTCCATCTTTTTCCAGCTGATAAATCCGTAAATGTCATTTATCAAAAACGCGAAAAAGCAAATCGATACGGAGATATATTTACTGTTTTCAATGCTCGCGAGAGTCCAAAGCGCTATTAAAACAACATCGTTAGCCGCGTAAGCTGCTGAAAAATACGGATTTCTTCTGAAAGTAAGGTAAACGGCAATAAAGCTTGTGGTTACGGATAAAGTGCTCGGGTAAATGTTGGCAGTGTGAAATACGCGCAGCAAAAAGAAAAAAATAACGGTAATAATAACGGCAAGAAAAAACATAAACACGGTTTCCGCTTTGCTTATCCGGTTTGTTTCCACTTCGGATTTTTTGCCTTTATATGGGTGCCTCAGCCACGAAATAAGCGCAAAAACGGCCATCGGCATTGTCATACCGAGATATGTTATCATTTCTCCGTAATATGAAAATCCGAATGAGATATAACCGTACAGCAGACTGAAAATAATCATCAACACCTGACCCGCCGGGTTACCTTTGGCGTTAAAGATAATAGATGTTATACCAAGCAGCGAGGCAAAAAGCGTCAGGTAATTGCTTTTGTCAAAAACACAAAATGACGCTGTAATCAAAACTGCGGAAAATCCCCAGATAAGCTTTTCCGCTTTGGAAAAATAAGCAAGCGATTTGTTAATTGTTTTCATATAATATATACCTCTGAAAAAACGCATCCGTATTCACATCTTCAAAGACCTAACGATGTGAAAACGAATGCGTTTACATTCACTACCCGGTGGCAGTTTTATATTTGAATTATTCTATTTTACAATAATAATACATTATATTAAGAAAAAACGCAAGGAAATCAGTACAGCATTTTTGGGTCAAATCGGGAACGGGTAATAATCAAACAGGTTGCCTGTAAGAGTCTTGATGAGAATTGTCAAAAACATTCCGAGCGCCTTGCCGTAGGTTTCAATATAGAAATTGTAGTCAATTCCCTCAACAAGCACCACAGGCTCCGTGTTCTCTCCAACGCCGATTTCTTTGAGTTTTTCAAGCGTTACCTTTGCCAGCGCAATATTACCTTTTGCGTTTGGATGCACACAGTCGTCCGCTATATAATCGGGCCTGCCGTTTAACGCGGAGGCAAAATCAACAAGATAAAACGCGCCGGGGTATTTCTCAAGGTATCTGTCATAAACATCGTTTACACAGGTGGTGGCATCTGTGAATATTTTTTTGCCTATAAACCGCCAGGCAACATAAACATTGTTCACAAGCAGTGTGACATCGGGATTTATTTCATAAATTCTCGGAATTATTTTGCTGAAATTTTCATAAATGTTTTCTTCTCTCGCTTTGATTTCACCGGTGTAGCCGAAAAGGCTCTGAGCGCCGAGCAAAACAACATCACTGCTCGCGAGGTAGTCGTTGGAACCCACCGAAAGGCTTATAATATCGGCCTTCTCGACCGCCTCAATCACATAATCCCATTCAAGGTAAGCAAGCCAGTCTGATGTGTCGGTTGCGGTTCTCGCGAGGTTTTCATAATTATAGCCGTTTGTGTCGGCAACGATTTTTCCGAATGACGCCTCGTCCCTGTTCTTAACTCCGTAACCCTGAGCAATGGAATCGCCAAGAAGCAGATAATTGAGCTTTTCATCCTCCTGAGCATGGCAAAACGGGGCGGATAAAGTAAAAACAATCGTGAATGAAATAATAAACGCGAGAAGTTTTTTCATATTATGCACCGTATCCTTTAGCCTTGATTATGTTGACAACACTGTCAACATATTTACCGCATATCTCTTTTTCGGGCGCTTCAACCATTACCCGTATTACCGGCTCCGTGCCGGATTCACGCACAAGAATTCTGCCGCTGTCACCGAGTTCCTTTTCGGCAAGTTCAACCGCCGCTTTAACATCGGTGTCATTCATTACCGAAGGCTTGTCGTTAACTCTCACATTTTCAAGCACCTGAGGGTAGATTTTCAGCGGCTCCGCAAGCTTGCTCATCGGACCTTTGCTTGACATCATCGCCTGCATCATTTTAAGGCTTGTAAGAATTCCGTCACCCGTTGTCGCGTATTTTAAAAAGATGATGTGGCCGGACTGTTCTCCGCCTAAAATGTAATGGTTTTTTTCCATACATTCATAAACATATTTATCGCCCACGGCAACCTTTTCATAATTGATACCGAGCTCATCAAACGCTTTGTATAGGCCGAAATTTGACATAACGGTGGTTACAACCGTGTTGTTAATCAGCTTTCCGCGTTCTTTCATATAACGCGCGTATATATATAGAATATGGTCGCCGGTAAGAATGTTGCCTTTTTCATCAACACAAAGGCAGCGGTCGGCGTCACCGTCATAAGCGAAGCCCACATCCATACCGTTTTCAACAACATATTTCCGCAAGCCCTCAATGTGTGTGGAACCCGCGTTTTCATTAATGTTAAAGCCGTCGGGTTGCGCGTTAATAACATAAGTTGTGGCGCCCAAAGCCTCAAAAACGGCTTTCGCAACATTCCAGGTGCTTCCGTTTGCGCAGTCGAGCGCGATTTTTTTGCCCTTGAATGAATACATACCGAGCGATATAAGGTAACCGATATACCTGTTTCTGCCTGCAACATAGTCAACGGTTCTGCCTATATTCTCCCTTGTGGCATAGGGAATCTCATCCCATTTCCGGCCGAAAAGCTCCAGCCTGCCGTCAATGTAGTCCTCTATATATCCAATCGTCTCCTCATCCATCTTTTCACCGTTTGAATTGAGAAGCTTTATTCCGTTGTCATAATAGGGGTTATGACTTGCCGAAATCATTATTCCGCAGTCGAAAGAGTCTATGCGCGCAACATAGGCAACAGACGGCGTTGTTGTAACATGCAGCATATAAGCGTCCGCGCCCGATGCGGTAAGGCCCGCCACAAGCGTATATTCAAACATATAGCTTGACCTTCTTGTGTCTTTGCCGATAACAACGCAGGGCGGCTCCGTTATGCCCGCCTGTTTTCTTTTTTCTTTGTAATACCAGCCGAGAAACCGGCCTACTTTATAAGCATTGTCGGCTGTGAGTGTTACATTCGCTTCGCCTCTGAAGCCGTCTGTGCCGAAATATTTACCCATTTTATCTGTCCTCTTTTGTTATTATTGTGCCGTCATTTTTAAAAATACTGCTTTGCGCAACTGTTCCTCTGACGCAGGATGTGGGGTAAATGTTTGAATATCTGCCTATTACCGTGCCGGGGTTAAGAACACTGTTGCAGCCTACCTCGACAAAATCGCCCAAAAAAGCCCCGCATTTTTTCAATCCGGTTTCGATTTCGTTTTTTCCGTCTTTTATAACCACAGGCAGTTTGTCGGATTTGACATTGGATGTTACCGCCCCGGCGCCCATATGCGACATATAGCCTAAAATACTGTCGCCGGCGTAATTGAAATGCGGAACCTGCACACCGTCAAAAATAATAACATTTTTCAGTTCAACAGAGTTACCTATAACACAGCCGTTGCCCACAAGCGCGCTTCCTCTTATAAAAGCGCAGTGACGCACCTCAGTGTTCTCACCGATTATACACGGCGCTCCGATAAAAGCCGAAGGCGCAATTTTTGCGGAGGTGTGAACCCATATCTGCGGCGCGATTTCGGCGTATTCACTTTTATTGAGTTTTTCACCTAATGAGATTATAAGTTCACGAATACCTCCGAGAGCTTCCCACGGGTATTGAAATCCTTTAAGATAACCACCGGCGAGCGTATGAGATAAATCATATAAATCTTTTATTTCAAGCATTTTAAACCTCTTTCATATTTTCATTCCGTCTCCGGTTTTGCAAAAATACGCGGTAAACTCAAGGCCGGGGAAAAGTCGGGAATACTCATTTTTAACTTTCAGTGTAATATCTTCCCTTTCGCCCGGGTCTGTCATGGCAATACAGCAGCCGCCGAATCCGGCACCGGAGAACCTTGCACCGTAAACGCCGTCGGTGCGCGAAAGAATATGTGTCAGAGAGGAAAGCTCTTCATTGCCCGTTTCCCACAAATTAATTGAGGAAACACCGCTTTGGTTCATCAACGAGCCGAATGAGTCAATATCACCGTTTTTCCAGGCTTCAACGCCTTTCAATACTCTGTCACATTCGGCATACCAGTGTTCGGCGCGTTTTCCGAAGCTGTCGGGAAGGTGATTTTTATATTTTTCAAACAGATCTCTGTCAACATCACGCATATAAGTTTCGGCAAATCCGCATTGCTCAACGCCTGCAAAAGCTTTGATTGAAAAAGCGGCGCTTTTGAGTTCATCCGCGCGCACATTGTATTTACTGTCTGCCAGTCTGTGACCTGTGCCGCTTGAGAATATACCGATTTCATACGGCTTCATTTCTTTTTTCGCTTCAATAAGGCTGTATTTGCCGTCGAGCGTGTCAAGAAACAGAAGCTTGTTTTTACGGCACAAAACCTCACAGCTCTGGTCAAGCGTTCCGCACTTAACGCCCACATAATTATGTTCCGCGTTATGAGCGGCGGTTATGTATTCTTTCTCGCTGAAAGTTATATGGTTAACTCTGCAAAGGGCGTTGAGAAAAGCAAGCGTAACAGCCGCCGACGATGACAGGCCTCCCGGGCAAAACGCGCCGTCGATGTATGCGTTGATGCCGTATTCCGGGTTGTATGTTTTTTTCAGCTCAAGTGTCACGCCGCGCAAATAGTCAGCCCAGTCGCCCGTTTTAATTTCGGGCGTCTGATTTATATTCCAGCCGTGCTCAAAACCGAATTGCGCCGATTTAACCTTTATTTCTCCGTCATCACGCGAGGAAAAAGCGATTTTTACTCCCGTATCAAGCGCAAATCCCGACACAAGCCCCAAATTATGGTCAGTGTGGGCGCCGAGCGGGCAAATACGGTAGGGGCAAAAAACTTCCCCGTCGGGGGTTATGCCGAAGTGCTTTTCAAATTTATCTGAACAAGTCATAGCTAAAGCCTCCGCTGACCCAATATACCCCAATATATATTAATTATATATTATCATTTATACAAAATATTGTCAATATTATATCAAAATCAGTTGCAAAACACAATCTGTTGTGATATAATAAATTGACTTTTTACGGGAAGGAGTGGTTATATGCCTCAGTGCGCAAGGTGCGGCTACAGTTACGACGGCGATTTGCGAGTATGCCCGAAATGTAAAGCGGCTCTTGTCTCATCTGATTATAAAACCGCTCTTGACTCGTTAAGCGGCTACTATGACTCAGACAGTTCAACCTTTGTTCATAACGAAAGTGTTGTTATTTTCAAAGGGGAAACAAAAAAAGAGGCAACCGAAAGAATTACAAAAGGCAAAATCCGCACTGCATTCATTTTCGGCGTTATCATATTTGCCGTTTTCGGTGTTATGCTCGCTTCGAGTATCGGTAAATTTACCAATGCGGCAGACGCTTCCGCTGCCGTCGCCTATACAAAAGACAGCGCGGTAGGCACATCGGTATCAATTGAGGCAAACTCACTTGTGCCTCTCGCGGAAGCTTATTATAATACGGGCGCGGGCGGCAAAACAGTTTACTGTTTCGCCCGAACAACAGATAAAGCATACGCTGTTGTTGCTGTTACTTATGAACAGTTAAACGGCAAATACCGCAAAATTCAATACGGCACAGATGATTTTGATGAAACAAAATCTTATAAAATCAAAGGTGTGGTTACCAAAACGGGCGGAAAAGAGCTTTCAGAACTCAAAAAAGCGATAGATGAGGCAAAAATGAACTTTGATCCGTCTCGCTTTATCAGCGCGGGCTCAGACTCATCAGATGCCCTTACAGGCACGGTGCTTCTTCTTTTATCCTGCTTTGTTTTTGGAGTCGGTCTGATTATTCTTTCATTCGGTTTCCGAAAAGCGCGCAGGCAGGCGAAAAATGTCAAAAACGCGTTCAGAAAGGGGAATTTCTGATGGCATTAATCAATATAAAAAAATACACGGCGGTCGGCGCAAAACTCAATTGTGTTTCTCCGTTTTCTCAAAAAGAAACGGAGGCGGCGGTTGTGCGCTCATGCGCAAAAATCGGCATTCTGCCGTCTGTCAACACCGATTTTGCCGTTGTTTATAAAGATGAGAACAAACCAATGTTCATTTCCGCGTCACAATATCGTTATATTGTAAAATCAACCAATAAAACAAAAGCGGTTTATGAAGTTACAAGGCAGCTTCTTATCGACACCCTCAAAAAAACTCAGGGTGGAAGAGAATGGATTGAACAGTATGAGTTCCAAACAGAAAAGTTTATGAATAAGCCCGCCGACCATACCGCGGCCCTCGCATAAACAGCCTTTTACCTTATCTGCAACAAAAACAGGCACCGTTTAACAATCGATGCCTGTTTTTAATATATTCATGACTGTTTTTGAAGAAAAGGAAGAACATACCGCATGGTTTTATCGATTTCATCATATAGAAAGATATGACCTGAACCCTCAAGCGCGTGAAGTTCGGCGTCGGGCATAATCTCTTTGAACCTTTCGGCTTGATAAAAAGGCATTGTAATATCGTTCTTCCCCCACAGGCACAAAACCGGTGTGCCGTGCGCTGCTGTCTTTTTATAAAACTCGGTTGCTTTTTTTGTTTTTAGAATTGTGTTTCTCAGGCTCGAAAGCGTGCATTTCGGGAAGCCCTTATACTTTATTGATTTTGCGAAAGATTCGGTGTAGTAATCAATCTCATTTACCGAGTATTTCATTTCTCTCGCGCAGCTTTTAAGAAGAATTTTATTGCCGAGAAAAGCAAACAGAATGTCGCCCACAACAGGGCAGCTGCTCGGGTACATATAAAACGGCGGTTTAAAACTGTCCATTCCGGCGGGCGCGAGCAGAATAAGTTTTTTTACATATTCCGGGTATGCCGCGCAAAAGGCGTTTACAATGGTGCCTCCCATTGATGTTCCGAAAAGATAAAACTTTTCTTCCCCGAAAAGCGAGCCGGTCAGTTCTTTTAACTGCGTTGCGAACAGTTCGGGGGTATATTTCGCCTTTACTCTTTCCGAAAGGCCTCTGCCGAGCAAGTCATAGCGAAGAATTTTATAGCCGTTCTTCACAAGCTCGTCGGCAACCTTGTCATAAATATAATACGGTGTAGCGTAACCGTGAACAAGCACGCAAAGCTCGCCGTCGCCCTTTATTTCATAATGAGTGTTCCCGCAGGGCAGGTCAATAAACGAACCGTCGGCTTTTGCTCGTTCGCTTTCCGTCAGTTCATATTTCCCCGCATCTTTGAGAAGTTCCTTGATTTTTTTATCTGCCATTTTTTCAACCTCAACAACAAAATATATTTTGATTTTAACACTTGACTTGTTAACTGTCAAACCCGAATGTGCAATAAGTTCATGCGTGAAATAATACTTGATATTTTACGGGCTTTGCGTTAATATTTAAATGAATTGGATAATTTTTATTCTGTTATAACATAACCGGAGGTTTATCAGTGAAATCAGATGTGATACATGTTACCAATGAAGGTGAGGGAGTGGCAGAGGCGATTAAGCAGGCGGAGGCTGTCGCCGCGTTTAGGTCTCTTTCAAAAAAAGATTCAATTCACCTCAATCTTTTAACCGAAGAAATGATGGGGATGATGCAGGCTCTTACGGATAAACGCGAAGCGGATTTCTGGATTGAATCCGAAAACCGCAACTTTATGCTTCACCTCATAACCGAAACGGCAATGAACGCCGAGATGAGAGAAAAACTCCTGTCGGCGTCAACAAGCGGAACAAATGCCGCCGCAAAGGGCGTTATGGGCAAAATACGCGACATTTTCAACCGGGTAATAGAACCCGCAGACGCAAATATTCCAAGCGGCTTTTCTGCAGGCTGGAGTTTCAGTGAAAGCGGTCAGGTTGTAAATGTTTGGTCGTTAAACACCTTTAAAATCAACGCAACGGATTCCGATAAAGAAGAATGGGATGAGCTTGAAAAATCAATAATCGCCAACATTGCCGATGAAATCAAAATCGGAATTTCAGGCAATACAGTTGAAATGATTGTTTATAAAACCATTGATTAAGGAGATTGAGAAAATGACAATTAATAAAACCGAAAACGGCTGCGCCGTTACATACATAATTGAGGGCAGGCTTGACACAACAACCGCGCCGGAACTTGAAGCCGTTATTAAATCGGAGCTTGACGGCGTAACGGATTTAGTGTTTGATTTTTCAAAACTCGATTATATTTCATCGGCGGGTTTGAGAATTCTTCTCGCTGCCCGCAAAAAAATAAACCCGCAGGGCTCTGTCAGGGTTACCGGTGCGAACGAAACCGTGCGTGAAATATTTGAGCTTACGGGGTTTAATGATATTCTCACAGTTGAATAATAATTTATTGTTACTGCACATCGCGCTGAAGGTGTGCAGCTTTTATTTTTCCGAATAAAAATATTGAAACCGGCAAACAGATATGATAATATTAATTTGATTTTATTTGTGAAGGGTGAACAAATATGTCAGTCAAATCAATGGCACAGGGCTTAAAACGCACATACCTTGACAATGAGTCTGTCTCCAACAAAGAACAGCTCGGCTATGCCGGGGGTATTTTCGGCAACGCCATGGGGCAGGACAGCACCGAAACTTTTGCGGATAAATTCAACCGCAACTATATGGGGCTTACCAACAATATGCTTTTGCTCAAAGGCAATATAAGTACCGTTCTCGGCTTTTTCATTCCTCCTGTTGCCGGAACCCTGTACGATATGCCCTCACGGGGAAAGAGAAGTAACCTGCGCACGGCGCTTATGACAGCTCCCGTACCCTTTGCCGTTTCGTCAATGCTTATGTTCGTTGTTCCCACAAGTAGCAGCCTTTATAATTTTATCTGGACTCTTTTCTTCAGCATATTCTTTTCCGTTGTTGACAGTTTTTATGATATTGCGCTCAACACTCTCGGGCTTAAAATGGTATCCAACCCGCCCGACCGAAAAAAGTTTTTTACATTTGAAGCAATAGCCTCGACCCTCGGGTCAATGCTGCCGGGCGGAATTATTCCCGTACTGGTCAGAATGGCAGGTGATGACGCCGCGAGGCAGAGGTGGACTTATTTCTTTGTCGCTCTTGGCTTTTGTATTATAGGGGTTGCGGCAATGTACGCTCCTTATATGACAATTCAGGAAAGAGTGGCGTTCTACACTCCGTCTGAAGACTCAGGCAAAAAAGCCGAAAAGGTAAAGTTTGACAAAAGAAATCTCAACGTAATCATTCACAACAGGCCTTTTGTTGTGCTTCAACTCGCAACCGTATTCGAACTCATAAGGCAGATTACCTATAAAATTCTTCCGTTTTTCTATGAGGATGTTCTTGACGCCTACCACCTTCAGACCGTTGTCGGCACAATAAGCGGAGCGTTCTCTTATGTAGGGCTTATGGCTGTTCCGTTTGTAGGCAAAAAGATTTCGGCAAAATCAATGCTCGTCGGCGGATATTCATACACCGGTTTTTTCTATGCCGTTATGTCGGCGCTTAATCTCGGTTTTACCGTGCCCGGAATACGCAGAAAGAAAGCGCTTATAGGAGCATGCATTGCTCTTGCCGGTATGCCGAACGCGGCTCAGGGAGCGGCGCGTAAAATCATAGTCGCCGACTCAACCGATTATATGGAATGGTATTCCGAAAAAAAATACGGCATTCCCATACGCAGTGACGGTGTGCTTTCCGCAACACAGAATATTGTGGGCAAGTTCAATGCCCTGCTTAAAGAAAATCTGTACAATATCCTTTTCAAAGTCATAAAATATAAGACAAACAACCTTGCCGACGGCTCAAAACCCGTGCAATCGGACTTTACAATTTCCGGAATTTACAAAATTGTTTCGCTGTGCGGCCTTCTCGGCAATATTCTGCCCGCTCTCGCCTTTCTGTTTGATAATTACAGCGGCAAAAATAAAGAGAAGATTTATGCCGAGCTGCTTGAAATGAGAACCCTGAGAGATGAAAAATCAAAGGAGTTGGCTGAAGATGATGCAACAGTCTGACGGCGGCAATATTGTTTTTGAGTTCAAAGGTGTACGCCTTCTGCTCAACTGTTATGAAAACGGCGTTTGGCGTCTGAGAAGCGAAGCGAACGGAGACTTTGACTGTATGGGCGCCGCGCAGACTCTAGCGAAAGACCTCGGTGAGGAGTATGAGCAAAATCCGCTTCAGGTTGAATGCGAAACAAGCGGCACATTGCTCACGGTAAAAGCTCCCGGCGGTTCCTTCGTTACCGCGGACGGCAACAGCATTTCTTTTTTTGATTCCGACTTTGTGAAAATCAGAGAAATATCTTCACTTAAAAAAGAAAACGGCTCTTTCTTTGTTTCGCTCACTGCGCACAAAGATGAAAGATTTTACGGAACGGGTGAAAGATTTGACAGAGTTAATCAGCGCGGTAAGAAGGTGAATATTTACGCCGTTGACCGCTGGTGCCGGACTAAAGGCAACAGTTATATTCCAATTCCGTTTTTGCTTTCTTCTCGCTGTAACGCTCTGCTGATGAACAGGTATGAGCACTCTGTTTTTGATATATGCTCATCAAAAAAAGATGTTATCACAATTGAGCAGAAATACGCTCCGATTGATTTATATTTTTTCATTTTCAAATCGCCGGCAGAGATTTTTTCGGCGTATTGCCGCCTGACCGGGTTTGCGCCTATGCCACCCGAATGGTCTTTCGGCACACTTGTATGTCGCTATCACCCCGAATTTCAAACAAAAGAGGGTGTCTTTGCGATGATTGACGCTATGAAAGAAAATGATTTTCCGTGGGATGCCGTAATTCTCGAAGGCTTCAGGCCTTATAACAAAGACAATTTGCCTGAGCTTAAAGAAATAAGCGACCGGGTTCATTCGCTCGGCAAAAATGTGATGCTGTATGAGCAGTGCGGCAGATTTCCGCACAACAGCGAGGAACTTTGCGGCCTTGACGATTCGTACGCGGTATCTTCCGACGAGGGTGTATGGCTCAATGAGACAAACTCATTCAATCTTGTTGACAATTTCAGCAAAAAGAAGATGCGCTGTATTGATCTCACATCCGAAAGAAGCCGCGAAAAATGGTATGAGTTCTGGGAGAGTTATATAAACGGCATCGGCGTTGAGGGAGCGAAAATCGACTTTTGCGAACAGTTTCCCGACAGGGAATCGATAAAATTTTCCGACGGCAGAAATCCGATGGCGGCTCATCACTGGTTTCCTACGCTTTATAATGTTTTGCAGTTCCGCCATTTTAACACAAGACCGCAGGGCGGCGTGAATTTTTCACGCGGAGGCGGAGTAGGCGCGCAACGCTATCCGTTTGTATGGGCAGGGGATCAGAGAAGAGAATTTTTCTTTCTTAAAGTCGTAATCAGGGCAGCCCTGTCACTCGGCCTTTCGGGGGTTCCGTTTGTCAGCTGGGATATGGCGGGTTATCAGCCGTCGTTTAACCTCCGCGACAGACACCGGGAAGAAAGAGTGTTTATAAGAGGGCTTGAATTTACGGCGTTTTCCGCGAATATACAAACTCACGGCAAAATTAAACGCCCCTATGATTTTGACGGCCACACAAAAGATGTTTATCGCGCTTATTCTCACCTTCACGAGTGCCTGAAGCCTTATCTTCTTGAACAGAGCGGGGTGTCATGCGAAACAGGCGTTCCGCTTATGCGCCACTTGTTCTTATATGATCCGAGTGATAAAAAAGCGGCTGACACCGAAGATGAATATATGCTTGGTTGCGGTCTGCTGGTGGCTCCCGTTCTCAAAAGAAAAACAAGGCGCAACATCTATCTGCCCACCGGCAGATGGATTAATATATTTGACGGCAGTGAGTACGAAGGCGGGCAAACACTTAAAAATTACAAAGTCCCGCTTGAATCAATCCCCGTTTTCAGGCTTGCCGGAGCCGGCTCGGTCTGCCTTGAAACAGTGCTGAAAAACGCGAAACCTCTGTTAAAAGAAATTACGGAACTTTCAAAGTGAGTTTTGTGCGTTTGTTCCATGCTGTAACAGTTACCGTTGCCCGCATTGACGGCAAAAATATGAGCTGAACAGTTAAAGGCTGCCGCGTTACGCGACAGCCTCAAGCTTTATACTCTATTAAATCAAAACAAGCGCGAGAATTCCGAGCATTGACAGTGAAACGGAGATAATCTCCTTTTTCCCGGGCTTGTTTTGCGTGAAAAAGCTGTAAACGGTGGATATAATCATAACTCCTCCCGTCACAAACGGATACTGCGCGGAGGCTGGCAGTTTCCTAAGCGCGACGAGCAAAAGCAGATTTCCCACGGCGCACATAACGCCGTAACCGCCCATATAAAAAAGCCCTTTGCCTTTAACAATGCCGATTTTGTCTTTCGGGAATATCATCATAACAAGGCACATAATAACTATAATCGCCTCAATCAGAACCGAATACCCCGCGTCGCTTGTTTTCTCAAAATGAGAGGCACTGAAAAACTTGTTTATAACCCCGTAAAGGCCGTTTGTGACAAAAACGCCGATGTAATAAATCGCTCCGCCTTTTTTGTCCTGCTTTTCAACAGTAAATACAAAAGAAACGGCAACAAGAATAAGGCAGATTATTTTTCCCGCGGTTATTTCCTCTTTGAAAAACAGTATTCCGGCAGTGAAAGGCAAAGCCATACCGCCTATCATACTGAAAACGGAATATTTTGACAGATTTGTTTTGCCCAGAGCGCGAAGGGAAAAAACATTGAAAAAAATTACATCAAACGCCGCGACCGCGGCAACGGCTGCGGTGAACGGTGTTATTTCAAAGCGAAATCTGTTGATTATCAACAGCGCGACAAAGCCCGCGAAATGCGAGCCTGCCGTGAATTTCAATACCGCGTCCGTGCCCGAACCGTATTTTTCACGGTATTTGTCACTGAACACAAACACCAGACTGAAAAGCAGTGCGGATATACTGATAATTCCGTAATACATAAAAAACTCCGTTGAAAAATGTGTTTTTATTATATCATTACGGTTTTCTGTCTGCAACAATTTTTAAATATTAAAAAGAATTTTTACGATTGATATTTTTGTGTGGCAAAGCGCGGGATAGTATGATACAATACAGAATATGTTATATGTTTTTTGAAAGAGAAGGGCAGAAATATGATTTTTTATCCGTATGAACTCGCACCCTATGTTTCCGAAACAATTTGGGGAGGCAGAAGACTTATTGATGAATACGGTATTGTTACCGAAAAGGCGAACGCCGCCGAGGGCTGGATGCTGTCCTGCCACGAAAGCGGCCTGTGCAGTATTGTCAACGGCGAATTAAAAGGGAAAACTCTCAGAGAGGTTTATCTTGAGCATCCCGAAATCTGCGGGAAAAATGCAGCGAAGTTTGATGATTTTCCCATTTTGATAAAATTTATCGATGCCCGGGATGACCTTTCAATTCAGGTTCATCCCACGGCCGATTACTGCGAAAAAACGGGCAGGGGGCAAAGCAAAACCGAGTGCTGGTATGTGCTTGACACACGGCCCGGAGCCTGTCTCATTCTCGGATTTAAAGAAAAAATCGGCAGTGACGAATTCCGCCGCCTCATTGAGGAAGGCCGGCTGACAGATGCGGTAAAGAAATACGATGTGAAAAAGGGCGATTTTTTCTTCATCGAATCGGGAACACTGCATGCTATTTGCAAGGGCGTGCTTCTTGCCGAGGTTCAGGAAAGCTCAAATACCACATACCGCGTTTTTGATTATAACAGAGCAGGCAAAGACGGCAAACCGAGAGAGCTTCATATTGACGACGCGGTGGCGGTCACAAATTGCGAACCTTACTCTCCGTCGCAATATTGCAAAAATAAAACTGAATCGCTTTTCAACTGTGAAAAACGCGTTCTTGCGGAATGCCCGCTCTTCAATGTCGCGCAACTTAAAATAAACGGCGATTATCAGGGGAACGCCGGCGAAAACTCCTTTGTTTCACTGCTTGTTCTTGAAGGCGAAGGCGCGCTGAAAACAGGGGGTGCCGGTGTTACGCTTAAAAAAGGAGCAAGCGTGTTTATCCCCGCCGGAACAGGCGGTTACACGGTTTCCGGCAACCTGAACATTCTTGAAACAACAATATAAAGGATATTTCATAATATGTCACTTCTCAGCGCGCAGAACCTTACAATGGATTTTGCCGGCAAAGTCGTTTTCCGCGATATATCTTTTGACATAAACGCAGGTGAACACGCCGGGCTTATCGGCGCGAACGGCACGGGCAAAACAACATTGTTCAAACTCATTACAGGTGAATATGAGCCCACCGACGGCGGTATTTTCATATCAAAAAATGTTAAAATCGGCTACCTTGAGCAACATGCCTGCGCAGGGTCGCGGCGCGCTGTCATTGATGAGGCGCTCACTGTTTTCAGCCCGCTCACAGAACTTGAATTTGAACTTGAAAGAATCTCGAGAGAAATAGATTTAGGCGGCGAGAACAGGCAGGCTCTTATTGAACGGCAACAGGAGCTTTATGAAAAATTCCAGGCTGACGGCGGGCTTACTTATAAAAGCCGCACGCGTTCGGCTCTTCTCGGCCTCGGCTTTGAAGAGAGTGATTTAAATCTTCCATGCGACAGGCTCAGCGGCGGGCAGCGCTCAAAACTCAGCATGGCAAAACTGCTTTTATCACAATCAGATCTGCTTCTTCTTGACGAGCCGACAAACCACCTTGACATTACCGCAACCGAGTGGCTTGAAAGCTTTTTAACCGGTTTTAAGGGCTCGATAATCGTCATTTCGCATGACCGCTACTTTCTTGACAGAGTTACCGACAAAACCATGGAGATTTCAAATATGATGCTCCATTCGGCAAAAGGCGGTTACAGCAGATATATGGAACTGCGTGAAGAGCGTCTTGAGAGCGAGCGGCGCAGATATGAAAACGATATTGAAGAGATAAAACGCCTTGAAGCCATGATTGCGAAACAGGTTGAATTCGGCAGAGAGCGCAATTATATAACTATAGCGAGCAAACAAAAAGTGATTGACAGAATAAAGGCCTCGCTTGTGGTGCCGGAGAAAAATCAGGGAGCCGTCAGAATTAATTTCACAACGGCGGCTGAAACGGGCAATGAGGTTCTCAACGCGTATTCTCTTTCAAAATATTTCGGCTCAAAAACGGTTTTTGAAAATGTCTCTTTTCAAGTTCGCAAGGGTGACAGAGCGTTTATCTTAGGTCCCAACGGCTGCGGCAAAACCACACTTTTGCGTGTGCTGGTTAAACAGCTCGCGGCAGACGGAGGCTCATTCAACTTCGGCGCGAATGTCAAAATCGGCTACTTTGACCAAAGCCTTGAAGACCTCGGTAAGGGCAAAACAGTTCTTGATGAAATATGGGATGAACACAGGCGCTTCAATGAAACGACGGTAAGAAATTATCTTGCTTTGTTTTTGTTTAAAGGCGACGATGTGTTTAAGAGCGTAGATACTCTCAGCGGCGGCGAAAAGGCAAAGCTCTGCCTGCTTAAGCTTATGCTGTCGGGTGCGAATGTGCTTCTTCTTGACGAGCCGACAAACCACCTTGACATTCCGTCGAGAGAGGCCCTTGAAAACGCGGTTGCGTCATTTGAAGGCACGGTAATTGCCGTTTCACATGACCGTTATTTCATAAACAAGCTTGCTACAAAGATTTTCCGCCTCACCCAAAACGGAATGGAAAAAACAGACGGAACATATGATGACTATGTATCCGCTCTCGAAACGGAGCGGGCTCAGGCAGCGCAGGTTAAAAAAACGGCCGCAAAAGTCAATGCTTATAAATTGCGCAAAGAGCGTGAAAGCGAGATAAACCGCCTCAAAGGCAAAATTAAAAGGGGAGAGGCGAGAATTGATGAACTTGACGCGGAAATATCCGAAGTCAATGCCGTTCTCTCAACTCCCGAAATCTCATCAGATTATGAGAAAATAACCGGATATACCGAAAAAATCAACTCCCTTACAGCCGAGCAGGAACACCTTATGGCGGAGTGGGAGGAGTGGAACACAAGACTTGCCCGGCTTACGGAGGAATCAGATGCTTGAAATAAAACCATATGTTCCGGAATTCAAAGAGGATATACAGAAGGTTTGTCTCAACACCGCTTATGAAACCGCTTATGAGCCTGTTGAACGCAACTATCTGCTCAATACCTACTGCGATTATTATATTGATAATGAGCCGCAAACCTGCTTTGCCGCCGTTGACAAAAACGGCACGGCTCAGGGCTATGTTATATGCGCGCCCGATTTCAGGAAGTTCATAAAACGCGCGAAGCCATATATTAAGCAGGCAAAAAAATCGGGCTTTGACCATTATTACGAGGGTATAGCGGAACGCTTTGCCCTGCGAGTTTTCAGTCATTCGTATCCCGCGCATTTTCACATTGACATAAATGACGGCTTTCAAGGTGAAGGCACGGGAACAAGGCTTATGAATACCCTGATTGAAACATTGAAAAATAAAAATGTCAAAGGCGTTATGCTCATTACCGGTTCGGGCAACAAAGGCGCCATAAGATTTTATAAAAGGCTTAATTTCAAAACGATTGTCGGCATAGGCCCCGCAGCGATTATGGGAATGAAACTGAGGTAGTGTTATGGTTAAATACGCGGTTATCGGCACAGGCTGGATTACAAAGTCTTTCATTGACGGCGCAAACCTTTCGGGCAGAATGAAACTTGAAGCGGTATGTTCCCGTGATAAGAACAGGGGAGCGGCGTTTGCCGAAAAAAACGGAGCGAACGGCGTTTTCACAACAGTTGAATCTCTTGCACAGTCCGGTGTTGAGGCGGTTTATATAGCCAGCCCGAACGCTTTGCACGCAAGGCAGACTGAGGCAATGCTCAAAGCGGGCAAGCATGTAATCTGCGAAAAGCCCGTTACCGTCACTCCGGCGGAGCTTGAATATTTGCAGGGCATTGCCGAAAAAAACGGCCTTGTTTACGCCGAGGCAATAATGTATATGTTCAATCCGGTGAGAGATGTTCTGAGAAACGCAATAGCGAAAATCGGCAATATTACATCGGCGAATTTGGATTTTTCACAGCTTTCGTCAAAATATCCCGCGTACAAAAGCGGTGAGCTGCCGAATATTTTCAATCCGAAAATGGCAACCGGCTGCCTTGAGGATTTGGGAATCTACTGCGTTTATCCTGCACTCGATATTTTCGGAGAGCCTGAAAGTCTGAAAGCTTCGGCGGCGTTTATGGCAAGCGGAGCGGACGGCAGCGGCGGAGCGCTTCTTGAATATGACGGGTTAAGCGTAAATCTCACCTATTCCAAACTCGGTCAGAGCAGAGCGCCTTCGCAGATTTTCGGTGAAGAAGGCACAATCCTGATTGAATCGGTTTCAAAGCTTACCGGCATAAAAATCGTGTTTAATGACGGCAGTGAAGAAATACTCTGCGGCGACACACCGAAAGAACAGCTTATGGGCTTTGAGGCCGACGGCTTTGCCGATATTATAGAAAACCGGGAGAATAACAGTGATTTTTACGCTCTTTTGCGCAAATCATCGCTCTCGGTGAGCAAAATAATGGAGAAAATCCGCGCTCAGGCGGGGATTGAATTTGAATATAAACCCATAACGGAGGAATAATTATGTTTTCAAAACTGTGCAATGACACTTATGTTCTGCGCCTTGAAATCGGTGAGGAAATTGTTGAAACAATAAAGAAGTTCTGCGCGGCAGAAAAACTCCTTTGCGCTGAGATTTCGGGCATAGGCGCTGTCAGTCAGGCAACGCTCGGTTTTTACAATGTAAAGAACAAAGAGTATTCCAAAACCGTAATTGAAGGTCCGCTTGAGATGGTTTCACTCCTCGGCAGCGTAACCGAAAAAGACGGGGAGCCCTACCTCCATCTTCACGCATCCTTTTCCGGCAAAGACTGTAACTGCGTCGGCGGCCACCTCAACGCGGCGGTAATAGGCGTTACGGGCGAAATATTCATCAGAAAAATCAACGGCGCAATAGGCAGAAGAACACAGGAAGACATCGGAATAAACATCTTGGATATATGAGTTTTCAGAATGAGTTAAAAGAATATATGCTCCTTCAGGGCGTTTCCGACATTGGCTTTTCAAAGCCATCCGGCGATATCCCCGAAGGGCTGCCGTTTGCGGTTACGGTTGTTGTGCGTCTCTCTCCCGCTATTGTTAAAGAAATTGACGGCGCACCTACACACACTTATTTCAACCACTACCGAACGGTCAACGCCTTTATTGACAGAGCGTTGCTTATGTGCGGGCTTTATCTGCAAAAAAACGGTTATGGATATATCACCGTCGCGGCATCGCAGAGCATAAATACCGACGGCTGGAATTACCGCGGCAGATTTTCGCATAAACAGGCGGCCGTCGAGGCGGGGCTGGGCTCAATAGGCAGAAATTCGCTGTTCATACATAAGGATTTCGGTTCGGCGGTAAGGCTCGGAACTCTGTTTACCGACTGTCCGTTTGATATTTCCGAAATTGAGCCCGTTGATTTATGCGGAGACTGTACACTCTGCGTTGATGCCTGCCCGGCAAAAGCGATAAAAGGCGGCAAATGGAATTTGAAAACCGAAAGGGAAGAAATATTCGACGCTGAAAAATGCAGTGAGTATATGAAACACGCTTTTCAAAAAATCGGAAGAGGCGCGGTGTGCGGAATATGTATGAGCGTATGCCCGCACAACAGGGTGAAATAATATGACGGGAATAATAGATGTCGGCGGAGGTATGCGCGATATATACGGCAGCGGGGTTCTTGACTACTGCCTTGACAATAAAATATATTTCGACTATATTCTCGGCGTTTCGGCGGGAACGGCAAATCTGTTCACTTACGCCGCCGGGCAGAGAGGGCGCACAAAAAGGTTTTATGAGGATTATGCTTTCCGCAAAGAATACATGAGCTTTTCAAACCTGTTAAAGGGTAAAAACTATCTTGACCTTGATTATATTTACAGCAGTCTGTCAAATGAAGGCGGAGAAGACCCCTTTGATTTTGACGCTCTTGAAAAATATGAGGGCGATGCGTACATAGCCTGCACCGATGCCGAAACGGGCGAACAGATTTATTTCGATAAGAAAATTGTTCAAAAAAACAACCTTACCGCGTTCAAAGCTTCCTGCGCGCTGCCTTTGGTCTGCAAAAAATACAGCGTCGGCGGAACACCGTGCTTTGACGGCGGAATATCCAATCCCGTACCGATTGAGAAAGCTTTTGAGGACGGATGTGACAAGGTTGTGGTAATACTGACACTGCCGTCCGGTTATATAAAGCAGCCGGGCAAAAACAGGCACGCTTTCGCCTTGATAAAAAAGAAATATCCCGGCATCTCAAAGAGCCTGACGGAATACTGCCGTAACTACAATGACGGGGTACGCATGGCCTTGGCTTATGAAAAACAGGGCAAAGCTCTTGTGCTCGCGCCCGATGACTGCGCGGGAATGAAAACACTGACAAGAAACAGAGAAAAAATGAGCGTTCTCTACGGCAAAGGTTATAAAGACGCCGAAAAAATAAAAGACTTTACAATGGGTGATTAACTATGAAAATCAGGATGTGCGCGTTCGCCGACGAAGGCGGCACAACAATTGAGGAACAGATTGAAGCCCTCAGGGCAAACAACATTAACCTTGTTGAAGTGCGTTCGATAGACGGCAAAAACATTTCAAAAATAACCGAGGATGAAGCGGCGGATTATGCCGAAAAATTCCGCGCGGCGGGCATTGAAGTCTGGTCGCTCGGTTCTCCGCTCGCAAAAGCTCACATTTATACACCTGTTGAAAAAGAAAAGGCCGAAGCTATGCACCTGTGCCGCTTAGCCGCCGTGTTCGGCACAGATAAAATCAGAGGTTTCAGTTATTATACCCTTTTTCCGTTCAATAAAGAGAAAAGAGTGGTTGAAAAACTCAAACCTCTGCTTGAAATACTTGAATATAACGGCGTTGATTTCTGCCATGAAAACGACACTCTGCTTTACGGCGGCAGAGCAAAATATTTAAAGAAACTGCTTGCCGATATACCTTCGCTTAAAACGATTTATGACCCCGCAAACTTTATAATCAGCGGCGAATCTCCGGATGAGACCCTTGCCGCCTTTGCCGGAAAAGCCTGTTATTTTCATATAAAAGACGCTGTCGGCAAAAAGGTCGTGCCGGCCGGTTACGGAGATGCGAAAATAGATAAACTTATCAAAGGGCTTGAGCGTGATACTGTGTTTTCAATAGAGCCGCACCTTATGTTTTTCAAAGGCGGAGCCGGCTTTGAAAAATACGATTTCAAAACAAAACGCGGCAGGTTTGACTGCGCCGCCGACAGTATAAAAAAGCTTCTTACCGAAAACGGCTTTGCCGAAAAAGACGGTTATTTTGAAAAAACAAAAGGTGAATGATATGCCTGAAATTAAAAGATTTCACGAAATACCGGGGGCTCTGCACATAGGATGTGAGGAGCCGTGCGCCTATTTTATTGCGTTTGAAAAGGAAGAAAAGGCGTCCGGCAACAGAGAAGACTCCGCTTTCTTTACCTCGCTTTGCGGTGAATGGGATTTCGTTTTTTTTGAAAACGCCGCAAGGCTTGATATTGAAAAAGAGGGCTTTCCCTCGTCTGTCGCCTGCGGCGACAAAATCACCGTCCCGGGCAACTGGCAACTGTGCTTCGGAAGGGGATATGATGTGCCGAACTATATAAATCAGGATTATCCCTATCCGGTTGATCCGCCTTATATTCCCGATGTCATTGCGTGCGGATTTTACCGCCGTACAGTTGCTTTGCCGCTGAAAGAAGGCAAAAAATATTTCATGAATTTTGAGGGTGTCTCATCCTGCTTTTATCTTTGGGTGAACGGCTTTTTTGCCGCTTACAGTCAGGTGAGCCACGCTTCCTCGGTTATTGAAATATCGAAATATCTCAAAAACGGCCAAAACACTTTTGAGGTGCTCGCGGTCAAACATTGCGACGGCTCATATTTTGAGGATCAGGATTTTTTCCGCCTTTCGGGCATTTTTCGCGAGGTTTATATCACCGAAAGAGACGAGCGGCACATAAAAGATATTGACATTCGGGCAACCGTTGCCGAAAGCCTGAAATCCGCACGGCTCAAAGCTGAAATAAGCGGCGTTGACAGTTTTGACTTCAAACTTGTTTCTCCCCGGGGTGAAACAGTCTGCGAGGGCGACAATTTGATTGATATATCTTTTGAAAACCCCGAACTCTGGAATTATGAAACGCCTTGCCTTTACAGCCTTTATATCCATTCCGGCAGTGAGTATATATGCCTGCCGGTCGGATTTAAACGCTTTGAAATAAAAAACAGCGCTGTTTTGCTCAACGGCAAAAAAGTCAAGGCAAAAGGGATAAACCGCCACGATTTCAACCCGGAAACCGGCTATTGGGTAACGCCGGAGCAGATGCTCTCGGAGCTTTACAGCCTCAAACGCGCAAATGTCAACACAATCAGAACATCGCACTATCCGAACGATCCGCGTTTTCTTGAAGTGTGCGACAGGCTCGGCTTTATGGTGGTTGATGAAGCGGATCTCGAAACTCACGGTATGGGCTACAATTTCGGAGACTGGTATTGGGATTACTGGTCACACCTTACCGACAGCCCCGAGTATGAGGAAGCCTGTGTTGACAGAGCAAAGCTGCTCTTTGAGCGCGATAAAAACCACGCCTGCGTTATTATGTGGTCGCTCGGCAATGAATCAGGGTGCGGTGAAAGCCACCGCAAAATGGCTCAGTATATCCGCTCAAGAAGAAAAGACGCTGTTATCCATTATGAAAACGCGAGGCTTGAGTATCAGGAGAGGCTGGGCAAAGATTTCACCGATATTTCCGATGTTGAGAGCCGTATGTACGCGTCGATTGATTATCTTAAAGAATACCTTGACAACAGCAGCCTCAAAAAGCCGTTTTTCTATTGCGAATATGTTGACAGTATGAGCACGGGTGAGATAGCGAAACACTGGCGGGGCTTTGAAGAAAACGATAAATACTTCGGCGGCTGCGTCTGGGAATACGGAGACCACGCCGTAAACACGGGAACAAAAGAAAATCCGAAATACCGCTACGGCGGTGATTTCGGCGATTATCCCAATGACGGTATCTGCTGCCTCGACGGCCTTGTTTATCCCGACAGAAGCGAGCGCCCCGGCTACTATGATATGAAAAAGGTCTATCAGCCTTTTGAAATAACTTATGAGGATGGAAAAATCACGGTGTTCAACAAACGCTTTTTCACTGATTTTTCCGATTTGTATATTGAGTGGAGCATTGAGAAAAACGGTGAGGTTGCCTTTGAAGGCTCAATAGAAAACCCTGCAATCGCCCCGAGATGTACGGCTCAATATTCTCTTTTTGATGTTTTTGATTTTGACTGCCTTACAACGCTGAATGTTTATGTCAAACAAAAAACGGCAACCGAATGGGCGGATAAGGGCTTTGAAACAGGCTTTGAGCAATTCATTCTCTGCGATAAAGCCACAGAATACGCTCCGAAACCGGCTGACCCGGTAACCTTTACCGAAACAAGAACGGATATTTTTATAAAATGCGGCAAAATAAAATACTCTTTTGACCGCGTAACGGGCAGAATAGCGCAAATTGAAATAAGCGGCAAAAAAATTCTTTCACAGCCTCTATCGTTCAATTTGATCCGCGCGGCAACTTATAACACAAAGCATTATCTTGATATCTGGGCAAGGGCGAGATATGATCATATAGGTCAGAAAACATATTGCACAAGCGTAAAAACCGAAGGCTCCGATGTCGTTGTTTCCTCACGGATTTCACTCGCGTCTCCCGCTATGCCGCCCGCCGTGAAAGCGGATGTGACATACACTTTTTCGCCTGACGGCGGCGTTACTGTCAGAACAGACGCAAAGGTAACATACAATGCGCCGCCTTTGCCGAGGTTCGGTATTAAACTTGTTATGCCGGGCGCTTTTTCACAGGTGAAATATCTCGGCTTCGGTCCCAAAGAGAGTTATGCCGAAAGGCACGGCAGCGCAAGGCTGTCGCTTTATGAAACAACTCCCGCAGCCGATTATGAGCATTACATAAAACCGCAGGAGTGCTCTTCTCACTATTCAACAAGATACGCATCGGTAACAGACGGGAGCACGGGGCTTGAATTTTTCACGCGGCGTCCGCTGTGCTTTAAGGCAATACCCTATGATGATCTGACAATTCACAACACTTTGCACGATGATGAGCTTCCCGAACCGGAGAATACTTTTATAAACCTTGATTATAAAATTCACGCCGGCATAACGGGTGAGCCCGGTGAATATCCCGGGCGTGTGTTTGATGATAAGGAATTTTCTTTTGAAGTCACTATTGTTCCCTTTCGCGGTTGACTTTTAATAATATAAAAGTTATAATTATTTTAATATTGATTTTCAGGGGGAAGAACAATGAAAAAAGCAATTTCCGTTCTGCTTTGCGTTGCGTTACTTATCTCAACCCTTACGGTTTTCGGCTTTGCGAAAACCTCCCTGCCGAATGACGCGGCGGTTGATGTAACTGAGCCCGCAACTCCGAAGACCGAACAGGAATATCCGATTGTTTTTGTTACGGGAATAGGTCAATCATACAGTTATCTCTATGCAACTCCCGAAGATGCGAAAGCGGATGTTGCCGAAAACTCGACTGACAGAGCCATAGCCAAGTGGAATCTTTTCTGCAATGATTTCAGCTTCGCTTTAAAAGATTTAACTACCTATATCTCGGCTTTGCGAATAGTAGGCACCCTGCTTTTAACAATAGTCACAGGGCATAATTTTGTAAGCAAAGACGCCTGCGATGACCTTGTCAAAGAGCTTTTCACTTATAACACCGTTGATGAAAACGGCAATCTGCCCGAAACGGTTGTTACACCGCGCTGCGATTATCCCGTTTCGCAAATGACCGAAGAACAGCGTGACAATTTCTACCGCACAATCCCCTGTGAGGATGTTATAGGCGATATAGGTGAAGATATGCTTTACTGCTTCAATTATTCCGCCTTCTCATTCACATACAAAAACTCCGACAACCTCAACACTTTCATTAATGATGTTGTTCTGCCCCAGACCGGTAAAGACAAAGTTGTGCTCATCCCCATGAGTATGGGTGCCTCCGTTGTCAGCGCCTATCTTCAGGATTACGGCAAAGACGGCAAAGTGGCAAGAGTGGTCAGCATTGTAGGCGCTTGGTACGGCAGCGATGTTATTGCCGACCTTGTTGAACAGAAATATGCCGATGATGCGCCCGAAAAGCTTTACAACGGCATTGTCGCGAACCTTATCGGCGAGCCCTGGGGTTACCTTGTCAACGGCATACTGCGCATCTTCCCAAAAGCAACTCTCAGAAGCATAATTGATGAGCTGCTCAACTCCGTAGTTGAAAATCTTGTTCTCAAAACCCCGTCGTTGATGGTTATGATTCCATACGAAAGATACCCGGCGGTCAGAGCCGCCCGCCTTGAGGGCAACAAAGACCTTGCCTATGTTATGGAGATAACCGACAAATTCTATGACGCTCAGCGCAATCTCAAAACCTATCTCAAAGAACTCAATGAGGATTACGGTGTTGATTTCTACTATATCGCAGGCTACGGTCTTGAATTCGGCGGATACAGCAGCGACTATGAATTTTTCAAATTCCTCGCGAGCGCGAACACTACAAATTCCGATGAGATAATTCAGATTGAGTCAACCGCGACAGGCGCAACAAGCGTAACGGCGGGCAAACAGTTTGATGCCGATTACCTCTCATCACATGACGCGAAATATATCACCCCCGACAAATCCGTTGATATTTCAACCTGCCTTTTCCCTGACAGAGTATGGCTTTTCAGCAAGCAGAAGCATGAGCTTGAAAACAACAACACAGCTCTTAAACTCGCGTTCGATATTGCTCTCGGCAATGTTACGGGCACACAGGGGTGTGAGAGCATCTACCCGCAGTTCAACGATTCGAGAGATTTAAAGAGGCTTAAAAGAAGCTACATCCCCGACCTTGAAACCTGGCTTGAAAGCAATACCCCCACAGCTGAGCAGCAGCGGATCATTGATGAAAACACCGCCGCGGTTAATGAGATGATGAACTCAACAATAAACAACCGCGAAGCCGATGACAAAGTTATTGAAAACTACCGCCGCATGCTTATTGATTTCGGCATTTACGGCGAGGATGATAACAGCGAAGATCAACTTACAAAGTTCTTCAAAGCATTAAATGATTTCAATGTAAGAGTGTTCGGCTTTAAAGGCTTTATTGATATTTTCAAAAAATAAACGCTTTTTGCTCTACACCGGGTTCCCCACCCTTTGGGCGAGGAACCCTTAATTATTCTGAAAACAGTCATAATGGCAAAAACGAGGCAAAAAAGGAAAGGCAAATACGGTCACTACAATATGAATTTGCAAGAGATAAAAGATATTTACAATCGTTCACTTGATCTGACGCCCGAAACGGACGGTGAATTTTTCGAATGCGCCGGCGACCTGCTTGAAACGGATGAAATAAAAAGCCTTGAGCAGTATGTTCAGCACGACACAATCAACCGTCTTCAGCACATAACAAGTGTCGCGTATATGTCTTATGTGCTGTGCAAAAAGCTCAGCCTTGACTATCTTGTTACGGCAAGGGCGGGGGTTATGCACGACCTTTTCTATTACGATTGGCATGAAAAGCACGGCGGTCACCGCCTCCACGGCTACCGTCATCCGGGATTCGCGGTTAAAAACGCAAAGAAACTCTGCGGCTCCATTGACAGAAAAACAGAAAATATCATAAAACGCCATATGTGGCCGCTTACCCCTACGCCTCCGAAATATAAAGAAGGGTTCATAGTCTGTTTTGCGGATAAGTATTGCGCCGCGACAGAACTTATTACCTGCCATAAAAATAAAAAATCACGGTAATTGTTTATGCTTAGAGAAACTGTATTAAGATACACGCTTTATTTCTTTTTTTACAGCGCGGCAGGCTGGCTTGTTGAGTCCTGCTACTGTTCCGTGCGGCCGCGCAAATGGGTCAACAGAGGCTTCCTGACAGGGCCTCTCTGCCCTATTTACGGCACGGGAGCTCTTGTGTTCCTTGTATTTGTTCTGCCGTTAAAAGAAAAATTCTCCCTGCCGGTAACGGTAGCGGGGAGAGAAATTGACCTTACAGTAATAATTGTGTTTTTCGCGGGCCTTGTTCTGGCGGATATAGTTGAATTTACCGTAAGCCTTCTAATGGAAAAGATGTTTCATGCCCGCTGGTGGGATTACTCCGAAAACTTTCTCAACATACAGGGCAGAATCTGCTTCAAGCACTCAATTTACTGGGGCTTGGCGTCAATAGGTTTTCTGTATGTCATCCACCCGTTTGTCAACAGATATTTTATAAAATTGCCGATCGATTTTGTTGAGGTAATTCTTGCGGTCGTTCTTTCTGTTTTTGTTATAGATGTTTTCGACGCGGTGCGCAAGGCGATGGATGTGCGCGCGCTTATTGATAAAATCAAAAAATTCAGGGCGGAGCTTTCCGCGCAGTTCGGCTCAACCTTTGATGATATTCTCGCAATGGGTGAAGAGGAATTTAAAGAGTTTTCCGAAAAAGCCTCAAAGCATAAAGCGGAGATTGCCGCCCGCGTATCCGAAATCCGCGAAAGCTTTGAAATACTCTCAAAAGGCTTTGTTTCCAAAGATTATAAACAAAAGGGCAAATACAACCGTATGTTTACGGAGTTCCCCATGGTCAAAGCCGCGGCGCGCGCCCAGCTTGACAATCTTGAAATAAATATTGAAAAAATAAAAGAAAAAATCAAAAACACAATCAGCAGGGACGGCTGATTTATTACAAATATGTAAATTTTGCGAAAACCTCTTGATTTTTTGAATAAAAGTATTACAATACAAATTGGCACTCGAAATGTGTGAGTGCTAATTTGTATTTTATTTTACCGTTATTACGGAAGTATAAACAGCAAGGAGTGTTATGTTATGAGAAAAAAACAGTTTAAAGCGGAGTCGAAAAAGCTCCTCGATATGATGATAAACTCCATATATACGCACAAAGAAATCTTTCTGCGCGAGCTTATCTCAAACGCAAGCGACGCCCTTGACAAACAGTATTACAATTCTCTCGGTGAAGATACCGGTATGTCAAGAAACGAATATATAATCCGTATTGAGCCCGACAAAGAGGCGCGCACGCTTAAAATAATTGACAACGGCTGCGGTATGACGGAGGAGGAGCTTGAAACCAACCTCGGCACCATAGCAAAAAGCGGCTCGCTTGATTTCAAAAACGAAAACGGAGAAAAAAAGACCGACATCGAAATTATCGGCCAGTTCGGTGTAGGCTTTTATTCGGCGTTTATGGTCAGCGAAAAAGTTGTTGTTGAAAGCAGAGCTAACGGCAGCGATCAGGCCTATCGCTGGTCATCAAACGGAGTTGAGGGCTATTACATTGAAAAAAGCGATTACCCCGAACAGCACGGCACGGTTATAACCCTTTATCTCAAGCAAGACAGTGAAGATGAAAAATACGGCGATTTTCTTGAGGAGTATGAGATTACAAGCCTTGTCAAAAAATATTCCGATTACATCCGCTATCCGATTATGATGAAATGCGAAACCCGCGTTCCCAAAGAAAAGGCGGAGGGCGAGGAGGACAAGCCCACGGAATATGAAACGGTTATTGAGGACCGTCAGCTTAACAGTATGGTTCCCATCTGGCGCAAAAACAAAAACGAGGTAACCGAGGAGGAATACAACAACTTCTATTCCGAAAAATACTATGATTTTGAGCCTCCCGTCAAGGTTATTCATTCAAAAAACGAGGGCGTTCCGGCTTATGATTCGTTAATATTCATCCCTTCCCACGCCCCGATGAACTACTATTCAAAGGATTATGAAAAAGGGCTTGCTCTTTACTCAAACGGCGTAATGATTACCGATAAATGCGGCGAGCTTCTGCCTGATTATTTCAACTTCGCCAAGGGCCTTGTTGACAGTCCCGACCTTTCGCTCAATATTTCGCGTGAGCTTCTTCAGCACGACCGTCAGCTTAAAATAATAGCAAAAAATATTGAGAAAAAGATTAAATCCGAGCTTGAAAAGCTTTTAAAGGATGACCGTGAAAGCTATGAAAAATTCTTTGAGGCATTCGGTGTTCAGTTAAAATACGGCATTTACGGCACCTACGGTATGGCAAAAGAGAACCTTCAGAACCTTCTTATTTTCAAGTCAACCAATGAGGAAAAATATGTTACTCTCAAAGAGTATGAGGAGCGTATGCCCGACAGCCAGAAAGGCATTTATTACGCCTGCGGCGAAACAGCGGCAAAAATAAAAATGCTTCCGCAAACGGAGGCCGTAACATCCGCCGGTATGGAAGTGCTTATGCTCACAAACGATATTGATGAGTTCACGCTCAAAATGATGCGCGACTATGACGGCAAACAGTTTATCAATGTCAGCACCGACAGCCTTGACCTCGGCACCGAGGAGGATAAAAAAGCTCTCGAACAGAAAAACGCCGACAGTAAAGACCTTCTTGATTTTATAAAGGATTCACTCAACGGCAAAATAGTAGCCGCGAAGTTTTCCAACAAACTCGGCAGTCACCCTGTATGCCTTACAAGCGGCAGTGAGATTACAACCGAGATGGAAAGAGTTCTCAACGCTCAGCCGATTTCCGAAAAAATCAAGGCTCAGCTCACACTTGAAATCAATTCGGAACATCCCATAGCGGCAAAACTTGCCGAGCTTTATGAAAGCGATAAAGAAAAGGTTGAAGAATACGCGAAACTCCTTTACAGTTCAGCCTGCCTTATCAGCGGCATAGCGGTTGATGATCCCTCCGCCGTGAGCGATTTGATTTGCGAGCTTATGGTCTGAAAAAAACAAACAGATTAAAAGGTGAAAGAGTGAAAGCCCTTTCACCTTTTTTATATAAACAACAATGGATTTATAATAATTGTTTTTAAGCGGAATACGCAGGGCGAACAGGTTGAGCACGGGAGTGAATTGCATTTTATACCTTTCGGCGGCCGATTGTTACGGTTTTTTCTAAAAAAAAATAAAAAGCGCTTGCAATTCAGCGTGGTGCTGTGTTAAAATATTTCCAATCGAAAATAAAACAGATTTTTGTAAATACTGTTTTTTCAGCAGTCAAAAATGCCGGAGGAAATATTATGAGAACAATAAAAAAGCTTTTATCGGTTTTTCTCAGCGCAGTTTTGCTGCTCGGCGTGTGGGCGGCGGCATTTCCCGTGTTTGCCGAAGAAGACAAAATCATTAAAGAAGTCCGTCTCACCGTAACAGAGCCTAAGGTCGGTGAAGCGGCGGATAAAAACATCGTTTCATCGGAGCCCGAAAAATATACTGCCACTGCAAGATACTGGATAAAGCGTTTATACGGCAACGAAAATGTTGTGAACTTTGAGAGCGGCTTTGAATATGCGCTTGTTTTTGATGTAACCCCGGAGGCAGGCTTTAAATTTGAGCCTGTTCGGAAAAACAGTTATAATTTTGATGAAAGTCCTACTGTTGTTTATATTAACGGCGTTAAAGCCGAGTGCGTTTCGGCGGAAACCGACGCAAAGCTCGGGCGCAGTTATGTTGTTACTCCTGCAGAGCAGGAGGATTTAAACGGTGAAACAAATTTTTTTGCAAAAATTATTAAATCAATCAAAGACTTTTTTGCCGGGATTATTAATTTCTTCAAAAATCTTCTGTCATTCTGAGGCGCTTTTATTCTTTATATGCATTTGTTTTACATATAATAATAAAACACAGGAGGAAAAATTATGAAAAATGCGAAAAAAGTTTTATCTGTTTTACTCAGCGCGTTGCTTCTCCTCGGCACTGTTGCCCTCGGCGGCACTGTGGCGACGGCGGAAGAAAGCTACTCCGTCGGCGACACGCTCGAATACGGCACCTATCCTCAGAGCGAGGTAAAAGACGCGGACACACTCACCGCACTTAACGCCCTGCTCACAGAAAGCAAATGGGTAAGTTATGAGTATTACTATGGCACAAATCATTGGGCCGACGGTCAGATGGCTCCCGATGACTATATGAAGTATCAGGATGTCGTCAGTGAGGGAGAGAGATACAGAGCGGTCACATTTACTTCCTACCGTCCGTATTTAACCGGCTACACGCCTTATCCCGCAAACTCCAATCAGGATGAAAACGGTTATGAGACAAACACTGTTTACTGGTTCAAATATGAGCCGATAGAGTGGCGTGTGCTTGACCCGGAAGAGGGCTTTATAGTCTGCAACAGCGCGATTGATTCTCAGGCATATAACAACTATATTCTGAGCGCCGACGGTGAATACTACGGCAACGCGAATAAAGATTACAGGGCGAATGATTACGCGAACAGCAGCATCCGCACCTGGCTCAATGAAGATTTTATGAATACGGCATTTGCCTCATGGCAGCAGGAGAATATCAAGGTTACCGAGCTCGACAATTCCTGCCCCTATGACAGCGCTTATGATTCCGATAGCACCAATGACAAAATCTTCCTTCTCTCTTATGCAGAGGTCACAAACAGCGCATACGGCTTCAGCTCAACGGTGGGTGAAGAAGATAACGCCAGAAAAATGGCTCCCACCGATTACGCCCTGTGTCAGGGAATATACAAGTCTTCAAACGGCAGTTCTTCCTGGTTGCTGCGCTCGCCCTATAGTATTTCCGATGGTGCGTGCGGTGTAAACTCTGGCGGCTACGCGGGTAGTGACGACGGTGTAGATGACACGGGTAACGGCGTGTGTCCCGCTTTAAAACTACAAAATCTGGAATCCGATCCGACGGGTGTGCCGATCATAGTTAAGCCGGAAATGACGGTAACCATCACCCCGGAAAATCCTGTTTCCGACGGATCTTTCACATTGACCGTCAATTTACCCGATGATGCGGCGGGCAATGTCATAATCAGATTCAACGAGGTCGATTTGCTCGGTTACATTCAACTTGCAAACGGCAATTCGCAGGATTTTAACTGCCTGCAATCCGGCACATACAGCGGCACGGCAAGATATATGCCCGCTGAAAACAGTAATTATGAAGAGGTTACGGTCGAATTCAGCTTCAGAGTTTCCGCAGCCGCTCCGAATATGACTCTTACGGCTGATGATATAACCTACGGCGAAACGGCGAGCGTTACCGCAAATCTGCCGACCGATACAATGTGGGGCAGCGTGACCTTCTTCCTTGACAATGCCGATACAGGCAAAGAGGTCTATGTTTCGCAGGGCAAGGCGGTCTGCACCTTCGGCGGTCTCAGCGCCGGCGAGCACACCGTTGAAGCCGTGTTTGCGAATGATGATAAATACGCCGATGAAACAAAAACCGTGACCTTCAATGTTGAGCAAAAAGAGCTCACAATCACGGCAAATGATCAGACCTATCCTTTCAACGGTCATATTCAGGGCGAGGGCGATACAACTTATGAAGACCCCGCCGAGATCTCCGAAAAAATCACGGTTGATGGTCTGATTCCGGGCGACACGCTTTCAAGTGTAATTCTTGACGGGCAGGCAAAGGATATCGGCGAATATCCCGACAGTGTTGTTCCTTCCTCTGCGCAAATCAAAAACGGCAACGGGCAGGATGTAACCGCAAACTATAATATTACATATACGGCGGGCAAGCTTACCATATCTTCCGTCAACGCTCCGCTGACAGTCAGCTATGTTTATGAAAACGGCAGTGAAGCGGCTGAAACTCATACAGAAGATGTTGAAATATTCACGGATTACAGCGTCACTTCGCCCGAAATCACGGGCTACACCCCCGATAAAGAAACCGTTGAGGGCACAATGGAAAACCTTGACGGCGTAACGGAAACCGTTACATATACAGCCATAGAATACACCGCAACTTTCGTTGACGAAAACGGCGAGACTGTAGAGGAAGTTCCCTACACCGTTGAAACTCAGAGCATAACCGAACCTGATGTTCCCGAAAAACAGGGATATTTCGGCGAATGGGAGAATTACACTCTTGCAATCGGCGGCGTAACGGTCAAACCTGTTTATCGGAACACAACCTCAATTGAACTTGAGGGTTACACCGAAAGCAGCGAAAGCGGCTACAAAGAGGACAGAACCTTTACCGCAAAAGCAGAAAACCTGCCGGAAGGCGCGGAGATTCACTGGTTTGTAAACGGCGAAGATGTCGGCACGGGCGAGAGCTATACGGTGGAAGACCCGACCGATGACTACACCGTTCAGGCAAAAGTAATTGATAAAGACGGCAACACACTTGATGAAACGAAGGTTCAGCCCGTCAAGGTTAAAAACGGTTTCTTCGACAGACTCAAAGCCTTCTTTGCCGAACTTATTGAAAAAATCCTCGGCAAAGCAATAGCCGACCTCCTCGGCAGTGTTTGTTGATTTTTACTCAGGTGTAAAAAACAGTGTTCGGCAGTTTGCTGCTTTTGTTAAATAATATTTGACAAAACCCCCCTTTGGTGTTAATATATATATGTTAAAGGGGAGTAGCTTGAAGGGTTTTCCCTTAGCTGTCGTCAACAGCCGGCAATCTGCCTGGCGTCAGCCATCTTGTTCAGTGAAGCAAGACCTTTGACAGAGTCAGCTCTGTCAAAGGTCTTTTTTTGAGAAAAATCGTTTCATAATCACAAAAAGGAGGACTGTTTTTGAAACACTATCTTGAAGAAGCCGAAAGCGTTTTAAAAGAAGTCAACAGTACAGAAAACGGGCTTTCATCCGCTGAAGCGGAAAAACGCCTTGAGGAAAACGGCAAAAACAAACTCAAAGAAGCCGAGAAAGAAAGCCTTTTCAAAAAATTCATTAACTCCGTTACCGACCCGATGATTATAATGCTGCTTGTTGCCGCGCTGATTCAGGCGGGAGTCGCGGTGTTTGAGGCGGTAAAATCCGGCAACGGTTTTAAAATTGTTGATTTTGCCGATGTGCTTGTAATTCTTGCCGTTGTTATAATCAACACTATTATGAGCCTTATTCAGGAAAGCAAAGCGGAAGCCGCGATGGAAGCCCTTATGCAGATGACCGCGGCCACCAGCCGTGTTCTGCGCGACGGTGAGGTTAAGGTTGTTAAAAGTGAAGATATAACAATAGGTGATGTTGTTGTTCTTGAGGCAGGCGACGCGGTTCCCGCGGACTGCCGTATTATTGAAAGCCACTCCCTTAAAGCGGAGGAAGCGGCTCTCACAGGCGAATCCGTGCCCGTAACAAAATGCGTGGATGTTCTTATGTGCAAAGATGACAGCGGCGAAGTGCCTCTCGGTGACCGTAAAAATATGCTTTACAGCGGCTCTGTTGTTGTTTACGGCAGAGGCAAGGCGGTAGTTACCGATATAGGTATGGATACCGAAATGGGCAAAATCGCCGACGCGCTTTCACAGGCTGAAAAAGAGCAGACTCCTCTTCAGATAAAGATGGCGGAGCTTTCAAGATTTCTCACAAAGCTTGTTATAGGTATTTCGGTTCTTGTTTTTGTGGTAGGTCTTGTTGAAACAATGGTTACCGAACAGGGTGGATTCACATGGGGACATTTCGGCAACACCGCTCTTTCAACCTTCATTTCAGCTATCGCTCTCGCGGTTGCCGCCATTCCCGAAGGTCTTCCCGCTGTGGTTACCATTATTCTTTCAATCGGTGTTACTGCAATGAGCAAGCGCCAGGCGCTTATCCGCAAACTTACCGCGGTTGAAACTCTCGGCTGCACCCAGATAATTTGCTCAGATAAAACTGGTACGCTCACTCAGAATAAAATGACGGTTGTCGATCATTACGGCGATAATGAAAACCTTATCGCCACTGCGATGGCACTGTGCTGCGACGCTCAGATTGACGCTCAGGGCAAGGTTACGGGTGAGCCGACCGAGGCGGCGCTTGTTGCTTACGCCGACAGGCTCTCTCTCAACAAAAATGATCTTGTCGCGGCTAATCCCCGTGTGGGCGAGGCGCCGTTTGACTCGGGCAGAAAAATGATGTCAACCATTCATCAGACCGCCGACGGTGTTGTTCAATACACAAAAGGCGCGCCGGATGTTGTTCTCAATCACTGCAAATACGCTCTTATAAACGGTCAGACTGTTCCCTTCACCGAGGCCGTAAGGCAAGAGGTTGTTACAAGCAATAAAGCTATGGCGGATAAGGCTCTTCGCGTGCTTGCCGTCGCTATGCGCAAATATGACAGCGTTCCTTCCTCCTTTGAGCCCGAAGCGCTTGAGGAAGACCTTGTTTTCATAGGCCTTACCGGTATGATTGACCCTGTAAGGCCGGAGGTTAAAGCGGCTATAGATGAGTGCCGCGAGGCGGGAATACGCCCCGTTATGATTACGGGCGACCACAGAGACACAGCGGTTGCGATCGGCAAAGAGCTCGGCATAATAACCGATGCGAGCGAGGCTGTTCTCGGCGCGGATCTCGACAAGTTTACGGATGAGGAGCTTGTTGAGGAAGTTACAAGATTTTCGGTGTATGCCCGTGTTCAGCCTGAACATAAAACAAGAATTGTCAAAGCGTGGAAAGCCCGCGGAATGGTTACGGCGATGACCGGCGACGGCGTAAATGACGCGCCCTCAATCAAAGCCGCCGATATAGGCATCGGTATGGGCATAACAGGCACCGATGTTACAAAAGGCGTTTCCGATATGGTTCTCGCGGACGACAACTTTGCCACCATTGTAAACGCTGTTGAAGAAGGCAGAAAGATTTATGACAATGTCTGCAAAGTGTTGCAGTTCCAGCTTTCAACAAATATGAGCGAAGTGCTCATTATGTTCTTCTCCACAATCCTCAATTTTACAATTCTCGGCCCCATACACCTTCTTTGGGTCAATATGGTTACAGACTCCCTTCCCGGCCTTGCCCTCGGTATGGAAAAAGCCGAAGGCAACCTTATGCGCCGCAAACCGCGCGCCACAACAGACGGCATATTCTCGCACGGAGCAGGTCTTGATATGGTATGGCAGGGAATATATCTCGCGATTGTTGAAATCGCCGCTTATGTTATCGGATTTTTCTATGCCAATCCCGGCGCGAAGCTTTCGGCTATCTGGGGCGCGACTGACGCCGCGAACAATATGTGTCTCAACGCGGTCGCTATGGCTTTCCTTGCCGTAAACTTCGGCGAACTCTTCTGCGCCGTAAATATGCGTTCACGCCAGGGTTCGCTTTTCTCAAAGAGTATGTTCAAAAATTTCAACTGGTGGCTTGTAGGGGCGTTTATAGTAACGGCGGGTCTTACACTGTTACCGATATATGTGCCTTTCCTTCGCGACATATTCTTCCCGATTGATGACGCGAAAACGCACTTCACCCTTGAACTCGATGAGCTTCTTATATCAATTCTGCTTGCCGCAAGCACGGTTCCGGTGTTTGAATTCGGCAAAGCGCTCAGAAGAAAAGCGGAAAAGAGGCACGGTTAAGTTTTAATGAAAATCCCGTTGAAAAGGTCGCTTCGGCGGCCTTTTCGTTATTTAAAATGTTGAAAACAAATAAGTGTTATGGTATAATTTCGGTTGAAAAAACGGGAAAGGGGAGCAAACGGATGAATGGCGTGAAAGAAAAAGCTTTTTATTCAAAAATAAAAAATTTCGCGTCAACAGATGCTTTTTGTTTTATTGTTCCGTTTGCCGTTTTATTTTTCTGGCTCGGCGCCCTTGTTCTCGGCGATAAAATCGAAAAATCATCGGGGTATTATCTCCTGTATTATCTATATACATTTGACAAAGGCTTTATCACAAGGGGCGGAATTACCGGCGAGGTAATCAGTTGGTTCTTTGATGAGGTTACGCCCGAACTCACAGTGCGAATTTCAGCTTTTCTTTCGGCTTTTCTCGCGTTTGCCGCTTCGCTTTGTATCGGGCTTGCCCTCAAAAAAACAAAAAACAATCCCGAAACAAAAAGCTCTGTTTTGTTTTTTATAATCATTTTGTGCGTGCTGCCTTTTTCTTTCAGAACATTTTTCGTCGATCAAAAATTTGACAAACTGCTCTGGGCGCTTGCTCTTTTATGTGTTGTTTTTTGCAAACACAGGGCGTCAATAATTTTTGTGCCTGCCGTTTGCGTTCTCGCGACGCTTATCAATTCGGTGTTTCTTTTTACATCAATGTTTCTGGTGTCTCTTGTTTTGCTTCAGAAGTTTTATGACAGCGGTTATTCAAAGCTTAATCTTGCCGTTTGCGCCGCGGCATATTCCGGAATGATAGCCACCGCTTTGATTGCGCTTTCTTTGCAAAAAAATATTCAGTTTGACAGCGCGGCGGAGATGGTCGATTATTTCTTTTCAAGGTACACGGGTGAGCTTTTACCCGCAGACAGGCAAAAAATCATATCCACCTGTGTCAATGATTATTTTGAGCCGTTTAAAACCTATTTTATAAAAGCGGTCAAAGTTTACGGGTTTGAGCGCGGCAACTGGAAGCCGAGCCTTTTGCACATCGTTTTTATCGGCTTGCCATGCTTCGCGTGCTTTACGGTGCTGTGGGCAAAAGCTATAAAATCGGCAAAAAACAAGTTTCAGAAGTTTATTTTTATCTTGTGTATGGCTTTTCCTCTTATTGTCATCCCGCTTACTGTTTTTACATGGGAGGCTTCAAGATACTGCGCGAACGCCGCTCTTGTTCAACTGTGCCTTCTGGTGTTTTATCTTGTCAATAACAATTCAGCGGTTGTCGGCGCGCTGAAGGATATTTCCGCGAGAGCGCGGCAGAATTATATGGTAAGCGCCTGCACGGCGGTTTATTTTGCGATTTTTCTTTACGGTGTGTGATTTATGGCTGACATAATCAAAAACAAAAAGAATACGGCTGTCAACTGTGCTGTTCTCGCGCTGCTTTTGCTCAAATACTCAATGATTATTGAGGTTGAAAAAGGCGGCGCTGCCGCGGTGTGGCGCACGCTGTTCGCTTTTTCTGCCTCAATGGCGCTTATAATTATTTCGGCACGCACATATTCAGATGTTACATCCGGTTTTTCGCGTGAATATAAATACGCGGCTGTAATGCTTGTTGCCGAGCCGCTGCTCTTTGTTTGCCTGAAAAGTGTATGGTCATGTGCCGCTTGTATTATTGTGTTGTCGGGAATAAAAGCGCTTATTAAATGTCAGAGCGAAGCGGCGCTTGTAAAGAAAGCGGTTGTTTTTACGGCAATTACCGTTTTTCTTTGCCCTGAAGGCGTTTTGGCGTTTACGGCGTTTTTTGTGTTTTACGCTTTGGCGCACGGTGCTTTTTCATCAGACGGAATTATCAAAAAGCCGGGTGACGCCGTATTGCCGGCGATTGCCTGTATTCTGACATCCGCGGTTTCATTTGCGGCCGGCGTGTTTTTGAAAAACTGTCTTGAATATACTCAGGCCTATAATTATTTGCCGTACAGCAGAATTGCTTTCGGGCTTATCGGCGATGTTTTAAATAAATCCCGCTCATTCGGCAGCCTTACGGCGGCAATTCTTGCGGCCGTTCCCTCGTTTTTCGCCTGCTTGCTGCTGATTGCTTACGCGAACAGTGTTCAGCTGCGAAAATCCGAACAACAGGTTTTCCTGTTCAGACGCAAACTGTTTATCACAGCGGTATTTCTGTTTTATGCCGTGGGAATTTTGGGCTTTATTTTGTTTTATTCGGATGTGAATATTGCTTTATTCATTCTTTTTCCTCTGCTTATATTGCTTGAAGCGCGGCGCAATAAAACACCGGGCTTTGAACAGGCGTTTAATAAGCTTGAAAGCGGCATGGCGTCGTATCCTGCTGCTTTCGCGCTGTCGGTTGTTTATACGGCGGCGTTTTTTGCGGCAGTCAACGGCGGCAATAATCTGTTTTTTAAGGTTACCGACTATCTTGTTTAAAAACCCGGTTTTCAGTATGCGCGGCAGTCAAATCGACGGCCGTGCTTCCTTGACTTTTGCGGGGCTCTATAATATAATTCTTTATAATTGCATAAAATAGGGAGGTGTGCGCTTGAGATTTTCTCATTATACTGTGTTTTATAAAAAAACATTGTCACCTTGCGTACATTCCTTTGCTTTTTCAAGGCGCTTTCAAACGGTTACGCTGAAAAAGAATGGTGGCTGATATGAAAAAAACAGTTTTTCTGGTTCAGCCGGGCTACATCTACGGTGATGAAAAAAAGAGCGCTTATCTGCCCTATGCGGCAGGCACGCTCGCGGCTTACGCCTTTTCGGATAAAGAAATCGCGTCTGCCTGCGATTTCGGCGGTTTTATATGCTTTTATGAAGATATAAAAAAAGCCGTCTCAAAACTGCGAAACGCTTACGCGGTCGGTTTTTCAAACTATGTCTGGAATTATAAATACAACTGCGACCTTGCGCGTGAGTTAAAAAAAGCAAATCCCGCCTGCAAGGTGATTTTCGGCGGTCATCAGATAGCCGAGGGAAAAACATCTCTCAATGAACTTGAATTTGTTGATTTTCTTATTTTCGGCGAGGGAGAAACAGCCTTTGCCGGGTTGTTGAAGGCAATTTTAAACAAAGGCGGTTTTTCAAAAGTTTCGGGCATTTCATACAAAGACGGGGAAGGCAAAATCTATACAACTCAAAAAAACGCGTGTCCTATGTCGGATTATCCTTCACCGTATCTTACCGGAGTGTTTGACAGTTTGCTCGAAGATTACCCCGAAATCTCATTTTCCGCTCTTTTTGAAACAAACAGAGGCTGCCCGTTCAGGTGCGCTTACTGCGATTGGGGAACCACAAAAGACAGAATCAAGTTTTTTTCGCTTGAGCGTGTTTTTGCCGAAATTGACTGGTTTTCATCTCATAAAATAGTAAGCTGTTTTGCCGCGGACGCGAATTTCGGCTTGTTTGAGCGGGATGAGGATATTGCCGCGAAGCTTATTGCCTCAAGAACAAAAACCGGTTATCCAGAGCATTTTGATGTCACATTCGCAAAATCCGACAATCCGCGTGTGCTTAAAATTGCGTGCGATTTATTCAACGCTAAAATGTCAAACGGTCCTTCTATCTCATTTCAAAGTTTAAATCCGAAAACGCTCAAAGCAATAGGGCGTGAGAACATGACCCCCGAAAGCTTTGTCAGGGCGCTTAAAAAATATGAAAAAAACGGAATAAGGCCTTATTCCGAGATTATTCTCGGCCTGCCTGAAGAATCATATTCGAGTTTTACAAAGGGTATAGGTGAATTGCTTGCTCTCGGCCAGCACAGCTATATAGATATTTTCAGGTGCGAGATTTTGGCAAACTCAATGCTTGCCGATAAAGAAATTCGTGAAAAATATAAAATCAAAACCGTTAAAGTTCCGTCAACACTTCATCATGTAAGTGAGGAAGAGTCAAAAAAAAGCTACGGTTACAGTGAAATTGTTGTTTCCACATCAACAATGCCGCGCGAAGATATGTTATCGGCAAATCTGTTCGCTTTGACCGTTCAATCGTGCCACCATATGGGGCTTACAAAGTATATAGCTGTTTATCTTAATCGTGAACAAGGCGTGCGTTACGATGATTTTTACCGGCGGCTTACCGGCTTTCTGCAAAAAGAAAACGCCGATTTCAATCTTATGAAAAATATATATTCCTCATATCTTGACGGCGGCGGAGAACTCAGCTTTGTTGATGACAGCTTCGGCGCAATCACCTGGTTTCCCGAGGAGGCGTTTTTTCTTAGATGCGTTAAAAACAGCGCAAAATTTTATGCGGATTTAAAGCGTTTTTTAAAAGATTATATCGCCGATGACGGGTTCGTAAATCAGCTCGTACAATTTCAGCGAATGTTCTGTGTTACACCGTGCGCCTCTGAAAAGTCGGAGCGGTTAGATTATGATTTTTACTCATTTTTCTTTAAAAACGCAAAAGCACTCGAAAAAACGGCAACGACCGTTTCTTTGACTCCTTTGCGCTATTCGGATTGGCAGGAGTGCGCAATGCGCACCGTCTGGTTCGGCAGAAGGCGCGGGATGACCGACGCTTTTATTTCAAATTTCCGGATTTCGGTTGTTAGAGGGTAAAATGAACAATGTTTATTTTTTTCAGGTTTCGGATGCCTTCAGCAGCCGCTCAGATCAGATGTATCTGCCCTATGCGGTAGGCACTCTGGCGGCGGTTGCGTGGAGCAATCCCGAAATAAATGAAAAATGGAAACTGAAAAAAATAATATGCAGGCGCGAAAGCCCCGAAAAAATTGTCGCACAGCTTGATAACCCGTCTGTGGCGGCTTTCTCAAACTATGTCTGGAATTATGAATTCAATTTGCGCACTGCTGAAATTCTCAAAAAAAAATATCCCGACTGTACCGTGGTCTTCGGCGGCCACAATGTTTCTCAAAACAGTGAACTGTTAAAAAAATACGCTTTTATTGATATTCTTATGTTCGGCGAAGGGGAGGAGTCTTTTGAAAAACTTCTGCTTTGCCTCGGCTCGGGCAAGTCTCTTGCGGGCATTCACAATATTGCCTATCGTCTGGGGAACAACACCGTGCACACCGCTTTTGCCTGCGTAAAAGGCACAGATTATCCGTCACCGTACACAACGGGCATTTTTGATGATATTATTAAAGAAAATCCCAACACAAGTTTTTCCGCAATACTTGAAACAAACAGAGGCTGCCCTTACCACTGCGCTTTCTGTGACTGGGGGCCGATGAAATCAAAGGTGCGTATGTTCCCTATGGAACGGGTAAAAGGCGATATCGAGTGGTTCTCTCAGCATAAAATAGATTATGTGTGGGGCGCGGACGGCAATTTCGGGCTTTTTGAACGCGACAGAGAGATTGCCGATATGCTTGTTCAGGCAAAAAAGAAAACCGGCTACCCTCAGCAGATAAAAGTCAACTACGCAAAAATGAACGGCGACAATGTGTTTTATCTTACCAAAAGCTTTGCCGAAAACGGGCTGAGCAAAAGCACAACAATGTCTCTTCAGTCAACCTCCGAAGACGCGCTCAGAATAACGGGCAGAAAAAATATGAGCAGTGAGATTTTTTCGCGCCTGCTCACCGTTTACAGGCACAACAGCATTCCCACATACACAGAGCTGGTTCTCGCTTTGCCCGGTGAAACAAAAAAAAGCTTTTTTGAAGGCATAGGCAGAATTATTGAAAACGGTCAGCACTCCGTAATTGAGGTTTATGATTGCATTGTGCTGCCAAATTCAACGCTCGCAAATCCGGATTACATTAAAAAATACAAAATAAAAACCGTGCGGCTGCCTTATGTTCAGCAGCACACATCGTCAATTAATTTTGATATTACCGAATATAACGAAACGGTTGTTTCAACATTCAGTATGTCGGCGGAGGAAAGGGTGGACTGCCGTTACCTTGCCGTCGTAGTTCAGTGCTTTCACTCTATGGGTCTTTTAAGAAACGCGGCGGTATGGCTCAGGCTTGAAAAGAACATTGCTTATTCGGAGTTCTATACACGCCTTTCTTATTGGCTAAAAGAAAATTCATCCTGCGAATGGAACATTTTTCCCGAAATTTACAGAAAAATTTCTATTGTAAATGAGGGGATAAACGAACAGTATGTTTTTAATGAGCTTTTCGGCAATGTCTATTGGCCTATGGATGAAGGGGCTTTTCTCAACATTATAATGCACTATGACGCCTTTTTTGAAGACATAAAAGGCTTTCTCGCCGGATTTACCGGGCTTGATGAACAGCTTGAGCAGGTGATTGATTTCAGCAAGGCAACCGTCAGAACACCTGTTATGAGCAAAACCCCGTCTTATTTCAAATATGATTTTCCGTCGTATTTCACCGCCGCCCTTGAAAACACACCCGTTAAACTTGAAAAAAAGAATTGCGCCGTTGATACATCATCATTACAGTTTTTTGAGAATTTCAGCGATTACGCGCGTGAGATTGTATGGTTCGGCAGACGCAGTCAGAAGCTTAATGTACTGGAATCCGACAAATCTTGTTTTACCGACTGAATTATATAATTGAACAGGTATAGTTTATGAACACCTACGCAGGCAAGTGGAACAATATAATATTGACCGTCGGCACGCTCAGACAAAAAAATCTGTGTGAAAAACTGCTTTCGGAGATGAAAGAAAAAATATCATCTCCCATAACGGTTATTGCCGATGATGAGCAGGGCTGCCGTCTTGGTTCCGGCGGTGCGATGCTTAATGTTATTGACACATACTGCCTGCCGGGCAAAAAAGTTATGCTCATCAATTCGGGCGGGATGAGCAAGCGTTCCGTTTGCTACGCGGTGCGCGGCAAAGCTTTTGCCGACATCGGCAGCGGCAGTGAGCCGGTTACCCTTCTTGAACTTATTATCAGCGAGGCAAACCGCCTGTCAGGTCACATTAAATCGGGGCTTTTGGTCAGCTGCAGTGATATTCTTGTGAAAACAGGCGGATATATTCCCAATTTTGAAAACAACGCCGGATTTTGTGTGCGCGCCGATTTTCATACGGGGTCCCGCCACGGGGTAATGATACGCTCATCCGGAGGTAAGCTCAGTGAGTATCCCCACAAAATCAACGCGACGGAACTTGAAAAAATCAGCAGGTCAAACGGTGATGATTACGCGCTTGTTGACACAGGCCTTTCATATTTTTCGCCGGAATTTGTTTCGGCGGCAAAAAAGATGATAAAAGAAACGGCTTTAACTGCGAAACTGCGCGGCGCGGGTATGGAGCTCAATCTTTACACCGATATTATAACTCTGCTGTGCGAAAACATTGATGAAAACAAATATCTCAATGAAGCGGGATTATCAAAAACACATAAAGAATTTCGCAGGTCGCTTTATAAATATCTGTCACCTTTTTCAATGGATGTGTGTGAGGTTTCAGGCAGTGATTTTCTCCATTTCGGTACAAATACAGAGAGCCTTGAAAACATAAAAGCGCTCTCCGACGGCGCCCGAAGCGGCGTTAACTGCATAAACAGCATTCTTTCAACAACTTCAAGATGCTCCGCGGGCACGGTGCTTGATAATGCCTTGATAGGCGAAAACTGCGTTGTCGGCAAGAACTGCTTTGTGTGCGATGTTGCCATTGACAATCTTACGGTCGGCGATGAAACTCTTGTTTGCGGAATGAAAATGCGTGACGGTGCTTATGTTACCGTAGTTTGCCCTGTCAATGAAAACCCGAAAGATGAACAAAACGGTAAAGAACTTTGGAAAATACCGAGATTTTACAAAGGCAGGTCTTTTTCCGATTCATACAGAAAATACACCGTGAAAGCATCCGGTGAAAAGGTCAGTATGCAGTACTGCGTTGAAAACGCCGATTATGATTATTACGCCGAGCACCGTAAGTATTTAAACGACCTTCGCAATGCTGCAAAATGGAATTCGGAAGAATACGCGAAGGTTCGCCAAAAGGTGCTGGATGATTATTTCGGCAATGTAAAACCTCTTGAGGCGTTGGAATGCTTTTGCGACAGTGTTTCAGTTGCGCTTCCTGTCAGAATAAATCTTTCGGGAACATGGACCGACGCCCTGCCTTACTGCACTGATAACGGCGGCAGTGTAATAAATATGGCGGCAAAAGTGGACGGGATTCTTCCCATAACCGTCAAGGCGGAAAAGCTTGAGCACAAGCATCTCGAATTCTGTAATGACGGCACTGTTATTTCGCTTCTTCCCGAAGAGATTGACACCCTTGAGGTAAAGTGCGGTTTTTCCGATTTTAATTTACATCTCGCTGCGTTGAAAACAATCGGAGTTACAAAAAACACGGCGGTTAAAAACGGCTTCCGTCTTACAACCGCGGTCAGCGGTATAGCAAAAGGCTCAGGCCTCGGCACAAGCAGTATTCTTTTAACAGGCTGTTTCAGAGCATTGAGCAGGCTGTTTTCAAAAGATTATACGGATGATGAAATAATCAATATGGTTTTTGTCGCCGAACAGCTTATGAATACGGGCGGTGGCTGGCAGGATCAGGCGGGCGGAATAACCCCTTCGGTAAAAATAACAACATCCGGGCCCGGAATTCCTCAGCAGCCGGTAATAAGATATATAGATGTTCCCGAGCGGTTTATGCCGTTTTTCTCAGAGCGGCTTTGCCTTGTTTCAACGGGGGAACGCCATTTCGGCAGATTTATGGTAAACAGCGTTATGGGCAGATATATCAGCGGAGATTCGCTGACATTAAAAGCATTTGAAGAGCTTAAAGCGCTTAACGCCGAACTTGAAGAGGGAATAAAAAACGGTGACGAACAGGTGTTTTCACACTGTGTAAACCGTCAGTGGGAGTTGCTCAAAGCCCTTTCTCCGGATGTTACGGATGTCAATATTGACGGCATTGTTTCGGAGTGCAGAAAAAAGGCGGATGCCCTGTGCATCTGCGGAGCGGGGGCGGGAGGATACCTGCTCGCGGTGCTGAAAAAAGGCGTTTCTTACGCCGATTTTTGCGCCTTCATAGAGAACAGCCCTGTTTTTGACGGGATCAAGGAACCGGTTAAAAGAATTTCGGTTTATCTTTAAAATACCATTCTACGGCGAAAAGCGGTGATGCTTATGAAAAATCTGTATATGGCTCAGCCAAACTCACAGTACGGGAATTCCGTTTATTTCCCCTATGCCGCGGGCTCGCTTGTCGCATACGCGTTTGAGGATGAACAGGTAAAATCGGAATATGAGTTTAAAAACTTTTTTTATAAGCGTCAGAACATCGACAAGGCTGTCGGAACAATGGAAAATCCATTTATTGTCGGATTTTCCTGCTATGTTTGGAATTATGAGTACAATAAGATTTTCGCGAAAGCAATAAAAGAAAAATATCCCCGGTGCGTTATTGTTTTCGGCGGTCATCAGGTCAACGCCGACAGCGATGTGTGCGACCTCGAATATGTTGATTATGTTCTGCTCGGCGAAGGGGAGGAGAGCTTCCGTCTTCTCCTTCTTTCTCTGTGCGGCAAGTCGGAACTTGAAGATATACCCAACATCATTTACAGGCACAACGGTGAAATAAAAAGAACAAAAAGCGAAATTGCCTGCATACCTCAAAGAGTCTCTCCGTACCTCAAAGGTTATTTTGATTCTCTTGTTGAAGATGAGGAACTGGAATTTTCATCAATTCTCGAAACAAACCGCGGCTGCCCGAATAAGTGCGCTTTTTGCGATTGGGGCAATATTAAGTCAAGAGTGCGTATGTATGACATTGAAACGGTTCACGCAGAAATTGACTGGATGTCGGAGCATAAAATAGAATACTGCTACTGCGCCGACGCGAACTTCGGCCTGTTCCCGAGAGATGAGGAAATAGTGGATTACCTCATTGACCGTCACAACAAAACAGGTTATCCGCAGAAGTTTCAGGCAACATATTCCAAGAATAATCCCGATAAAGTTTTCCGCATAAACAAAAGGCTCAATGAGGCGGGAATGTGCAAAGGCGCGACTCTTTCATTTCAGTCAATGAGCCAGGATGTTCTTGACAACATCTACCGCAAAAATATGCCTCTTACAAAGTTTCACGAGCTTATGAGGATGTATAACAGCAACGGCATTTCGGCTTATTCCGAGATTATTCTCGGCTTGCCCGGGGAAACATACGAATCATTCCGCGACGGAATAGAGCAGCTTCTGGAATACGGTCAGCATATGTCAATAAACTTCTTCAACTGCGAACTGCTGACAAACTCCATAATGAACGATCCGGAATATATAAGCAAATATAAAATCCGTTCGGTAATCGCGGAACAGCACCAGTATCATGTTGTTCCCGACAAAAACAGCATAAAAGAATTTTCTCGTATGGTTGTCGGCACATCGAGCCTGCCGGTTGAAAAGTGGATAGACTGCAATGTTATTTCATCCGTTGTCAGAGCCTTTCACAACCTCGGTCTGCTTCAGTGCTTCGCGATTTATCTTTATTATGAAAAAGGTGTCAGATACACAGATTTTTATGAAAAACTCATTTTGTTCGCGAAACAGAACCCGGACACCGTTTGCGGCAAAGCGATAGATTTTCTTTACGGCAAATACAGAAAAATACCCGAAGGCAACGGATCTTTTACTTGCAGCGACCCTGATTACGGTGAACTTATATGGCCGCTTGATGAGGGTACCTTCCTTATGGTTGCAAAAGATTATTATAAGTTTTATGATGAAATAACACCTTTTCTTAAAACCTTTTTTGATGATGAAGCCTTAATGAATGAGATTTTGAGTTATCAAAAGGCGATTGTCAAAAACCCCTGCTCCGAAACAGTTGAATTAGGTTTTAAATTTGATTGGTTTAGGTATTTTTCCGACATATATCAAAACGCCTACTCAGGGCTTAAAGCGGGCGATTTTACTGTTAAAATCAATGCCGGCGGCATACCGCACACTCTTCCCGATTTTGCGCGTGAAATAGTCTGGTTCGGCAGAAGAGGCGGCCAGAATATTATTAAAGATATAAAATATCTGAAAAAGGAAAACACCGGTTGATTCTGTCAGTTATCAGAACAAACCGGTGTTGTTTATTTGTTTTTTGTAAACTTTATGCTCAATGAGGTGCAAATATACAAAACAAGCAATTTGAAGTCTTCAAAAAAAGTTTTGTTGTGCGCAAATTCCTCACGGTTTTTCCAAACAACAGGGAATTCCTTTACCTCAATTCCCTTTTTTACGGGCTCGGCAACCATCTCAAGAGCGGCGGCTTTGCCGTTTTTTCTGTAATCAATCGCTCTGAGCACCTCAGCCGGAGCCGCTTCAAAAGAATAAGTGTAATCCGTTATGTTTTTACGAAACAGAATTTGCATATAAATCTGAAAAAGTTTATTGCCTGCCTTTCTTAAAGTGCCGTAACCGTGAAAAACGGAATTCGGCAACCAGCGGGAGCCCTTGATAAGCTTTTCGGGGTTTTCTTTTGAAAGCTTTATAATTTGCGAAACATATTCGGGGCCGCATTCAAGGTCGCTTGACATGGCAAGTATATGAGTCCCGGCGGCAACCCTGAATGTTGATCTGCACGCTCCGCCGAGGTTCTTTTCCTCCGGCGGCTGATAAACGGTTTTTACGGGAAAATCCGGATAATCACTTTGAATATCTTTTATTGCCTGTTTGCAATCGTTTGTTGTATAATCGCAGATGCAAATCAGAATCTCTTTAATATCGTCTTTTTCACAGTTTCTATAAATTGTTTCAATGCATTTGCGCAGAGAATTGGTCTCATTCAAAGCTCCTATACAAATGCTTACAGAGTAGTCTTCCATATATAATTGCTTTCTCTTTATTATTCCTTATTCTGCGGGGCGCACATCGTCTTTGTATGACGCGCGGCCGAGACGGCCGTACCAAACCACAAATTTGCCGAAATCAGGCCAGCCGTACACGGTGCGGGTATCTTTCAGAACAAGGCGGTGCTTTTTCGGCAGGAGGGAGTGATAATCGTTGACATACGCGTCTGTCAAAAAGCCGTGAATGTCATAATTAAGGTCAATTTCGCACTGCTCCTCGCCTGGCTTGCGCAAAATATTTTTCTGATAAACCATAAGGTCGTCAAAAACATCATTTTCAATATTAAATGATTTCAGGTACGGGGAAATGTCCTCATAAAATTCTTCAAGCCCCGCAATGGCGTTCAGGTAAAAAATCTCATTGTCCTCCCACACAACATCTCCGCAGGGTTCAAAAATGTATTTTTTTCCGGGCACTCCAAGCGACTGATCGCTGACATTATTTTTTGTCTGAAAATACAGCTTTGAGGCGAAAAGATCGGGATTTTCCTCGAAATAGTCCATTATTCCGTCATAGAAATCTTCATAAGGAATTTGCATAATAATGCGCAGATAAACCGCAAACGCCCTTACAAGCCCCGAAGCGTGCAGCGATTTTGTCAAAAAGGCAAATGTGTAGGAGCGTATCCACATTTCCCTGCTCATTGTGTTTGTTTGAACAACGATCTGGTTGTATTCCGGTATTGCGAAAGCGTCGCTCTGATAGTGAGGCCTCGCAAGCTCAAACCGTACTGTTTTAAGCCCGTGTTTTTCAACATAGTCTTTTTGTCCCATCTGTGAATTGGGCAGCAGAACACAGCCGTAAACATCATAAACAAAATGGAGACCTATTTCAAAAAGAGTGCATACGCCTTTTATAAAGCTCTCGTAAGTTTCACCCGGCAAACCGAGAATCAGCTCAGAGTACGCCTTCATATTCTCTTTGTTATATTTCGCGAGAAGGTTTTTATAGAAATCGAGGTCTTTGTTTGTTCTGCCTATATTTTTAAGGACAGTAGGCGACATGCTCTGAAAAGAAAGAGTCGCGCCGATTCTGTCAAAATCGCATTCCTTGAATTTTTTTACAATGGCAAAAACATTTTCAAACTTATTTTTTGCGTAGTTCATACGCATTCTTTCGGGGTATCCGGTCTTTTTTTTGACCTCAACGAGCGCGTCGGCAATTTCAAGGTCTCTGTCAAACATTCCGAAATTCGCGTCTGCTCCCCATACAAACGCGATTTTATGGTCAGCCATCCATTGAACTTCCGCCACGATCCGTTCAAGCGGAAAAAGCCGCACTCTTGATTTGAGCATTCCCCAGTCGCAGTAGGCGCACTGGTTAGGGCATCCACGGCTTGTTTCAAGAATTGTGTTGAAAATAATATCGGGGTGTTCGTCAACAAGCCTGTCAAACCAGCCTTCAAGATAGGGCGAAGGGTAGTCAAGTGTTTTCTGGCAGACAGTCTGTGTTCTTCTGTATTCCGTTATGCCTGTTCTGTATGAAATGTTGGGCACTTCACCGAAATCCGTGCCGAGAGCGATTGCTTCAAACAGCTTTTTGACTGTGTCTTCACCTTCACCGTGGCACAGAAAATCAATGCATGAGTTTTCCTCCAGCATTGTAAAATCGTCGGGAACATTGTGCCCTCCGAAAATGTTTATGCAGTTCGGGTAAAGCTTTTTTATTTCACGGGCAAGAGCTTTGTTATACTCCGTGTTCCAGCTGTAACAGGAGAACGCAACCACAGAAGGATTTTCCATTCTGCCCGCTACCTGCGCAACATCTTCCCTCAAAAATACAAAATCTTTAAAAATAAAGTTTTCTTTAACTGTCTCACTTTCCCATGCAGCCGCCGCAAGCACGCCGGCCGTATATGGCAGATACGCGGTCTGATGGTTATATGTGGCGGAAACATCCACTTGCACGAAATATACATTTTTCATCTCTGTTCCGCCTCCTTCATCTTTTATTAATAACTTATTTTAATATATCACACCGCAAAGATTATTTCAACTGATATTTGACCGAAACCCTTAAAGACCGTTAAAGAGAAAGACGGGTCTGTTTTTAATAAAACAGTTGACTCAAACGGGATTTTGAGTTTATAATTATCGTATTATAAGCAAAGAGGTGTTACCTGTGTCAAAAAAATATCTTTGTCTTTTATTGACGGTGATTATATCTTTACCCTGTGTTCTTTCCGCCTGCTCAGGCGGCACAACGGGTGAAACAACACTAAGCGCGGAGGAACTCAGCGAAAACCGGTCGCTTTTTGAAAATAAATTTGATTTCAATTATGAATTTGCCGGATCAAAAAGGGCGGTAAGTTACAAATCGTTCACCGATCCTCTTAAAGAGGTCTATATCACACTTCCGGCTTTTCAAAACAAAAATGACATTGATGCCGATTATATCAGCGAATTTTTCATCCGTTTTTTCTCAGGCATAGACCCTTACAGCTTTGACTCGGTTGAAGGCGAAGACGGCAGAAAATACGCGGCGGTTACAACCGACAGAATTTATTCGCTGCTTTTTTATATGCTCCGAGTTGATGATTATAAAATGCCTTCAAAAGAAGAAAATCCCGATTTTTACGCGGATGGTGAAAACGCCTTTGTCGCTATCAGGCAAACAGACGGTTCCGCTTACCATATCACCGAAGAGGTTGACGATGAAACAGGGTGTTACATTATTCTTACAAAAGGCAAAAAAGGCGGTGACGCTCCCGAATACCGCATTGATTTCGCCGATGATGAATACGGATGCTATATCCGTTCCATAACTGTATAACGGTTTATAATCGCACCCGTTGGGCAGTAACTCATAAACCGGTATTGGTTTTCGCATCAAACCAAAAGCCGCATAACATCGTCAGATTTGCTTACCATACATCAAGTATGCTCTCACAAATCTTCCTTGTTCTGCGACTCTTTTTTTGCGTGAAAACTGCTTCGCACCTCAAAGAGATGATATTTGTGCATATTTGCGGGTTATGACGATGAGGAATACTTTCCGTATTCCGAAGAGGAATACCTGCAAAGATGTGCGAAGGTCGCTCTTTGAGGCATTACTGTTTTACGAGTGACTGCCCTTGGGCGGCAACCGCCTTTCAGGTGCGGTTTTACGATGTCTGCGGTTGACAAAACCGGATTGATATTGTAAAATTAAATTGTAAAAAATTAAATCTCATAAATATTCTGTGAGATATATTCATTACATAAGGCGGCTGTTCTCAGCCATTTTATTTCAGTGTCGGCGGCTTGCCGGGCGGGCAACATGCCTTATATGGAGAGCGCAATGAACGATTATGATGTTTTAAAACTTGAAAACCAGCTTTGTTTTCCGCTTTATGCGGCCTCAAGAGAGGTAATTAAACTTTACAAACCGTTTCTTGACCCCCTCGGTCTGACCTATACCCAGTATATAGCGATGATGGTTTTGTGGGATTGCCGCAAAATCAGCGTTAAAGAACTCGGCGAAAAACTGTTTCTTGACAGCGGAACTTTAACACCGTTGCTTAAAAAGCTTGAATCGCAGGGCTATATAACGCGCACCCGATCCGATGATGATGAACGTGTGCTGATAGTTGAAACAACACCGAAGGGGAGAAGGCTTCGCGACAAAGCGGTCAATGTTCCTCTTCAAATGGGAGCCTGTGTAAAAATAAAGCCGGAGGAAGCTCAGCAGCTATATACCCTTTTATATAAGTTGCTCGGCTCAATGGAATAAGATTAACAAAAATGCGGAGTTGATTTCAACTCCGTACTTTTTATGTTGTTTCCGATTTGATCTTTATAATTGTGTCTCTTATTCTTCCTGCCGCCGCAGCCGCCTTTGAGTAGTATTCATCCGGTGTCAGGTCTTCATAAGCACCGCTTGTGTGGCGCATAAGCTCCAGCATAACCGTGCCTTCAAATCCGCTTTTTGCTATGTGAAGGGCGACCTTTTTAAAATCAAGGCCCGCGTCAAAAGGAATCATATGAAGGTCACCGTTGTGAACAGCAAAATTGTCATGAATATGCAGCGCAATCAGCCTTGAACCGAAAAGGGGCATATATTCCCGGCCGTCCGCGAAGCAGGCCTCGTGCCCGACATCCCAGCAAAACCCGGCATTGGGGAATTCCTCAAAAGCAAAAGCTATGTTGGCGAGTTTGCGCTGGTTTTCAAACGCGATTTTCACACCGTTGTATTCAGCGTAATCAATAAGCTCCCTGAAACGGCGGTAGCCTGCGTCGCTTACTCTCGGCGCGTTGTCTCCCGAAGATAAATGTACCACATCTACGGGAATGCTGTTTCTCGCGCACGCGTCAACACTGTCTTTCAGCATCCTCAACGCGTCATCGCCTTCCGGATTATCAGACCATATCCGGTTTATTCCTTTGAAAGGAGCGTGACAGGTATCCGGTGAAATGTTTTCACATCGCAATTCGTCTGTGATTATATCAAGCTCCGGGTCATCCGACATGGCGAATGTCGCGCCGAAACCGTATTTTTTTAACAAAGATACCTGTTCTTTTATGCTTAATTCACCGTCTCCGTAAGCATTCCAGCTTATGCCGATTTTCATTTCCGCACCTTCTTTTCGAAAAATCCAAATAAACAATACCACAAAAAAACAGGGCAGTCAAAAAATTTTTTATAATCGTTGCAATAATCCGCCGCTTTTGTGCGTTTTATAAATGAAAGCAATTTGAAAGGAGCTTGAAAATGAAAACAAAAATCAAAAAAACGGTCTGTATTTTATGCGCAATAGTTTTTGTCGCACTCGCGTTATGCTCCTGCGGCGCAAAAATATCAAAAGGCGCACGGGCGGCAGACATGGCGGCTTATGAGGATGTTCGTTTTGACAACGCTGCGCCGCAAGGCGGAGCGGCGGATTACGGCTATTCAAAAACGCAGTCGGTCTTTGACGCCGAAACAGCGGAAGAAAATGCCGATACAAAACAGGCTTTTACAGCCGGAGAGGGCGATTACAGTGCCATAGCGGACGCTTCATCCCGCAAAATGATAAGGGACGCGTCGCTTGATATTGAAACCGAAAAATATGATGATTTTATCGCCTCTCTCAATAAAGCCATAACACAGGCGGGAGGCTTCGTTCAATTCGCTTCCGAGTCGGGCGACACTTATAATTACACAAGCTCACGGTATCAGCAAATGGAAATCCGCGTTCCCGCCGAAAAACTCGATGCTTTTCTCGGCAGTGTTTCCTCACTCGCGACCGTAACATCAAAGCAAATCTCCGTTAAAGAAATAACAGGTGAATATATCAATACTCAAAGCAGAATAAAGGCGCTTGAAACAGAGTATGAGGCTTTGCTTAAAATTCTTGAAAAAGCAAGTAAGGTTGAAGACCTGATATCAATTCAGGAAAGGCTCACAAATGTAAACGCGGAGCTTGAAAAAAATAAAACCGCCCTCAAAACTTACGATGAACAGATTGCGTATTCAACGGTTACTATGAGCATAAGCGAGGTTGAGAGGGTCACAAAAACGCAGAACAAAACCTTCGGCCAGGAATTGAAAAGCAGGCTTTCTGACAATCTTTATAATATTTCACAGGGCGCCCGTTCTTTCGCGATATGGTTTATAAGCTCACTGCCTTACATTCTGATTTTCGCTGTAACCGCCGCCGTTGTTGCCGTTGCGGTATTCAAAATCAGAAAACACAGAAAAACAAAAGCGAAAAACCTGAAAAAACAATCCGGGTCAGAAGATGAAACACATAATTAACGGGTTGAGAACGGGCCGGTAATGTGGTATTATAAAAATGACATTATCAACCGGAGGTCATTCAATGAGCGAAAAGCTGTCGGGCTCAGATGCCTTCAACTACGCTTATGAAAATTTTACCGATACGGTTTACCGCGTTGCCGCGCACAACACCTCAAACATTTCGGATGCAGAAGACATAACGCAGGATGTTTTTGTAAAGCTCCTTGAAAAAACAAGATCTTTCAAAAACCCAGAGCATCTCAAAGCGTGGCTTATACGGGTTACCGTCAATCTCTGTCATTCTCTTTACCGTTCATCCAAACGGCAAACTGAGCTTGACGGTGACATAGTCGCGCCTGAAAACGGTGAGTTAAAGGTTATTGAATATGTCAAAGCTTTGCCCGAAAACTACCGCAACGCGATTTATCTTCATTATTATGAAGGCTATTCGGCGGGCGAGATTGCCGAAATTCTCGGCTCAAAGCAAAACACGGTTCTCTCTTGGCTAAAACGGGGGAGAGAATTGCTTAAATCACAGATAGGGGGATTTGACGATGAATAATAAAGATAAATATATTATTGAAGTCGATGCCCTTACAGCAGGCGATGAGCTTAAAAAATCAATTCTTCAACTGCCTGATAAAAAAAAGAAAAAGAGTGTTTACAAAAAAATAATTCCGATTGCCGCCTGTATCGTTATCGCGGTTACAGCCGCCCTGCCCGGTTTCCTTTTCAGAGCCGGGAACGCAAAAGACGCGGCTCAGGAAGTGGTTTATGATGCTGAATTTGAAAACGCCGCGGCAGTTCAAACCGAAGAGTCATTAAACGCTAAATCCGAATCGGGCGGATATTACGCGGATGAACTTTCACCTGATTCATCGGTGGAGCCTGAAAATGTCACTGTTCAGAAAGACGGCAGAACATACACATTGAACAGCGAACTTTCCGATACGGTCAAAGAGATTATCCTGTCTGCCCGCGACACCGCGCAGTACAATAAAAAAATCGACCTTTCAGGTGATAACGGCATTACGATTATTTACTCAGAAAGTCGGTACATATACTATCCGGATGCCGGAATCATAACATCGGATACATTTGTGTCAACCCTTGACAGCGAAACAAAAAATACTCTTAATGATATTCTGGAATATTCTGCCGACTGAAACGGTAGGAAATTATTAAAATATCCTTAAAATTTGATTATTTTATTTACAAAAGCACTCCTGTTTGATATAGTATCAAAGATACTATGTAAAGGAGTGCTTATTTATGCCTGCATTTTCAGATTTAGGTGTTCTTCTGGGCGAGGTTTCCCGTCAGCAGATAATCCATACCACGAAGAACCCGCTTAAGGCACAGAACAAAGTTCTTAAAAAAATCGTTCGCAGAAATAAAAACTGCGAACTCGGTCAAAAACTCAATTTAAAAGATGTTCATTCAATCAAAGATTATCAGGACACAGTTCCGCTTTCAACATACGCTGATTATGAGCCTTATGTTGACCGTATGATGAATAACGGCGAAAAAAGGCTTATGTTCAACGGCATCAATGTGCGTTACGCATCTTCGTCCGGCTCTGTCGGCAAGCCGAAAATGCTTCCCAAAAGCATAAACGACCTCTGGAAAATGCAGTGTATAGGCTTTTCCGTTTCAGTTACAACCGCTTATCATCACCTAAAAAACAAAGGCGTACGCCTTAAAAACCAGTTAGGTCCTCTCGCTCTTAACCTTTCGGGTCATAAAACTCCCGACGGCAAAATGAGCAACGGCGCCGCTCAGATTCCGCTGCGTGCGCTTAAACCCATTCTTCCGTTCTTCTGCACATCTCCGCTTCCTCTTCTTTTCCCCAATCTTGAAGATAAATTTGACACATCATATCTTCACCTGCGTTTCTGCCTTGAAAACAAAAAGGTAACATATCTCGGCTCGCTCGTCGTAACTCTTCTTACCCAGATGTTCGACTATCTCGAAGAAAACTGGGAAATGCTCTGCGACGATATTGAAAAGGGCATTATCAACCCGAATATTGACTGCCCCGATTATTTCCGCAAAAAATATGAAAAGAAATTCAAACCCAACCCCGAAAGAGCCGCTGAACTGCGCAGAGAGTTTGAAAAGGGCTTTGATGAGCCTATCGCCCCCCGTATATGGCCCAACCTTCAGTGGGCATACGGTATGATGAGCTCCAACCTTGCTGTTTACGCCGATAAGCTCCGCAAGGTAATCGGCCCCGATGTCGGCATTCACATTATGGGCTATGCGGCGGCGGAAGGCTATTTCGCTACTCCCATGGAGCTTGACGCGAAGGATTATGTCGCAATTCCCTATACCGTTTTCTTTGAGTTCCTTCCCATTGATGAGGATGAGGAAAAAGCGGATGATACTGTCAGACCGCTCCTTCTCAATGAGCTTGAAGTCGGTAAAATGTATGAGATAATCGTTACCAACTTCTCCGGTCTTTACAGATACAGAATAGAAGATGTTATCAAAGTTACCGGTATGTATAACAATACTCCCAGAATTGAGCTCTGCTACAGGCAGAACCTTTCAATGAATGTTGCCAACGAAAAGACCACAACCGATATGACCGATGCCGCCGTCGAGCGCATAGTCAATGAAGTTGGTGTTGAGTATCAGGGCTTCAGCTTCTATCCCGATTTCACAACAAAGCCTCCGAGATACACACTCCTTATAGAACTCAAGGGCGAAACAAACGAAGAAATCAGGCAGGCTCTTATTGAAGCACTTGACCGCGCAATGGATGACATTAACGAAAAGTGGTATAAGTACCGCCGCTGGGGTATGCTCGGCACGCCTGAGGTTCTTTTCCTCAAAGAGAAAACATATACCGATTATAACAAGTACCTCGCCGACAAGGGCGTTGTTCTTAACCAGATTAAACCCGTTACTGTTATAAATAATGAGGAAAGAGAGCAATTCTTCTTCTCCCATGTCGCTACAGATGCTCCCGTTGTCAAAGAAGTTCTCGCAAAGTTTGAGAAATAAAGCAAAATACATCCGAAAAACTTCATTTAGCTATTGACAAATAAAATAACAGTGATATACTAATTACCGACCGCAAAGGTAGGTAAATAAATCGCCACCGCAGATGCGGCGGCGATTTTTTAAAATATCATCAATAACTGTTAATAATAAAAGGAGCAATTATGATTTACGCTGATAACGCATCAACAACCAAGATGAGCAAAACGGCAATAAACGCAATGCTGCCGTATTTTGACGGCATCTACGGCAACCCCTCAAGCCTTTATGCGTTCGGTCAGGAGGCAAAGGAGGCACTTGAGAATTGCAGAGAAAGGGTTGCGGCCTGCCTTAATTGCGAGCCCCGTGAAATCATCTTCACATCCGGCGGCAGCGAAGCCGACAATCAAGCTATTATTTCCGCCGCCCGGCTCGGCGCGAAAAAAGGCAAAAAGCACATAATATCAACCGCGTTTGAACATCATGCCGTTTTGCACACATTAAAAGCTCTTGAAAAAGAGGGCTTTGAAATAACTCTGCTTGATGTTCATTCAACGGGTCTTGTTACACCCGAACAGGTAAGCGAGGCCATCAGAGAAGACACCTGCCTTGTTACAATTATGTTCGCAAACAACGAGATAGGCACAATCGAGCCCATAAAAGAAATCGGTGAAGTATGCCGTGAGAAAAAGGTGCTTTTCCACACCGATGCCGTCCAGGCCGTCGGTCATATAAAAGTTGATGTTAAAGAACAGAATATTGATATGCTTTCAATCTCCGCACATAAATTCCACGGGCCCAAAGGGGTAGGCGTACTTTACGCGAAAAAAGGCATTTTGCTTACCTCTGTTATTAACGGCGGCGCTCAGGAGAGGGGAAAAAGAGCGGGAACCGAAAATATTGCGGGCATAGCCGGTATGACTGCCGCGCTTGAAGAAGCCTGCGGCAAAATCGACGAAAACGCCGCAAAAACAATTCCGTTGAGAAACAGGTTGATTGAAGGTCTTGACAAAATTCCTTACGGCGAACTCAACGGCACCGCGGAGCAGCGTCTGCCCGGCAATGTCAACTTCTGCTTTGAAGGTATTGAAGGCGAATCTCTCCTTCTTCTTCTTGACGATAAGGGCATTTGTGCTTCATCCGGTTCCGCCTGCACATCGGGTTCGCTTGACCCCAGCCATGTTCTGCTTGCGATAGGCAGGCCTCACGAGGTCGCTCACGGCTCGCTCAGGCTCACCATAAATGAGGAATTTACCGAAAAAGATATTGATTATATTATTGAAGCTGTTACCGATGTGGTAACTTATCTCAGAAATATGTCTCCGTTCTGGCGTGACCTTGTCAACGGCAAGCGCGAGCATGTTTTCGCGAAATGAAAGGAGAGTAAAGATGGCACTTTACAGTGAAAAAGTTATGGATCATTTCCGCAATCCCCGCAATGTCGGTGTGATTGAAAACGCAGACGGAGTCGGTGAAGTCGGCAACCCCGTGTGCGGCGATATTATGAAGATTTATCTCAAAATTGACAATGATGTTGTTACCGATGTAAAATTTGAAACTTTCGGTTGCGGCAGCGCGATCGCCTCAAGCTCAATGGCTACCGAGCTTATCAAAGGCAAACCCGTTTCGGAGGTTTTACAGCTTACTAATAAGGCGGTTGTAGAGGCTCTCGACGGTCTGCCGGCACATAAACTGCATTGTTCCGTTCTTGCGGAGGAGGCAATCAAAAAAGCGTTAAAAGATTACTACGATAAAAACGGAATTGAATACGACAAGGCTCTTTTCCCGGATTGTGACAGCTGCGCTCATTGCTGCGACCAATGAGCTTTGTTGAGCGGCTCAGGGCAGAACGCGACCTGCCTGATGAAGAACTGAAAACACTGCTTGAAACAGACCGGTTTGACGAGGAGCTTCACAAAACTGCGGATGAAGTCAGACAGTCGGTTTACGGCAAAGCCGTGTATCTCAGAGGGCTTATTGAGTTCACAAACTATTGCAAAAACGACTGTTATTACTGCGGAATCCGAAAAAGCAATAAAGCTGAAAGATACAGGCTCACAAAGCGTCAAATTCTTGACTGCTGCGCTCAGGGATACGCTCTCGGCTACAAAACCTTTGTGCTTCAGGGCGGAGAAGACCCGTTTTTTACAGATGATGTTCTGTGTGACGTAATTGCTGCAATCCGTTCGCTTTATTCCGATTGCGCAATCACTCTGTCAATCGGAGAGAGAAGCGAAGAGAGCTACCGCCTTTTTTTTGAAAGCGGAGCAAACAGATTCCTTCTGCGCCACGAAACCGCGGATGAAAACCATTATTCCGTGCTTCATCCGGCGGTTATGTCACTCTCAAACAGGAAGCAGTGCCTTTTTAACCTTAAAGAAATCGGTTATCAGGTCGGCACGGGCTTTATGGTCGGTTCGCCTTATCAGACAACGCGGAACATTATTTCGGATTTACGCTTTATGCAGAGCCTGTCTCCCGATATGATAGGTATAGGTCCGTTCATACCTGCGAAAGGAACGCCGTTTGAGAGTTTTCCCAACGGCAGCGTTGAACTGACGCTCAGGCTCATTTCCGTGCTTCGTCTGATGTTCCCTCACGCGCTTATTCCCGCTACAACGGCTCTCGGCACCTTGCATCCGCAGGGCAGGGAGCTTGGCCTGAAAGCGGGCGCAAATGTTGTTATGCCCAATCTCTCACCGGTTGAATACCGCGGCAAATACTCTATTTATAACAATAAAATCTGCACAGGTGAGGAATCCGCACAGTGCAAAGACTGCCTTAAAAGAAGAATTGAAAGTGCCGGCTATGAGATTTCCGACAGCGTCGGCAATGTTAAAAGGGAAACGGTTAAATGAAAGCGTTGATTGCAATGAGCGGCGGAGTTGATTCTTCCGTCGCCGCTTATCTTATGAAATCACGGGGCTTTGATTGCATAGGCTGCACAATGAAGCTGTTTGACAACAAAGAGGAACAGGTGTCGCAGGGCAAAACCTGCTGTTCGCTTGAAGATGTTGAAGACGCGAGAAGTGTCGCTTTTCGCCTCGGTATGCCCTATTATGTTTTTAATTTTACCGAAGATTTTGAAAAAAAGGTAATCGGCAGTTTTATAAAATGCTATGAAAATGGGATGACTCCCAACCCTTGCATTGACTGCAACCGGTATATGAAATTTGACTGCCTTTATGAGCGCGCAAAGGTACTTGGCTGCGATTATACAGTAACGGGCCATTACGCTAGAATTGAAAGGCAAGGCGAAAAATATGTGCTGAAAAAGGCGCTTGATTTAACCAAAGATCAAAGCTATGTTCTCTATTCATTCAATCAGGAGCAGCTTGCTCACACACAGTTTCCGCTCGGCGGGCTGACAAAAGTTCAGACCCGTGAAATTGCCGAAAAGAACGGGTTTATAAACGCTTCAAAGCCCGACAGTCAGGATATCTGCTTTGTTCCCGACGGTGACTATGCCCGCGTTATTGAGGAGCGAACCGGCAGAGTTTATCCAAAAGGTAATTTCATAAAAAAGGACGGAACTGTTTTAGGTGAACACAAGGGCATTATTCACTATACAATCGGTCAGCGAAAAGGGCTTGGAATTTCCGCGCCGGCGCCGTTGTTTGTTCTGTCAATAAATCCCGAAAACAATACCGTTGTGCTCGGTGACAGCGATGATTTGTTCTCAGATGAATTTTATGTCAGCGGTTTCAACTGGATTTCGGGAGAAACGCCGCAGGGCGAACTTCGATGCAACGCGAAAATCCGTTACAGGCAAAAGGAACAGCCCGCAACGGTTACTCCGCTTGAAAATTCAAGGGTGAGTATTAAATTTGATGAGCCGCAGCGCGCGGTAACACCGGGTCAGTCGGCGGTGCTTTATGACGGTGATATTGTGCTCGGCGGCGGAATAATAGAGCGTAAAGATTATGAGCAGATTTGAAAGAACACAAATGCTTCTCGGCGCTGACGCTATGCAAAAGCTTGCCGCTTCCCGCGTTGCCGTTTTCGGGGCAGGGGGAGTAGGCGGTTATGTTATTGAGGCGCTTGCCCGTTCGGGATTGGGAGCTATTGATGTAATTGACCATGACACGGTAAGCGAGTCAAACATAAACCGTCAGATTTTAGCCTCAGACAAAACCGTCGGTCGTTACAAGGCAGATGTCGCGAAACAGCGCGTCGCTTTCATTAATCCCGATTGCAGGGTGAATGCCGTTAAACTGTTTTATCTGCCCGACACTCAGAGCGAAATTGATTTTTCGCGGTTTGACTATGTTGTTGACGCTATCGACACGGTAACAGGCAAACTGCTGATTGTTCAAAACGCAAAAAAGGCGGGAGTGCCGGTAATCAGCGCAATGGGTACCGGCAATAAGCTTGACCCGACAAAACTGAAAGTAGCCGACATTTACGAAACATCCGTCTGCCCGCTCGCGAGAATAATGCGTAACGAACTGCGCAAAAGAAATATTTGTTCTCTCAAAGTGGTTTATTCGGATGAAAAGCCGGTGAAGCCAATTGAAACTGTTGAAAACACAGGCTCCGGGCGGCGTGACATACCGGGTTCAACCGCGTTTGTTCCGTCTGCGGCGGGTCTTATAATAGCGAGTGAGGTTATAAAAGATTTAACCGGAATACGCAACATAGAATAAAGTCAGGTGTTATTAAAATGATGATTTCAACAAGAGGCAAATACGCCCTTCGCGTTATGATTGACCTTGCTGAACACGCAACAGACAAATACATCGCGATGAAAACAATAGCCGAGAGGCAGAATATTTCTCTCAAATATATCGAAAGAATCCTTCCGCCTCTTGTCAAAGCGGATTTGATTGAGGGCGTTCACGGCAAGGGCGGAGGTTACAGGCTTACCCGCAAGCCGTCGGAGTATAAAATCTCCGAAATCCTGTCACTCACGGAGGGCGATTTAGCTCCCGTTACCTGCCTTGAATGCGGGGCGGAGCCTTGCAAAATGCACGCCGAGTGCAGAACTCTGCCTTTGTGGACGGAATTAAACAAACTCATTTACAATTACCTTGATTCCGTTACCATAGCGGATTTAATGCGGGATATGAAATCTGAAGAACAATGCACCGATAAAGCATAAAAAGAACGCCGCCGGGCGTTCTTTTGCTTATATTATTATTCCGTTATTTAATTCAGCGTTTTTTCACCGCTCTCATACAGAGCCTCATTGATTTTGTTTACCGGTTTTCCTTCGTTAAAACCGAGAATGATAATACTGTCTCTCTTGATTTTCGGGTACAGTGCCGAGAAACCTGCAATTTTTAAAAGTGACTGTGTTTCGTCAAGGCTCAGCTCCATCGCGTTGCAAATGCAAATCAAAGAGTCGCGTGAAGGCTGGCGTGTGCCTGAAAAAATCTGATACCCCATAACCTCGCTGAACTCTGTTTTCTTAATTACTTCGCTCTTGACTAATCCTTTTTTGGCAATTATATTGTTTAAGTAGGTCGCGATTTCGTCGCTGACCATATATTTTGAGTTTTCTTTAAGATATTCTTTAATGTTGTTTGCTTTGAGCAGCTCATTCATCAGGTCGTCGGTAGGCTTTTTAAGCATAATACACCCCGGGGAAGTGAATTTTTTGTCATCTGATTTCAATTCAATTATTGCAGAGCAGTTTGAATTTGTCAAGTCGCTCAGCGGCAGGGCGGAGAAAACGGCAAATGTTTTGCGCCATAAGGCAAGCGGTAAAAAAATTATTTATTTCAATTTAAAAGCCGATGTTTCGGTTTTCAGGTTCCTTATGGGCATATCTCACCCAAATCTGCCGCGTGTTTATTCGGTTGAGCCGTCGGGCGGCAGGTGTGAAATATATGAGGAGTTTATTGACGGAATAACCGTCGGCGATGTTCTGCAAACCGGGCATTATACCGAAAGCGGAATGAAAAAGGTGGTTCAGGGCGTTTGCTCCGCGCTGGAGGTGCTTCACAAAAACAAAATCATCCACCGTGACATAAAACCCGAAAATGTGATTATTGACACTTACGGTAATGTAAAACTGATTGATTTTGACGCCGCGAGGGTTTATGACCCTTCCAAGTCCGGTGACACAACCTTTGCAGGCACAGCGGGATTTGCCGCACCGGAGCAGTTCGCGATTTCGCAAACCGATCAGCGCTCCGATATTTTCTCCCTTGGCATTATGATGAATATTATGCTCACGGGCGACCACCCGAGCAGCAGCCCTTACGGCGGTAAATACGGCAAAATAATTGAAAAATGCATCCAAACGGATCCGAACAAACGCTACAATAATGTTTCGGAACTGGCTGAATTATTATAATCCCGCCGAAAAATGACAAAACCACCGCAAAACCCACAATTCCCGCGGTATGGGCATATTACGAGCAAAGCGAGTAACAAGGTTCTGCCGAAGGCAGGTTCTTATTACATCATTTGTAAGTAACAAGGTTCTGCCGCAGGCAGGTTCTTATTATCAATCGCCCGCAAAAACATTTAAAACCACCGCAAAATCCACCATTCCCGCGGTAGGGGCGATTATCAATCGCCCGCAAAAAATAATGCGAATTTAAGATATAACCCGTAGGGCGGCATTCCCCAATGCCGCCGAAACAATCAACACAAAACTCACCTTGAGTGTCATTGCGAGGAGCGCAGCGACGCGGCAATCCGTTCCGTCGCGGAATTAATCATTTTTGTCAAAAACGGAAGAAACGGATTCCCACGCTCGAAACTTTGTTTCTCACTCGGAATGACAGGGTATCTGACTCCTGACTTCTACCTCCTGACTGCTGAAATTTCCCCATAAAATAAAAAACGCTGTGTCAGGTCACTCCGAATGGTGACTTTACACAGTTTTTTTCTTTATTATGCAGCCTGCATAGGACAAATTGAAAATTGTTATTTATAATATCTTTAAGCTTTTATCTTTTATGGTTTTCAATAACAAGTTTTACAATTTCCTTCTCTTTTCTGTTAAGCAGTTTGTAGCGGCTGAAAACGCTTTTTTCTTCTTTTGTTAGG
>R25__coassemble_25_pt1 | contig 102847 bp, 88 predicted proteins | sample R25__metabat2_low_PE_027 | metagenome-assembled genome bin R25 | reverse complement strand
GCTGAAAACAGTCCGCAGGACTGTTTTGTTGACGCCGCTCACCCTCTCAGGGTTCAAATCCCTTCCTCAACAAAAACAAAACAGCCCACCCGATGGGTGAACTGTTTTATGGCACGCCGGAAGGGATTCGAACCCCCGACCTTTTGGTTCGTAGCCAAACACTCTATCCAGCTGAGCTACCGGCGCATTTCTTATTGCCCGAGTATATTATCACAAATATTTCAAAAAATCAACACCAAATTCAAAAATAAATTCCGTATTGCCGATTTTTTTGCCGACAGGCTGCTTTTTCTGATGAAAAACGCAATCCAATCCGGTCGCTTGTTTAACTCTTGATTACCACCGAGTGCTTTTTCAGGCGTTCCGTTTAAAGGTCTTGATAAATGAGACGGTTTGATTTATAATTCTTCTGTAACATTTTGCAAAAAGAGAGGTGCGGATATGGCGGTGAAAAACACGCGTTCACTCAAAAAGTGGCTTACCGGCATGGTAAGGGAACTGAAAATCACAAATTTTCTGTTTTTAACCTGCGCCGGTATTATAAACGCTTTCGGCGTTACAATCTTCCTTTTTCCCGTAAAGCTTTATGACAGCGGAATTTCGGGCCTTTCAATGCTGCTTGACCAGATAACACCCGAGCATCTGTCGCTGCCGCTTTTTCTTGCCGTTCTTAATATTCCCGTTTTTCTTTTCGGGCTTAAAAAACAGGGCTTTTCATTTACTGTTTATTCCGTGTTTACCGTTGGAATTTACTCGCTTACGGCTTATCTGATAATGGATGTTCTGCCGCTTGATGTCTCTTTTGTGTCGCCTCTCGCGGGCACGGATCTGCTGCTTTGCGCAATTTTCGGCGGTGCGATTTCCGGTGTTGGCAGCGGTCTGACAATCCGCTTCGGAGGGGCGATAGACGGCATTGATGTTCTCTCGGTTGTTTTCGCGAAAAAAATAGGAATTTCAATCGGTATGTTTGCCATGATTTTCAACGCTGTGCTTTACATTATATGCGGAATAGCCATCGAAAGCTGGATTTTGCCTCTTTACTCAATAGTTACATATTTCGTGGGCTCGCGCACGGTCGATTTTGTGGTTGACGGCATTAATAAATCAAAATGCGCCATGATTGTAACTACAAAGCCGCATGAGATTTCCGAAACGCTGTCTGAAATGTTCAATTCGGGCGGCACCATTGTCAAAGCGAAAGGCGGGTATTCCAAAGAGGAAAAAGCCATAATTTATTTTATTGCCAACCAGTTTCAGATTAACCGGCTGAGAAGCGCCGTGCATCGCATTGATGAGGGAGCGTTTATTTCGCTTCAGGAAGTTTCGGATGTATTCAAAAACACCGATTGAACAGTTCAGCCTGCCCGTTTGGGCGCGCTCACCTGCATTTTCGGGCTTTTCGGAGCGCGTATTGTTGATATTCTGCATATTTTATAAGCCGAAATTGCAGAATATTCTGTAAATCTTTACATTGTGAATTGATGAATAATATTATATAATTTAACCGTAAAAATATAAATTCGGAGGTTAGTTATGGCAAGAGTATTCAATTTTTCAGCCGGCCCCTCAATGCTCCCGGAGAGCGTTCTCAACAGAGCCGCGGCGGAGATTCTCGACTACAAAGGCAGCGGTCAGTCGGTAATGGAAATGTCTCACCGTTCAAAGATTTACGATTCGATTATTGTTGAGGCTCAGAGACTTTTCCGTGAGGTTCTCGGCATTCCCGACAATTACAAGGTTCTTTTCCTTCAGGGCGGCGCGTCAACTCAGTTTGCCGCAATTCCCCTCAATTTTATGAACGGCAACAAAAAAGCGGATTATGTTCTTACCGGTCAATTTTCAACAAAGGCATACAAAGAGGCTTGCAAGGTAACAGACGGCGATGTTCTCGCGGTCGCGTCATCCAAAGATAAAACCTTCACCTATATTCCCAAGCTCACAAAAGCGGATTTCCGCAGTGATGCTGATTACGCTTACATCTGCTTCAACAACACAATCTACGGAACAAGGTGGAACTATATCCCCGACACGGGCGATGTTCCCCTGTTCGCGGATGTTTCATCCTGCTTCCTGTCGGAGCCTATGGATGTTACAAAGTTCGGCCTTATCTACGGCGGCGCTCAGAAAAACATAGCCCCCGCCGGCCTTACAGTTGTTATTGTGCGCGAGGATCTTCTGGGCAACGCCCCCGAAAACATCCCCACAATGCTTGACTACAAGGTTATGGCAGACAATGATTCAATGTACAACACTCCTCCCTGCTGGTCAATCTATATGTGCAAGCTTGTTCTTGAATGGATTGAAAGCATAGGCGGTCTTGAGGCTATGAAGCTCCACAATGAGAAAAAAGCCGCCATCCTTTATGATTACCTTGACTCCAGCAAAATGTTTAACAACCCCGTTGTCAAAGAGGACCGTTCCATAATGAATGTCACCTTTGTGACCGAGAGCGACGAGCTCAACGCTAAATTCGTTGCCGAAGCGGCAGCCGCAGGTTTTGTAAACCTCAAAGGTCACCGTTCAGTCGGCGGTATGAGAGCCTCCATCTACAACGCAATGCCCATTGAAGGCGTTGAAAAGCTTGTTGAGTTTATGGCTGAGTTTGAAAAGAACAACTGATTGCGGAAGGTATAATTATGTATAATATTCTTACTTTAAATAAGATTTCAAAATACGGTCTCGCGCAGCTTGACGGCGCCAAATATGCCTGCTCCGATTCGTGCGAGGCTCCCGACGCCGTTATGGTGCGCTCGGCGAAAATGCACGATTACGCCTTTGCACCCAACACCCTCGCGGTTGCGAGAGCGGGTGCGGGAGTTAACAACATTCCCGTTGATGACTGCGCGAAAGCCGGCATAGCCGTTTTCAACACCCCTGGCGCAAACGCTAACGCGGTAAAAGAGCTTGTTGTGTGCGCTCTGCTTATGTCATCGCGTAAAATCGCCGAATCCGTTGACTGGTGCAAAACTCTCTCCGGCAAGGGCAGTGAAGTGGGCGCCCTTGTTGAAAAGGGCAAAAGCGCTTTCGCGGGCCCCGAAATTATGGGCAAAACACTCGGCGTTGTAGGTCTCGGCGCAATAGGCGCTCTTGTTGCGAACAGCGCAAAGGCGCTCGGTATGAACATTGTGGGCTATGACCCCTTCCTGAGTGTAAAAGCGGCTCTCGCGCTTGACCCCGCCGTTAAAGTTGTTTCTGACCTTGATGAGCTTTTTGCCGTTTCTGATTACATTACACTGCATGTTCCGCTCAATGACGCAACACGCAACACGGTGAGCGCGGAAACCCTCGCAAAAATGAAAGACGGCGTGCGCATCCTCAATTTCGCAAGAGGCGAGCTTGTAAACGAAGCGGCGATTATCGAGGCGCTCGGCAGCGGCAAAGCGGCGGCTTATGTAACCGACTTCCCGACCGATGCTCAGATTACCACCCCCGGCGTTACGGCAATTCCGCACCTCGGCGCGTCAACCCCCGAAAGCGAAGACAACTGCGCCGTTATGGCGGCAAATGAGCTCGCGGATTACCTTGAAAAAGGCGTTGTCACCAACTCAGTCAATCTGCCCAATGTCACTCTCCCCGCGGCGTTCAAAACAAGAGTATGCGTTATAGCAAACGCGAAAGAGGGCGTTGTTTCAGAGATTTCCGCCGCTCTTCCCGGTGCTGTTTCGCTTGTAAGCGCGGAGAAAAAGGGCATAGCTTATATTGCGGCGGATTTTGACACGGCACCCGATACTTCAAAGCTCGAAAGCATTGACGGTGTTATAAGGGTAAGAGTTATAGGCTGAATATTTTAAAATCAAAACGGGACCTGCTGCAAAAAAGCAAGTCCCGTTTTTTTTATTCTCAACTGTAAAGCGCTTGCAAACTCAGGTTCAGCTTTGCGTCTTCATACTGTGTAAAACCGTCAACATTGCGAGTGATTTCCGCGTCATAGGTTGCCCTGCTCTGTTCAAGGCTTACCTGCTTTTCACGGCAGGCGATAACATCGCCGTCATTTTTCCACGCGCTCAGAGCGAACATATTGCGCGCCGTTTTGTAGCAGAGGTCTTTGTATTCGGTTACACCGAGCTGTGAGGAGTCGAAGTTTTGCGAGTTGGCGTAAGCCCTGCCGGCGTAGTTGTAGGCGGTTGAAGCGCAGGCGCGGCTGTCCTCCGGGGTTTCGGCGTCAAGGGCAAGGCGGAAGTTGCGCTGAGCGAGTTCAAGGTCGGAGCTGACGGCTTTGTACAGCTTGTAAACCTCAAAATACTGCTCAAACTGCTCACAGGCGGAAATGTAGTGGCTAAGGTAGCGTGAAAGCACATCGCCGCCCCTTACCTTATCAAGCGAATACAACACGGAAATCTCACGGAATTTTTCGAGACTGAGCCTTGCGGATTTTGAAAAATCGGGCTCACTGCCGCCGAAAACGGTGTTGTAAGCGGCAAGGGCCATTCCGCTTATAAGGCGCTCGAGGTTCGCGGAGGGCAACTTTTTCACAATGTAGTTCACAGCCTCAAAATTGCTTTCGGAGGCATAGGCTTCAATCTGAGCCTCAAGGCCGGAGCGCAGAACGGAAATGTCCGCCGAGGGCTGTTTTTCGAGAATATATTGTGCGGCGTCGGCGGCGGCGCGGTAATCACCGTTCCACAAAGCCTTTGAGGCGCAGGCGGCAAGCTTTGATGAGTAATCCTCAAAACGGAAGTTTTCAAACTCATTCTCAAGAGTTTCCGTCATTTCGCAGGCGGTTTTGATATAGCCCTTGTCAAGGTATTCGCCGTATTTTTTCAGCAGGGAGTTTTCAATCTTTTTGCCGAAAAACAGCCTGCCTACAGGGTTGAAGGATTCATATTCGCTGAGAGCTTCGCTTATTTTTCCGGCGGAAATATCATCCGTAACGGTGTTGCAGTTTATTGCCGAAAAGATAATGACCGCGCCGAAAATAAGAATTATTCCGAGAAACACAACGGCAACGGCCGCGCCCGCGCCGGAGCGGGAGCCGGAACGCTTTAACTCTTTTTCATTCATACGGCAAATCTCCCTGTTGAATTTTTTGAGTTTTATGTTATTATAATATTATCTCAAAAAAATAAAAATATCAAGGATTTTGAAAAATGAAAAAAACAGTTTTAAAAATCGTTTGTCTCACCCTTTCGCTTGTATTTGTTGCCGTCTGCTTCACGGGCTGCGGCGGTAAAACAGAGAGCGACACAACGGCAAACACAAATTCTGATGCCTATGTAAGCGCTTACGACGGCACTCATCCGCAGGTTGTTTTCACAATGGAGAACGGTGAAACCTTCACAATGGAGCTTTACCCCGAATACGCCCCGCGCTCGGTAGATAACTTTGTAAGCCTTGTTAAAGAGGGATTTTATGACGGGCTTACCTTCCACAGGGTTATTGATAATTTTATGGCTCAGGGCGGTATGTCGCAGACTGCCGATGTTCCGAGCATTTACGGCGAATTCGCCTCAAACGGCTTTTCACAAAACACACTCAAACACACAAGAGGCGTTGTGTCAATGGCGCGCACGGATTTTCCGGACTCCGCTTCGTCACAGTTTTTCATCTGCTACAATGACTGCCCCTGGCTTGACGGGAATTACGCCGCTTTCGGCAAGGTGACAGAGGGGATGGAGACGGTTGACGCCTTTCTTGAAATTGAGAGAACGGGCAGTGAAAACTCAGAGCCCGTAACGCCTATTGTTATTGAAAGCGCAAAACTTGTTGAAGGATAATTCAGGAGGAAATAAAAATGCTTGAAAACCCCGCGTTTAACGAGAATAACGAGAAAATACTTTGCGAAATGGGCGGCAAACACGCCTCAATGCTGATGAACATTAAAGTCAAAAGGCTTGCGGTGGGCGAAATATACAGCCTGTGTGATGAAAAAAACGAAACCGCTTTTCTGCTTCTCAAAGGTCAGCTTGCCTTTGATTGGGGAACAGGCAGCGCCGTTACCGCCGTGCGTGAAAATCCCTTTCAAAAAACGCCTTACGCCCTGCATGTGTGCAAGGGGACTAAGGTAACCGTTGAAGCGAAAACCGACAGCGAGTTCATCATTCAGCAGACGGATAATGACAGAACCTTTGACGCAGTTTACTATACACCGGAAACCTGCCTTTACCAGGAGTTCGGAGCAACTCAGTGGGAAGGCACCGGCAAACGCACCGTTTCAACAATGTTTGACCTTTCAAACGCGCCTTATTCAAATATGGTTCTCGGCGAGGTCTTTCACAACCCCGGCAGATGGTCGAGCTATCCTCCCCATTACCATCCGCAGCCTGAACTTTACTATTATCAGTTCAATTATCCGCAGGGCTTCGGAGCGGCGTTTATGGGCGACGATGTCGCGAAAATCACCGACGGCTCCTTCCTGTGCATTGAGCCGAACAACGCCCATCAGCAGGTGTGCGCGCCCGGTTACACAATGTATTATGTGTGGATGATAAGGCACCTTGACGGCGACCCGTGGGATAAAACACGCATTTATGAGCCGGAACACGAATGGCTCGCGAATGCCGACTGACGGAATAAAACACAAAAGGACCTGCCTTGGGCAGTAACTCATAAACCAGTATTGGTTTTCGCATCAAACCAAAAGCCGCATAACATCGTCAGATTTGTTTACCATACATCAAGTATGCTCTCACAAATCTTCCTTGTTCTGCGGCTCTTTTTTTGCGTGAAAACTGCTTCGCACCTCAAAGAGATGAAATTTGTGCATATTTGCGGGTTATGACGATGAGGAATATCTGCAAAGATGTGCGAAGGTCACTCTTTGAGGCATTACTGTTTTACGAGTGACTGCCCTTGGGCAGGCCCTTTTTAATGCCTTTTAACAGTTAAAAAGTTTTGACAAGTTCTTTTAAATATGCCTTGAAATCCTCTCCTATTTCCGGATGGTTGAGGGCTACCTCGCAGTTGGCTTTCATTATGCCGAGCTTGTTGCCCATATCGTAACGGCTGCCTTCAAAATCATAGGCGAGAAGGTCGCCGCGGCTGCCCAGACAGGTGAAAATATCGGTGAGATAAAGCTCTTTGCCATCGGGAGTTTCGGCAAGACCTTTTTCAATAAGGTCAAAAACTTCAGGCGAAATAACAACTCTGCCGAGTATGGCGAAAAGCGACATTACCTCTTCGGGCTTGGGTTTTTCAACAATTTTATCGCACGCCATTATTCTGTTTTCGCCTTCAACCGGGGTAACGCCGAGAGAGCAGTAAAGCCCGATTTTGTCGCGCTCAACACTCTGCACGCCCACAACGGTTTTGCCGTATTTTTCATAAACTCTGCAAAGCTGGCCTGTTGCGGGATTTTTCTCGTTAATAACAACATCGTCACCGTAAAGCACAGCCACCGGTTCGCCCGCGGCAAAAGCCTTGGCGCAGTAAAGCGCGTGAGCCAGACCCTTTGTTTCTTTCTGGCGGATGTAGCTTATATTGGCAAGGTCGGCTGTTTTTTTAATGCTTTCAAGCAGTTTTGCCTTTGAGGGGTTGCCCTCAAGGTTTTTTTCGAGTTCAAACGAGTGGTCAAAGTGGTCCTCAATAACTCCTTTGCCCCTGTTTGTGATTACAAGAATGTCGGTTATGCCGGATGCCGCCGCTTCCTCAACAAGGTATTGAATGGCGGGCTTGTCAACAATGTTCAGCATCTCTTTGGGAACGGATTTTGAAGCGGGCAGAACTCTTGTGCCGAGCCCCGCCGCGGGAATAATCGCTTTTGTTATTTTCATAATTAATCAAACGCCCCTTCAGGAAATTAATTTTTCGGCAAATGACATAAGCAGACGGCAGGTGATTGAAAAAAGGAAATAGCTGCATATAAAATTAAGAAAAGATGTGCCGCCCGCGTTATAGAGAACAACCCGCAGAGGTATCTCTTCACGGGTGTTTTCACGCACAAGCTTAATGTCACGCAGGGTTTTGCTGTAGCAGAAATAGTCGGCAAACAGGGCGGAAACAATGTGCGCGAGCACAAAGGCTGATGCACAGGCTATGAACTTAGGATCCTTTGAAAGGGTTTTTGAGGTCATAATCATCGCGTTGTAAAGCCGCTGCTGCTGGTCGGCGTTCATAACGCTTTTGCTTTCAGCCATCTCCTGCGCGATTTCTTCATAAACGCTTATGTAAAGCGCGCTGTCTTTTTCAAGAACGGGTGTTATCACAAGTGATATTGCCACGAATATGCCGAAAAATGCCATCCCCGCTTTGAACATCCTTCTGTAAAAGAAATAAAACGGAGAAAGGAAAAAAGCGGCCCAGTTCCATGACGCTTTAATTCCGCCGTCGGAAAACCGTTTGAATTTCGGTATGAATTTGCGCTGAAAATTTTTAAGATATACTGCTATATCAGCCGCCTTGAAGCCGCCTATTTCATCGTCATCCGTAAGCCCGGTACCTCTCAGGTAGGGGTTCTGGCGGGGGAACGGTGTGTTGAACGGGAAGGGAATTTCGGGGTTCATACCTACGGGCATGGGGTTGCGGCAGTTTTGGCAAACAAAAGCGCCGGGTTCGTTTTTTGTGCCGCAAACAGGGCAGAAAAGCCCTTCGGCGGGCTGCTGGCGGTATTCGCCGTTGAATGCGGTGTTTTCATTTTGCGCAAAATCGCTGTCAGCAACCGGCGCGTCGGCGGAGTCGGGCTGCCAGATATAACCGGAAGCGTGCAGATAACCGTTGACGCAGCTGCCCAGTTTGTCATAACAGGCGCGGTGCTGAGGGGTTGCGCATTCGGGGCAGACAACAATATCTTCGCCTGCCAGCATTGGCTGCCCGCATCCCGGGCAGATCTGATTGTCGTATTTCATAATATACACCTCTGAGAATACAATACCATATAATTTTATACTAATTATGAACAAAATGCAATCATTACAAAAAATTTATTAAACACTTTACTTTACGCGGTTTTTTATATATAATATAAAATTGATTTACAGTACGCTAAGGAGATTTGTTTATGATTCAGTATGAAGAGTTGCGCCTGGCGCTCCTTGACAAAGAAGAAAAGCTGAACCAGCTTAAAATATCGCTCGGTCTTGACAAAGCGGCCGAGGAAATTGCGCAGCTTGAAAAACAGCAGGCGGAACCCGCGTTCTGGGATGATATTGCGAATTCACAAAAGGTGGTTCAAAGAACGGCGCAGCTTAAAAATAAAATCAGCTCTTATGAAAACCTCAGGGGAGAGTTTGATGACGCTCTGACCATGATAGAGCTTGCCGATGAGGAAGGCGACCTTGACCTGTTTGACGAGTGCAAAGAAAGCGTTGACAGTTTTGTTACAAAGCTTGACAGTATGACTCTCTCAACCCTGCTCACCGGTGAGTACGACTCCAAAAACGCCATTCTCACGTTTCACGCGGGCGCGGGCGGAACGGAGGCGCAGGACTGGAACCAGATGCTTGTGCGTATGTATGAGCACTGGGGCGAAAAGCACGGCTTCAAGGTAAGCCTCATAGATTTTCTTGACGGCGACGAAGCGGGGCTTAAATCCGCTGTTTTGCTTATTGAAGGCGAAAACGCATACGGATATATGAAAAGCGAAATGGGCGTTCACCGCCTTGTGCGCATTTCTCCCTTTGACGCTTCCGGCAGAAGGCACACATCTTTCGCCTCACTTGAAGTTATGCCCGAAATTGATGACACCGTTGATGTTCAGATTAACCCGGATGATATAAAAATCGACTATTACAGAGCAAGCGGAGCGGGCGGCCAGAAGGTTAACAAAACATCATCAGCCGTTCGCATTACTCATATACCCACAGGCATTGTCTGCGCAAGCCAGGTTGAGCGCAGCCAGTACCAGAACAGGGATGTCGCTATGAAGATGCTCAAATCAAAACTTATTGAGATTAAAGAGAGAGAGCACCTTGACAAAATCGAAGATATAAAAGGCGAACAGAGAGAAATCGCCTGGGGCAGCCAGATACGCTCTTATGTTTTTATGCCCTATACCCTTGCAAAAGACCACAGAACGGGTTTTGAAATCGGCAACATAAACGCGGTTATGGACGGCGACATTGACGGCTTCATAAACGCATACCTTCAGATGGAAGCAAATAAAGACTGATTGTTTATTTAAGTGGTGTGACGCATGAGAATTATTGACATTTCGCGTGATGTTATGCAGGCTGAAATTTATCCGGGCGACCGGTTGCCGGAGCTTACCAGGCTTGAAGAAATTGACGATGACTGCAGTTACAACCTCAGCAAAATCTCAATGTGCTGCCATACCGCAACACATATCGACGCACCGCTTCACTTTATTGACGGCGGCGCGTCAATTGAAGCCTGCCCGCTTGACGCGTTCATAGGCGAATGCTGTGTTGTTGCGGTGCCGCCGGGGATAATAACGGGCGAGGATGCCGTTACGCTTTTGCCGCAAGGCTGCGAGAGGCTTCTTATAAAGGGCGGAGGCAGAGCTTTTTTTATGGACAGTGCCGCCGAATATACGGCGCAGTGCGGCATAAAGCTTATCGGAACAGACTCCCTTTCGGTTGGCTGTGAAGGCAACGAGACGGAGCCGCACAGGGCTTTTTTGCGTGAGGGGATATGTATTCTCGAAAACCTTGATTTAAGCGATGTCAGCCCCGGAAGATACTTCCTTTTCGCGCCTCCGGTAAAAATCGAGGGTGCCGAGGCGGCTCCCGCGAGAGCGGTGCTTATTGCCGATTATATTTTTTGGAGCGGTAAGAACGAATGAAGCGGTTTTTTGATATTATTATAAGCCTTTTCGGCCTTATAATTCTTTCGCCACTTCTGGCGTTAACCTGCGTTGTCATTTTTATTGACGATGGTCTGCCTGTTGTTTTCAGGCAGAAAAGAGTGGGCAGAAATTCAAAACTGTTCACCATTTATAAATTCCGCACGATGAAAAAGGGCACAAGAAGCGCGGCTACGGGCGAGCTGAGCGAGTCGGATGAACAGATTACAAAAAGCGGCAGAGTTTTAAGAAAAACCAGTGTTGATGAGCTGTTGCAGCTCGTAAATGTTCTTAACGGCACAATGAGCATTGTCGGCCCGAGACCGCTTATTCCGGAAGAAAAAGAGATTCACACCCTGCGCGAGCGTTACGGGGTTTATAAGGTTCGTCCGGGGGTTACCGGCTGGGCGCAGATAAATGGCAGAGACGCTCTTGATGATGAGACAAAGGCTCTTTATGATAAAGAGTATGTTGAAAAACAAAGCCTGCTTTTCGATATAAAAATTCTTTTAAAAACGGTGGCGGTTGTGCTCAAACGCGAAAACATCACCGAGGGCGGAGAGGGCAAATAAAAAAGAGGCGGATTAACGCCTCCTTGAATATATTACGCTTTGCCGAGGTATTCCTCAAGACACTGGCCGCTCGCTTTCATCGCTTTCGCGGCGGCAACGCCGACATATCTCCAGTGCCAGGGCTCATAAATGATTTTTGTTATGCTCTGTTTGTTTTCAGGGTAGCGCAGAATAAAACCGTAATCCGCCGCGTGCTCCTCAAGCCATTTGTACTCTTTGGTGTATTGAAAACCGGCGGTAGAGTCAGCGGTGATAATATCCATCGCCATACCGGCGTTGTGTTCACTTGTACCCGGGGGCAGTATTCTTTCAGCCGCCTTTTGCGTTGCGGTAACTTTATCGTAACCGAGGCTTTCAAAATAAGCTATTTTGTTGTTAAGATTGTTGCGCTGTCTGCTTACCGAGCGGTAGCCCGAAACCGGAGTTAAAATTATTCCGTCCTCCTTCGCGGCAAGGTACATTTCGTTATAGTGAGGGGCTACTCTGTAATCAAGCTTGCAGCTTGACGCGTCATTTGCAACCGAAGGCGCAAGCTGAGGAACATAATCATCCGGCAGAATATAATCTCTGTTTACAAGCAAAAGGTTCCAGTTGGCGCTGTCAATTACGGCATAGCTCGGGTCAAAGCCCGCGTAGGCGTATTCATAATTCGGGATTTTACCCGCGGCGGTTTTTGAGGTTGCCGGCTGAGATGACGCGGCGCCGTCGGATGTCTGCTTTGATGTTGTTGAGGGAGCTTTTGTAACGGCGGTTGTTTTTACCGTTTGAGCCGCCTGTGAAAGTGTCGAGGTTTCTTTTTTGCCGAAAAATCCTCTTGAAGCTGTTGTTAAATCGGCGGCTGTGGTTGCTTCAACACGAACGGGAACCGTGCCGTCGGGGGCGGGGAAGGTTATTGTTTCACCCTCCTCATCAAGATAGAACTCGCGCGAAGTCTGTGTTTGAGCCTGAGTTTCAACCTCAGCCGCGGTTGTTTGCGCGGCGGTTGACGGCACAGCCCTTCTTGTTGAAACAAAACCGAGAACGGCTCCCCCGAAAACGGAGATGACCGCGGCGATTGATATAAACAGAATTTTGTTTTTTGTATTCATAGTTTATCCCACTTTTACTTTATTTCAATATAATAATATTCTATTCAAAAAAACTCAAAAAGTCAATATCAGCCGTATCGGCACATTTCATAATACTTTTTCAGAAGGGAGATGATATTTTTGACAGCAAGAGAAAGAATTGAAAGATATCCGTCTGAGCGCAGGATGTACGCGAATTATGTTGTTAAAAACATCAAAAAAATCTGTAAGGAAGCAGGCCCGCGCCCGTCCGGCTCAGAGCGGGAGCTCAAGGCGCAGCAGATGATGGCGGAAGACCTCAGAACCTCCTGTGACGAGGTTAATATTGAGGAGTTTAAACTCGCGCCGGGCGCGTTTATGGGCTGGGTGCAGTTGCTGGTGTTCTGCGGAGTTGCGGGAACCGTGCTTCTGTTTCTCTCACATTGGAATTGGATTCCCAACCAGTCGCTCATTTTTCCGGCGGTTGCGACAGGGCTGTTTGTTATAGGCATTTTCTTTGTTATTTTTGAGTTCCTTTTCTATAAACAGGCTCTCGATGTTTTCTTTCCCAAAAAAACGAGCCACAATGTTGTGGCGGTAAGAAAACCGGCGGGTGAGGTCAAAAGAAGAATTATCTTTTCCGGTCACGCGGATTCAGCCCCCGAATGGTGGTTTACATATCTCGGCGGTCCCAAACTGCTCACCTCTGTTATCGGGCTCGGTCTCGGCGGGTGTGTTTATGCGGCGGTTATGTCCGTAATCACCCTTGTTCTTTCGGCAACGGGCAATGATATTTCTAATAATAAAATAATATTCATTCTGTCCACAGTTGCTTTGTGCTTTACTCCCGTTTACATTTTCTGCCTGTTTTTCTACAACCCCAAAAGGCCGGTTGAAGGCGCGAACGACAACCTCACAGGCTGCCTTTGCTCCATGGCGGTGCCGAGATTTTTGCAGGATCACGGCATACAGCTTGAAAACACCGAGGTTATGGTTGTTCTTACCGGTTCGGAGGAAGCGGGCTTAAGGGGAGCGAAAGCGTTTGTGAAAGCTCACGCTAAGGAGTTCGCCGCCGAGAAAGATGTTGAAACGGTGTTTTTCGGGCTTGACACGGTGCGTGATTTTGACTATATGGGCGTTTACAGCAAAGATATGACAGGCACTGTCAAAAACAGCCCCGAGGTTTCAAAATTGGTTAAAGAGGGCGCCGCTGTCGCGGGTTACGATTTGCCTTATAAAAGCGTATTCTTCGGCTCATCCGACGCCGCGGCGATAACACAGGGCGGAATGAAAGCCACCTGCTTTGCAGCTATGGATCCCGCGCCCGCGCGTTATTATCACACACGCCTTGACACAGCCGACAATCTTGATTTGAAAACTGTTGAAGCGGGTGTGGACATCTGTCTTGAAACCCTTTTCCTTTTTGATGAAAAAGGGCTTGATGTTTAAACGGCAATAAAAACCCGACTCTGAAAGGAGAGGCTTTATGAATAAAAAAATATTCGCCGCTGTTTCACTTGTTCTTGTGTTCGCAATGCTTTTCGCGTTCGCGGGCTGCGGCACCACGCAGGAGACCGAGGAAGAAACAACAATACTCAAACGCACATCCGACCTGCCTACGGAACAGCTCTACACTGTTTCCGGCGACGGTGTTACCCATTATCTTGACGGCGAGGGCAACACTCTTGACAGCACCACCGTGCTTGACAAAGCCGGCACAGCCGACAAGAACGCAAGGCTTCTTGATTACTACAATGTAAATGTCAACGCGCTCGTTGACGGCTCCACAACCGCCGTTGTTACCAGAAATGAAGGCAAGAGCATAGGCAAACAGACAGACGGTGAGGGCAACAGCATAGCTTACAGTGACAACGCCTATGTCAATGCCGCCGTTGACTCGCTCAAAAAGTATATGCTTGTAACACGCGAAACGGAAACAACCGATTTCACAAACAATCTCGGCGACGCTCTGCCGGGCGCCGAATATGTGAGCACGCTCACGGTGAATGATGTTGAAAGCTCAACCTGTGTTGACTCAGACACAACCAGAAAGGTCACAATCACCCTTAAATCTCCCGTTCCTCAGGCTGTAATTGACGGCAACTTTGACAAAGAGGATATTGAAACGGTTTACGCGGAGTTTGACAAGGCGGCTGACTATATGCAAATTGACAAAGCCGCGACAAAGCTTGAATATGTAAACTGTGTTGTTGAGATTGTTACCGATATTCAGACCGATGAGGTGCTGTCAATCAAATACACAAAAGGCATCAATGTCAACACCGTTGTTACCGGCAAGGGCAAGCTTGCCTCCGTGGGTGAGGTGCCCGTATGCCTGCTTTACACATATACCGTTGAGTATAAGATTGACAGAACCAACCCCGAAGAGGCGGAATAATTCACAGCGTTTAATTTTGTTAAAATATTGAAAGGAAGTAGAACACTATGGCATCAAGCGCAACTGTAGCATATTGCAGAACTTATCAGAGAGTGATGAAGGTGGCCACCGACATTCTTCCGTGGAAGGAGCCTGCAATAACAAAAGGCGCGGGCTGCATCAAAAAACTGCCGTACCTCATCAAGCAAAAAGGCATCAAAAAGGTTATGATTGTTACGGATAAAGGGCTTATGAGCCTTAATCTGCTTGACTCACTTTTTGAAGGTCTCAAGAGCAAGGGCATTGAGTATGTTGTTTATGACGGCGTTCAGCCCAACCCGACAATTCCCAATATTGAGGAGGCAAGGCAGCTTTATGTTGACAACAACTGCGAGGCCGTAATCGCGTTCGGCGGCGGCTCGCCTATGGATTGCGCCAAAGCGGCGGCCGCGAGAGTTGTTAAACCCAACCAGAGTGTTCAGAAGATGAAGGGTGTTCTCAAAGTCCGCAAAAAGCTTATGCCCTTCTTCGCTGTTCCCACAACGGCGGGAACCGGCTCCGAGACTACTATAGCGGCTGTTGTTTCAGACCCGGAAACACACGAGAAATACGCAATAAATGACCTCTGCCTGCGCCCCGGCTACGCTGTTCTTGACCCTGAGCTTACGGTAGGCCTTCCCCCTCACATTACATCAACAACAGGTATGGACGCCCTTACCCACGCGGTTGAGGCTTATATAGGCAGGTCAAACACAAAAGAGACTGCCGAAAGAGCGGTTCAGGCGGTAAAACTGATTTTTGAAAATCTTTATAACGCCTATGAAGACGGCAAAAACATTGAGGCGCGCGAGAATATGCTTCTTGCCTCGCACTACGCGGGCATAGCGTTCACAAGGGCTTATGTCGGTTATGTTCACGCAATAGGCCACAATCTGGGCGGTATGTACGGCGTGCCTCACGGCCTTGCGATGTCGGTTATTCTGCCTTATGTTCTTGACTATTACGGCGAAGCTGCTTATGACCGCCTTGCCGACCTTGCGGATGCCGTAGGCATAACGGGAGCGAATAACGCCGAAAAGGCAAAAAGCTTTATTGCCGCCGTTCGTGAACTCAACGCGAAAATGAATATACCCTCATCTATCGATAAGATAAAAGCCGAGGATATTCCGCTTATTGCCGAGCGCGCTCTCGCCGAGGGCAACCCGCTTTATCCCGTTCCGAAAATTATGGATAAGGCAGACTGCGAGGCTCTTATTAAAGCACTTATGCCTAAAGAATAATAACACCAAAACAAAAACGGCGGAGTTTCCGCCGTTTTTGTTATCCGACATCCGCTGCCCGCAACCTGAACCGCCGTTTTCATCAGTCTTTTTTATTGCATAACAAACATATTTCAGGCACTCTGCCATCTGTTAATCTGACCTGTGTTTAACCAATGCGCCCTGTTGTTGATATTACAATATTTCTATATTGACATTATAATATTTCAATGATAGAATAAAAATCGCTGAAAATATGAAAGGTTATGTTTGTTATGATTTCAAGAAACTGCAAACGGGTTGTTTCGCTGCTTCTCGTTTTCATTTTCGCGTTTTCCGTTTCGGTTTTTGCTTATGCCGACGATGGAACAGAGGATAATGTTGCTTATGAAAATGAAGAAGATATACCAGTTTTGCATAATGACCCGGATGACTTTGTTCTGGATGATAACTGGAAACCATACGACCCGGATTTATTCGAAAATGATATGCCAACCCGTGATGAAACATGGGTCAAAAAAGGTGGGCTTAAGACCGTTTCAAATGGTGGTAATGATTGGCGAACTCAAGGCTTTGCAGTCGGAACCGGTTATTGCTATTCCATTGACTGTAAAGAAGACGAAACGGCTCACAAACTTTATCGTAAGAATATGAATAATAACAGCGATGCTGAACTTATGACTCAGTCAGGATCTGTTGATAGTTTACGGACTGCAAACGATATGACACTCGCTACAAATACCGAAAGCAACGGAACAGTTCATCGCTATCTTTATGTGATAGCTGCTCTGAAAAACTCTACAGATAATTCATATATCATCAAACTTGAATATGACGGTTTGAATTACTGGCAGGTAGCAAGGTATAATCTTTCAGCTCATTTTAACGGTATTGCAAAAGTAAAGTATTACACTAATATATTAGGAACTCAGATGATACAGTTTCTCTTAAGAAAAGGGTCTGCTTTTTATACCGTGGCCGTTCAGAGAGCACAAAAGGGCACTCATTATCTATATGCAACACACAGATTTAACATTTCTGTTCCCGAGGATTATACTAATTACAAACTGGAAGGAATTCATTACGACTCCGGGAAGTTATATGGCGCATTTTATGGGTATTATAATAATGACTACACCACTGCCAAGTTGAATGTAATTATTGTTTACAATGGTGTTGATAATGCGATTTCTTCGTTAATAGTTAATTCTCTTTCGTCAAATACAACAGTTCCTATAACAGCAAGCACATCAACTATCGGTTTGTTTGAAATTGAAGGAATTGGTTTCCCCGTTAACAATCCTAATCTTGACTGTGACAGACTGTGGTTTACCACTAATGAAAGGTCAGGCCCCTATCCTTTAGTTCCGAGAATCGATGGCGGAATCTATGCTGATACACAAGATATAAGATAAAAGGAGGTATATCAGGTGTTTAAATTCATAACAACATTAATTGCTCTTTTTATGGCACTTAATTCATATACTGTAACTCCTGTTACAGACGCGCCTTCAAAAGAAGAACAGCATGCGCTGTATATGGAATATCTGGAGAACGCATTGAATACAAATGATTGGGATATAGAAAAAGGGCATTATGCCGGCTTCTTCCCTATTGGTTGGTTTAAAAATGATATTAGCAAGAGATATTATGCTTTCTATGATATAGACGGCAACGGTATAGATGAATTGCTTACGGGCGAAAGCGAAATTGGTGAAAACAAAAATGTTTCGCTCCTTAACATTTTTTCAATAGAAAACAACGCGGTAATATCGCAGAACTTTATGGGATATGTGTGGGATGATTGGGATAAAAAAGCCCCTGTAATTTATTCAAGCGGAACAATTTACGAGCCTTATTCGTATGAATTTTACATATGTTATCAGTATTACCGCATGGAAAACGGAGAACTGAAAGAATTTTGTCGTTTTTACACTGATGATGGTTTTGAAATCAGAAGCAAATGCAAGATGTGGGTAAACAAAGATGGGGAAAAAACAGAATGTGAAATCAATGGCTTCATAGCAAAAATCGTCATTGACTCCTTTAACAGTTATTTAGGCTTCAGCAAAGTTGTCGAACCCGACTGGCAACCAATGTCAAAAATCATACAGCCGACCGTTACCGCGAATTAAATTAAACTCAAAATATGAAAACACGGCGGTCAAATTCCGCCGTTTTTGTTATCCGACATCCGCTGCCCGCAACCTGAACCGCCGTTTTCATCAGTCTTTTTTATTGCATAACAAACATATTTCAGGCACTCTGCCATCTGTTAATCTGACCTGTGTTTAACCAATGCGCCCTGTTGTTGATATTACAATATTTCTATATTGACATTATAATATTTCAATGATAGAATAAAAATCGCTGAAAATATGAAAGGTTGTGCTTGTTATGATTTCAAGAAACTGCAAACGGGTTGTTTCGCTGTTTCTCGTTTTCATTCTCGCGTTTTCCGTTTCGGTTTTTGCCTAAGCGGCGGCATTTATCTTGATTCTCAATATATTAAATAATAATTATGAAAAAAATATTTTACAGCATTCTTGCGGTTGCTTTTTTGACTGTGCTTGTTATTTTCATTCGCGGCAGATACAATGATGCAACCATGCAGAAAACAACTTTTGAAGAAACATCTGTTGAAAATCAGAAAATAAGCTCAGAATCGCTTTTGCCGGAAATGCAGAAGAATATCTACGATTCTTATCTTAAACAAACGGCAGGCAATATGTTATCCGATGACTTTAAAAGCAAAAATGTTTATGCGTATTATGACATCGGAAACGACGGCAGCCTTGACTTGATTTACGGATATAAGCCCGACAATTCCGATGAAATAAGAATCAGAAGTTTTCTCGGCATAGTCAACGGGCAGGTGAGCACGCGGTATTTTCTGCACAACCCCGATGTTGACACTTTCATACCCGTAATATACAGCAACGGAACAATACGCAACGGCGAGCAATACGGCGGAAGCAACGGCAGTGTTTGCGAGCAGTATGATTACTATAGGTTTTCAGGCAATCAACTTTGTCACTACATGATTTTGAGTTATCTTGCCCCGCCTGCGAGCGTTGCGGAAGAGTGGTATATTTGCCATATAGACCGGAACTACGGAAAAACCGCGGAGAAAGTCACCCGTGAAGAATATGACAGAATAAAAGCAGAAGCAGAAGCAGAGCCGGTGAACAGTGAACTTGAATGGCGTTCATTTGCTGACCTGGGCTGAATAACGGAAACAATATAATTATGAAAAAAATACTAATACTGATAATATCGGCGGTGCTTTTGATTTTACCGTCCTGTTCGGAAAAGCAGAAAAATGAGGGGCATGCGGAAAACACAGGCACAACCGTTCTGACTTCCGCGACGGTAACACAGAAAAAAGCTGAAACCGATTCCAAACCGCTGCTCACGCGGGAAGAACAAAAGCAACTGTTGACAGATTACCTGAAAAAGCAACTTGAAACACAGCGCGAAGATGCGAACGGCAGATTTGTGCTTGGCGAGGGCAATCCCTTTGACCTTCAAGTCAAGAATGATTATTACTCGTTTTATGACATTGACGGCGACAGTGTGCTCGAACTTATTCGCGGTTATAAAGATGAAAAATACTTCAATTTCATTAAAGAGGAAGAACTCGGAAGCATAATTATCAACAATATAATCTATATTTCCGAAAGCGAAGCTGTTAATAATAACTACTGTTTTAATGTGCCGGGAAGCGATATTTACGGCGTTCCGGTTATATACGGCAACGGAATAATCAGAGACGGCGGAAAAGACAGCGAGAATTATCAGGAGTTTTATTATTATATTGATTGCAAAGGTATGGTAATCAGTTGCCTGCGACATTTCTTTAAAACGGATTCAGACAAAGATAAATATGAGGTTTGGTTTTATGAAAACGGCGTTGTTACATCAACGCAAACCGTTAGTGAAGAAGAATTCTTTTTAAATAAATCGGAAATTGAATCCGAATCGGTAAACGCGGAGCTTGAATGGTGTGCAATAACGGATTTTTTATAAACGCCATAACTTTAATAAAACTCAAAATATGAAAAAACGGCGGAAACTCCGCCGTTTTTTGCGTCTGTCGTTTAAAAGCTTATTTTTTGCAGGAGAAGGCAGCGCGTTGAAAATTCAGAGAAATACCGCTGATTTCAGCGTTGCCACGGTTATGCCGAAGCGTTTTCAGCCCGCGTTTCGGCATTTATTATTGCCTCCACTTTGTCTTTGTTCATATGCAGGGTACAGCCGCCGATGTGGTCATCCTGAAGCAAACCTTCCGCCTGAAGGGCGCGGAAAAGGGGAGATTCAAGCGCGTCTCTCAGTGATGTGTTGCGCACATTTATATCCGAATATGGTGAGAACGGGCAGGGCTCTGCTCCGCCGTGAGAATTAATATGGAAGAATCCTCTGCCCGCGGCAACGCAGCCGCCGGAGCTTTTTTCATCACCGGGGAAAGAGATGAAAACCATATTTCTTCTTTTTCTGCGCAGTTTTTTAACGGATTTGCGAATAAACGCCTCCTGCTCCTCCGAGGGGGCAAGGTGAATGCTCTCATCCGTTACGGGCACATACTCAACATAGATAACAGCCTTACAGCCGAGGTCGTAAAGCCCGTTCAGAAAATCGTCAGAGAACACTTCGTTTATGTTTTCGGTTGTTACCGTGACCGAGGCGCCGAAAATCATACCTCTGCTTTTGACACCCTGCATAGCCTTTGTAACCTGAGAATAAACGCCGCTGCCTCTGCGCTCATCCGTTGTTTTTTCGTTGCCTTCAATGCTGATTATGGGAATAAGGTTGCGGTTTTTGTCAAACAAATCAAGATATTTGCTTTGCAGATAGGTGCCGTTTGTGAAAACGGGGAACAGAATATCTTTGTGCTGTGCCGCCTGCTGAATTACATCATAGCGAAGCAGAGGTTCGCCGCCCGCAAGCAGAATAAAGCTTATGCCGAGGTCTGAGGCCTCTGTAAAAATTTTATTCCACTCCTCGCCGCTGAGCTGGTCAACGGGTTCGCTGTCACAGCAGGCGCTGTTGCTTCTTGAATAACAGCCCGCGCAGTGAAGGTTGCACGAGCTTGTAATGCTCGCGATTAAAAACGGAGGAATATGCTCACCGTTTTTCTCTGCCGAACATCTCTTTTTCGACGCCGAGCGCGAAGCTTTTGCGAAACTCTTCATAAAGTCGCGCTGTGTTTTATTGCCGGCGGTGGCACGCAGTGAGTCGGTAACAACCCTGACCACTCCGCGGGTCATATAGCGCTGAATGTTGAATGCCATCAGTTTAACCTTTCAACTGTTTTTTTACCGAAATCGCATGCGCTTTCCGTTTTGTTGTCAACGCCTGCCGCCTGAGCGTAAAATTCCTCGTTAAGAACTCTTATGCCTTTGGTGGAAAGAACTTTTCTTAAGGCTTTTAATGTTCTGCGTGACCAATTTGATGTGGAAAAAAGAACAACCGTTCCGGCTTTTTCCGCTGTAAGACGGGCAGCATAGGCTTTCAGTTCGGGCGCCATAATGTTAGCGTAGGGCGCTCCGCCCAGAAACAGAAGATCGGTGTTTTCTTTAAGTTCGGGTTCTTCGGTTACGCTCAAAGCCTCAACGCCCGCGCCGCGTGCGATTGCTTTTGCGATTTTTTCGGTTTTGCCGCCTTTTGAAAAATAACGGACTGCAATGGTTGCCATAACGCCTCCAAATTTGATTGCATAAAATTATATTGTTTAAAACCGAATTTATTATATATAATTCTCCGCCTTTTGTCAACAGTAAAGGCGGTTTTAATATTTCATTAATAAAAAAACGCCCGCGAAGGGCAGTCACTCGTAAAACAGTAATGCCTCAAAGCGTGCGTTTCAGACTGTGCGGTTTAAAGTTTACTCACTTTTTTAAGCGCGTCGTATGAGCCGAGCAGTATCAGAATATCGTCGCCGTCAAGAACCGTGTCGGGAGTAATCTGAACATTTATATCACCCGCGTGGCGTATGCCGATAATGTTAACGGAGTGTTTTGCTCTTATGTTTATCTCGCCGACTTTTTTGCCCGCCCACTGTCTGGGAACCGAGGTTTCATCAATGGCGTATTCATCAGACAGCTCAATGTAATCCATAATGCTTTTGTTTGATGAAATCAGGCTTAAAGCCAGCCTGTCCGCAAATTCGTGTTCCGGTATGAAAACCTGTTTTGCGCCGAGCCTTTCAAGTATTGTTTTGTGTGTTGAACTGCTTGCTTTGCAAATGATATTCTCTACCCCGAGCTCGCTTAAATTCATGGTTACAAGGGTTGAGGAACCGAGATTGCTGCCCACAGCCACAATGACGCAGTCACACGAATCCACGCCGAGCTTTCGCAGCATGGCAATATCGCAGGCGTCAGCGACAACAGCCTGGGTTACACTGTCGCCTATTTTGTCAACGCACGAGTCGTGAATGTCAATTGCCAACACATCGGCGCCGTTTTCATAAAGGCTTACAGCCAGCCTTGAACCGAACCTGCCGAGACCTATTACCGCAAAAGATTTCATTTTTTCACCTAACCTATAAGAAGATTTGTGCCGGAGTATCTGTAATTTCGCTCAGTGTAGTTGCCTTTTAAAAAGCCGATGCTTATTGTGAGTATTCCTATTCTGCCGAAGAACATAAAAATAATCAGCATAATCTGAGAGGCCGTGCCGAGCTGCGCGGTTATTCCGGTGGACAGCCCGACGGTGCCGAGCGCCGATATTGTTTCAAAAAGAGCGGCGTCAAAAGCGACAGCCGAATTTGCGCACATAAACGAGGCACCGGCAAATGAGAGTGTTACCATTATAATGAAGAGTGACAAAGCGTTCATAACCTGCTCGTCTGAGACGGTGTGTTTAAAAACATCCGTTCCCTTGCGGCCGCGCACACGGCTGCGGATAAAAAGAAAAAGAACAACAAAGGTTACCGTTTTTATTCCGCCCGCGGTGGAGCCTGACGAGCCGCCTATGAACATCAGAAAATCCGAAACAGCCTTGCCCGCCGGAGTAAGACCGTTCTGGTCAAAAGAGGCGAAGCCCGCCGTTCTGAGAGTTACGGATTGAAAAAACGAGTTGAGCAGTTTTGAGCGTGTCGAAAAACCGCCGAGGGTTTGCGGATTGTTCCATTCAAGCAGGCAGAAAACAATCCAGCCGAACAAAAGCAGAACAGCCGTTGTTATGAGAACGAGTTTTGTGTAAACGCTCCATTTTTTCGGCTTTAAGCGTATTATTTCATCCCAGACAACAAAGCCTATTCCGCCCGCGATTATCAAAACTGAAAGCGTCGGCAAAACAACCGGGTCATCGGCCATAAGCGCCATACTGCTGCCGGGGGCTTCAAATCCCATAATGTCAAACCCGGCGTTGCAAAAAGCGGATACGGAGTGAAAAACACCGAGCTTCAGCGCCCTTGACGCGCCGTAAAGCGGTAAAAACCTTAAAAACAGAACAAGAGCGCCGAGCGTTTCAACGCTTAAAGAGCCTATAAGAAGATTGCGCTGTATTCTCACAACGCCGCCGTTGCCGTCGGAGTTTATGGATTCCGCTATGAGCATACGCTGCTGGAAGCCGACCTTTTTGCGCGCAAGAACAAAAATGAAAGAGGCAAGCGACATAAAGCCGAGGCCGCCTATCTCAATCATCGCAATAATCACAAACTGCCCTACGCCGCTCCACTGGCTCCAGGTGTCGGCCAGAACCAAACCTGTTACACAGGTTGACGATGTTGCCGTAAACAGAGCTGTTTTAAAGCCGCAGCACTCCCCGTTTCTTGATGATACGGGGAGCATAAGAAGAACTGTGCCGAGAATTATCACAGCCGCAAAAACAAGCACGGCAATCTTGCTTGTGCTCAGTGATTTGCGCCTTTTTCGGACTGATTTTTCTGCCATCGCGTTTCCTTTTTAAAAGGCTGAAAAACAGCCATTTGGTTAATCTTCTTTATTGGGGAGGTCTGTTACAACAGGCGGTGTGTCTGTGTTTTCACCGCCGGGAACATCGGGATTGTTCGGGGTGACGGGGGTTTCCGGGCTATCAGGAGAATCGGGAGTATCCGGTATGTCGGGATTGACGGGATTGTCAACCGGAGCGGGTGAGGGGGGAGTGAAATCGCCCGAGGTAAAGAAAGTGATAGGGTCGGGTGAGGCTATCCTTTTTCCGCTGCCGTCAACCGTTTTAAGGCCGAGGTAATCGTTCGGGTCATATTCTTTGAAATTCTTTTCAAGCAACGGGTAAATCATATGGTTAAACAGCAGGTCCGCCCTGGGCGCGAGTATGCTGTTGGTGAGCATAATGTTTTTTGAGTCCGCTGTGTTAAATCGCAGGTTAAACCACGAAGGCAGAGTGAAAAACGGGTAGAATGAGTATGTGTCAAGATAACTGCAGAAAATCCAGATTTTCTTGTTTCGGAGCATATAAGCCTCAGACGATGAGATAAGCGTTCTCGGGCACATAAGGCAGGCGCCCGCAAAATAATCCGGGTAGTTTGTAATAAGGCGTTCCGCTCCGCTCGCGCCCAGACATCTGCCGAAAACGAAAATGCGCTTTTTGTCAACATTGTGGCGGTCAACAAAATCTCTGATTGCCTCAAACATAGGTCTGAGCGGGCAGGTGTCAAAATAAATCGGGTCGGGTGAACGCAGAATCATAACATACATACCGTCCGCGTTAACCGCTTTTGCCTGAAACTCATCGCTTGTCCAAAAGCATATATCGGTGCCCTCAAGCTCTTTGCCTTTGTAGGTGCCGTTGCCCGCGCCGTTCATATATACAATAAGAGGGCAGGGGTTTTCACTTTCCGGGCAGAAATAACTGTAATCAATATCCACGCCCAGAACTTCCGGCCCTTCGCCGCTTTGAAATTTGCTTCTCAGGGCGTCTCTGCCCTCATTATAGCCTACCGATGAGGCACATACCGAAAGAGTGCCGGCAATCATTGCGAGGCACAAGATTATTGCTGTGATTTTTTTGCTGGTTTTCATTTTTTGTTTCCTTTTTTAAGTGTATTTGCCGCATTATATCATTTTAAAACCCCTTCAGGTCAGTTCAATTCGGCTTGACCGGATAAACAGTGCCCTTATATAAAGGGAATTAGTTTGAGAGGGTTGAACAGATACGCGGGAATAAGCTCAATGGTGTTTATTCCCACTGTTTTGATTACCGGCTCGGTGCTTTTGCCGAGCCCCATATCATAAAGAACTTTAAGCAGAATTTTCGCTATTTCAACATTTCCCCTCGCGGTTGGGTGGATGAAGGCGAAGCAATAGCCTTTGCCGTTGAGTTTCGCGGCAACATCGACTATTGTTATAACGCCGGGATGCTCTTCGTCATATTTGAAAATGCGTTCATTAAGCTTGTCGGAGCCGTACTGCAAAACCGGTCTCAGCAACCCCGTTGACGGGTTATAAAGTGTTTGCATAAGAATAACAGCGTCGGGGTTAGCCTCGTGAACGGTTCCGATAATCCGGCAAAGATCCTCATAGTAAGGGTCAAGCACATCATCAAGCACGGAGTCGATGTGAAGCAGAACACCAAGAAGAAGCAGGGGAATGTTGCCGTGCAGAAAATTGTTGCCGCCTATTGTGATGTTAACAATATCGGCGTTTTTTACGCTTTCAATTACATCATTTCTTTTAAGCATTGAAAGCAGTTCGCTGCTTTTAAGGCCGTCAACGCCGTAATTCACAAAGTTGTAGCCGTTTGTGTCGGCGATTATTCTGCCGTAGCAGGCTTCTTCGGAGTTTACAATGCCGGAGCCTTTCGCTATTGAGTCGCCGAGCAGAACATAGTTGAGCGCGTCTTCGCTCTCATCCGCGGCGGCTTGCGCCGATTGAGCCTGTTCATCAATCGACTGCGTTTGCGCCGTGATTTCACAGGCGGGCTGTTCATCCGCAAACACCGTCGGAGCGGCGCTGCCGAACAGCATAAGAACGCAGAGCAGAACAGATAAAATTCTTCTGATATTCATTTTATTTATTCCTTTCATGAAAAATTAAAGGGCGATTTTCTTTTCATCAAGCGGCATATTTTTGCGGAAGTGAGGCACCTGCATTGTTCTGCCGCCGTTTGTGACCGAGAGCGCCGAAAGCAGACCCACAGCGGTCCACTCACAGCCGGTGTAAACATCGAGGTCGGGCTGCCTGTTCTCACGAACGGCTTTTATAAAATCTTCAACAATAAAGAAATCGCTGCCGTTGTGCCCCGCGCTTATCTGCTCCTCGGTGGCGTTTTTGTATCTGTCCGGCAGATACATATCATATTCATCAAGCCTTTGCCACTTCATATTGTGAAGGGGGCTGCCGTTTTCTTCATCAATGAATGAAACACGGTTGTAATCATCGGGATGGGTTTTGGAGCTGAAGCACCCTTTTGTGCCCTGAAGGTGAAAATAATCCGTGTTGTGCGGGCGCGGTGACATACAGTCAACCCTGACGGTAATGAGTTTGCCGGCGGCGGTTGTGCACATTACGGTTGTGCCGCTGTCCTGCTTTAATCCGAGGGTGTTGTAAACTCCCGGCGAAAAGGCGGAAACCTCCGCAACTCTGTCACCGGTGAACCACTGCATAACGGGGCCCAAGCTGTGCGTCGGGTAGAAAGCACCCCTTGTTCCGCACTGCCAATAGGAGCGCCATGAGGTTTTGCCGTTGGGGTAAACAAACAGGTCCGCTATGTTGTGCAGGTACATTCCCTCCGCGTAATAAGGCTCGCCGAAAAGACCCGCCTCAACCATTTTTTTAACCTGCTGAATTCTCGGGTCGAAAACAACATTTTCGGCAAACATATAAATTTTGTTGTATTTTTCAACGCTTTCGCAAAGCCAGAACAGTTCATCCATTGTAACGCCCGCCGTAACCTCGCTCATAACGTGTTTGCCCGCCTCAATGGCGGCTATCGCCTGAGGCACATGGCACTGCATGGGCGTTGCTATAATAACGGCGTCAATGTCGGCTTTTTCAAGCATATCGTCAAACACGCGGAAGGTCTTTACATCTCCGCCTATTCTGTCTGCCGCGGTTTTAAGATGCCCCTCGTCAAGGTCGCACATAGCGGTTATTTTAACATCCTCAATGCTGTTAAGCCCCATAAGGGTTGAGAGCCCTCTGGTGCCCGCGATTCCGACTTTAATCATATTTTAAAGTTCCCCTTACAGTGTGATTTTCTTTTCATCAAGCGGCATATTCCTGCGAAAATCCGGCACCTGCATTGTTCTGCCGCCGTTTGTAACCGAGAGCGCCGAAAGCAGACCTACGGCGGTCCACTCACAGCCCTTGTAAACATCAAGCTCGGGCTGCCTGTTCTCTCTTATCGCGTTTATAAAATCTTCAACAATAAAGAAATCTCCGCCGTTGTGACCCGCGTTTTTCTGCTCCTCGGTGGCATTTCTGTATCTGTCGGGAATATACATTTCATATTCCTCAAGCTTTTTCCATTTCATATTGTGAAGGGGGCTGCCGTTTTGTTCATCGATGAACGAAACCCTGTCAATGTCATCGCCGTGCGATTTTGAGTTAAAACAGCCTTTTGTGCCCTGAAGATGGTAGAAATCCATATTGTGAGGGCGCGGCGACATACAGTCAACTCTTATGTTAAGCAGTTTGCCCTTTGCCGTGCGGCACATGGAGGTTGTGCCGCTGTCCTGCTTTAAGCCGAGGGTATTATATACGCCCGGCGAGAAGGTGGAAACCTCCGTTATTCTGTCGCCCGGGAACCACTGCATAACGGGGCCTATGCTGTGCGTCGGATAGAAATTGCCCCTTATGCCGCATTGCCAGTAGGAGCGCCATGAGGTTTTGCCGTTGGGGTAAACAAAAAGGTTGCCTATGTTGTGAAGATACATACCCTCTGCGTAGTAGGGCTCGCCGAAAAGCCCCGCCTCAACCATTTTGCGCACCTGCTGAACTCTCGGGTCAAAAATGTAATTTTCGGCATACATATAAATTTTGTTGTATTTTTCAACGCTTTCGCAAAGCCAAAACAGCTCATCCATCGAAACGCCCGCCGTAACCTCGCTCATAACATGCTTGCCCGCCTCAAGAGCGGCTATCGCCTGAGGCACATGGCACTGCATGGGCGTTGCTATAATAACGGCGTCAATGTCGCTTTTTTCAAGCATATCGTCAAAAATACGGTAGGTTTTGACATCGCCGCCGATTTTTTCGGCTGAGTCTTTCAGATGCTGTTCGTCAAGGTCGCACATGGCGGTGATTTCAACATCCTCAATTCCTTTAAGGCTCATAAGAGTTGAAAGGCCTCTTGTGCCCGCGATTCCGACTTTAATCAATTTAATGCACTTCTTTCTTATTCAAGTGTTACGGTGTGTTCGCCCGCGCCGAGCTCAAACACGATTTTCCCGCCCTCTGTCTGACATTCCGAGGCGTTGCGCGAGCTGCCGTCAACAGTTACCGTTTCAAATTCCGCGGGCAGGTAAAGTTTTGCCTCAACGGGAACACTGCAGAAGTATTTTACCCCGTTTACCGTGTTCCATTCGCTTTTAATAAGACCCGCCGCGCTGTTGTATGACGCGCTGACATAGGTTATGTTCTGCTGACCGTCGGGAAGTTCTTCGGGAGTTCTCAGGTCAAACCTCGGGGTGAGAACAATTTTTTTGAAGCCGGGCTCACCGGGCTGAATGCCCGCCATATAGCCGTACATCCATTCGCCCACGGCGCCGTACGCGTAGTGGTTAAAGGAGTTCATACCGACATCGCCGAAGCCTTTTTCTTTGGTGTAGGAGTTCCATCTCTCCCACACGGTGGTAGCGCCCTGATCAACGCTGTAAAGCCAGGAGGGCTCGTTGCGCTGAAGCAGAAGATTATATGCCGTTTTGTCAAGCCCGTATTTTGAAAGCGTCGGGCACAGAGCGCAGGTGCCCACAAATCCCGTTGAAAGGCGGTTGCCGTTTTGAGCAATCTGCGCTTCGAGCTGTGAGGCGATCTCTCTGCTGCACGCTCCGTCCGTGAGGTCAAAGGCGAGAACAAGAACCTTGTCGGTCTGCGTGGTGCCCAGAGGCATTCCGTTTTTCATATAATGTTTGTCAAAATATTTTTTGGCCTTGTCACGGTGCTTTCTGTATTCCTCAACCTTTTCGTCTTTGCCCAGAGCGTCGCTCATTTCAATCATAAGGTCAATGTCGTGAACAAGGTAGGCGCTTGAAATCATATCGTTTTTGCACATATCATAGGCAAGCCAGTCGCCGAATCTCGGGTGCGGCCCCGAATAACCGTTGTGCTTTATTATTCCGTTAATATACTCATCCATTGAGTCGTAATGTTCTTCGAGAATTTGCTTGTCGCCGAACATTTTGTACATATTATAAGGGATTATTACGCCTGCGTCGCCCCAGGCTGCGGCGCTGTCACCCGTGCAGTATGCCACAACGGGGTTAACATCGCAGTAACCGCCGTTTTTGGTCTGGCTGTCGCGCAAATCCTGCATCCATTTAAGGAAGAAGGTGTAAACATCCGCGTTGTAGGCGGCGGTTGCGGAGAACGCCTGAGCGTCGCCCGTCCAGCCGAGCCTTTCGTCACGCTGGGGGCAGTCTGTGGGCACGCTTAAATAGTTGCCTCTCTGACCCCAGAGAATATTTGAAAACAGCTTGTTTACAAGCGGGTTTGAAGTTTCAATATGACCGGTTTCGCGGTTATCGTTGCCGATTACCTCACCTTCGACTCCGAGCAGTTCTATATCGCCCTCGGCGTTGATTTCAACAAACCTGAAACCGAAAAACGCGAATGTGGGGTGATAAACCTCTGTGCCGCCGCCGTGAAGGCGGTAGTATGCCTTGGCAAGGGCGGAGCGGTAATTGACAGTGTAAACCGAGCCCATAGGGCCGTCGTTGCCTCTCGCTTTGCTGCCGGAATCGTTTATAAATTCGGCGTAGCGCATACGAACAACATTGTCTTTTTCGCCGCGAACGGTGATTTTCACTCTGCCGACAATCTCCTGACCGAAGTCAATAACAGCAGTCTGCCCTCTTTTGAGAGTGAGAGGGATCTGCGCGTTTTCGGTGCAGATGTGAGCCGCTCCGTAATCGGTGCCGTTATAAACAACACCGTCAAGTATATTTATGTATTGAGGGTTGAGTGTCAGAGCGTCGCGCACTCTCACGGGGGTGCCGACAAAGGGTGAAATAACGCCTTTGTAGCTGACTGTGTCTGCCTTTTCAAAGCCTTCGGCTGAAAATGAGGGCATTGACATTTCCGTGTAATCAGGCAGGTTGCCGTCGCAGAACTCGCCGTCCCATATATCCGCCGTGCGGATTCTGCCGCACACGCGGGCAAGCCAGGTTTTGTCGGTTACAAGCATTTTTGCCCCGTTTGTCAAAACCGCGGCAAAGGCGGGTGTTCCGCTGCCGTACTGCCCGCCGGAAATTCTGCCGTAACACCATCCTGGTGAAACAACGGCGAGAATCCGGTTTTTGCCTTTTATTATGTTTTCCGTAACATCGTATGTGCAATAGAGCGCCCTTTTGCTGTAATTTGTCCATCCGGGCTTGAATTCCTCATTGCCGATTCTTTTGCCGTTTATATAGACATCGGCACAACCCAGGGCGGTGAAATAAAGGGTGGCAACAGCGGTTTCATCAACATCGAAATCCTTGATGAACACGGGCAGACCGTCGCATTCCTCAAGGTCGTTTTTCTGGTGCCTGGGTCCGCTCCAGACGCTTGAGTCCGGTTTGAAATAAGGGTCGTATTCTGTTGTGATAAACTTTGCCTTTTCAAATATTCCGCTTGTGTTTTTGTTGAATAAATCATTTAAAAAATCGCTCATAATGCCTCCCGAACAGTTATTTGCATAAGTGTTTATATATTAACATATATATATTAATAATTCAACCACAATATATAGTGCGTTGACATTTATTCCGGCGGGGTGTAAAATAATGCACGCGATAAAGCGAATAATTAAAAAAAGAGGTGAAACTTTTTGAGCGGCGACGGCGGTCATTTACGACCCGGGCACAGTAAAAAAACAGCACACAGCGTAAAGACTGATGTAATAATCCGCGCTTTTCAGAAGTTTTGCGGGTAATTGCTTTGTTTTGATTTTTAACAAACACCGTCCTTGCGCCTGTGCGGAAAGGGCGGCTTTTTATTATGGAAGACGGAGTTCTTTTAAACATTACACAAAAACTTCTTGCGGACGGTAAGTATTCGGCGGTTAAAAATATTCTCACGGAAATGAATGTTGTCGATATAGCGCAGATTATTTCCAAAGCGACAACCGAAAATCAGGTCAGAATATTCAGGCTGCTGCCGACGGAAATATCGGCGGAAACATTCGCGTACCTTGACACCGATATTCAAAGCACAATAGTCGATTCAATCACAAACGCGGAGCTCGGCAAGCTTGTTGACGAGATGTTTATTGACGACGCGGTTGATTTTCTTGAGGATGTTCCCGCAAATGTGGTTACAAGAGTTCTCGCGCACACAAGCGCCGACACGCGCAAAACCATAAACAGGTTTCTGAATTATCCCGAGGATTCGGCGGGCAGCATTATGACCGCCGAAATGGCGGCTTTCAATGTAAACTGCACGGTAGAAGACGCCATAAACGATTTAAGGCGCACGGCGCTTGATAAGGAATCCATAGAAACCTGCTACTGCATCGGTAAAAACAGAATACTGCTCGGCAGCGTTCCCATAAGAAGGCTTATTGTCTCAAAGCCGGAAACAAAAATAGGCGACATAATGTATGACGATGAACAGCTTATTTATGTGAACACAACGGATGACCAAGAAACGGTAGCGCAGATAGTGCGCAAATACGACCTGCTCTCCGTTCCGGTTGTGGATAAGGAAAAAAGGCTTGTGGGCATAATCACCGTTGACGACATAGTCGATGTTATCCAGCAGGAAAACACCGAAGACTTTGAAAAGATGGCTTTGCTTATTCCCTCCGAAGAGGATTATATGAAAACGGGCGTTGTCAGGCTTTTCAGAAACAGGATTCCCTGGCTGCTCATCCTTATGGTGTCGGCGACATTCACGGGCTTTATAATTGACAATTTTGAGGATAAACTGGCGGCTGTTGCGGGGCTTACCGCCTGCATACCGATGCTTATGGATACCAGCGGCAACTCGGGCAACCAGGTCTCCACCCTTATTATACGCGGACTCGCTCTCGGCACTGTAAAGCTGAAAGATTATTTTTCGGTGCTGTGGAAAGAAATCCGTGTGGCTCTGATGTGCGGCATAACCCTTGCCGCGGCGAATTTTTTGAGGATGTACCTTTTGAATTTCGTTACCCACAGCGTAGAGGCCGACAGAATGTTCCAAATCTTTTTTGTTGTGTGCATTTCAATGCTCTTTACTGTTGTTGTCGCTAAAATAATCGGCTGTTCGCTGCCTATGCTCGCCAAGGTTCTTCACCTTGACCCGGCGCTTATGGCAGGCCCTATGATTACAACAATAGTTGACGCTGTTTCGCTTCTCATCTATTTCGGCTTTGCCACGGTGGTTCTGTTTTAGATGAATTTCAATTGTATATTATTAACTGAAAATATGTGTGAGTTTTAGCCAATTCGCACATATTTTTTCTTTATGTTGACCGTGAAAAAATATAATGATAAAATTATTCTGTTATATAAAAATATAATAACAGAGAGGTGCCGGGTATGAAAAAAATTATCTCGATTGTTCTTGCCGCCATTACGGTGTTTTGCTGCGCTGTTCCCGCTTTTGCGGCGGATGCGGGCAGCGGCTTTACACCCGTTATCCGTTTCGTCGCGGCGAGCGACACTCATGTTAAAGAGGATGACAGCACTAACGCCGGGCGCATTTCCAAAATGATGGAGCTTGCCTATTCGGAGGCGGAGGCGGACCCCGTTTACGGCAAAGTTGACGCTCTGCTTATTGCAGGCGACCTTACCGACAGGGGTACAAAACGCGCTTTTGACCTTTTTTGGCAGGCGGTTGACGGCTCACTGCGTGAAGGCACGCAGTTTATCGGTGTTGTGGCAAAAAATCATGACGGTTATGAGATGAGCCGCAAGGATGTTCACTCCTATTATTCATCCCTTACGGGCAACAGCGCCGATTTTCACACGGTTATAAACGGCTACCATTTTATAGGGCTTTCGGCGTCTGACAATGATATTGTGCATTATGACGCGAAACAGCTCGACCGGCTTGACAAACAGCTTGCCGAGGTAACAGCTGAAAACCCTGACAAACCCGTGTTTGTAATTCACCACGAGCATGTGCGCAACACTGTTTACGGCAGTTCAACCTTTGACGGCTGGGGAGTTCCGTATTTCAAATCCATCCTTGATAAATACCCTCAGGTTGTTGATTTTTCGGGGCATTCTCACTATCCGCTCAACGACCCGCGCTCAATATGGCAGGGCAATTTCACGGCAATCGGTACGGGGGCGATTTATTACTCGGAGTTCACCGTTGATGAAATGCGCGCTTATGATCCTCTCGATTGCAGAGAAACCGCGACCTGCTGGATTGTTGAGCTTGACAAAGACGGCAATATGCACCTTCGCGGCTATGATGTCAATGAAAAAACGATGCTTTGCGAATACTATATTGACAACCCCGCGGATAAATCCAACAGGGAATTCACTCCCGCAAAGCAGGAGGCAAAATCAAAGGCTCCCGTTTTTGAAAGCGGTGCGCGGATAAACACCGAGCCCGTTTACGGCGGCTGCAAGGTAACCGTTCCCGCGGCAAAGTCCGCTGACGGTATGCCTGTTGTGCTCTACCGCGCTTACGCGAAGAACTCCCTCGGCATAACGGTTGAAAAGGGGCGCACGCTCCCCAAATATTACAGAGCGGTTGATGAGGAAACGGTTGAAATAAACATTGAGGGGCTTTCAGCCGGCGAATACGAAATAACGGTTACGGCGGAGAATGCCTACGGGATGCGGTCCGAGGCGCTCGAAACAAAAGTTACGGTTGAGGGCAAAACAGGCATTGACGCTCTGTTTGCCCGTATAGCAAGATTTTTTGAGAAAGCGGTTGCGTTTGTTAAAGCACTGTTCGGATAAGCCCGTTTAAACATATTATTAAAAAAGGGGGATTTATATGGCCGACTGTCCGAAATGCGGCAGGCACCTGCGTATGCTTGACTGGCACCAGACCTGCCCTCACTGCGGGGTGAACCTTGTTTATTACAAATCCAACGAAAAACTGCTTGACGACAGCGAAAAGGCGGAGATTGAGCATGCGCACACACAGCCCAAAATTGACAGGGCAAAGGCGGCTTATTTCGGCTCACCCATAGCGATAACCAGATTTGTGCTGACAATTCTGCCCGTTGTCACTCTGCTTGTTCCGTTCGCAAAACTCACATCGCCTGCAGGCTCAAAACTTATTAACCTTGTAAGTGTTGTCAATTTTTTCAGAGCGGGCGGAATGAATAAGATGCTCGGCGCCGTTCCCGCGAGCAAATCCGCTCTCGCTCTCGCGCTTTTATGCGTTGCGGCGGCAATGTTCCTTATCAACGCGATTTTTCTTATCGCCTCTTACGGCAAACACGGCAAAGGCAGGTCTGTGGCGCTTTATACCTTCACATTTCTGCTCGCGGTTGCCTCGGCTGTGTGCTTTATTGCCGGCAAAAACGATATAAGCGTTTTCACAGACGAATATTCATCCGCTTCACTCTTCATAGGCGCGTTTGTTTTTGTCGCCGCGCAGCTCGCGGCGCTTGTTGTGAACATTGCGCTTTACAAAAAGGGAATAAAGGTCAGATACACCCCCTGCCTCATAGGAGGGTTGCCCAAAGAGGAATACTACTCTTATGTGGAGCAGGGTATGACGCGCGAGGAGATACGCCGCAAAATGCTTATAGCTCTCGCGGAAATGCAGGAGGAATACGATAAAAAGATTGCCGCCGAAGAGGCGGCGCAAAGGGGAGGTGAATAAAAATGGCAGCCAACATTCCGAAAGAGCAGGCGGTGCAGATTGCTCTTCACGGCACCGATGAAGAAGTTAACAAACAGCTCAGGCAATACACCGATGTTGACCGCAGGGTGGTTTCAAGAAAAGAAACAATAGGCTACATTCTGTTCACCTCATTCCGCGATTTCAACATAAACGGTCACAAAGATATTTTTGCCGAAACAATACTCAAAATCAGCCTCAACCTTCAATCCGTATATAACGCCTTTGCCGGAATATGGGATATTGTGGATGATATAATCATAGGCGGCGTGGTTGAAAAAACCCGCACGCGCTGGGGCAAATTCATACCCTATATGGCAATGTCGGGCATTCCGCTCGCGATTATGTCGGTGCTTTACTGGATGTTGCCCTACATTGTGGGGCAGGCGAATTGTGACAACCTCAACTATATGCCCAAATTCTTAATCTGGGCGGCGCTTGAACTTATAAACGAGGTTGTTGAAAACTTCCGCAATGTTTCCGTCGGCGGATATATGTCAACGGTTACGCCTTACCCGACCGACAGGCGCAGACTCATCTCGGTTTCATCATACGCGAGCATTATCTTTTCAAGACTGCCCGACCTTGTTATAGAGTTTGCCATGGATTTTATTACAAACGGTCTTGTTAAAACGGCAAAATCCTCGGAACAGGCGCTTAAAAAGGCGTTTGTCATACTCGGGCCGTCAACAATGGTTGTTTCCGCCGTTATTATCACCTGGTACTGCTCAATAGCGAGAGAGAGGGTTCACCAAAAAATAGAGACTCCCAAAATCAAAGAGAGCCTGCGTATAGTTTTCACCAATAAACCGCTTCTCGCCAAAATGATTGCCGACGCTTTCGGCTCATTCGGAACGGGCGTTTCCACAAACGATTATTACCGGTATGTGCTTTATATGACAACATTTGAAACAATAGCGGGCATTCCGTCGGTGTTTTTCCAGCCGTTCGGTTTCGCAAAATACAACGCTCTCGCTTCAAGGTTCTCAACAAAATCTCTTTATATGGTCAGCCAGGTTTTCGCAAAAACATTCTATATTCCGCTTTGGTTCTACGGCAGATTTTTAAAGACAAAGAGCGGCAAATATTTCTTCCAGAGCCGCGCAGCGATGCTGCCTGTTACCGCTGTATGGGAGTGCATTTACGCAACCTTCTGGGGAGTCAAGAGCATTTCGGGTAATGAGATAGGCAACGAGTGCAACGACTATATAGAATGGAAGTACGGCCAGCGCAACGAGGCAACCCTGGCGGTTGCCGGCACAATTATCACAAAAATTCCCGCAAGGCTCAACGGCATAATCCAGCCGCAGTTCAAGCGCTGGATAGGTTATGACCAGACGGCCTACGCGCAGGCGAAGGAGCAGACCTTCAGAGCACAGAAATGGCTGTTTGCCTTTGCCACAATAATCACCGCGTTCACCGTTCTCGGCAGTATGATACCCATGTTCTGGTACAATATTGACAAAGACACCCGCGACAGAATGTACCGTGAGCTTAACGAGAGAAGGATAAAGATTGCCGAAAAAATCAACGCCTCCGAAAACTCCGCGGATGATGCGGAGCGTGAGGCGCAGTAAAAGCAAATGTTAAAAAAACAGCCCGCGTCCGTCACGGACGCGGGCTGCGTGCTTATCAGTGGTTTATCAGCCGAGTCTGCTCAGAATGCTTTTGAGCAAACCGCTTACAAGTCCGGTAATGTCAATACCGAAAGCGGGAGCGTTTTTAACCTTGCCTTCGCCTGCGGAGATTGCTTTGATCTCGAAGGGGAGAAGCTTTGAGAGTTTGAAAACTTCCGCGCCGTTTTCATCATAGATTGCGATGTCGGTAATGTCATTTCCGTCATAGGAGAACTCAAAACTGTCATAGATGTATTCCATGCAGAAATCAAGGTCTTCCTGTGTTACATTTGCGCCTGCCGCCTTGAGTATTGGCAGAAGGGCGCCTGCTTTGTTTGCGGCAACCAGAGTGTCTTTAATCTCTTTGTCGGTTTTGTCTTTTGTCTCGTAACCTGCCGCCGCAAGCGCGGTCTGAATTGCCTCTTCGCTTGCGCCTGAAAGTGAGATGAGCATTGACATAGCGGAAACGGAGAATTTTTCGCTTGAGTCTGTTTTGCTGTCAACACTGAGCGCCGCGAGAAGCGGGCTGTCGGCAATCTCCGCTATATCTTCAAAAATATCAGCCATATCGGCAAGCTGTTCGTCGCTCAGGAACAGGTCTGCCCCGAGAACATCTTTGGCAATGCTTGATGCGTTGACTTTGAAAATCCAGAGATAGGCGGTAAGGTCTTTGCCGTCATAATAAGCATCCGCTGACAGAAAACTGACCTTTGCGTTCGCGCTCGCCTTGATGTCAAGGCTGTCTTTATCATTGAGTTTTGCGGAAAGCACAATGTTGCTGACACTCAGAGGATTCTGGTTGATGTCTTTCATTGTGACGCTTACGGCCTTTTCCTGCGCAAACTTTTTGATAAAGGCGTTTGCTTTGGTTTCGCTGAAGTTTACCGCGTTAACCGAAAACGCGGCGGCGAAAACCAGAGTGAGTGCGAGAATAAGTGAAATTGATTTTTTAATTGTATGTTTCATATACATACCCCCTTTACAGATATTTTAGCACCTGTAAGGCCGATGTCAATAGTGTTTTGGTTACAATCACTTATTATTAATAAAATTTTAACATTTATGTGTTCACATTGCACAAACAATTATACAAATCCGATAAATCGGCATTTGATTTCAGCCTTGAGAGGCGAAAATCACATCATATCTTATCGCCTTGCCGCTCAGCGAGTAATCGGGCTTTCTGCCGGCGAGAAACGCGCCTTTCAGGGGGCGTTTTATTACGATTTTGCGCGGGTTGACACCGATAGCGGCGCTGAGCAGTTCCTCCTCGTTTGAGCAGGGGCGCTCAAGCTGCTGCAAAAGCTGAAATTTCTTTTTTACAAGCGCGCTTTTCTGCCTTTCGGGGAACATCGGGTCAAGCACAACAACATCGGGTGATTTATTTAAAGAAGACATATATTTTACGCTGTCGCCTTTATAAACGGTCATTCGGTTTGCCGCCTGACTGAGGCCGGGCGTTTTTTTCGCCCTTTCTATGCCGTCTTCAAGCAGGGCGCAGATAACCGGATTGTATTCGCACAGTGTAACGCGGAAACCCGCCGCGGCGAGAATAAAAGAATCCTCTCCGAGACCCGCCGTCGCGTCAATTACCGTCGGATTATCGTTCCCTTTGATTTTTGCGGCTTTAACAATAAGCTCTCCGTGAGGGTTGCTTTGATTTGTTCTTCTTAAAAGCTTTGAAAAATCAACCGAAACAGCGGTTTCTCCGCTTACAAGCGAAAGCCCGTTTTCATCTGATCGCAGAAAAAGGGCCTGAGGTATTTCATCCGAAAAAACAGTGCCGAGCCTGTCGGCGAGTTCTTTGCCGCAAGCTGAAAACTCACCCCGGGCGTAAACGAAAGGAATGGTTATGTTTTGATTATCGGGCGTGTTCACAACCGGCCCTCCTTGCTTTAATTTATGTTTAAATTATACCATTGAGTGAAGACTTGTCAAATGAGAGGGCGTTTGTTATTGAATTGTTCATATTTTTCATTTATAATTGTGTTGAAATATTTTAAATAATGAAAGGCTGTCTTGTATGGGCTGTGATTATCAGAAAAAACTTGAGCTTGTCAAAAATGAGATAAAAAAAGTTATTGTAGGCAAGGATGAGGTTATTGACGCCGTTCTTATGACCGTGCTGTCCGGCGGTCATGTTTTGCTTGAGGATATTCCCGGCGTCGGCAAAACCACGCTTGCTCTCGCGTTTTCAAAAACGCTTTCGCTTAAATATAACCGTATGCAGTTTACACCGGATGTTCTGCCTGCCGATGTCACCGGCTTTTCAATGTTCAACAAGCACACGGAGCGGTTTGAATATAAAGAGGGCGCGGTTATGTGCAACCTTTTTCTTGCCGATGAAATCAACCGCACCTCACCCAAAACACAGAGCGCCCTGCTTGAGGTTATGGAGGAGGGCAGGGTTACAGTTGACGGCGTAACCCACAACCTGCCGGCTCCTTTTTTTGTAATTGCCACACAGAACCCGCTCGGTTCCGCCGGCACGCAGAAACTGCCCGAATCACAGCTTGACAGGTTTATGGTGCGCCTTACAATGGGATACCCCGACCTGAAAAGCGAGGTGCTCATTCTCAAGGGCGAGAACAACAATCAGATGGAAAATATCGGTGCGGTTGTAACGCTGGATGAAATAATCGAAATGCAGAAAATCATCAACAGTCTTTATGTTGACGACAGTATTTATGAATATATTGCCAACCTTGTGCTGCAATCGCGCACAACCGACCTTCTCAAAAGCGGCATAAGCCCGAGGGGCGGCAAGGCAATGCTCCGTATGGCAAGAGCGCACGCCTTTCTCAACTCGCGTGATTACACCGTGCCGGAGGATGTTCTGGCAATTATGCCTATGGTTGCCTCACACCGTGTTACCCTGAGCGCCAAAGCGAAGGCGGCGGGTATGACCGAAGAGGAGATTATACGCAATGTTATGGGCACGGTTCCGATGCCCGCTTCAAAATAAAACCGGCGGCAAACGCGAATGATTGTGAAAGGAGTGAAAAACAGTGCCGAGAAACCGTGACGAATATTTTACCATAACGGTAGTCAGCATAGCTTTGTTTATCTTTTTTCACAACTTTTTCTTTTTCTATCTTCTGCTGGTTGTTCTCACCCTGCCTTTTATAAGTTTTTTTGTTTCAAAATATATATGGAACAGGCTTGAGGTCAGGGCGGAAATTCCGCTTTACACGATAGGCGAAAACAATGACATACCGGTTGAGTTTACGGTGAATAATCCTACAGTATTCCCCCTGCCGGGGCTCCGCCTGCAGTTTACCGCGGACAACAGGTTTTACCCCAACAGCGAAAAGCAGGAGATGTCGCTCCCCGTAAGAAGGGGCGTGAACAAATACACATGGAATATAAAATCGGTCTATTCCGGGCTTGTCAGTCTGCACGGCGAGAAAATGCGCGCGCAGGATTTTATGGGGCTTTTTGTTTTCAAGCGGGATTGGGAATGCTCCGCGGGCGTTTCGGTTATGCCCAAACAGTCCGAAGTGGTTATGAACATTATAGAAACAACTTTGACCGAGGGCGATGAGCAGGAGTTCGATTCCGGCGTTTCAACCGAGAATGTGTCGCAGGTAAAGGAGTTCCGCTTATACAGACCGGGCGACCGTATGCAGAGGGTCAACTGGAAAATCAGCGCGAGGCACGATGAATTATATGTTAAAGAGTTTGAGCAGGAATACAACCGCAATTTAACTCTTCTTGTTGAACTGCGCAGAGATTCCGACGAAACGGGCTTTCTCAATGAGCTTATAACCGCGTTTTATTCCGCGGCGGTTCAGCTTTTGAGTATGGAAATAAGGTTCAATGTCAGCTGGTACAATACGGAGCTCGGCCGCTTTCAGAGCCAGGCTGTTGAGGAGGCGGACGGTCTTACCGATGTTATGCAGCAGATGTATATGGCAGACAGTTACGAAGGCTATTACGCTTTTGAGCATTATAAAGAACTGCCGCACGGCAAAAAAGATATGGCGATTTATTTCACATCGCCGGCGTTTGAAGAATACAACCCCGACAACAAACTCGGAACTTTCAGGGAGAGTGTTGACTTAATATGCCTTCTTTGAGTATTAAAAAGGCAATACAAAAAAGAAAAGAGCGCAAACAGCGGGCATACCGCGAGGAGCTTACAAAAACCACGGGCATTTATTTCGCTCCCGCCCTTTCTGCGGAAAAAGACGGTTTTCCGCTTCTCAAATATCTGGTAAACGCGCTTATTCTTTTTACCGCTGTCTTCGGTTCACTCGGCTGTTTTATAACGGCGTTTGAGCTGGAGCTTAACATTATGCCCATGGCGCTCATCTGCGCGGTTACGGCAACGGCTCTCTCATTTATGTATTTCAGCAACAAGGCGAAAATAGCGACATACCTGCTTATTCTCGCTGCAAGCATTTTTATTTCGGGCACATATTTCAGGGAGGTCAACTCAGGTATGAACTCCATAGTAAACAAGTGCCTGAGTTATATTGACGGCAAGGTAAGCCTGCCGTATCTTCGCGAATACAATGTTTATTATGATGACGAATATTTCGCGATGTCGCTGACATTCTGCGTTATTGCGCTTGTGCTTATGATAGTTCTCAACATCTTCATCTCCGAGAGAATGGATTTGATGGCGATGTTCTTTCTTACATTCCCCGCGACGCAGGCGGGAATGTTCTTTGACTTTCAGGCGTCAAAGCTCTCAATGCTCTGCGTGGTTACAAGCTGGGTGCTTGTGGCGGGGGTGCGTTTTACCAATTCATATAACGGATTGACACGGCAGATGATCGCGAAATCATCGATAAAAAAGCACCGCCACAGTTACGGTTTTGTTACGGATTCGCACAATGTTGCCGCGGTAGCCTGCGTGTGGCTCGCTTTTATTCTGATTGTAACCGGTTTTGCTTTCGCGGTTGTGCCCGCCGACAGCTTCAAGGTTAACCTGCCCACAAATATTATTAAAGAGAGTACCGAACGCCCGGTTAAGAATTTTCTCTCTTACGGCTTTTCATCGCTGTTTTCATCCGATCGCGTTTCCGCTTCGCCGGGCCAGCTTTCCAATCTTTCACAGATTTCTTTTGACGGCAATGAAGACCTTAAAGTAACCCTTGTAAACTACCGTGTAAGCAGAGTTTATCTGCGCAGCTATGTCGGCTACAGTTATGACGGGGATTCCCTTAACTGGAAAAACACCGTTTCCGGCAGCGGTATGCCGTCGGAGATTGACAATGAGGCAAAGTACAACTACACGGCAAATCTTCTGAAAAAAGATTTTGAAAATGATAAAACCGTTGCCCGCGGCAAGCATAAAATAATCGTTCAGCTAACGGATTCCGCGCTTATCAATGAGCCGCTCAATGTGCCTTATTATTCTTTGCTGGACGGCGACGGGTACAATTACCTGACATCGGGCGAGGTTCGCCCGAAAGACCTGACAGACGCGAAAGCACCGCGCGAATACACGGTTTACACGCTTGACAGCCGGCAGGAAGATTATTCGGCTATTGCCGATGAAAATGCCGAAACCATTGAAGCCGCGGCAAAGCAGGAGGCTCTTGATTACGCGCTTGAAGTGCCGGTAAGAAATGTTGAGGCAATAAAAAAATTCTGCGACGCTTATAATATAAAACCCGGCGATAAAGACGCCGTTGAAAAGGTAACTGCCGCGCTCGAGAGCGATTATGAATACACCCTTCGCCCGGGCAAAATTCCATACGGCGAGGATTATGTGAACTACTTTCTTCTTGCCAATCAGAAGGGCTACTGCCAGCATTTCGCAACCGCGGCAACGCTCATTTTCCGTTATCTCGGTATTCCGGCAAGGTACGCCGAAGGCTACGCGATAAACAGAGAGGATTTTTATAACGCCGACACGCTTTTTGATGAAGATTACAAAGAGTGGATTGACACGGCGTACGCCTCAGACGCGGTTGTTTCGCAGGTTTCGGTCAAAGACTCATCGGGTCACGCCTGGGTTGAAATTTATAAAGACGGCATAGGCTGGGTGGTTGTTGAGGCCACCAACGCGCCGTCCGCCGACGATGAGCCCACACTGCTTCAGACTCTGTTCAGGGCGACAAATCCGCTGTCATCCGCAACAAGAAATATTTCTGAAACAATACAGAAAATCGACACCGAAAAAACAAAAAAACGCCTTGCTTTCCTGCCTGCCGCCGCGGTGTTCGCCGTGCTTATAATTTACATTTTGCGCTCGGCGGTTAAAGTTATAAAAAGGCACAGAGGTTTCTCGCTCTCAAATCCGCGAAAAGCTCTCGGCAACAGGTGCGCCCACCTTTATGAGCTGTGGCGTTTTGCCTATTATGACGGTAACGCGCACCTTTCTTATAAGGAGCTTTTTACGGCACTCGGCAAAAACGGCTGGCTTGAAAATGACGAAAACCTTTATAAAGATTTTGAAAAACTTCTTTTCAGCGGTAAAAATGAGAATAAAACGGAGTTCGCCGATGCGATAGAATGCCTGAAAGCGGCTCACAAAAAAGCATATAAAGATATGACCGTCACTCAGAAATTCAAATACTGCTTTGTAAAAGTGATGTGGTAAACGCGGGCTTTGATGAGCCCCGGGAAAGAGCGTTTTACAGTAATTAATTATTAACGGAGGTGCGAAAATGACATTTATGGAGCTTGCCCGTCAAAGGTATTCCGAAAGATATTTCAGCTCAGAACCCGTTGAGCGTGAAAAACTCAACCTTATTCTGGAAGCCGGAAGACTCGCGCCCACGGGCTGTAACTATCAGCCGCAGCGCGTTTATGTGATTGAGAGTGCCGGCGCTATGGAAAAAGCGATAGGAACAAAGGCTTCTCTGTGCGGCTGCCCGGTTGCCCTGCTTGTTTGTTATAATAAAGACGAGGTGTGGAAGAACTCCCGTGACAGGCTTTTTGAAAACTACAACTGCGGCGAACAGGATTGCAGTATTGTCGCCGCAAATATGATGTATGAAGCTGAGGAGCTCGGTGTGCATACATTATGGATAAGGGGTTTTGACGCCCGTGAGGTTGCGCAGGCGTTTTCTCTGCCGGGCAACCACATTCCGGTTATGATGCTCGCCCTCGGCTACCCGTCGGCGAACAGTCACCCGGCGCATCTGCACGGCAAGCGAAAAGAGTTGAGCGAAACGGTCAGATTTCTTTAAACCGTTAAAACAACCGTAAAAAATTGACACCCATCCGCCTGAACTGCGGGTGGGTGTTCGCGTTATAAAGTGTTTTCGCTTATTTGAGCCTGCATTTGAGCCCGCCGTCATAATAAACAACAACGGTTGAGCCCGGAGCGGGATTCTCGGCGATGATGAGTTTTGCCGCAAGTGTTTCAACGCTTGACTGAAGGAATCTCTTGAGAGGTCTCGCGCCGTAAACGGGGTCATAGCCTTCATCGGCAATATGGTTTTTCGCTTCATCCGTGATTTCAAGGCCAAGCTGCTGCTGCGCGAGCCTTTCGGCAAGCGATTGCGTAAGCAGGTTGATAATGCCGCCGATATTCTCTCTTGTGAGCGGTTTGTAAAACACGGTCTCATCTATTCTGTTAAGGAATTCCGGTCTGAATGATACTTTAAGCAACTGTGAGACACGGTCGCGCGCCTCCTGCGAGAGTTCACCGTTTTCAATGCCTTCGAGAATTATATCGGAGCCTAAGTTTGAAGTGAGTATTATTATTGTGTTTTTAAAATCCACCGTTCTGCCCTGGCTGTCGGTAATTCTGCCGTCATCAAGCACCTGAAGCAAAACATTGAAAACATCCGGGTGCGCCTTCTCGATTTCATCAAACAGCACCACGCTGTAAGGCCTGCGGCGAACCGCTTCGGTAAGCTGACCGCCCTCGTCATAACCTACATATCCGGGGGGCGCTCCTATAAGCCTTGAAACGGAGAATTTTTCCATATACTCGCTCATGTCAATGCGCACCATGTTGTGCTCATCATCAAACAGTGCCTCCGCGAGAGCTTTGGCAAGCTCCGTTTTGCCCACGCCGGTGGGACCCAGGAAAAGGAATGAACCTATCGGTTTGTCAGGGTCTTTTATACCGGCTCTCGAGCGCAGTATGGCGTCACACACCTTCTGAACGGCCTCGTCCTGACCGATTACTCTGCGGTGAAGGATTCCGTCAAGGTGAAGGAGCTTTTCGCGTTCGCCCTCCATAAGCTTGGCTACGGGAACGCCGCTCCAGCGTGAGACGATTTTCGCGATTTCTTCTTCGGTTACTCTGTCACGCAGTATGCTTTCGCCCTGATTTTGCGCCGCCTTCTTTTCCTCTTCCTCAAGCTCCTTCTGAAGCTGAGGAAGCTTGCCGTATTTGAGTTCCGCGAGCAGGTTGAGGTCGTAATCGCTTTGCGCTTTTTCGATTTTCGCGTTGACCGCTTCTATTTCACTGCGCAGTTTTCTTACCTTGCCTATTGATTCTTTTTCATTATCGAGTTTTGCTTTTTTCTCGTTGAAAATCTCTTTTTGCTTCGCGAGTTCCTCCCTTATCTGTTCAAGGTGGGCCTCGGAGAGCTTGTCAGTCTCTTTTTTGAGGGCGGCCTCCTCAATTTCAAGCTGCATAATTCTGTGAGAGATTTCATCAAGCTCCGCCGGCATTGAGTCGATTTCTGTTTTTATTGAAGCGCAGGCCTCGTCAACAAGGTCTATCGCTTTGTCGGGAAGAAAACGGTCTGAGATATATCTGTCCGAAAGGGTCGCCGCCGCTATCAGAGCGCCGTCCTGAATTTTTACACCGTGATATACTTCATACCTTTCTTTTAACCCTCTTAAAATGGAAATTGTGTCTTCAACCGTGGGCTCGGCAACCAGCACGGGCTGAAATCTTCTTTCAAGCGCCGCGTCTTTTTCAATATACTGTCTGTATTCATTAAGAGTTGTGGCGCCGATGCAGTGCAGTTCGCCTCTCGCGAGAAGCGGTTTTAAAATGTTGCCCGCGTCCATCGCGCCGTCGGTTTTGCCCGCGCCGACAATCAGATGAAGCTCGTCAATGAAAAGAATAATTCTGCCTTCGCTCTTCTGAATTTCGGTAAGCACCGCCTTGAGCCTTTCCTCAAACTCGCCTCTGTATTTCGCGCCGGCTACAAGGGAGCCCATATCCAGCGAAAAAACGGTTCTGCCTTTAAGCCTTTCGGGCACATCGCCCTTTACTATTCTCGCGGCAAGCCCTTCGGCTATCGCTGTTTTGCCTACGCCCGGCTCACCTATAAGGCAGGGGTTGTTTTTGGTTTTACGCGAAAGAATACGGATGACATTTCTGATTTCCTCATCTCTGCCGATTACCGGGTCAAGCTTTTGCTCGCGTGCCGCCTCGGTTAAATCTCTGCCGTATTTTTTCAAAGCGTCATAAGTGTCTTCCGGGTTGTCGGATGTGACCGTTCTTGAATTGCGCACATTTTTAAGCACGCTCAAAAACGCCTTTTCGGTTATGCCGTATGCGGAAAGAATGCTCTTGATTTCCGGCGATGCCTTTCTGATTATGCCCAGCATAATGTGTTCTACGGATATGTATTCGTCTTTCATGCTCTGCGCGGCTTTTTCAGCCTCCGACAGGGCGGCAAAGGCGGACTGTGAGTAATACATATCTCCGCCGGACACCCTCGGCAGCGAGCCGATTTCGGTTTGCAGTTTGCTCAAAAGGGAGTTTAAATCCGCCCCGATGCTTGTTACAAGCGAAGGGATCAGGCCGCCGTTCTGGCTGAGAAGGGCATAGAAAATGTGCAGCTGTTCCACCTGCTGGTTTGAGTTTTGCATTGCGATACTCTGCGCCGATGAAAGCGCCTCAAGACTTTTCTGCGTGTATTTTTCGGTATTCATAATTCACCCTCCTTTACGGGATTGTTGTTTCTATGTCTATAGAATACAGCGGGGTTGTTAAGAATACTATGCGAAATTATGAACAAATTGTAAACTTTTAGCACTCTACAATGCAGAGTGCTAATTTGATATTTTTTTTGAATTTGTCGATTGTATAAATAAAACCTCTCCGTAAGGGCAGTCACTCGTAAAACAGTAATGCCTCAAAGAGCGACCTTCGCACATCTTTGCAGGTATTCCTCTTCGGAATACGGAAAGTATTCCTCATCGTCATAACCCGCAAATATGCACAAATATCATCTCTTTGAGGTGCGAAGCAGTTTTCACGCAAAAAAAGAGCCGCAGAACAAGGAAGATTTGTGAGAGCATACTTGATGTATGGTAAACAAATCTGACGATGTTATGCGGCTTTTGGTTTGATGCGAAAACCAATACTGGTTTATGAGTTACTGCCCAAAGAGAGGCAAATCTTTAATCATCTTTTATAAAGCATTTTTATTACGCTTTCGGTTTTGGCGTGAGTGCGGTGGCTGTGTGCCATTGAAATAAAATACGCCTTGACCTTAGCGCTTTCGCTCAGCCGTGTTACGCCTGAATCCGCAATATCTTTTTTAAGAGCGTCAGCCTGTTTTTTAAGTGTGACGGGTGATGAAAACTCCGACACGCGTTTTTTGTATTTCCACCAGCGCCAGCAGATTTCGGAGGCAAGCACGTGTTTATGCTCTTCAAGCCTTGTTCTGCTTTTTGCCTCCCGCCACAGGCTGTCACAGAGTTTAATCTGTTCTTTGCCGAGAGTCAGGGTGCTTGTCATAGGCTCATAAATGCTTAAATGGCGCTTCGCTGCGTTTTCGGTGATGATGTCAAGAAAACGGCAGATGTATTCTCCGCCCGCGCCGTAGTAGGCTTTGCAGAACTCATCGCGCAGGGCATTATAATCACAGTAGGGGTTTTGCATAAGCTTGCTGATTAAAAACGCGCGAAGCTCGCCGAATTCGCACTCGGCTTCCATTTGAAAATTGCCCTCTTCATAAACGCCCTTTACGCCGTTTTCATAATAGAACTGCATATTTTTCTGCAGTGTTCCGAAATCGGGAAAAATTCCCGTGTAGTTGCAGAAATTAGTGCAGTAATCCCAGATATATATTCTGTTGCAGATTTTCGACCACGCGAGAAAATCTTTGGTAAAATCCGCATTGGCGGCGCAGGTTTTATCGCTGAGCGGATGCGAAAAACAGCACTCGATGGTGCAAAGTCTCACAATAACATTGTCACGGGCGGTTATTCCTTCGGGCGGCCTGCGTGTGTAACGGTAAGCGAATGTGTCAAGGGCCACATTGCCGTACCCCGCCGCTTTCACCTCATCGGCAATACGGTTTACAAATTCGAGAACAGAACCCGCGTGAGAACCGTATTTTCTGCTTGCCTGCCTGCATTTTTCACAGGTGCAGTAAAAAAGATTGTCATTTTGAGTCAGCGAGATTATCTGCAGCCGCGCGTCGGGATTGTGTTTCTTTTTCAGCAGGTCGAATACCTCACCGCGCACGATTTTATAAACATCCGGGTTGGAAAGGCAAAGCTGTGATTTAACCCGTTTTATTCCGCGCATGGCGAAATATTCGGGGTTGCTTTTAAAATATTTTTTCGCGCTGCAAAACTCATTTGTGAATGTGTGGGCAAAGCCGGAAATATATCCGACGCCTCCGCCGCAAACATCGGGCAGCTTGCGGTATCTTGTGCCGTTTAAGCCGTTGAAAAACGAGTATTCGGTGCTGTGCGGACTGAGCCAGTCCGTTTCGGCGTATTCAAAAAAAGGCTCATATTTTTCATCTATTGTGTCGGGCAGGGCGGGCTTTTCTTTTGGCATAACGGCGGGTGAATATGTGTATTTGCGCACTCCGCAGAATTTCTCGGCAAAAGCGTAAACACCGCGCAAAAGCGAAGCGGCGTCCGCCCCCGTAACCTTTATTTCTCCGCCTGCGTTTTCACGCGTGATTGAATAGCCTTTTTTTACCTTTTTGCCGTCAATGAGCAAAGAGAGAAAGGGCTTTTCGCCCTCGCCGCTTTCGGAGCCGGGTAAAAAACTCAAAGCCTTTTCAACCTGCGTGCGCAGAGCGTCAGTAACGCCCCGCGGCAGGGGATTATTGAATTTTAACTCAAACTTTTGTTTTGACATATATGCCCTTACTAAAAAGACCCCATATCAAAAAATGATATAAGGTCTTTGTTTGTTGCTTCAGATATTATTCATACTCAATAGTCGCTGTGGGCTTGGGAGTGAAATCATAGAGAACTCTGTTTACACCCTTGACCTCGTTGACTATGCGGTCGGTGATGTGCTGCATAAGCTCGAAGGGGATGTTTTCAACCGTAGCGGTCATCGCGTCGCGGGTATTGACCGCGCGGACGATTACGGGCCACTCAAAGCATCTTTCACCGTTTTTGATTCCGGTTGATTTGAAATCGGGAACTACGGTGAAATACTGCCATACCTTGCCTGCAAGACCGTTCTTCGCAAACTCTTCGCGAACGATTGCGTCGGATTCTCTTACAGCTTCAAGACGGTCTCTCGTAATTGCGCCGGGGCAGCGTACTCCCAGACCGGGACCGGGGAAGGGCTGACGGTAAACCATGCCGTCGGGCAGACCGAGAGCGGAGCCCACTGCTCTTACCTCATCCTTGAAAAGAATCTTAACGGGCTCAACAAGCTCAAACGAAAGGTCTTCGGGCAAACCGCCCGCGTTGTGGTGAGCCTTGATTCCTTTTTCGCTCTCAAGAATATCGGGCCAGATTGTGCCCTGCGCGAGAAATTTAACGCCGTCAAGCTTGCGCGCCTCTTCGGCAAAAACTTCAATGAATTCGCCGCCGATAATCATTCTCTTCTGCTCGGGGTCGGTTACGCCCGCAAGCTTGTCAAGAAATCTGTCAACAGCGTCAACATAAATGAGATTTGCCTTCATTTCGTCGCGGAAAACCTTCTGAACCTGCTCGGGCTCGCCTTTTCTGAGCAGACCGTGGTTAACATGAACGGCAACGAGCTGATTGCCTACCGCTTTGATAAGCAGGGCCGCTACAACCGACGAGTCAACGCCGCCTGAGAGAGCGAGAAGAACTTTGTCCGAGCCTATCTGTTCACGAAGCAGTTTAACCTGTTCGTCAATAAACGCCTGCGCGAGTTCGGGTGTGGTGATTCTTGTCATATTATCCGGTCTTCTGTTGTTGTCCATAACATTCTCCCTTCAATTTTTATGTGAAAAATTATAACAAAACGAATAAACGCGGTCAATAAAAATTTTGAATAAAGTTAAAGATTTTCACAATGTTTTTTATTTTACCGCGTATGCCAAAAGGCACCGCTGTTGCGGCGCCTTTATTGCTTGCTTATTAAACTATGCCCTGTGCGGTCATAGCGTCAACAACCTTTTCAAAGCCTGCGATATTCGCGCCTGCAACAAGGTCGTAACCGTAACCGTATTTTTCTGCAGCCTTGGCTGATGAATCGTGAATGTTGACCATAATCTGATGAAGCTTCGCGTCAACCTCTTCCTCGGTCCAGCTGTATCTCATTGAGTTCTGGCTCATTTCCAGAGCGGATGTCGCAACGCCGCCCGCGTTTACCGCCTTTGAGGGTGCGACAACCTTGCACTTTTCTTTGAGATATTCAAGTGCTTCGTTTGTTGTGGGCATATTTGCTACTTCAATGTAGTATTCAACGCCGTTAGCGACAATCTGCTCAGCCTCTTTCATGCCGATTTCATTCTGGGTAGCGCAGGGCATTGCAATGTCAACCTTAACGCCCCAGGGCTTTTCGCCGGCATGGAATTCAACACCGAATTTGTCGGCGTAATCCTGAGCCTTGTCTCTGCCGCTTGCTCTCATTTCGAGAAGGTAGCTGATTTTTTCATCGGTAACAATGCCGTCGGGGTCATAAACATAGCCGTCGGGGCCGGAGATTGTAACAGCTTTGCCGCCGAGTTCGGCAATCTTCTTTGCCGCGCCCCACGCAACATTGCCGAAGCCGGAGAGCGCAAAGGTTTTGCCCTTGATATCTTCGCCGAAATGCTTGAGAACTTCAAGGGTGTAGTAGATTGCGCCGTAGCCGGTTGCTTCCGGCCTTATGAGCGAACCGCCGTAGGAGAGGCCTTTGCCTGTAAGAACGCCGTTTTCGTAAGCGCCTTTAAGTCTTTTGTACTGGCCGAAGAGATAGCCTATCTCTCTGCCGCCTACACCGATGTCGCCTGCGGGAACATCAACATCCGGGCCGATATGACGGAAAAGCTCTGTCATAAAGGACTGGCAGAAATTCATAATTTCGGAGTCGCTCTTGCCTCTGGGGTCAAAGTCGGAGCCGCCTTTGCCTCCGCCGATGGGCAGACCGGTAAGGCTGTTTTTGAAGGTCTGCTCAAAAGCGAGGAACTTCATAATGCCGATATATACGGAGGGATGGAAACGGAGACCGCCTTTGTAGGGGCCGATTGCGCTGTTGAACTGAACGCGGTAACCGGTGTTTACATGAACCTGACCGTTGTCATCAGTCCAGGGAACGCGGAAGATAATCTGCCTTTCGGGGGTGACAAGCCTTTCAAGCAGAGCGGTCTTGCGGTACTGAGCCTCATTCGCCTCAATGATGGGGCTGAGTGATTCAAGAACTTCTTTTACGGTCTGGTGAAATTCGGGCTGACCGGGGTTCTTGTCAACTACCATCTGGTAAACTTCATTTAAGTATGACATGGATTTTCCCTCTTTCTTTAAATTACGGCGACACACACTTTTACGCCGTTATTATCGCCGGCAACACACACTTTTACCGGAGAATTGATAATATTATATTCTATTGATATACAGGTTTCAAGATTTTTATACATAAAAACCGTATAAATATGTGCAGAAATTAAAGCGCCGTGAAAAAGATTTTTTGCGCAATTTGCATAACTTGAAAGCCGGACTTGCAAAAAACACGCGTTACAACGCGGTTTTGAAACAAAAACTGCAACTTTTTGCCACTGGTAAAGGCATACACAAAAATTAATACAGCAAAGGAATAATGTTCATTATTCAGCGCCGTAGTAAAATTTGAGAAGCTGCGTTGAAACAAGCTGGTTTCTTATTCCCGCGAGCAGGTGCTTTTCAAATTCGGGTTTATTGCGGAAGGTTATAACCGTGCCGCTGCCGTTATTAATGGCGGGAAAGTTGCGCGCCGAGCTGCCATTGTAATGCACATTGTCATCAAGGGCGTAGCCGTCGGCGGCAGCAGCGTCCATTTCACTTTTGAGCTGAACTATCTCGCTTTGCGCCTCTTTAATGAGGTAACTCAACAGGTAAACATTCTCATAATCGGGTATAACCTCTGCGTAATCGCTTATGTTTTTGAGATTTGCCTGCCACTTTTCGAGTTTTGAATACTCCTCACGCAGTGTGAAAACGGTGTTCACTCCATTTTTCTGGATTCGCAGGCGGTTGTATTCCGAAAAAACATCAAGCAGGCTGTCAACATCGGCGCTGATGTTTGAATACTCACTGTCAGCCGAGAGAATAAGGCCGGTGCCCGCGTAGATTTTTTTAATACAGGCGTTTATTGAAGCGTTGCCGATCGCGTCTTTTTCATAAAGGCTTTTTGCGGATGCGCGCCATTCGGCTATTTTTTCCGCGTCAAACTCACGCAGAAGCGAGGGATACTGTCTTTTAATGTCACGGCGAAGATTTATGTATTCTCCGAGGGCGGCCGAGGTTTCGCTTTTATCATATTCAAGCAGAGTTTCAGCCGTTGAGTAATCGCCGCTGTTTATGCTGCGCTGAGAAAAATAAACAATGAGTTTTGAGCGGTTAAAAAACACGGCAACCAAAGCCGCCGCGATTACGGCAGCCGTAATGATTACTGTTTTTTTAACCCTTTTGTTCATATCATCTTACCGTTAATTGGCGCTTCGAGTATTTTGTCAAGGTGATTGATAAGCCTGCCGACCCTGCCTGAAACACGGTCGTTTTTGAGCATTGAGCCCGCGAAATCTTTAACAAACTCAATAAGCGTGTAAATATCCGGGCTGCTTGCGGGCTTTATTTTTACATCCTGACCGTTAAAACTGATTTTAAGCCTGCGTTCGCATATTGATTCAACAGGCCTCATATAAATGAGAAGTGTGGTTTCATCCTCCCATGCGGCGCTGCTCGCGGCGGTAAAGTTTATGCCCGCGAGATGGATGGGAGACATACGCAGTCTGCCGTCCATACCGCATTCTATGGTGTTGTTGTCGCTGCCCTCGTTCCAGGTCATTGAGCAGGTGTTTTCGGAAAACCTTAAAACAACATTGTCAATGTTTCCGCCTTTTTCCGCCGACATATATGTAACGGGAATTGTCAGCATTGAAACGGGCCAGCCGATTGTGTTGAGAAGCGGGTTTTTGTCAAGGTGAATAAGCCTGCCGTTTATGGTGCTTTCATAAGGTGAGCGGGGTTTTGCCTCAAGAACGGGCAGGGGAGTGAGGTCCAGATCGGAGCAGGCATCCTGCGGTGGAGAGACCATATCGTCAATAAACATTTTCGGCAGATGCTTAAAAAGGATCTGCCTTGATTTTTCCTCGAAAATCTCGCTTTGGGTAATAATAAACTGAGCGTCATAATCTTTGAATACAATGCCGAACTGCGAGAACATACCGTCCGCCCGGTATGTGTTGTCACAGTTGCACTGCCAGAAGAAAAAGCCGTAACCCACTCTGCTGTTGGGGTTTTCGTTTTTCTCGTTTGAAACAAGGTTTGAGGTTGCCATTTCAACATACCACGCGGGTATAACCTGCTTGCCCGCGTAAACACCGTTGTTCGCGACGCAGACTATGAATTTTGACAGCTCATCGGTTGTAATAAACAAACCCCAGCCGCCCGCCTCTCTGCCCTGGCGGTCGCATTCCCAGAAGGGCATACGGTTATAGCCGAGCGGGTCAAAGAGCCTCGGCTTTAAATATTCGCGCATGGTAAGACCCGTGAGCTTTTTGATAATAACCGAGCAGAGATATGTGTTTTCGCTTATGTAGTGCCAGCCCTCGCCGGGAGCAAACTCCCACGGGGCGTCAAAAAACTGTTTGACCCAGTCGGATTTTTTCTTGTCGCTCAGAACGCTTACATTTTTGCCCGCCGTCATTGTCAGCAGATGAAACACCGTCATCATTTCAAGTTTTTCATCCGGCTCTTTCGGCTTGTATTCGGGGAAAAGGTCAATAACCTTTGTGTCAAGCGAGCAATAGCCCTCATCTATCAGGAACCCCATCGCGATTGCCGTAAAGCTTTTGCTCACGGAATACATGGTGTGAGGGATGTCGGGCGCGTACGGCGCGCGCCAGCGCTCATAAGCCACTTTGCCGTGACGGATTATCTGTATTGAATGAACTTCATCGTTATTTGCCTCAAGGTCGTCAATAAGCGCTTTTATTTCTTTTGAGTCAACGCCCACCTGCTCGGGAAAATCCGCACGCGGAAGTTCAAGGCTTTTTTTCTCAGCCATTTCAAGCCCTCCTGCCAAATTCAATTCAAAGTATTCTACCACAAAACACAATAATTTTAAATAGCAAAAAAATTTTTTTAAAGATTTTTTGAAAAAATCAAACAAATGTTTGACAAACATCGAACAAATGTGTTACAATGATGTTGCAAATAGTATGAAAGGGCTGTGCAAAGCACGGTTAAAGGTAAAAAAGATGAAACCTATCAGTGAGAGCCAGCGCAAAATATATGAGTTTTTGGTTGAAAAAGCAAAAGAGGGCATAACCCCCAGTGTGCGTGAAATCTGCGCCGCTGTCGGTCTGCGCTCAACCTCATCCGTTCAGGCAAACCTTGATTCTTTGGAAGCCGCGGGTTATATAGAACGCCCGCCTATGCTTAAAAGAGTAATAAAAATCCGCGGTATGGCGGAAAATGTCGCTCAGGTGCCGTTGCTCGGCACGGTAACGGCAGGTATGCCGATTTTAACCGTTGAGGAGATTGAAGGCTATCTTCCCTTTTCGCAGCAGGGGGCGGACGGCAAAGAGCTTTTCGCACTGCGCGTAAAAGGTGAGAGTATGATTAACGCCGGCATACTCAGCGGCGACATAGTCATTGTTGAAAGAACCCCGGTCGCCCGCAACGGCGAAATTGTTGTTGCCCTGCTGGGCGATGAGGCAACCGTTAAAAGGTTTTTTAAAGAAGACGGTCATTTTCGCCTTCAGCCGGAGAATGACACATTCGAGCCGATTGTCTGCGATGAGGTTGTTATTCTCGGCAAGGTTATCGCAAGCTACCGCTATTATTAATTACAAACGGGCTGCCGTTTTCGCGACAGCCCGAAATTTTTTATTTATAATTCAACAGTTTCTCTTTTTTCAACAATCACGCTTCCGCACAGCAGGGGGCGTGAGTTTTTGTTGACCTTTACGCGCAAATCTCCGCCGGGCTGTGTAAGAGCGATATCAATACCTTCGCCCTTTTTTTGAGAAAGATAAATACCCGCCGCGGTTGTTCCGCTCGCGCACGAGCTTTCCCAAAACAGAGTGCCCGCGTCACGGGCATAAACAAGCGGAGAGAGAGTGCTTTTTTCAAAATCGGCAAACATTATTCCGAGGCAGGGGCAGTCAAGAAAACCGCACCATTCAACTATCGCTTCTTCGGCGGCTTTTCCGTTAAACGCGCCTTCGGCGATAATATGCGAAATGCCTTCAAACTCAACAACGGGCAGGGTATATTTTTTGCCTTCAAAGCAAAACTCACGGTCTGTTATGTTCTTCGGCGACGGCATTTCAACCTCGCCTGAAAAAGAACCGTTTTTGTTTGCGGAAACCGTCACCTTGACGGGCTTTTCCGAGCCCGAAACATTGAGAGTAATATCGGCTTTTTCACCCGGTTCAATCCCCTGAGTAAGGGCGAAAACAGCCGCCGCGCTCATTGTCGCGTTGCCGCAGAACTCACCGCCCGCCATATTCAAAAAAAATCCGTTTTCATCACTGCCGATAAATCCCGCCTGTTCCGCCCGCGGCTCCAAAGCCATAAGTTTTTGAGCGGTTAAAGCGTAATCACTTCGCTCAACGGGCGTTTCAATCAGCAGAGTTATGTTGCCCGTAGGGTCGGCAATATAATAAGATATTCTCATTTGTTGCTGTAATTCTGAAGGAACTGTTTTGTGCGCTCGTTCTGAGTCTGCCCGAAAAGCTCCTCCGGTCTGCCCTGCTCAACAACAACGCCCTTATCCATAAACACAACCCTGTCGGAAACAGCTCTCGCGAACGGCATTTCATGCGTGACAATTACCATAGTCATTTTTTCGTCGGCGAGCTGTTTTATAACCTTGAGAACCTCGCCGGTAAGCTCAGGGTCAAGCGCCGATGTCGGTTCGTCAAAAAACAGTATTTCGGGTTTCATAGCGAGGGCGCGAACAATGGATACTCTCTGTTGCTGGCCGCCTGACAGCTCGCACGGGTAAGAGTCGGCCTTGCCCGCGAGGTCCATCTTTTCAAGAAGAGCCATACATTCTTCTCTTACCTCGTTTTTATCGCGGTGAAGAACGCTGACAGGGGCGTCCATCATATTTTTAAGCACGGAGTAATGCGGAAAAAGGTTGAAATTCTGAAAAACAAGCCCGAATATATGACGGAAGTCGTTAAGGTTTTTGGCGTAAACAGCCTTGCCGTCAACTGTCTCGGCGGCGTTTCTGTCATCATAGGAGATTGTGCCGGAATCTATTGTCTCAAGAAATGTCGCGCAGCGCAGAAGCGTCGATTTACCTGAGCCTGAGGGGCCTATAATCGAAACAACCTCGCCTTTGTCAACATGGAATGTAATATCTTTAAGCACATGGTTTGAGCCGAAAGATTTTTGAATATTTGACATAGCAAGAACACTCATAAAGGCACCTCCTTAAATTCTGTAATAGCTCATTTTTTTCTCAACTCTGCCCATGACAAAGCCGACTATGGCGTTGAACACATAGTAGAAAACGCCCGCAACAACAAACGGCACAAAGCTTGTTTGCGAGTTCGCAATCTGTTTGCCTATTGTGAACATCTCCTGGTATGAGACGGTGAACGCCATTGATGTGTCTTTAACAAGCGTTACTATTTCATTTGTAAGGCTCGGCAGAATGCGGCGGATTACCTGTGGCAGAATAATTTTGAAAAAGGTCTGGGTTTTTGAGTAGCCCAGCACCTGAGCCGCCTCATACTGGCCTACAGGCATCGAGTCTATTCCGCTGCGGTAGATTTCGGCGAAATATGCCGCGTAGTTTATGGTGAACGCTATAACAACGGGAATAAGTTTGTTTCTCGAAACACTTATGTTGAAAAGGTAATAAGGCCCGTAGGTGACGGCAATAAGCTGAAGCATAAGGGGCGTGCCGCGCAAAACGGAAATATAAACGCGCGCTATGGATGAAATGATTTTGAATTTGCTGCCGCGCAGGAGCGCCACAATCATACCGAGAGGTATGGCGAACAGAAGGGTGAGAAAGAAAATGGCGCAGGTTTTTTCAAACCCTTCAGCCATTTTCAGAATAATGTTGATTAAAGTCATAACTGCATCAGTTCCAATTCAGAAAATAGTCGTTTGATAATTAAATCCCGAAGGCACTTAACGCGCCTTCGGGAAAAGTGTGCGCTTTAAATATTATTTGAGAAGAAGAAGGTTGCCTTCCTGAATATCGGTGTATTTGGCGGCTATTTCGGCGTAGGTTCCGTTTGCCACAAGAGCGTCAACGGCGCTTTCAATCTGCTCGCAGAGTTCCGCGTCACCCGAGCGGAACGCAATACCGTACTGCTCTGCGCCGAGATCCTCATCAATAATTACAAAGCCTTCATGCTCGGCAACATAGCTGTCGGCCACCGGTCTGTCAACAAACACGGCGTCAACCGCGTTGCCCTCAAGCTCCGTGAAGCATTTGAGGAAGCTGTCGCAGGTTACTACTTTGCCGAAGGTGCCGGCAAGGTCGGCAAGGTCTTCATTAAGAAGTGACTCGCCCGAGGTGCCGAGCTGAACGGCAACATCTTTGCCCGCTAAATCGGCGGATGATTTGTAACCGCTTTCCGCCTTGACAAGAAGAACCTGCTCATTGTCAAAATAGGGCTTTGAAATAACATAACCCGCTTCTTTCATTGAGTCGAGAATTGTCATGCCCGACCATACGCAGTCGCATTCGCCGGCGTCAAGCTGAACAAGCTTCTGATCCCAGTTCACACCGAACACCTGAAAATCCCAGCCGAGGTAGTCGCAGGCGGCCTTGCACACATCAACATCAAAGCCTGTGTAATTGCCGTCATCACCGAGGTAGCTGAAAGGGGGATATTCGGGGTCAATACCCATTATGAAAACCTTTGAATCGGTTTCGGGCTTTTTACCGCAGCCCGCGAGTGAGAAAGTGAGGGCGGCGATAAGAGCCGCGAGCACAATTGCGAGAACTCTTTTTTTCATTGAAGATACTCCTCCTTCGGATTGTATTGAATTACTGTGTTACTAATTTATCATACTAAAACAGTAAAGTCAACATAAATTATTCTTAACCGCGTCGCTCAGCCGCGCGAGATCCCGCATCGAAAGCGCTTCGGCGCGTATATCCGGTGAAAAGCCGCACTCCGCGATAGCTTTTATCACCGCCTGTTTGGGTATTCCCAGCCCGGCGCTGATTGAGTTTGAAGCGGTTTTGCGCCTTTGGCCGAAGGCGGCTCTGACCGTTTTGAAAAAGAACCGCTCATCCGTCACGGCAACGGGCGGTGAGCTTCTGACCGTGAGCTTCATAACGCAGCTGTCAACCTTCGGAGCGGGCATAAACGAGCCCGCCGAAACATCAAAAAGCTTTTCCGCTGCGGAATAATAGTTGACGGCAACCGTAACCGCGCCGGAATCCCGGCTGCCCACCTGAGCGCACATTCTCTGCGCCGCCTCTTTTTGGACCATAACGGTTATTGCCTCAACATCAATTCTGCTTTCAAGCAGAGCCATTATTACGGGAGAGGTTATGTAATAGGGCAGGTTGGCGCACACAAAAACTTTCATGCCCGCAAATTTTTCATTTATTAAAGCGTGAAGGTCGGTTTTGAGAATATCGGCGTTGATGATTTCAATGTTTTCATATTCTGCGAGCGTAATGCCGAGCAGGGGAATAAGCCGCGAGTCAAGCTCTACACACACAACCTTTTTTGCTCTTTTCGCAAGCTCTGCGGTCAGAACGCCGATGCCGGGGCCTATTTCAATAACCCCGCTTTCACCGTCAATTCCGCTCATATCCGCCATTTTAGGGCAGACATCCGGGTTGATGATAAAATTCTGCCCGAGCGATTTTGAGAATCTGAAATCAAAATCGGAGAGCAGTTTTTTTATTTCGCCGTAATCGCAAAGATTCATTCAAACGCGTCCTTTTCAATTTATGTATTTTATATATTGATTTTTTTCACTGTTTATAAGATAATATATCGGTAATGATTATACAAGGGAGGGCAAATTATGTCAATTCTCGTTACAGGCGGAGCGGGCTACATAGGCTCGCACACCGTGCTTGAACTTCTCAACGCCGGTTACGATACGGTTGTTATTGACAACCTTTGCAACAGCAAAACGGAAAGCCTGCGCCGCGTTGAGGAAATAACAGGCAAAACCGTTAAATTCATCAAAGCGGATATCAGAGACAAAAAGGCTCTTGATGAGGTTTTTGCAAACAACAATATTGATGCGGTTATCCATTTCGCGGGGCTCAAAAGCGTGCCCGAAAGTGCGGAAAAACCGCTGGAATACTATGAAAACAATATAGGAGGCACCGTCAACCTCTGCCTTGCCATGCGTGACGCAGGCTGTAAGAAGATAGTTTTCAGCTCATCCGCCACGGTTTACGGCGGCGACAATGTTTCGCCCCTGCGCGAGGATATGCCCGTGGGCAAAACAACCAACCCCTACGGCACAACAAAGCTCTATATTGAAAAAATCCTTCAGGACACAGCCGCCGCGGATAAAGAATGGAGCGTGTGCCTGCTGAGGTATTTCAACCCCATCGGCGCGCATGAAAGCGGCAGAATAGGCGAAGACCCCAGAGGCATACCCAACAATCTTATGCCTTATATAATGAGGGTGGTTGTCGGCAAACTGCCCGAGCTTGTTGTTTACGGCAACGATTTCAACACCCCCGACGGCACGGGTGTGCGCGATTATATCCATGTTGTTGACCTTGCGCTCGGCCATATAAAGGCGGTTGAAAAGGTTCTCGGCGAAACAGGCTGCAACATATATAATCTCGGCACGGGCATAGGCTACAGTGTGCTTGATATTATTTCCGCTGTGGAAAAAGCCATCGGCAGACCTCTGCCCTACAAATTCGGCCCGCGCAGGGCAGGCGATATTGACACTTGCTTCTCAGACCCGTCAAAGGCAAAGCGCGAACTCGGCTGGGAGGCAAAGCGCAACCTTGAAAAGATGTGCGAAGACACCGTTCGCTGGCAGTTGAACAATCCCGACGGCTACGCAGACTGAAATGGAACTTGTTGACAATCTTACCGAACTGCCGGAGCAGGCAATACTCATAAGCGTTGACACAGGGGAATATGACTGTGAAATATCGCTTGACGAGCTTGAGGAGCTTGCCTCGACCGCGGGAGCTCAGGTTATAGCGCGAATGGTGCAGAAAAGACCCGCTCCCGACCCGGCTGCTTATCTCGGCAGCGGCAGGCTTGAAGAGCTTGCGGAATTCTGCGCCACACACTCGGCAGACCTGATTATAGCGGACGGCGAGCTTTCTCCCGCGCAGCAGCGCAACATTGAGAACGCGACGGATGTGCGGGTAATTGACCGCACAACACTTATTCTTGACATTTTCGCCTCACGCGCGAGAAGCAGCGAGGGCAAGCTTCAGGTTGAACTCGCGCAGCTCAAATACACCTTGCCGAGGCTTACCGGCAAGGGCAAGGCTCTTTCAAGGCTGGGCGGCGGCATAGGCACAAGAGGCCCCGGAGAAACCAAACTCGAAACGGACCGCCGCCATATAAGAGGCAGAATAAACCGCCTTGAAAATGAGCTTAAAGAGCTTGAAAAACGCAGGGGTCTCGCCCGCGCGCGAAGGGCAAAAGACGGGGCTGAAACGGTTGCCATAGTCGGCTACACAAACGCGGGCAAGTCAACTCTTATGAACGCGCTTACAAAAGCGGATGTTCTTGTTGAGGATAAGCTTTTCGCAACCCTTGACCCGACCTCACGCGCCCTTGTTCTGCCCGACGGCAGAAAGGTTATGCTCATTGACACCGTCGGTTTTATACGCCGCTTGCCGCACAACCTTGTTGAGGCTTTCAAATCAACCCTTGAAGAGGCGGCGAACGCAGATGTTATTCTCAATGTCTGCGACGCGTCCGACCCCGAATACCCCAACCACATCAAAGTTACAAATGAGATTTTGCAATCACTCGGCTGCGAAAACAAGCCGGTTATCTGTGTTTACAACAAAACAGACCTTCTCGGCGGAGCGGAGCCGTTCAGGGCGGAGAAAAACTCCGTTTCGATTTCGGCGGAGCGGGGTATGGGGTTTGACAGCCTTTTAAACGCTGTTTCAAAAGCTCTGCCGCCTTCAAGAATACGCCTTGAACTGCTTGTGCCTTACAGCGACGGCTCGGCCGCGGCGGCGCTTCGCAAAGACGGCATTGTTCACGCCGAGGAATACCGCGCCGACGGGCTTTATCTTGACATAACCGTTGATGTTCGGCTCGGCGACAAATACTCGCAATACTGTATAGTTAATACATAATGTGTATGCCCGCGCGCGAACGCGGCACATATAGTTGTTGATTTTAAAAGCTTTATGAGTTATAATTTATTCACAGATTTTTAATAATTGAAAAGGACGGTATATTATGGACAGCGTAAATGAATTACTCGCAACAATGACTCAGTCAATCGTTTTGCTTCTCGGAGCGCTTTCAAAATTTGACATCACAAAGGTTGACCCCAACTCGGTAGCGGGCCTTGCGAACATCCTTGCTCCCATTGCCCAGTACGCGAGCGTTATTCTTGATAAAATAATCAAGATTTATATGTAATTTTTTAAGCGGATAATAATTCAATATTACATTAAAAATCTCGAAAGCCGGTGCAAAACGCACCGGCTTTTTTGGCATTACAGAACCTGATCTGTGTCACAATATTCACAGTGAACCAACTCACCTTTTGTGCCGTAAAGAGGGGCTAAGCAGGAGATACATTTTTTGGATACATATTCAGGAGCGGAAACAGGTGGGGGTTCGTACCTTTTAGGTTTAATTCCTATAATATCTCTGCTTATTTCCTTAAAAATGCCGATTATTGTGCCGTCATTTTCATTTTCATCCTTACCGACGGCTTGAACGGGAGCTTTTCTTCCGGTGACGGTTTCATATATTGCATTTATCCAATCTGAAACCTGCTGCTTTGCGCTGCAGTTAACTGAAGTGTTGGGAAAACCGAATGCTTCAATACTGTCTCTGAAATGAATTTCGAGAAAAACATTGCCATTTGGCTTTGAAACCATAAAAGTCTGTGGTTTGCCGTTATAAACTTTTATTTCAGAAATGTAAAATCTTTGTTCGTTTTTTATTTTTCCGAACATTCCTTTCTGAACAAAAACCAACGACCGATTTGTTAAATACAAATCATTTATGTACATTCCAAAGTCACCGTGAGATACCGATTCTGCCTTTAATATAAGAAACTCATCGGGCAGAAGGCTGAATTTTTGCATCATCAATACACCCTGTTTTTTAAAATCTCTGAAAACGCGATGTTTTTGTTCAGTTGTTTCTGTCTCTGTCGGCGCAGTGCTCACAAAGAGCGTAATTGCCCTCTTTAACCTCGGAAAGTCTTTTCGCGGTGGGGGTATATCTTATGTTTCCGCAGGTTGGGTCTGTGTGGTAAATTCTTTTTCCGCCTTTTTTTGTTCCCGCGTTTTTGGCTATATACACTATTCGGTCTTTATCGGGAATACCGTATGAGCCGCCCGGCCGGAACACTTTGCCGGATGAGCCGTTTTCGGAAGTCGGCCCGCCGTGCCTGAAAACCACACCGGAAGAACCGGTAACGGGCGCGCTGTATGTGTTTGCGCCGTAAGCGGTCACTCCCGCGCCGATAACAGTAAGAACCGTAAGAACCGTTACAATAATTTTTTTCATAAGTGATTTCTCCTTTGCGTTTATATTTGTTCCGCTTATTGTTGCCTTAAGTGCTTTATGAGGTGTTGATTTATTTGGTTACTTCAAATTCAACTGAAATTGTGTCGTCGCTCCAACTGAACAATTCTTCAAAATCAAGGCCGTATATTCCGTTGCCGTCATACATAAAATAAAGATAACCGCTTTGAGAAGCACCGGGACGGAGTTTGCTTGAAGTTGAAAGACTGTCGTCGAAAAAATATGTCGGGTCATCAACTTCAGTGCCTTTGCTTCCGTAATAGTTGATATAGAGGGGAAAATCGGTTGTTTCCGAGCCCACATTTTTAATTGTAATGGGAACCTTTACTACATCTTTTCCGTTTTTATCCGAAAACTGATTGTTAATTTTGACAATACTGTAACTGCTGCCCAGAGTGACTTCAAAATCGGCCATAGTAAATGTTTCACCGAGTTTGTAGTTCCTTCTTGCTGTGGTTTCCTCGACTGTTGTCGTTTCGGTTGCAGTCTGCTCTGCAACACTTTCATCGCTCTGTGCGGACCAGGCGTAAGAAGTTGTTTCTTTGCTGTCACTCGATCCGCTGCCGGCAGCAAGCAGAGCGAAGGTGAAAATGATGACTGCCGCGAGAATACATCTGATACTTTTTTTCATGTTTTATCCTCCCAAATATTGTTTAATATAAAACTTGCCGCAATAACGGCAACGATTTCCAAAATAATATCTATCGGGTCAAATGTGCCCGATAGAAAACTGAGTTTCTGAAACAATTCGATGATTATACTGACAAATGATGAAATAATCGCAGAGATAATCAGGTGTTTTTTGCTTTTTTCAAAAAACAGAAAAAGCGCACATTCAAGCGAGAATGCCCAACACATGTCGCACAAATAATTTCTTATGAAAGGAGATATTGAAATATTTGTGTTTTCAGGCAGCTTGATTTTTTCAGATAAATAACTGAAATGTTTAAAGAGTATGATATCTTCGTCAGATAAAAGGTAAATTATGCACCCGATTACCATCGGAACGGATGAGAACATCAGATTAGTAATGATTTGTTTCTTGTGTTTAAAGATACAATCAATCACTGCTTTTTGGCACTCCCGATATTAAGTATTTGTGCTTATAATTCAGGCACAATATGGGCATTTCACTCAAATTATATTTGTTCTTAAATTTTCCTTATCAGTTTTTATTATGTTTGTTAAATATGCGAAACTCAGGTTTCATATCACGCACTTTTTCAAGAGCAAAATAAATGCTGCCACCTATTAAATACGCTAAAATGTCAAACGGGTCTGTAACAGAGCTTTTTTTGATTAAAGGAGTAAAATATTCCCATATCAATCCCGCACAGAGACAAAAAGGCAAAATAAACATTATTTTATTAATTCTTTTTCCCTTCAGGCTTAAAAGCATATTTGAATATGCAAGCAGAAAACAGGGTGCCATCAGATCATTAAAATAGCATTTAAAAAATTCACCGGGAATGCCTGAAAAAGCTTTTTTCAAAAAGCAGTTATTTAAAGAGTAAAGTAAAGCGATGACCGACATCAAAATTAAATCGTTTGGTTCCCTCTTAATGTTTTTAATAATTTCTCTCATACATAATGAATTAATGAATACTGATAATTAATGCAGCCACTACTATGGCACCGACTATTCCCCAAAATCCTATCATTTTTACACCTCCTTATTTCTTCTTAAACATCTTATCCGCCAGGTCGCCGAGGAAGTCAAAAAAGCTGTCAAAAATATCGGAGACGCTGTCGGAAATATCAACCAGAGCGAAAATAATAAGAATAACAATAACTGAAATCACTTCATTTTCCTCCGTTCGCTTTTTTCTGCATTATACATTATTTCAGCACCTCTTTGGTGTGCTGCCGGCACACTTTCGGGCTTTAATGAAAAAATTTATATAGGCAAAGCGGAAAAAACGCGCGATATACCAAAACGGGATATTTTTATAATACCGTTTCGGTATTATTAAGTCAAGAGCTTAAACGGAATTGCGGGTGATTTCTTATGAGACTCAAAGAGCTTCGCAAAGCGCGCGGAATTTCACAGCAGAAACTTGCCATTGACCTGAATATGAATCAGAACAGCATAAGCCGCTATGAGAACGGTCAGCGCGAGGCGGATTACAAAACGCTGATTGCGCTGGCGGACTACTTTAATGTCTCGGTTGACTACCTGCTTGAAAGAACGGATAATCCCGCTTACATAAAAGAATAAACCGGTTCAATCACCCTGCCGCGATGATGAACCGGTTTTTATATGAGTATATTTATCTGAAATTGTTTTTATGTTATCAGATCTTTTTCAAGGTGCGAGGTGTCGTTGATGCTTCTCAGAACAACGCTTCCGTAAGGGTGAGTGCCTTTTTTGTAGAACACAATTTTTGTCACGCTCGTGTTGCGGAATGATATATCCACATCGTCGGGCAGCTTCTCTTTAAAGCCGAGCAGATAAAAAACCATGTGGGTCAGAAAGCCCGCGTGCAAAACAACGGCGACCTTTTCACCGCCGCCGTGAAGGCTCAGTATTGTGTTGAGAGCCCGCTCAGCTCTTTTTTGTATATCCGCGTCGGTGTCGTTTTCATTCCCCTCGATAAGGCCGCCGGAAAAATCCGCGCCGGGGCGGGGCACGGCATTCGCGCAAAACCCGCGAAGACGCTCAACGGAGGTGCCGCGGTAATGTGAGGGCAGGCGCGTTTCCGAAAAAACAGGGTCAACAAACAAAGGCTTTTCATTTTGCTGAAGGGTGAGAATTCCGTTTGCCGTTTGAACGGCTCTTATAAGGCAGCTTGAATATACGGCGTCAAGTTCTGTTTGCGCGAACCTTTCGCCGAGCAGACGCGCCTGAATTTCTCCTGTTTCACTCAGAACCGGGTCCTCGCGCATACAGTAAGGCATAGCCTCAATTTCATGCTCATCGGCGGCGTTGGTTACCGACTGGCCGTGACGGATAAGATAAAGCTCAAGTTCAATTATATCTTTTTCAGCCGTAAAATCACTCCCTTTCCGCAAGGATTATATCACACCGCGCATACGGCGTTCAACACTGTTTGACAAATAAACCTTATATGTAGTAAAATAAAAGAACAAAACTGAACAAAAAGGAGAATTTTTATGCAGTATCAGGTTAAAGGCGAGCCCTTGCCCTATGTTGAGATTAATCTTGAGGCAGGCGAACAGATCAAATGTCAGCGCGGCGCCATGAGCTGGATGTCCGCGGGTATCGAGATGAACACCCGAGGCGGAGGCATCGGCAAAATGTTCTCAAAGGCAATTACGGGTGAGTCTGTGTTTGAGAATGTTTATACCGCGCGCACACCCGGATATATCGCGTTCGCGTCAAGCCTTCCCGGCAATATTCTTGCCGTTCCCGTAGAGCACGGGAAAGATATTATATGCCAGAAATCGGCCTATCTTGCCGCTACAACGGGCGTGGATATTTCGATTTTCTTTCACAAAAGGCTCGGCGCGGGCTTTTTCGGCGGTGAAGGATTTATTATGCAAAGGCTTTCGGGCAACGGTCTCGCTTTTGTGGAGATAGACGGCAGCGTTGAGGTCAAAGAACTTGCCGCGGGCGAGTCGCTTTATATTGATACAGGCTACCTCGCTATGATGGATTCCACCTGCTCTATGGATATACAGACGGTAGGCAGCGTCAAAAACGCCATTCTCGGCGGTGAGGGAATTTTCAATACGGTTGTCAGAGGTCCGGGAAGGGTTTTCCTTCAAAGTATGCCGGTCGCGAAGCTTTCGGCGTCGCTTTATATGCCTCAGGCGGGCAAATAAAACGGCGGATATTTTAAAGGACTTGCAAAAAAATTTTTCAGACATTACACTTTCAATGATATCTGTTCACTTTTGAAGCCGTTGATACACAAGGGATTAAACGGCTTTTGCAGGAAAAATCTTACACACTTGCATTTTTTCGTTTAATATGCTATAATTGAAAAAATTAATTTTTTGGGGGACGCAATATGCGGATAAGAAAACAGGCTTTAGGCAACAGAAACATTGTCGGCGCAAAAATCGAGGAGAGAAGAAAGGCGATCGGAATGAAGCAGAAAGACCTTCTGGCACAGCTTCAGGTAAACGGCATTGAGCTCAATGCCTCCGGCCTTTCAAAACTCGAAGGTCAAATAAGAAACGTCAATGATATTGAACTTAAAGCGTTCAGCAAAATCCTCGGCGTTTCGGTTGACGAGCTTTTAGGGCTTAAATAATGCAGAAAACCCTGTCGGATGACAGGGCTTTTTGTTTGCTTTGTTTGCGGTTAAATCGGCTTAACCTTTTGCGGCTGCGGCGTAAATCACACCCGAATACGGGTCGGAATATTGCGGCGCCGTGCCGGAGAAAAACGCGCTCAGGGTGGAGATATCCGCTCCCGCGGAGCAATCGATTTCGACACCGTTCATTTCCTCATATCCGGCGAGTTTTTCGTTGAACTCACTTCCTGAACATTCCGCGCCGTCAATGGCAAAATATGAATAACTGCCTTTGAAAACCTCCGGGGCGGTTGCTTGCGCGGCCCCGGCACTTTCATCTTCTCCGGCTTCATCCGCGCTTTCGTTTTGAGTTGTTTCATCGCTTTGAGCGGTTTCGGCTTCACTCGCGGCGGTTGTTGTTTCTTCATTCGGGGCAGTTGTCTCTTCTTCATCCTCAAGCGCCGCGCTCTCTTTTACTGCTCCGAAATACAGCTTTTCGCAGTTGACTTTTTCGCCGTCATAGGTGTAAAAGCTGCGGTCATTCTTTTTTGCGCCGTTAAACGAGTGCGAAACACCGATTATGTATCCGTCTTCGGAGTTAAGCAGGCTTACGGCGCAGCTGCCTCCCGCTTCGGGATTTTCGCCCGGCTTTTCAGCGAGAACCGGCACTGCCTTGCCGTTTTTAAAAGAATACACTTCAAAGCTTTGCGCGTGAGTTGATTTTGAATCCCCGCCCGAACAGGCTATATAAAATTCGGGTGTTCCGTCGGAATCCCAGTCAAGCAAACCGGCGAAAAAAACGCCGGCGCGGTAGATTTCTTCGGAACTTTTGCCTTTTGTTTCGCTGAATTTGCCGTATCTGCTTAAATAAACCCCGAGAACCTCGCCGTATGCCTGCGGCCAGGAGTATTCGGCTTTGTCAATAACATTCGCGGGGGTTATGTTAATATCATTATTTCTGAAATAATCAACGGCACGGTTAACATAATCAAGCGGTTTTACCGAGCAGCCGCTGAAAACCGAAACGATGAGGCATATCATAACAAGAACGCAACAGGCTTTTTTCATCTTGAAAAACCTCTCTTTTTGATTTATCCGGTTAAATATAATATCACAGTTTATGTTTGTTTTCAACCTGTATTTGCACTTGACATATAAAAGCATTTTTATTATAATACGCATAATATTGCGGAAATATCCGCTTAAAGGAGATTTACTGTAATGGCAAAATACACACAAGAAGGTTTTAACGCTTTAAGTGAGGAGCTTGAACGCCTCAGAACGCAGGGCAGAGATGAAATCGCGGAGAGAATAAAAGTAGCCCGCTCGTTCGGCGACCTTTCCGAAAACGCGGAATACGACGAGGCTATGAATGACCAGGCGAAGCTTGAGGCAAATATCGCGAAGCTTGAGGCGGATTTGCGCGACGCCACCATTATTGATGAAAATGAGGCGAATGACACAAGCATTGTTCGCGTGGGTTCAACCGTTGTTGCGTTTGACGAGGATGAGCAGGAAGAGGTTACATACAAAATTCTCGGCAAAAGCAATGTTGACAAGGGCATTATCTCTGACCAGTCCCCGGTCGGTGCGGCGCTGTTGGGCAAGGCGGTAGGCGAAACCGCCGAGGTTAAGCTCCCCAATGAGGAAATCATTTATTTAAGAGTAATCAAAATATCCAGATAATCAATCGGGCGGCACGGCTTAAAAGCCCTGTCGCTTTTTTACGAAAGGGAATTTTTATGGCTGAAAACAACAACACTCCTTTAAATGACGCGGCTCAGAAGCAGAGCGAGAATGAACAGCGTCAGATAAGAATTGAAAAATTAGAGGCGCTTCAGGCGGCGGGCAACGACCCGTTTGAAATTACAACCTACGATCAGACTCATCATTCGGATGAGGTCAAGGCGCTTTACACCGCTCATGAGGAAGAGCTTCTTGCAGGCAGGCAGCCCGTCAGTACGGAGGGTATGGATGAAGCCGCGGCGAGACAGGCGGTAAACGACGATTACAACGAGCGCAGGGCGATTATGGACGCAAGCCCCATTAATGTTTCCATAGCAGGCAGAATGATGTTCAAACGCGTTATGGGTAAGGCGTCTTTCTGCAATATACGCGACCTCAAGGGCACAATTCAGGTTTATGTAGCGAGAGACGCAATAGGCGAGGAGCCGTACGCCGCGTTTAAAAAGTCGGATATCGGCGACATTTTCGGCATAAAAGGTTACGCCTTCAGAACCAAAACGGGCGAAATCTCCGTTCACGCAAGCGAGGTAACTCTGCTTTCAAAGGCACTTCTGCCTCTGCCCGAAAAATTCCACGGTCTTACGGATACCGACACGCGCTACCGTCAGCGCTATGTTGACCTTATAATGAACCCGGAGGTCAAAGATACATTCCGTAAGCGTTCAAAAATAATAAGCGAAATAAGAAAATATCTTGACGGTCAGGGTTTTATTGAGGTCGAAACGCCGATGCTCGTTCCCAACGCGGGCGGGGCGGCGGCAAGGCCGTTTGAAACACATTTCAACGCACTCAATGAAGATGTGAAGCTGCGCATTTCACTTGAGCTATACCTTAAAAGGCTTATTGTCGGCGGTATGGAGAGGGTTTATGAAATCGGCAGGGTTTTCAGAAATGAAGGCGTTGACACCCGCCACAACCCCGAATTTACGCTTATGGAGCTCTATCAGGCATACACCGATTACAACGGGATGATGGACCTGACGGAGAACCTTTACCGCCACCTTGCTCAAACCGTTCTCGGCACAACGGTTATTACATATAACGGTGTTGAGATGGATTTAGGCAAGCCTTTTGAGCGCATCTCGATGATTGATGCTGTCAAAAAATACGCAGGTGTTGACTGGAACGCAGTTGAAACCCTTGAAGACGCGAGAGCGCTCGCGAAACAGCATCATCTCGAATTTGAAGAGAGGCATAAAAAGGGCGACATTCTCAACCTGTTCTTTGAGGAGTTTGTTGAGGATAAACTCATTCAGCCCACCTTCCTTATTGACCACCCGGTTGAGATTTCGCCGCTTACCAAGAAAAAGCCCTCAAACCCGGATTATGTTGAGCGCTTTGAATTCTTTATGAACGGCTGGGAGATGGCGAACGCCTATTCGGAGCTTAATGACCCGATTGACCAGCGCGAGCGTTTCAGGCAGCAGGAGCTCCTGCTCTCACAGGGCGACGAGGAGGCGAATACCACCGACGAGGATTTCCTTACCGCTCTCGAATACGGTATGCCCCCCACGGGTGGAATAGGCTTCGGCATAGACAGAATGTGTATGCTTTTGACCGACAGCGCCGCCATACGCGACGTGCTCCTTTTCCCGACAATGAAATCCCTTGACTGATTATGAAACAGGAAAAACTGATATATTCCGATGATAAAATCAGGGAAATAAAAAACAAGATTAAGAGGTTAATCGGAATAGTAAATGAACTTGAAACTGATTTTCCGGGAAGACATTTTACTCTTGACGGTCATCTTGTCGGCAGTATAGGCGAGGTCTTGTCTGCATATTATTATGGTATTGAACTTTATGTTGCTTCAGCAGTTGCACATGACGGTGAAGTTGACAAAAAGAAAGTTCAAATAAAAATAACACAGCAGGACAGCATACTTATAAGCCATAAGCCGGAATACCTTATTGCGCTGTATTTGAACAAGAACGGAACGGTGTATGAAATATACAACGGTCCGGGAGAATTGCCATGGGAAACCGCAAGCAAAGAAGACAGCCATAACAACCGTCATATGAGAGTAAACAAGCTTATGGAATTAGACGGTCAGGTAAAAGACACCGACAGAATACCCGCAAAACATAAAATCGGTAAAATGAAAAACGAGTATAAAAACAAAAAACATTAACACAACACACCCCCGCTGAAAACAGCGGGGGTGAACTTATGCGGTATTCTTATTCTATTCAATAACCTGCCGTCACCGTAACAACGGATTTCGCGGGCAGATTGATTTTCTGACCGCTGATAATCGAATTATCCTGCTCGCAGTTGATTCCCTCTGCGGTTATATATGCGCTGCGTTTGCCCGCAACACCGGTAAGTTTTACTGTCTGTGTGTGTTCATTTTTGTTGACGATTACAACAACCGCTTTGCATCCGTCCTTAAAGCACACACACGAAAGGCCGCTGTTTTCTTCGCTGTCGGCTATACCCGCTCTCACCATACCGGGTTTAATAAAACGGCTGAACTGTTTATATACCGGGTATCTGTTTAAAATCTCAAGCGAGCCGCTGTCATTGTCAATAAGGCCGTCGCCGTGAACCGCGGTCCAGTTGCACCACGAAACGGCGTTCAAAAGAGATAAATCCTGAACCATAATGTCAGCCATCCACAATCCGCTGTCAATGCTTTTTGTGTCTATTTTCTGAGGCAGCTCGCACCACTCGCTCATTTCAAACTTCACACCGGGGTATTCCTTCGCCATTTTTTCGCCGAACGCCGCCTTGGCGCCGAGGTCGTTGTCCATCCAATAGCTGTGGCCGCTGTAATAAGAGCAATAGTTTTTCAGAATATCGCTTTGAAGGTATTTGTCAATATAATCGTAATACTGCCATGTAAGCTGACCGCTTTCGGGACCACGGAGCTCATATTTTACGCCTCTTTTCTGCATTTCCACGGCGAACATTTCAAGCAGTTTAACACACTCGTCCGGCTCAAAATGGCAGCCCTCCTGCGAGATGTAATCGCCGTTCCAGCCCCATTGCGGTTCATTTACGGGCGAAATCGCTGCTACCGGGTAGCCCATTTCAACAAATTTGTCGGCGATTGTAAGCAGGTAATCAACAAAAAGTTGATAATTCTCTTCGGGCAGGTTGCTTTTATGCTCATCGTCTCCGCCGTAGCCTCTGCCGTTGAGGGTCATTGACCAATGAGGGGAGTTGCAAAAAAGAATAACCTCTTCGGCTCCGTATTTTATTGCCTTGTCAAGCATTCTGCGCGCAAGCGCGTCGCGGGTGAAGTCATATTCGAATTTACCCGTTGCCTCATTGAAACAGTAAAAGCTTTCGGTGCGCCTTTCGCGAAGCCATATTTTAGAGCCGTCAATGTCGTTTTCACCCGCGCCAACATTGTAGCGGTATGTTTTAAGACCGAGCCCGGTTTCTTTATCATAAAGCAGGCGGGCAATTTCATCGGCCTGTTTTTCATCCTCAATAAGCTGAGACCACCAGCACGATGATGTGCCGAAGCCTTCAAAAACCTGATGTTCTTCAAATAAATTTACATTCAAAATGTGTTCACTCCCGCTCAACGCAAAAAGTATTGTCTGAAAAAACGCCGCGAAGGCGCATAAAATCCGCATAATCATATCGTTTACTCCGTTGTTATGTGTCAGGGCTTATTTCGCCTGCTTTTTAAGCCGCCTCGCCTGAATTTCCTGCTTGCGTTTTGCCGCCGCGTCTTCGGCGGCTTTCTTTTCGTCAAGGCGCTTTTTGTCAAGCCGCTGTTTTGCCTGCGGGTATTCCCCGGCAAAAGAGCTGATGTTTTCATATGCCTCAAACAGAACAATGTGCCTGCGCGCGCCGATATAGGGTTTCATAACTTTGCCGAAGCGGTTACGCCTGCGGGTTGCCTCTTTTATCTTCATTCGCTTTTGCCTGCGCTGTTCTTTGGTTCCTTCCGACAGGTCAAAAAGCTTTTCGTATTCGTCAGCCGATATTCCTTCAAAAACGCTTTCCGGGTGTTTTTCAATCTCTCTCGCGCTGCGTTTTACGGCGCGCGCCATATTGATTGCCTCTGAGCGCAGCGTTCTTTCCTCTTTGCATTCTCCCTGAGGCAGTGAAACGGCGATTTTTTCAAAATCGGTCTGTGTGTCACCCGCCTCGCTTTGAGCTATCATGCGGCAGAGCTTGATAAATTCCGTGCCGAACGATGTGCCGTAACGGTTGAGCTCACGCTTCATAAATTCCGCTATTTCGATTTCTTCATTGTTCTTTTTAATCTCTTTGTTCTTCAGCTTAAGCTCTTTTTTGCCGAGAGCCGGGTCTTTTTTGATTAAAACGAGCTTCTCTTTATCAATATATTCGTTCATAAGTTCAAGCGCCTGACACGCCTCGCAGTAAACCTCATCTTCAAGCAGACCCGCTTTTTTATCCTCAACCGCGCTTCGCAGCCGGATAACCCGAATAACCGCCTTTTGCTCCGTTTCGGTCAAATCATACAAAAACCACGGCAGAACATCAATAACCGCGCCGATGAGTGAAATCATAAGCAGCTTGTCAAGCAGGGTGTAAAGCACATTGCCGCTGTTATAGGTTCCGTTTTCATTATATACATTCAAAACGGAATAATCCGTGCCGTCAAAGCCGTTGCGCTTGTAAACCCAAGGCACAAAAAGGTTTGTTACCGCGCCCACCGCGCCGCCTACATAAGTGTCAACAACACCGAAGGAGCCGTCTATGCGCTCACCGCTTATATACTGCTGATAGTCGCGTATATCCGATTCCATCGCCCTGTCAATAACCTCTGTTGTTTCCCAGAATCTGTTGAGAAAATAAAAAACAAAAATGAGCGCGAGACTCTTTTTGTAGGTCAGAGCAAGCCCGAGGGTGATGAATACCTGCAAAATGTTTTTTGTCAGTTTAAAGCCTTTTTTGCCGAGTTTGTCAATAAGCCACGGTGAGGCGAGCATTGCCCACATAGAGGAGTTGTATGAGAGAGTGTCCATAACTCCGTATGTGGTCATGGAGCCGACTTTGCCATAGTAGAAAAGCCACTGCATAAGCACATTTTTGCTGTCTTCCATAAAATTGTTCCAGTTGTCGGTGCATTTTATCCAGAACAGCTTGTTTTTTGAAACGGCTTTAAGCGCATCAGCAAGGCCTACCTTTGTAACTCTCGATTTAGGCACAACAATGCGTTCGCTCACCCCGTAATAAGCCGCCATACTCATAATAACGCCGATTACAATAAAGGCAGGGTAAATCATACGGTAGGTTTTAATGTTATAAAGGTCGCCGCCGGCGAAAACATCGCTGAGAACGGGGATAAGCAGCCCCGTTAAGCTCGGCGCGAAATTATGCACAAGCGACGAAACGGTCATAATGCGCACTCTTTCACGGGAGTTTGGCGAAATAACATAAACAAGGTTGCTCACACCCGTTGAATACCAGTTTTGAACATAGCCCTGAATCTGACCTATGAGAAAAAGCGAAATAACCATAGGTATATAACCGAGCTTTTCATAAGGGTAAAACAGGGCGAACAGCGACAGAGCTCCCGAAGGCACGGCAAGCTTTACAAACACACGGTATTTGCCGTCACGGGAGCGCAGGTTGTCAATAATATAGGCGTTGAGCGGGGCGAGAGCATAGCCTATAGCCGTGCATATATAACCGAAAATCAGCAGGTCGCGGTGCGTCATATGCAGAGTCATTGCGGTAAACGGGTTGTTTACTGCGAATGTTATGCCGAACACGGTCGCCAGCCTCATACCCAGCCAGCCCACGGAGAGCATAAGATACTCCCTGTAAGCTACGCTGTCGCCCGAGGCGGGCACACGCCAGTACGCGATTATCTCATTTAAAATGCCTTTTATTCTCTCAATCACAAAACGCACTCCTAAAAAACAAGTGTTGTTACGCTTTTTGCCGGGAGGGTGAACTCCTTTTCGGGTTTGAGAGGGGTCAAAGAATACTCGTCGCTTGTCACATATATTTCTTTTGCTTTTGCGGGCAGCTCAAGCTTTACGCTTTCGCTGTTGCGGTTCGCAATAACAACAACGCTTCTTCCGCCTTTTGCGAAGCCGACCGCGTTTAAGTTGTCGCCCGCGTCAACATCAAAACGCACACTGCCGTATTCGATGAATTTTGAAAAGTTGCCGTAAGCGTAATATCTTTTTGTAAGCTCAAATGTGCGCGGGCCGTCATTTTCATAAATAAGCCCGTCGCAGTAGTCAACATTTGACACGGCAATCCATAACTGCCACGAGGTTACATTGAGAACGGTCAGGTCTTCCATAATGATTTTTGTCTGCTCAAGGGCAGAGTTCATACCGTAATCCCTGCCGCCCTGCATATGAGTCCATTCGCTCGTTTTTATCGGCACGCCCGGAAAATGCCTGTTCATATATCTTCTGAACCTTTTCATAAAGGCAATTCGGTTTTTAATAAAACGCGAAACAACGGGAATAGACGGTGTGAGAAAATACGAGTGTGTGTCAATGGCATCCGTTTTTGTGCGTATCTTTTTATCGCCGAGCATAACGCGGCAGTAAGATTTGTTGAACCAGCGTATGTCGCCGTTCTCCGCGCCGGAAAGTTTTAAGTCCGCAAGAGCCGGCCGCTTGTTCATCTCGTCAACAAATACACGCATAAGCTTTCTGACCTGCGAAGGCTTGTAGTGACAGCCCTCCTGACCGCCCGTCCATTTCCATACGGGCTCATTTACGGGCGAAAGGTATTTTACGGGCACGCCGAGAGCTTTGAAATGCTCAACACAGTCAAGGCAGTAGTTCGCGAAATTGCGGTAGTTTTCGGGGGCGAGATTTGTGCGAAACGCCCTGTCAAGGTGAGCTTTGCCGTTTTTTGTGAAGCGTTCGGGAGGGGAGTTGACAAAAAATATAACCTCATCAACGCCGTCTTTAACAGCCCGGTTCATCATCCATACGGCGTTTTTGTCTCTGCTCCAGTCATAGCCGCCGTCGGTGTCAAAGCTTTCGGCGCGGCGCGAGATTTCGCTTATATTGCCTTTACCGCTCTGAGCCGAGCCGCCGCCGAGATTATACCTGTAACAGCGTATGCCTATGCCTTTTTCTTTGTCAAAAAGAAGTTGAGAAATTCTTTCTCTTTTAGGCAACCCCGATTTTTCATCGGTTTCGCTCCAGCCGCCTATCATTTGCGCCCACCACGCGGCGGATACCCCGAAATTCTCAAACTGCTGGTATGTTTTTTCGGGGTTGAGTATTAAACGGTTCATACAGTCACCCTTTCGGATTATTCTCAAACACTCTGTTATAAGCCGAGCCCGTTGGCTATATTAACAATAAAATCCTGCGCGTTTGTAACTATCCCTTTTGACGAAAGAGAACCCCTGTCTGTCAGTTTGTTTACCGTGAACTCCGAAATATCCACGCAGTAAAAATAGATTTTTCTCACCGTGCCGTCAGGCAGAACCCGGTATGAAGGGGTCATATTGCCCACCGCTATTGAGTGCAGGGTGGTGGCCATACAGATAACCGTTGTTGCGTCTCTTATCTGATTTCTCATTTCATCCTGCGCCTCATAAGCGTTGCCTAAAACAGGCGGCAGCGGGCCGTCGTCGCGTATGGAGCCGGCAAGAATATAGGGAACGCCGTACTTTTCACAGCTGTAAATTATGCCGTTGCCAATGTTTTCGTTTTTGATAAATTCCGCGACGGAGCCGTAGTAGCGCACCTTGTTGATTGTGTCAAGATGGTTGTAATGGCCGTTAGGCTGATTTTTCTGAGTATAGATGTTCTGACCGAGGGCGGTTCGCAGATAAGCGCCTTCAAGGTCGTGCGTGGCAAGGGCGTTGCCCGCGAGCACGGCGTGAACATATCCGCCCGCTATAACACGCGAAAACGCGTCTCTCGCGTCATGGTCAAATGAGAACGCGGGGCCCATAACCCAGACTATTTTGCCGTTTTCACGGTCATGTTTGAGAATTTTGTAAAGCTCGTCATAATCGCGTGAGAATGAGCTTTCTCTCGAATGCCCCTGACGGAAGGCGAAAGTTTCCGCCTGCCCGGCTTCTTCATTGAAGCCGTTTGAGTGAACAAAAATGCCGTTCTCACAATTTTCGGTTCTGCCGCATACAACCGGGTCTCCCGCTTTTAAATGACGGAACTCTTTTACAAGAATATTTCCGTTTTCATAAACAGGCACACAGTCCATTCTGCTTTCGCGCGCGAGAAGCCATTTGCCGTTGATTTTGAAATACTCGGGGAAAATGCTCATGGCGTGGTAACTGTCGGGCGCAACCCCGTTTTTCGGAGCGGGCTCAAGGCGCGCGTCGGGGGCGTTTTTGAAAATATCTTTTTCAAAATCCGGCGGGCAGTATTTTTCAAGCTCAAATGTCATAAGCAGTCCTCCGTTTCATATTTTTCTTTTATTATACATACACTGTAATGATATTTCAATATAAATAAAAACCGAATATATTTTCATTGAAATATTGAGCGGAATATAGTAAAATTACCGCGTAAGTGCTTATAAAAGGGGGAGCGATATGAAACTCGCGGTCATAGGCGGCGGAGGAGTCCGCTCGATGTTTCTTGCCAAAAGCATTGTTCAAAAAGCGGCCGGGCTCGGAATTGACGAGCTTGTGTTTATGGATATAAACGAAAAAAAGCTGAACATTTACGGCAAAATGGCGAAAACCGTTGCAAAAAAAATCAATGACGGTGTTAAATTCACATTGACAACCGACGCTGTTGAGGCTGTTAAAGACGCTGATTATGTAATAACCACCATACGCGCCGGTGAGGATGAAATGCGCGTTAAAGATGAGCGCATAGCCCTGTCAAGGGGCGTTCTCGGGCAGGAGACTACCGGAGCGGCAGGCTTCTCGTTCGCTATGCGCAGCGTTGACGCTCTTGCGCAATATTGCGAAACGGTAAAAAAATACGCGAAACCGGGGTGTAAGGTTTTTAATTTCACAAACCCGGCAGGTGTTGTTTCACAAACGCTGCGCGATATGGGCTATGATTTCACCTACGGAATCTGCGACGCCCCGTCCGGTATGCTGAGAACCTTTGAAAAGCTTTTCGGCTCTGAAGAGCGCAGCGCGAAAGGCGAGGTTTACGGGCTCAACCATCTGTCATATTTCAAAAGCGTAAAAATTGACGGCAAAGAGGTTCTTTACGATATTATCAATAACGAAAAGGCATATACCGACACCGACCTGCGCTATTTTGACAAATCGCTTCTGCTTGAAAGAAACGCGATATTAAATGAGTATCTGTATTATTTCTATTACCGCGAAAAGGCGGTGGCAAACATTCTGAACGCCCCTCAGACCCGCGGTGAGCAGATAGCCGAAATCAACAAAAAAATGACAGCCGAGCTTGAAAAAATCGATATTGAAAACGATTTTGACAAAGCCCTTGCCGTTTTTGAACACTGGTACGGTGAGCGTGAAAACAATTATATGGCGGCGGAGTCGGGCGTAAAAAGGCAGACAAAATGGCATTTTGACATCTTTGAAAAGGATGACGGCGGCTACGCGGGCGTTGCCCTTGATTTTATTCGCATTTCACAAAGCGGCGGCATCGATCAAATGATTTTGTGCGTGCCGAACAACGGCGCGATTGCGGGGCTTAAAGACAGCGATGTTGTCGAAATCACCTGTGATATAAAAGACGGTGAGGCATATCCGCATTATTTCGGCGAGGTGGATGAACAGAACCTTGAGCTTATCCGCAGGGTAAAAATATACGAACGCCTCGCAAGTCAGGCTATCAGAGAAAAGTCAAGAACAAAGGCGGTGGAGGCACTCACCCTGCATCCGTTTGTCGCGAGTTACTCCCTTGCAAATGAGCTTGTTGACGCTTATCTTGAACACAACAGGGATTATACGGAGGGTTGGAAATGAGCTTTATAGCAGGCGCGGGCTCAACCAATGTTGACCTTCTTTATCAGAATATGCCGAAAATTCCCGAACCCGGCGAAGAGGTGTTTACCGACAAATTCTCCCTTCAGTTGGGCGGAGGTCTGCCCGCAACCCTCATCAACCTCGGCAGGCTCGGCATAAAAACAAAAATCGCCACAGAACTGGGCGGCGATATGTTTTCGGAGTTCGCGAAGAACGAATATGAAAAAAACGGTGTAACGCCCCTCAATCTGTATCACGGCAGCGATATTCCGCTGAACATTACAAGCGCGATAATTCTTAAAAGCGACAGGAGCTTTGTAAGCTACGGCAAGGGCACATTCGAGCCGGATGACAAAGCCCGCGAAGATTTTTACAACCTCGCGAGCGGCGCGAAAATCTGCCTTATGTCGCCGGGCGGATTTACGGAAGTTTATAAAAAGCTCAAAGATGAGGGCACAGTAACCGTGCTTGACACGGGCTGGGATGACGAGCTGAGCTTTGAAAAATACGGCGACCTTCTCGAAATTGCCGATTATTACACGCCAAATCAGAAAGAGGCGCTTAAAATCACAGGCTGTTCAAACGCCGAAAACGCGGCTTACGCCTTGCGAAAATATTTTAAAAATGTTGTTGTCAAGGTTGATAAAGACGGCTGCCTCGGCATTGATGAAAACGGTTTGTTTTTCAAAAAGAGCATTGATGAGTTTGTCAATGTTGATTCAACAGGGGCGGGCGACGCCTTCCTCGCGGGCTTCTGCTACGGGCTTTATTATGATTATCCGTTAAGGGATTGCGTTGCCTTCGGTAATGTTACGGGGGGCAAGGCTGTAACAAAAGCGGGCGCGCTTTCGGGCTATGTTACCGAAAAAGAACTGCTTGAATACAAAAATAAATATGATGAGGTTTGAAATGATCGAAGGCTGTTTTGACGGCTCAATGCCGAGAAAAGTTCTTGAATACTATCTGTCGCACGCGGCTACGGCACAGTGGATTTATATGAGCGACACTCTCGATGATGACATAAGAGTTATGCTCAAAGCCGGCATTAAATTTCTCGGCAGGGCGTCGGGAATATGGAAAGGCGAAATGCCGGAGGAAGAGCATTTTGAACGCTCGCGCGCGGCGGCTGAAAAAATACACAGGGCAGATCCGGAGATTATTTTGCAGGCATGCATTTTTGAGGCGCTTTACCGTGAGGATGTTGAGTGCGTAAAGATTCCCCGGTTTGTGTTTGATGCGTTCGGCCTGCCTTTTGAAGACAGATTTTTTGATTACGACGCCTGCCTTTTCCCTAAAGGTTCCGACACATGGGACTGTATGCCCGACATTTCACGGCAGGAAACGCAGATGTGGTTTTTTTACAGAGGCGCGAGATATATTGACTGCGGTTATGAGGCTTTTCACATGGGGCAGATTCATCTTTACACATCCCTTGACAGAGATTACAAGTGTATAGGCAGGGTAATAGAGATGCTGCGCCAATACGGCAAAACGCACGCGAGAAGGCACAAGGTCATTTTTGACGCCCACTCGCACTCGCTTGTTGTCAACGGCAAAAGCCTGCTTGATTATAACGCGATGCCCCTTACCCGTTACCCCGTGCTTGACCGTGAGGGTGAAAAAATCGTGCTTGTGCGCGAGGGCAAGTCGGGCGGCGGAATATCTCCCGAGGGCGTTTACGAAAAGGCTCTGCCGTTTTTATATGAGTATGACAACTGGGGCGGCAAAGATGTTCGCGCACACGAAACTCTGACTTATGAACAGCGCGCATGGGCGCAGTGGTGGGGCTATGACCAGATAGCCTGGTTTGCCACGCGTGATGAGGAATACAGAAACACCTTCCTTGATTATACCTTTAAATGGACCGCGGTAAACAATCCCGACGCTTATTTCGCTTTTCCGCTTCGCAGACCGCTTCACAGCGGTGAGGAGATAGGCTTCTTCCCGTTCTATAAACTCAACAATAAATCGGAAAACTGCCCCGGAGGCTTCTCGCAGGAAGATGAGGCGGCCCGTTTGCTTAAAGATGGCTACGGAAAATACCGCCGTTACGCGAACCCCTCCGATATTCTCGATTTCGGCGGCAGAGATGTTGACGACCCGGCAACGGGAGTGCGCCTGCCCGAAAAGGTTGTGCTTTACGGCAGTTTTCAGCCTTATGTCGGCGCAACGGCAAATGACTCCAACAGCGAAATAACCAGAATGTATTATGTGGGAGAGGGCAAATACTCATTGAGCTTCATTATGCCTTTTGCCGGTGAATATGATTTCGGCATTTCCACATGGGGCACACTCTCCGCCTGCGTGTGCAAAAATCACGGTTTCCCTTATTCGGGCGACGGACATAAAAGCAGATTCACCGTTCCCGCGGACAACACAATAGTAAAAATAACATTTGAATATATGACAAACGCCATAGAAATCGAAATGTGCAAATAATATATCAACAAAAATCCGGGCAGTCTTTGGACTGCCCGGTAATCTCTTTTGTTATTCTTTTTTTATTTTTTGAACCATCCGGCAATATGGCTTATGAGCCACACGAAAAACGCGGCAACCGCGGCTGCTCCGGAACACACGGCGGCAACGACGGGATTGTTTTTGATTTTTTCAATAATTGACGAACCGCCTGTGTCGCTGACCGTGATAACACAGTCGGAATAAACTCCCGAAGCGGCAACACAGCGGATTGTCGCCTCTCCACTTTTCAGCGCTTTTATTTCTCCGCTTTCGATGTCAATCGCTGCAATATCCTCATTGAGAGAAACAAAGAATAACCTGTTGTCAAAAGCGTCCGCCGGAGAGAACGACGTCTGAAGCGTTATGCTTTCGCCGGGCTTCATTTTAAGTTCGTATTCGCGGCTGAGATACTGCGCGGGATCGTTTGAAGCAGACCAGCCGAGATTTGTTACGGTGCCTTTTGCTTCCGGGCTTTTCTTTTCGGCAAGACCTTTGCCGGTTAATTCAACGCTTTGAATTTCTTTTATGTTTTTCCACCATTCGCCGGTGTATTCCCTGACGGTGTAGCCCTCGGGCGTATCGTTGGTGAAATCCGTTTCATATCCCCATTCTTCATTTATTTCATTTTGAGCTTTTGTTAGAGCTTCTTTATACTCCGCGCCGTAAAATCTTTCAAATCCGGCTGCATCCGGTTTTTTGTAAATTGTAATCATACTGCTTTTATCGAAATACGGATTATAAAAATAATCCATAGGATCGGTATAATAATTCCGATGGCAAAACGCCAGCGGATTTGCGTTAAGAGCGTTTCCGGTAAAATATATTGAGCATGGCGAAAGAAGATACTCCTGGTCGTGATACTCGTCGTATCCGTTTTTAGTTATAGACAGTGCTTCCAAAGAAGTGTTTTCCGAAACAATTACATTTTCAACGCAACCTGCATCAATGCTCTGTTTTTTCAACTCCTTCAGGTTTTCAGGCAGAACAAGCAGTTTTAACTTTGTGTAAGAACTGCAGTCGAAATCGTCCTGAAAGCAAATGGAACCTTTGCCGGTTATGTCGAATTTTTCAATTTCATCGTTGTAATTAACGGAGCAGAGCGGAACACTTGTTTTTTTGGATTTTTTAACAAGAAGCCCTTTTATTTCAGTTGTTTTAACTGAATGCGGATAGTTGATTTTTACCGCGCATACCGAGTCTGTATATATTTCACTTGTTCCGACAACCTTTTTGCCGTCAATTTCTTCGGGAATATTGATTACAGTAACCCCTTTTTCAAGTGAGCCGACATAAAACACATCGCCGCTGTCTTTCTTTATAACATACTGACTTCTACCGTCTTCCGATACTATTACATCGGAGAACTCTTCACGGATGGTGTGTATGTTCAATGCGCTTATATATACAGTTATTGCCGAAAGCAAAAAGCCGAAGATTACGGGAACACAAAATACTTTTTTTACAGTTTTCACCAAGCCGAACCTCCGTAATAGAAATCAATATAGGAAAGATTGTATTGAGGAAATACAGTTGAATAATATATGATTTGATGATTATTTTAAAGAATTGAGAATTTGACAATAAGCGCGGAGAATACTATTGAGACCATTGAAAGCAGTTTGATAAGAATGTTGATTGAGGGACCGGATGTGTCTTTGAACGGGTCACCCACGGTGTCGCCCACAACGGCGGCTTTGTGGTTTTCTGAGCCTTTGCCGCCGAAATTGCCGCTTTCAATGTATTTTTTTGCGTTGTCCCAGGCTCCGCCGGAGTTTGACATAAACACAGCCATAAGGAAGCCCGTCGCGGTAGCGCCCGCGAGCATACCCACAACGCCCGTGCAGCCGAGCACAATGCCTACAATAACGGGAACCGCCACCGCCACTATGGTGGGGAAGACCATTTCGCGAAGGCTGGATTTGGTGCAAAGGTCAACGCATTTCGCATAGTCGGCGTCCGCCTTGCCTTCCATAAGCCCCGTGATTTCTTTAAACTGGCGGCGCACTTCTTTAACAACACTCTGTGCCGCTCTGCCCACGGAATTCATTGTAAGCGCCGCGAAAACGAAGGGCAGGCACGCGCCGATAAACAGGCCGATAAGCACTGTCGGGTTGTTTATGTTAAGGTTGGCGATTTTTTCGGCTCCGCCTTCAATGGAGTTGATTTTGTCAATATATGACGCCATAAGAGCGAGCGCCGTAAGCGCCGCCGAGCCTATGGCAAAGCCTTTGCCGGTTGCCGCGGTTGTGTTGCCGAGTGAGTCGAGAGCGTCGGTTCTCTCCCTGACTTTTTCCTCAAGCTCAGCCATCTGGGCAATACCGCCCGCGTTGTCTGCAACGGGGCCGTAAGCGTCGGTCGCCAGCGTAATGCCGAGGGTGGAGAGCATTCCCACAGCCGCGAGAGCTATGCCGTAAAGACCCATAGCCGGGCTGCTCGCTCCGCCGGAAACAAAATAGGAGACAAGAACGCAAACCGAAACAATAACAATGGGAATAAGCGTTGAAAGCATACCGACGGAAAGGCCGTTGATGATTATTGTCGCCGTTCCCGTTTCGCTCGCTTTTGCAAGGTTCTGCGTGGGCTTGTAGCTGTCGGATGTGTAGTATTCGGTTGACTGCCCTATGAGCACGCCTGAAATAAGGCCGGCGAAAATGGCAAAATAAATGTGCCAGTTGTCTTTACCCAAAATGTAATAAACAAGCGGGAAGGCTATAACCGCAATGAGGATTGCCGAGAAATTGGTGCCTTTTGAAAGAGCTCTTAAAAGCTGTTTCTGGGTTGCGCCCTCTTTTGTTCTTACAAGGAAGGTGCCCACTACCGAGCAGAGAACGCCTATTGCCGCTATGCAAAGCGGCAGCGCCATTGCGCTGAAGCTGTGGTAAGCCGAAACGCCGAGCGCGCAGGATGAAATAATCGAGCCTACATAGGATTCATAAAGGTCGGCGCCCATACCCGCAACATCGCCCACATTGTCGCCCACATTGTCGGCGATAACAGCGGGGTTTCTCGGGTCGTCTTCGGGTATTCCGGCCTCGACCTTGCCCACAAGGTCAGCGCCTACATCGGCTGCTTTTGTGAATATGCCGCCGCCCACACGGGCAAACAGCGCCATTGATGAAGCACCCATGCCGAAGGTGAGCATTGCGCCGGTAACCTCGGTGTCGGGCAGCTTGAATACGAATTTAAGAAGGAAGAACCAGAGTGTAATGTCAAAAAGGCCAAGACCTACCACGGTGAAGCCCATAACGGAGCCCGCCGAAAAAGCAACGCGCAAACCTCTGTTAAGACCCTCGCGGCAGGCGTTGGCTGTTCTCGCGTTTGAGGCTGTTGCAATCTTCATACCGATAAAACCCGAAAGGCCGGAGAAAAATCCGCCTGTCAGAAAAGCGAACGGAACATAAGGGGTAAGAAGGCCCATAAACGCCATAACGCCGAGCACCGCAAAAAGCACGCCGAAAAATACAATAACTATTCTGTACTGTCTGCTCAGGTAGGCGTTTGCGCCCTTGCGTACGGATTGAGAAATCTTTTTCATCAAATCCGTGCCCTCATCAAATTTAAGCACCTTTTTCGCGGTGAAAACAGCAAATAACAGCGCCAGAACGGAAGCCGCCGCGGTCAGGCAGACAATCATAATCTGGTTTGAGAACATAAAAAGTATCACTCCAATTCAAAGCGGGGTTACAAAATAAAGCGAAGCAGTAACCCCTTCGGTAATTAAATATTATAACAGTTATAAAGGGGTTTAATCAATAGCTTTTGTGAAGATTTTATCCCGTGAGTGATGAAATTTTTTGTTATTTTTACGCTTTTTTATGTTAAAATCACAAAAACCGGGTGTTAATATCAAAAAATAAAAACATTACCGAAGCATTAAAAATGCACTTTTGCCGAAAAAAAGAAACGGCGGCAGTGCTTTTTGTTTTACAGTATCCGCATCCCTGTTCGTTAAATGAAAACAGCCGGTGCGCAGCGGCACCGGCTTTGAGCAGGCTTTATATATGTGTTATAATTCTGTTTGAAATGTTTTATCTTTTCCGTTAAACAATGAATAAAGAACGCAAAACAAATGCGAAAGGCAACATCATGTAAAATGATATGTGTTTAATGAAATAATCGGTTTTATCTTTTAGAGGCATTGGGTTTACCTGAACCGTTACCGTATCTTTGAAGATGATTGTTCCGTCAGGATTTACAAGAGAAAGGTGTATTGTCCGCTCGCCCGCTTTTCCGTAATTTTTTCGCCACGCTTGAGAACCGTGATGTCCGTATCTGGTCCAATCGCCTTTGTCATCGTCCCAACCGAGCCAGAAAATGCTGAATTCATTTGCCTCATAGCCGAAACTCCATTTCAATTCGGCGTCATAACAATCACCGAGGCAATAATCGGCGCAGCCTTCAAAATATTCATACTGCCCGACCTGATTGCCGTTTTTTAATACTATTTTGCAATACGGAGCAGGAGTTTCTCCGTTAAAAGTCAAAATGCAGTTTTCGCTTTGCAGAGCCCTTTTTGTTGACTCCGCTATATCTATTTTTTTCCATTCCTCTTGCGTTCCTGAATAACAGATTACGGTTTTGAACTTGAACGAGTCTGTGGTTTCAGGGCTCCAAAATACATTTTCACCTATTTTTTCCAGACTGCGGGGCAATGAAATCTTCGGCGTTTCAAAATGGTTTTTATAAAAAGCGTAGTTTCCGATTGATGTAATACCCTCTTCAACGGTTATCAGATTATAATAATTATTCCACGGCGAGTGTTCTTTTGAATACGGTTGTGTAAAATCTTTCATTTTGCCGCTGCCATTTATTACGAGAACGCCGTTATCATACTCTGTCCACTTTATATCAAACAGGTTGTCCGCGCCGCAGTATCCGCCGTTTGTTTCTTCAACAGCGCCCGCTGCCGTAACATATCCAAACGCCGTAATCAGCGCAATAATAAAAGATAAAAACTTTTTCATTGCCGTTTCTCCTCTCATTTTTCCAAGAATTTTTGCAGCCTTTTTTGGTATCAGGTTATTGTTGTTGTCGTTGTTTTATTCAGCGCTGCTTCATAATCAACAGGGATAAACAGTGTTTCAGGCGGTGTTTTGTCAATCAGAAAATCCAATACCCCGAAATGATTTCAAAAAAGCCATCTAACGGTTGCCCTAAAAGTTCGTAAAGCCATGCAAAAGGCATTATCGGCATAAGCGCAAGAACCGCCGCAGTTATAACAAGAAGCATTTTATTCAGTTCCTTTCTTTTTATATTTCAGTATTTGTTTATTGCCTTAATTAACCGTTTTTAGAGATAACGGCAGAGTTTAAGGTACTTTTCCGGAGAGAAATATCGCCGGGAAAATTCGGTTGCCGTTTTGCTTTATACGGCTCTGCCGTAGATTGCGTGATTTTCAATTCTGCAGGCGTTCAGGTCCGCTCCGAGGCGGCGGGCTATATCCGCTTTACGGCTCTTGCTCAGCCTGCCGCGCTCAAAAGAGATAACAACGCAGTTTTCATCCGAAACAAGGTTTCGAAATCTTGAAACACCGATTACCGAGCTGCCGCAGTGATATTTTTCGGTTACCGTACCGTTTTCGTTTTTTCTGTTCCAGCAGATAAGCTTGTCGTTTCTTGTGTTTTTCATTGTTTTTACCCCTCCGCAATTTATTCGGGCTTCCGCCCTTGTCTTGACTACATTATATTTTCACGCCGATTAAGATTCAACTGCGCATTGCATTAAGAAGGCATTAAACATACCTCAATGCGATCTTAAGATTTTGGCGACTTATTAAGATTGTATTAAGATTGCCGCGCAAATTGTATTAAGACAATTGTTTACAGCGGCTTCTTATTTTATAATATAAAAAATAACAGGTGTTATTTATAATTAAATTTCGGAGGAAGCAATTAAATGTATAACATTCTGATATGCGACGATGAAGAAGATATAGTCAGAGCTTTAAAAATTTATCTGCTCGCCGACAATAAAGAATACAATATAATTGAGGCGTTTAACGGCAGGCAGGCGCTCGAAAAACTTGCAGGCAACAAAATCGACCTTGTTCTTATGGATGTTATGATGCCCGAAATGGACGGTGTTGAGGCGCTTTGCGAAATACGCAAAACCTCGCAGGTTCCGGTTATTCTTCTTACATCCAGAAATGAGGCGGAAGATAAAAGAATGGCTTTCCGCCTGGGAGCGGATGACTACATAACAAAACCGTTCAACAAAATCGAGGTGGCGGCAAGGGTTGAGTACCAGCTTGCCCGCATTGAGAGGCAGGCGGGCGAAGCCGCGCGGGTATATGACTCAAACACGGTAAGCAACGGCCCCATTGTTATTGATAACAGTAAAAAAACGGTTACCGTTGACGGCAAGCCGGTAAATCTTACGCCCACGGAGTACGCTATTCTCAAACTGCTCACAGAGAACGCGGGCACGGTTTTTTCGCTTAAAGAGATATACAGGCAGGTCTGGGAGAGCGATCCGCTCGGGGCGGAAAACACGGTGCTTGTTCACATACGGCATCTGCGTGAGAAAATCGAGAAATATCCCGCCCGGCCGAGATACATCATTTCCGTTTTCGGTTACGGATATAAAATGGAAAAGGGGTAATATAAATTGCTGAAGCTGAAAAAAATGTCAGATAAGGTCACGGTTGCGCTGCTGTATGTTTTCACGGTTGAAATCGCGGTGGCTCTCGCACTGGCTATCAATTTTATGTATGATTACCACTTTTTCGGCAGTGATCGTGCCACATACCCCATTCAGAAGGCAATGAGCAAAATCGCCGAGCAGGAGTATGAAAAAATAACGGATTATTTAACCCTTCATGTGCAAAGCGACACATTCACCGGCCTTACCGCGGAAGAACGCGCGGTTTACGAGGCTTATCAAAAAGAATACAGCCCCGAAAACACAAACATTGTGTTCGCCGTGGAAGATAAGAATGAGGATGTTCTGCTTTGCAATGACCCGGATTATAATTTCAGAGATTATTATTACAGAAGCAAGCGCTCTTTCAACGCGCCTGTCAGTGAGTTCGGAACGGTTTTTGTCAGAATTTCGCTGTTTGTGCGCAGGGATATGCAGGCGTCTGACAATTACCGCCTTGCCCTTAACCTGATTAAAATCGCGAGCGCGATGCGCTATGTTATTTTTGCTGTTTTGTTTGTGCTGGTTTGCGCTGCCGCCTTTTTGCTGGGCTGGATTATGTACTCCGTAGGCAGGCCGAGAGACGCGAAAAGGCAGTTTTTCATTGACAGGGTGCCGTTTGATGTGCTGTGCCTGGGGGTTATCGCTTACACCGCGTTTACGCTGGGCCTTATTCTGCTGACTTCGGTGCCGAATATGAAAGAGACAAACATTGTTTTGTGGAACGCGGTAATTCTTATTCTCGAGCTGTTTGAATCGGTGGTTATTCTTGTGTTCTGCATATCTCTCGCGTCAAGAATAAAATCGGGTTCGGTGCTTAAAAACACAATTCCTTACAGAATAATAAAAGCAATCGGCAAAAGCACCAAAAACAGCGAAAACATAAAAATACCGTTTCTCGGCAAAACGCTTATAGCTATGGGCGCGGTTCTTCTGATTGACCTCGCGATGATTTTCTATTTTGTTTACAGGTTCAAAACCTGTGAATCCGGCCTTCTTGAGGATTTCAATTTTCTCTTTTTCGCGTTCGGTCAGCTCGGCTTTCTGTTTGTGTTCGGGGCAATATTCTTTCTTATTGCCTTCAACCTCAACGCTATGCGTGAAAACAGCAAAAAGCTCGCCAGCGGCGATTATGACAGCATACCCGATTCTCACATTATGTTCGGCGATTTCAGGGCGATTAACGATGACCTTGTTGCCATAAAGGATGAAATGATAAACGCTCTTGAGGAGAAAAACAGAAGCACCGAAATGCGCAATGAGCTTATCGCGAACATTTCGCATGACCTGAAAACCCCGCTCACCTCAATTATCAATTATTCGGATATTGTCAGCAGCGGCGAGTGCAGCCGGGAAGAGATCGGCAATTATCTCGGAATAATCAACCGCCAGTCGCAAAAACTCAACACGCTTTTGCAAAATCTTATTGAAGTTTCAAAGGTTTCAACCGGAAGCATTGAGGTGAATTTTGAGTCGCTTGACATAGGGCTGTATTTAACGCAGGTTGTCGATGAATTCTCAATGCTGTTTGAGGAGAAAAATCTTACGCCGGTGCTCAATATTCCCGATGAATCCGTGTTTACGGAATGTGACGGCACAATGATCTGGCGCGTGTTTGAAAACCTGATTAACAACATCTGCAGCTACTCAATGCCCGACACGAGGGTGTTTATTGATGTTGAGAAAAAAGACAGGTTTGTTGAAATCACCTTTAAAAACACATCCGCGAACAAAATAACCGTCAGCGAAGATGAGCTTATGCAGCGCTTCAAGCGCAGCGACAAATCGCGTAAAACGGTCGGCAACGGTCTCGGGCTGTCAATAGCCAAAAGCTTCACCGAGGCTCAGAAAGGCAAATTCAACCTTATAATCGACGGCGATTTGTTCAAAACCGTTCTCACATTCAGACAAAGCGCCCAAGCGGAATAACAGACGGGTTTTACAAACATTAAATTCAGTATAAAACAGGCGGGGCTGTCCGAGAGGACAGCCCCGTGTAATTAATATTAATCTTCAATATATTTCGCGTATTTCTCAACAAGCTTTCGCGCGTGTTCAACGGTATTTTCATCAACCGGTTGGGCAGGGTCAACGGTCTGCAGCCAGTTTTTCTCAAACTTTTCGTAGTTTTTATAAAAGCCGTTTCCGGAGTAGGCGTTGCGTTCGCAATGCTGCTTTTTTGTTTCTGTTGAAAAATTTCGCTTTTTAAAATATGCCGCAAGCTGCTCAAAAAACGAGTGCCAGCGTTTAAGGTAGTATGTTTCAATAAGACCGCCCCATTCCTTCCACGCGTAATCGTAGTTGACCGGGTTGGTCATCGGCCCCCAGATTGTGATTTGGGTCAGAAGGTTGAGCTCAAAATTCTGCTTTTCTTTTTCATCAACGGCGCAGGCTCCCGCCTGTTCGAGGTTATAGCTTAAAGTGAGTTCTTTTCGCGTCATAAGCAGAGCGTCAAGGTCTTCGAGAATCTTCAAAAACAGGTTGGTGCAGCGCTCAAATGTGTTTACATCCTTATCATAATAGGCCTTCATAATTTTTGTGTAAAGCGAATTGACAAGATTGCCGAGCACCTGACGGGTGAGGTCGCAAACATCATATTCATAACCGTCTTTATCCGCTTTTTTAGCCTGAAGAAGCAGCTTTAAGGCTTCAAACAGCTTCGCGTTGTCATAGCGAACAGTCAGCGTGTCGTTAGGCGCGGTGTGCAACAGATGAGTTGACGGGCGCGCGCAGATAACCGAGCCCGTTTCTCTGCCCGTGCATTCGGGGGAATAAGCTGTTTCATAAACGAGTTTAACACTGTGAGCAAGGCATTTTTCATCACTGCCGTAACGGCGCAGGGCATAGTTTTCAAGCCACGGCTCAATATCGGTTTTTCCGCTTTGGGTCAGCATTTCAAAGGCAAGGTCAAACAGCATGGGGTTCTGCCTTATGCCTTCGGGGAAAAGCCCCGTTCCGCAAACATTGGCGTATTTCTTTTTAACAGCGGCGTATTCGTTGCCGGCTATAACATCCATACTGCCGTGAAGCACGGTGCGGTCGCCGAAATTGTGTATTCTGCCCGTGACAAAATCGTGCCCCCAAAATCCGCCTGACTCATCCGCTTTTACGCCGTCAATGTCAAGAATAAGAAGCCTGCCTTTGGGCACCGCGTTGACTATGTTTTCATAAAGCGACCATGACTGCATAACCCAGACCGATTCCGAGTCGAAATTTTTATAGAGCCTGTCAATTGTTTTGCCCACATCGGCAAGGTAGTTTTTCTTTTTGGAGTTAGGCTCGTTTTCGTGAAACGGGTCGCAGGCATAGTAATGGTAGGCGCCGAGCATCTGGCGCTGTTTTTCAAGAAAGACCGTGCCGATTTTTGTGAACAGAGGGTCAAGAGGGTCAAGCATACAGGTGCAGGGGAAGTTGCACCACGGCTTAACCATACGAAGCCTCGCTGATTTGAAAACCTTGCCTATCGATCTCGGCACAATTCCCGAAAAGCCATGAAGAATGGGCGTCATACCGAGTTCAACCTGCCTCGCGATTATTTTTTGACCGAGCTCAAGCCTTGCGTCAATGAATTTTTTATCCGAAAGCGGAAAATACGCGCACAGGTTGCCCATAAGCTGCCAGGGCCAGAAGCCGGGGCCCGAAAGGTACCTCATAGCTCCGTTCTCGCTGTATTTAAACTCTCGAAGGGTATAGAACCAAACGGCCTCGGTGCCGATAACCGCAAGGGGCATATTTATGCCGTTCATCGCCATAAAGTCGATTTCTTTTTCCCATTCATCCCAGCCCCACCAGGCGCAGGAGTAGCCGAAGGTGCAGTAGTTCATATACACTCTTTTATCTTGCTCGATTATGTGCTTTATCTCCCTGTCGGGCAGGGGAGCCTCGGTTATTTCGGGCATAGCGGTGTTGCCCGCGTGTGAAATATTCACTCCGCAGTAATCCTTGAGGTAGCGGTAGTAAGCCATCGCCTGGCTTATTTTGCAGTCGCCGCCCAGAACTATTCTGCCCGCGCGCTGTGAAATGTAATAAACGGATTTACCGTTTTCTTTTTCGGTTTTTTCAAGGACGAAAGATTGAAATATATGCGGTGTGTTTCGCTTTATGAGATTGTGCATAATCATACTGCCTTTCATACATAACTTTTATTATTATAACACAGGCGTTTTACAAAATCATTATTTTTATAAAAAATGTTTGGATTTTTAACACCGGATGAATATTTCTTGAATTTTATAATCCTTACAGCCGGGCGTAAAAGAGTTTTCAATCTGTTATGAAAAATCCGGCTGAAAATTCGTATTATAAAACAGAAAAGAGCGTGTTTTACACGCTCTCATCTTTGGCGAATAGTAGTATTTTTGATAGTAACGCAAAGTATGGGCCTGAACGGCTTTTATGGGCTTTTTGATAATTTAATTGATAATATTATAATTTTATGATAAAATATAAATATAAAGGAAAATCTTGTGGAGATGTATATTTCTATGGAAGGAGGTGCTAAAAATGCAGATGTGTCCGGAATGTGACAGATATTATGATGAGTCGGAATATAGCCATTGCCCGTATTGCTCAGGAATATTGGGTGATGATACAAATGAAAAGCCGTATAAAAAATGTCCAGAATGTGATGGCATAATGTATTGGTTTGATACTGCTTGGTTTTGCACAAATTGTGAAAATGAAATTGAATCTGACGAATATGATTATGATGGCATAATATCTGGATAAGACTATCATTTAAACAATTTGGAACCTATTTCTAAGCCCGTTGGTTTTTCAGCGGGCTTTAATCTTTTTTATATAAAAACCTCACATGACACACCTTACCGCCGCCTACCATTAGGAGGCGATTTTTTATGAATCAAAAAGAAAATGCAATAGTCGACGAACTTCAGCGGCAGGGGTTTAAGTATCCCACAATTGCAAAAATGACGGGATTGAGTATTTATAAAGTAAAGCACTACTGCCGAACTCACATTATTGATGAATCGGAAATCAAAAAAACAGGCCCCCACAGCCCGATTATCAGACTGTGGGGAATACCTTGCGAACACTATTTAGAAAGGATGGTGGTTGAATGCTATGCAACCTGATTTGCGTATTTAATATAGGTGCTTCTGAAAGTTTCTCCAGGTTGCAATGTTATTCCGGCGTCAATAGCGTTTTGAATAGCCTTGGCGCTCGGGGTTTTACCAGGGGCAAGCTTCATTGGATGATTTCTAACAGGATATGGGACTTGAGGCGAAGTGTAAGAACGAACATTTTCTGTGTGTTGAGCTATTTGCGCCAGTGCTGTATCTGTCACTGACATTTGTGTTGTAGAGTTAGTAGCTTCGGTTGAAATAACCTCTAATACAACATCTTCAGATTCGTTGGCTTTTGCAAGCTTATTAGATTTAAGCAGCTTCGTTATTATTTCAACGTTTTCCGGATTTTTATAAAGAAAAATGACTCCGGCAATAGTTACACTTATAACAACGCTGCCAACAATGATTGCCTTTTTGTGTCGCTTGAAAAATGATTCGTTCTTTCCTGCTTTTTTTTCTTCCATTTATTCTCCTTTCGTTTTTAGCCCCTGACCGATGGCTTTTTGTTTTTTATCAAGAACTTGCCTCCTTTCTTTATTTTGTGGCTATATTATACTCAGCGGATGCTGGTAAAATAAATGATTATCATGGCAAAATAGCGTATTCTATTTTTACGTTTCGGGAGAAATATACATTGAATAAAACAAAAACCGCCACAGATTTCTCTGCAACGGCATTTTATATTATAAAGATACTATTAGGCAAAGATCATTAGGTGAGGCTTGAACGGCAATGAATTATATATAACTTGAATTATCCGAAAAGATGAGAACTGACTTAATTCTTCAACAGAAGAGGACCTTAGATTCATTCTTTGAGTATGGTGCAATTACTCAGGCACAATATGACAAATTGCTCACTGATTTGATTAAGAAAATGGGAATGCAAGATCTGTTGGACAACAATCAAATCGATAAATGAACAATACCCCAAATAATGAACGATTTGTTTGAAAAAGCAATAAAAAGATTGTAAAAAGTTGAAAAATGCCTTGCCGGAAATGCTCTGGCAGGGCTTTTATATTTATCGTTCGGATGTTAAAAAGTCTGAAATTCCTTGATATATAAGGAAAAGAAAAATCCTACCCCAATTCTATTAAAATTAGGATAGGATTATGGCCCGCCCCTAATTTTGGGACGCGAACACACCATTATATCAGAACAGTTGATATCTTTTAGCATTACTGTTTCCTGTTTATCCATATAATTATAGGCTATTACTATTTTGTCATCAAAGAAATAAATCGAATTGATAAAAACGGAAATAAGCATTCGCTTTTGCTCTAATGTAGTGCAGTCACAACTTGTAAAGCGTTTCAGAAACATTCTTACAAAATCTTCGGTAATAATCGGATTTGACAGTTTTTCATTGGCAAGCTTTATTTCAAGTTCTTCGCGAGTTGCTTCAAGTTCATCCAAACGGGCTTTGGTGGTCTTTGTAAGCACTCCTTGTTCAATAGCAAGCATCACATTATTTATTGCTGTTTCGGTTTCACTTAACTGATGCTCCAAAAGCGGAATATTGATATTTTCATGCTGTTGAAGACTCATTACCATCTGAACGATAGCGTCAATGGTCTTCTCATCCCGAAGCATAACAAGAGATTTGCCGATTACAAGGTTTTCAATAAGACTTTTCTTGATTGTCTTACAAGAGCAAGTGCCTTTTCGATTTTTGATGACCGAGCATTTATAGTACTTATGAACTTTGCCGTTTTTACTTGTTCCACTGTCGGCTATCATATATGCACCGCAATGTCCACAATAAAGCTTGGTCGTCAGAATATATTCTTCTTTTGCTTTAGAGCGGTTGTGGTTTTTGCCGTTAATAACCAACTTATCTTGAACACTGTCAAACAGGGGTTTTGATACAATCGGCGGAATACTGTTTGGCATAATCACATCACGGAATTTTGCCTCGCCGATATATCTTCTGTTTCTGAGAATATGATGAACAATATTGACAGTTATTTTTCCGCCTTTATTGTTTTTCAAATTCTTACTGTTAAGATAGTCACAAACCTCTTTAACCGAGCTTCCGCTTTGATACTTTTGAAACGCTTCTTTAATCAGCGGAGCGGTAAGTTCATCAATAACCAGATGACTGTCCTCAACCTTGTAGCCAATGGGAACTGTCCCACCGTTAAATTTGCCTTTTAATACGTTTTCTGTCATTCCTCTTATAACCTTTTCTGATAATTCAGCGGAATAAAATTCAGCATATCCTTCAAGAATGGATTCTAACAATATGCCATCTGATTTTTCGGATATTGATTCTGTAGCAGATATTACCTTTATTCCGTTTTTCTTGAGCTGAGCTTTATAGCGGGCACTGTCATATCTGTTCCTTGCAAATCTGTCCAGTTTCCAGACAATAACGGCATCGAATAATTTATCATCGCCATCTTTAATCATCTGCAAGAATTGAGGACGGTTATCGGTTTTGGCAGAATACGCTCTGTCGCAATAACAGCGGAGAACTGTTATTCCTTTTTTCTCGGCAAAAGCCGTGCACTCTCTAATCTGTGCATCAATTGATTCTTCTCTTTGATTGTCGCAAGAGTATCTTGCATATATTACTGCATTCAATCGGTATTAACCTCCTTCTTCTGTTTCCCGATTGAATTCTCTGCAATCAGATTTTAGCACAATCGGGAAACAGATTCAATATTATTATTTATTATTTATTCGTATTCACTTGTTCAGGCATCGGTTTTACACTGATAATTGTATTTTCATTTTTATTACTCAGATACTCGGCATAAGCTTTCTGCCCTTCTTCACTGTCCCAATAATCATATATTGACTTCATAAATGCTTTTGCCAACATTTCAATCTGATCATCGGGTAAAATACTCTTATTCGTTAAAGCTTTGGGTCTTGCCATTCATTATTCGCTGATTCCGTCAGACCGTCATAGGCAGCGTCCTCCTTTCTTCCAAATTATTTTTACGGTCATTTTGTCATAGTCATCTCTCATTTCTGTAGATTTGATTTTGCTGCTGTCGCTGAGAATCCAGTTCGGCAGCTTTCTTTTTGTTTTCTTCAAGCCGGGCAAGAACGGAAGTCCTGATCGGTTTTTTGAGTTCGGATTTTTGCTCGGGGTCCGCGAAAACGGCGCTTAGTTTTTCGGTAATCCTGTCCGTCATTACCTTGAACTTATGCAGCAAACCCGTGAAGAGATTATTTGCAATCTTCCTCACGGGTTCCGAATTTTTGGGATTATTTATGATCGAATTGCCGTATTCCTCAATCAAGGCAAAATCTTCACTTCTTGTTTCTTCCCGGACTTTCTCGGTTACAACCTCTACCGCTTTTTCATAAGCAACCTCGGCAACATCATCTGCGAATGCTTCGGCATCGGCAATTTTCAGAGTTATCTCTTCAAGCTCGGATTCTTTTTTCTTAAGTTTTATGTTTTGCTCGGTAATATCCGCATTAAGTTTCCGGCGGATGTAATCCTGCTTTTCGAGATATTCTCTGCCGCCATATATCGGTTCCTCGGCAATCTCTACTCCGTAATTCTTTGCAACATCAATCAGAAGACATCGGCAAATTGAATCGAATTTCATTTTTCGGTTGTTATGTTTTCCCGGCGCTTTGTTTGGAAACGGCAAATCTATGTTTAACTTTTCCAGAGCTTTTTCCTGCTGAGGCATTATCTCTCCGTATTGGTTTTCGCAATCAAATACATGCCGCTCGTGAATATGCGGAGTAGATTCATCAACGTGTAAAGCCCAGTCAATAATGTGAACATATTCTCCGAACCGATCGTTGAATTCTTTAAAATATTCGAGAGCAATCTTGAAGAATAAATCTGCGGGAATCTGATTATCCATATTACCGATCTGAATGATTGATTCCTCGGGACAGGTTCTTTTATCCAACCTTAAGCTGTCAGGTTCTCTGTTTCTTTCAGGGTGACCGTTTTTATGATTTCGTTCATGCTGAGCCAAACAGTAATCATCATAATGTTCCAAATAAAATAGCCGCTCAACTTCTTCGAAGTGAACGGCAAGCTCAACATTATTTCTCATTTCAAGATTTGTAAACCCGTGATAACAGTCCCAGAGAATATTGTAATTTGCATTCTTTGAATCGATATGCTCGGCATTGGATAAATTAAAACTTCTGTCATTGTGTTTCGGATTGTAGACACCGTTTTTGCCGGATCTTCCGTTGTGTCGCGTGACCCTTTTTTCAGCTATAGTCTCACCTTCTTTCATAATAGATTTTTCTTGCCTGTCTCGAATTGTTTCACAATAAAAGCTCGATGCTTTTCTCCGCCGAAAACATTTGCGAAAAAACACTCGTTTTTCGGCAGATAATACCCAGTATGAAGTGACGGTGCCCATCACTTCTCCTGGGCAAGGGATGCACCCTTAACCTGCCCCTCAGAAACATGGTCGCCTTGCTCGCTTGCAGCGCTTCGCAATTCTCCCTGTTTCTTCACCTCATCGCCTCGCTGTATCGTCCATCGGACACGCTTCGGTGATTCGCCCCTTGACCCGCTTTGTCGGAATCGGCTTTCGTATAACTAGGAATATTTGCAGCATCTATACTCAAATGATTCCGATTAAGGTTTATTACCCCTTAGAAATATAGTCGCACTGCCTTCCTTGTAGCGTCGGCATTGCTCCTTATTTCTTCACCTCAGCGTAATGCCTGTATCTGCCACTGGCAGCGGCATCACGCTTCGCCCTTAACAACCTTCTCCGTAAAAGTATTGCCGCTGACCTCGACAACATTTTCACGGCGGCGGATAAAAACATTTGATATGTTTTATCGCCGGATATGAAAACAGCACCCGATGTTTTGATTCATCGGGTGCTGTTTTTTCAAGTGTTTCAGTTATATTATTTTTACGGTTTTATTTCTACCTTTGGCAGTGAACCGAAAAGGCCTTTGAAAAATGCAATCAGTTTGTCAAAAAATCCCTGCTTGACTTTGACTTCTACATTCTTCTGATGTGCATTGCCGTTTGAATCTTTCTGAACAGCGTTTTTACTGTCGATTATTTTTACTGTGAATGTTTTGTCTGCTGTCATTTCACCCGCATTGAAACTTACGGATTTATTGTCGCCTTTTTGCTTAAGCGTATTGCCTTCATAAACAGCGAGATAATATCCGGAGGGAACTCCGCTCGCTGTCGCTGTGACGGTTACCGTTGCACGGTAATCAACTGTTGCTGAAGATTTAACATTGAGTTTAGCTTTACCGACAAGGTATGTGTTGTGCTTTACTTCATCTGTTATTTTTTCACAGGTGTCACATACGCCGTCGTTGTTTGCATCTTTATGTCCAGCTTTTGCGATTGTTTCAGTTTTTCTTGAAAGTTCATCGCCGCAGACGGAGCAATAAACAACGCTGTCATATTTTCCGGCTTTTTCACATGTTGCGGCAACTTCGTTTTCTCTGACCGATGTCGCAGGTTTATGTTCCGCAAGAGGCAGTTCGGAATATGTTGTGTAATCGCATCTTGAACATGTATCATAGTCTGCGTAACCTTTTTCTTTGCAAGTTGAAGCCTTGCCGTCGTGGTGAATTATGTCGTGACCAAGGGCGTTTTCAGTCTGATTTTCCCTGCTGAGTTCATCACCGCAGACAGAGCAGCAAACTACGCTGTCATAACTACCATCTTCGGTACAGGTTGCTTTAACCTCATTTTCGGTAACCGCGGCAGCGGGAGTGTGGTTCGCAAGAGGAAGTTCGGAATAAGTTGTGTAATCACATCTCGAACAGGTGTCATAATCTGTGTAACCTTTAACCTTGCAGGTTGACGCCTTGCCATCGTGGTGGATTATGTCGTGACCGAGGGCAGAACCAACATCAGCTATTGTGTCTGTTTCTTCGCAGTTATCACATTTTGCTGTCTTGGTTCCATCTTCAAGGCAGGTTGCATCATTGTTTGAAACATAGTTTGTAAAACTGTGTCCAGTTGCAGCTTCGGTCAATGTTTCCCTGCTCAGTTCATCACCGCAGACAGAGCAGTAAACCACGCAGTCATAACTGCCGTCTTCGGTGCAGGTTGCTTTGGCCTCATTTTCGGTAACCGCGGCAGAGGGAGTGTGGTCCGCGAGAGGCAACTCGGAATATGTTGTGTAGTCGCATCTCGAGCATGTGTCGTATGCCTCGTAACCCTTGACTTTACAGGTTGACGCCTTGCCGTTATGGTGGATTATATCATGACCGAGGGCAGAACCCTCATCCGCTATTGTGTCAGTTTCATCACATTTGTCACATTTCGCAGTCTTTGTGCCGTCCGCAAGGCAGGTTGCGTTGTTGTCGGAAACATAATTCGTAAAACTGTGACCGGTTGCGGTTGACGGGATAATTACAGTTTCTCTGCTTATTTCTTCACCACAGACGGAACAGTAAACCACGCTGTCATATCTGCTGTCTTCGGTGCAGGTTGCGGAAATTTCATTTTCTGTTACGGGCAAATTCGGAGCATGCTGTCCGGAACCTACAATAATTGTTGGTTCAACAATATATTCAACCGGGTTTGTGTTTGACCAATAGGAATACGCGCTCGTCCCGTTACCACAAGTAGCCGCTTGTTCTGCGATTTCAGTGTAAATGTGCCTCTCTGCGCGAAGAAGACTACCATTGTTGGTCCCAATTGCAATACCTGACCATTCCTCTTCTGTGCCATAAAAATACACATCTGCGATATTACTACAATTTCGAAATCCATATATAGAATTAATGCTGTTAGATAATACTATTTTTGTAAGCCCCATGCAGTTATAAAAAACATAATGGGTGATTTGGCTTAATCCGTTACCTATTGAAAGATTTATCAAATTAGAACAGTTTTGGAAAGCATAACTTTTTATATCCGTAACACTGTTAGGAATTGTCACGTTTGTTAGGCCGGTGCAACTGGAAAATGCATAAGATCCTATGCTTGTGACGCTGTCGGGAATTGTTAAATTTGTAAGCCCTGTGCAACGATAGAATGCATAGTTGCCTATGCTTGTGACTGAACCGTCATCGGGAACAATGCTGTTTTTACAACCAAGAATTAGAACTTTAGTTTCGTTTGCTATAAGGCAATTGTCAACACTGTGATATATTATATTATTCTCATCTACTGTTATACTTGTCAATCCAGCGCAACCATTGAACGCGCATTCGCTTATGCTTCTAACATATTTTGGAATTGTTATGTCGGTAAGCCCATTGCAACTGGAAAATGCATAAGATCCTATGCTTGTGACACTGTCGGGTATTGTTATACTTGCAAGCCCGATGCAACCGCTGAACGCAGAATCGCTTATGCTACTAACATTGTTGCCGATTGTTACGCTTGAAAGATATTTGCAATTGTAAAAAGTTGAACTACTTATTTCTGAGACTCGATTTCCTATAATAAACTCTTTCAAATATTTTGGATTGATTAGAGTTAAAGGAATAGTATTTAAGCGGTTTCCCATTTTAACATATTCCAGAGGACAATTATCAAACGCATTTTCGCCCACTGTTTGAACCTCATCACCTATATTTACATTTTTTATATTAGGAACACCACTTAAATCTGTAACATTAAATAAATCTGCGGGAATTCTTTTTACACTGTCACCGAATGATATTGAAATTCCATTTCCCGATGTTCCCGCATTATAAAACACATTTGGAAAGTAAGTTGAATCTGTTACATTAATTGCATTATAATTGATCTCAGTAAGCCCTGAACATCCGTAAAACGCAGACTCTCCCATACTAACAACACTGTTTGGTATGCTTACTTTTGTAAGAGAAGAACAACCATAGAAAGCACGGCTGGAAATACATTTTGTTCCAGGTGTGATTTCATAGTTTCCGCTGAGAGTATTCTTTGTTTCAATAAGATGACTCCCATTATACAAAACATTGTTTGTCCAATTTGCATTTTTATTGTAATATGCCGTGTTTGAGAGCACATCTCTTCCGATATATTCAACACTGTCGGGAATCTTTATATTCGCAAGACGATAGCTACCTCGAAATGCAAAATCACCTATACTTACAATACTGTCCGGAAAGGTTACCCCCGTAAGATAAATACAATCTGTAAACGCGTATGCGGCAATACATTTTGTTCCGGGTTTTATTTCATAATTGTCAGATACTCTATAATCATCAACTGTCATTAAATGATTACCGATGTATAGAACCGCATTGTTTTCCCAGTTTGAATCGTCATGATAATATGCGGTCTCAGAAAAAGGATCGTACCCTATGTATTTCACGCTATCCGGAATGGTTATGTCCTTAAGAAATGTGCATCTGGTAAAAGCACCACTGCCTATTCTTATAACACTGTTCGGAATTGTTACCCCTAAAAGTTTATCGCAGTTACTAAATGCGTAATCGTCGATAATTTTTAAACCATTACCAAATTGCAATCTGCTGATTGTAGAACAGTTTTCGAAAGCTCTAATACCGATTCTAATAACACTGGTGGGTGTTGTTACACCTCTAAGTGCTGAACAACCATAAAATGCATAATCTCCAATGCTTGTAACACCATTGTCAATAACAATACCATCAATTTCTGTGAAATAAGACCTCCACGGTGCTGTGGTTACATATAGATTTTGATCCCATATTTCACGGCTGTAATTGTTCATTTTTCCGGTTCCGCTTATTGTCAGCGTTCCATAGTCACCATTTACACTGAATGTCCAGGTAAGATTCTTACCGCAAGTTCCGCTTGCGTCTGCGCTCACTGGAACAACAAAATTCAGCGGTGCTATGCCTGACACCATTACAACAGTCAAAAGAAGCGCCAATAGTCTTTTTTTCATAACTGAATCTCCTCATTCAATAATTCTATAACTTTATCCAGAGCAGCCGGCGAACCGGCAAAATTGACAAAAGTATTTTCAGCACCGAAAACATCCGCAAAGCGCTGTGCCTTATCTTTTTGTTTTCCCGCGGACATTTTGTCGAATCTGACAAAACTGTTTTGTGCATCATTTTCATGCAGAACGACATAAACGGTCTTTTTCTTTTCGACGTTCGCTTCAGTAAAAACCGAGCGGTAATCGATATCATCATCCGGCAGAGAATAACCGATGAAAATGATTTTTGCCGCATCTTTCAGTGCAATTCGCATTGAGCGCTGAATCATCTCAATATACGGTTCTTTTACCTTAAAGTTGGTTTGCAAAAGCATTGCGGAATTTTTAAGGTCAAGTTCACTGTTTTTACAGTGTGCGCAATGGTATTTTTTATCTTTTTTCATCGGAAAGTTTTCCGAAAAAACATCAAAGCTTTTGTCAATAAACATTGTGAGATTCCCGCATTTCGGGCAGTGAAGCCAATGAGTCTGCCCGTGAGGGAAAAAGGTCGGAAATAAAAAAATTCTCTTGTCGGAAGGATGGTCGGTGTCATTGATATGATACGCTACAGTCTGATTGTAGGGAAACCAGTTTGCGGTTGAGCCGTCTATATTATTTACATCAACAGAATTCAGATAAGCGTAAAAATCATTGAAGACCTTTAATTTGAAAATACCGGTCCGGTCGGAGTAATAATCGCAATTCATGTTGTTCAGTTTTTTGTGTGCGAGCATCATTGACCAGAGAAGCAAAACATCCCAGTTTGTTGAAATATAGGAAACATCCGAAAAAATGAATTCTTCAGACTGAAGGTCGGGCGTTTTATTCTTTATCATTTCTCCCTTTCGGTTCAGCTGAATCCGCGCCGACTTTTCAAAAAAACTCTGTAGTTTCAGAAACTCATCTTTTTTCTCGGTCAAGGCCTTTCTTTCACAGTCCGAGAAATAAATCTGCAGTTCTTCAAGTATTTCTGATCGAAAAACTTCAACATCCCTGCGAGAATAATTGCCGATGCCTCTATTATCCGAAACGGCAGAATCAATCAGATTGTAAAGCTTTTGCACAGCGAACGATTTTTCAGTGAAAAGTTTCCGAACAAAAGCATATAAACCGTCTACCGGTTCTGTCGTCTGCTCTTTGAAAAAGAGGTTCCGAAAATAATTATCCTGATTCTCGGTTGTCGGCATTCCAAGGGATGCGGTTATGCCTGCGCCAAAAAAGATTACTGTTTTATTATTACCTTCCATCTCAGCTGTTGACAATTTCTATAGAAGTATGTTTTGAGTTTTTCCTTCAATTTTTCCATCAGGAAATATTCTTATAACTAATTGTTTTTTCATAAACACCCCTCTATTATAAACTAAATACTATTTTGTATTCAAAAATGCAGCACAACATATTTCAACCCCAGAATTATCAAATAGTGTACTTTTTGATAATTGTATCATTTAATTAATTATTGATTTGTAGATAGAACAAAAAGAAAAGAAATCATTAAAAAATCCTTGACTTCTCTATAAGAATCATATATAATTAATATGAATTTTATGCTGTCAAAAAGTACACATTTTGACAGCAAAGACACTGCCGATATCAACATCCCTCTATATATAAGATGCAGCAAAGCGCCAAAAGGTTCAAAATTTCTGAAAATT
>R25__coassemble_20_pt1 | contig 112600 bp, 101 predicted proteins | sample R25__metabat2_low_PE_027 | metagenome-assembled genome bin R25 | reverse complement strand
CCGTCGACCTCTAGCGTGACAGGCTAGCGTTCTAACCAACTGAACTACCGGGCCAAAATGGTGGGAACAACAGGGCTCGAACCTGTGACCCCCTGCTTGTAAGGCAGGTGCTCTCCCAGCTGAGCTATGCTCCCGAACCTTGCCGCTTCAAGCGGCGAAATATAATATACTATAATATATTGTGATTGTCAACCGTTTTTTTAAAATTTTTTTAAATCTTTTTTTGCTGTTATTACCCTTATCTCTGACGTTCCGCTCTCGCAATAAGCGCCCTTATATCCGATGGGGTAAACTCATAAATTTTATCGCAGAAATGGCAGTTAACCCTTGTTACTTCATCTTTTGCCATATCCTCAAGTTCTTCGATTCCGGTGCTTATAAGAGCTTTTTCAACCCTTTCGCGTGAACAGGTGCAAACATAACCCGGGTGCATTTCATCAAGAAGCTGAAGCGGGAAGCCGTCAAGCACGCTGCGGCATATCTGTTCAGGCGACATTCCCTTTGCGAGCATTGTTGTTACAGGTTCAATATTTTCAAGGCATTTTTCGACCCTGTCAATTGTATCATCCTGCGCTGTGGGAAGAAGCTGGATAATAAATCCGCCTGCCGTAATCACGCTTTTGTCTTCTTTGCTTACAAGAACGCCGAGAGCGCATACAGTGGGTATTTGCTCGCTCACCGCGTAATAATTTGTTATATCCTCCGCTATTTCTCCCGAAACTATCGGAACCTGACCGATGTACGGCTCTTTGAGGCCGAGATCCTTCATAACAGTCAACGAGCCGTTTTTGCCGACCGCACCGGACACATTAAGCTTGCCATTCGCGTTTTTAGGCAGGTCAACTCCGGGATCGGAAACATAGCCGCGCACATTACCCTGACTGTCCGCGGCGGCAATAACGCTGCCGGCCGGGCCGTCGCCGTTTATGCGTATTGTGACGGAATCATCCTTACCTTTCAAAACGGCGCCCATAAAACTCGCGGCCGTCAGAAGCCTGCCGAGAGCGGCGGTTGTGACCGGTGTTGATTTATGAATTTCACGCGCACGCTCAACAATATCCGTTGTATCCGCGGCCATAACGGTCAGTGTACCGTCCTCGGATATCATTCTGACAATTTTACCCATAACTATTCCTTTCTTGCGAGAAATACCGCTCTTTCACTTTCCGGTCTCACCGGGTTTTCAGTTAAATCATCATAAATACCGATTACGGAAAAGCCGCTTTTTCTCAACATTTTTTCAATTTCTTCAAGCGGATAAGCGTACTCGGTAAACTCCTCGTATGAGCGCTCCCACAAGCCGTTTTTGCCCGGTGAAAAAAAGTCAAGCGAAATATCAACGCTCATATCATCATTCAAAGTATTTTGCCAGGCGCAGAACACTTCATCAAAATCATAAATAAACGAATTGTTTGCAAGAATGTTTTTATGTTTGTAAACGGTGTTGACATCAAACACAAAAGCGCCGCCTTTGTTCATAAAAAGGGAAACTTTATCAAAGGCAGCCTGAATTTTGCCGGCGCCGGGCAAATGATTGATACTGTCAAGCGCGCACACGGCAAAATCGACCGTACCATAGAGGTCAAGTTCTTCGGCTTTCTGGCACAAAAGCAGAACATCCCGCCCCGCCTCACAGCATTTTTGTCTTGCGATGTTAAGCATGCCGACGCTACTGTCAACTCCGATAACATCATACCCCTTTTTCGCGAACTCAACGCTAAGCGTTCCCGTTCCGCATGCAAGGTCAAGCAGTATGCCTTTTTGTTCGCCGCAAGACGAAAGAAGCCCGCAATAGTAACCGGCGCGCTTACCGTACTCAACATTTTCGGTCAGCAAATCATAAAAGCGGGCAAAAATGTCGTAAGCCATCAGTCTTTTTGTTCAACAGCGTCAAGGCGTTCAAAAATCGCCTCATAACCGTTGCTGCCGTATTGCAGAGAGCGGTTTACACGGCTGATTGTAGCGGTACTTGCTCCGGTTTCGGCAACTATCTCACTGTAAACATTGCCGTCACGAAGCATTTTAGCAACAGCGAGCCGCTGTGAAATGCTTTTCAATTCGTTAATAGTGCATAAATCCTCAAAAAAATCATAGCATTCATCAAGGGTTTTTAATTGTAAAATCGCTTTAAAAAGGAAATCATTATTCTCGTTTTTGATTTTTGATGCCATAATCGCGCCATCCTTTGCTGTTATTGACTTTAACATTTTATCACATAAAAGTATGAAAGTAAATAGCTGATTTCAAAAAATGTCAAAAGAAAACAGAGCCCGTCAAAACGGGCTCCGCTGTGATTGCGATTCAGCAATTATAACCGAGTTCAAACGCCTTGAGGTTGAGTTCAAGAAATTTGGCGGGAACACATTCTCTGACCGCATCAAGCCAGATTTCTTTTTCTATTCCGGTATATTTTGCCATAGTGCCTATAAGCACAACATTGACAGCCTTCGGCGAGCCTGCCTGCATTGCCACGGGCAAAGCGTCAAGTTCAAGCACATCGGCGCCTGCCGCCCTGATTGCATCAATAACACCGTCGGGATAAACCGCATCGCCTATAACAACCGACATAGGGTCAATCTTTTGTGTGTTTACAATAACTTTACCTTCCGGCTTCATATACTCAAGCCATCTTGCGGCTTCAAGCTGTTCAAACGCGAGAATTATATCCGCTTCTCCCTTTTCTATAATAGGAGAGGCTATTTCATCGCCGTATTTAACATAAGTAACTACGGAGCCGCCGCGCTGGCTCATTCCGTGCACCTCGGAGAGCTTGACATTGTAACCTTTTTTCAGCAGTACCGCACCGAGTATTCTGCTAGCGAGCAAAGTGCCCTGGCCGCCTACGCCGACTATCATAACAGATCTGTTCATTTCAGGCATCTCCTTTCTTAACCTATTGCGCCGAGTTTGCAAAGCTGACTGCAAACATCGCAGCCGAGACACTGCGTAGCGTCGATTTGCGCTTTACCGTCTTTTATGCTGATTGCGGGGCAGCCGATTTTCATACACATTTTGCAGCCCACGCATTTGTCTTTATCCACTTTGAGAGGAGGATTGTGTTTAACATATTTAAGAAGAGCGCAGGGCCTTCTTGAAATAACCACCGCGGGACCTTCACATTCAAGCGCTTTTCTGACCGCCTGTTCACTGTCGTCAAGGTTGTAGGGGTCGCAAACGAAAATGTTGTTTTCGGGAATGCCTACGGCAACAGCGAGTTTTTCAAGGCTGACAGCGGCGGTGGGGTCGCCCTTTATTGTGTAACCGGTTGTGGGGTTCTGCTGGTGCCCGGTCATACCGGTAATGGAATTGTCAAGAATAATGCTGACGGAATTGCTCCTGTTGTAAGCAATATTGACAAGACCGGTAATACCCGAATGAATAAAGGTTGAGTCACCGATAACGGCAACCGATTTGTTTGCCTTTTCGGGATTGGCCTTATTTCTTCCGTGAAGGGATGAAATTGAAGCGCCCATACAAAGGCAGGTGTCAATCATTCCGATAGGTTTTGAGGCTCCGAGAGTATAACAACCGATGTCACCTGTAACCGTTTCAACGCCCGCTTTTTTCAGTGCGTAAAAGAGACCTCTGTGCGGACATCCGGCACAAAGCACGGGAGGGCGAACGGGAATATTGACATTCGCTTTGATTGTCGGTTTTTCTTCACCGAGAATAACCTTGGAGATAAGGGACTGCGAATACTCTCCGATGAGAGTAAAATCTGCCTTACCTCTGACATTTATGCCGTTTTTAAGGCAGTGTGTCTCAATATAATCATCAAGTTCTTCGAGCACGTAAACCGTTTCGCACTGAGCGGCGAAATCTTTTATCAACTGCACGGGAAGGGGATAAAGGCAGCCGAGTTTAAGGTAGGAGGCTTTGTTGCCGAGAGCCTCTTTCGCGTAATCGTAGCATACGCCCGCTGTGATAACGCCGATTTTTTTGCTGTTGTATTCAACCTTATTGAGGCCGATTTCAACAGCCTCTTTCTCGGCAAACTCGGTCTGATCGAGAATTCTTTTTTCAACAACAACATGCTTTACCTTCGCGTTGGCGGGAGCCATTACATATTTTTGAGGATTCTTTACATATTCCTTATTTGCAAGCTCTGTTCTTTCTCCCGTTTCGGCAAGGCTTCTTGAGTGAGCGATTCTTGTGGTTTCTCTGAGAATTACGGGAGTGTCAAAGCGCTCCGAAAGCTCAAAAGCGAGTTTTGTGAATTTAAGGCATTCATCGGAGTCGGAAGGCTCGAGCATCATAATCTTTGAAGCCGTGGCATAATGCCTTGAATCCTGCTCATTCTGAGAGGAGTGCATTCCGGGGTCATCCGCCACAAGAACAACCATACCGGCGTTAACGCCCGTGTATGAAGCGGTAAAGAGAGGATCGGCGGCAACATTGAGGCCGACATGCTTCATGGCGCAGAAAGAACGCGCGCCCGCGACAGCCGCGCCGAAAGCAACCTCCATAGCGACTTTCTCGTTGGGAGCCCATTCACAGTATATTTCATCGTATTTTGCGGCAAACTCGGTAACCTCAGTGCTGGGAGTGCCGGGATAACTTGAAACAACCTTAACCCCCGCTTCATAAAGTCCCGCCGCTACCGCTTCGTTACCTAAAAGAAGCTTTTTCATTTTTTACCTCCGTGATGAATATAAGGATATCCTTTTAATTTTAATCAATTACAATATTTATGTCAATAGCGATTTTCAAATATATTGAAAAAACAAAAAAGCGAAGCCGGAGCTCCGCTGAATTTTCGGATTTTCAGGTGCCGAAGCACCGTGACATGGAATTAAAGAACATGTAAAAGGCAATCAAGCGCAATTGCAGCCTTTATTTTCTCCCATGTGAAGCCTTTCTGACTTTCGATTTTCTCGATGAGTTCTCTCTGAGCTTCAAAAATCTCTCTTTCGTAGCTTAAATAGCTGTTCATTTACTTATGCCTTCTTTCTTTTTTGAATTTGACAACATTATAGCATCAAAAATCAATTTGTCAAGTCATATTGCACAATGCAAGCGCGCCTCAGTTGTGCAATATGCACAATAAAATAAGTCGATCAATTTATTCAGAAATAATATTTCATATCAACATCTATGAAATCTTTTGTGCGACTTGCACAACAAAAATGAACAGTTTTTAAACTAAATCAACAAACATCTGACATTTGTATTGTTATGTTACAAAAAATTTGTGAAATTTAATTGCAAAAAAATACGGATTCCGCTGAGAAATCCGTATTTGATGACATCTGTTATTTAATATCATTTCGCAGGAATTTCTTTTCTTCTTCCTTGAGGTCGAGGCCTATTGTTCCGCCCGGGTTCATATTGTAACCGGGATCGAAATAATCTTTGAGAACTTTGAAAACACCGTATTCATTCCTGCCCAGCGAGCCTTCAAGCCACGGCGCGAACATTTTGCCTATGCCGTGGTGATGGCTTATTGCCGCTCCGGATTTCTGAATGGCGTCGAGAATGGAAGTGTGATAGCGCCTGAACTCCTCAGAATTGTTCATTCTTGTAATAAAAATGAAATAAAGATTTGCCCCCTGAGGGTAACAGTGAGACATATGAGTTGTAACTATTGTATTGGGCAGAGCGTGACACACCTTTCGCACATCGTCATGCACCTGCGCCATATTTGACCAGTTGACCGTACATTCAAGGGTATCGGTAACTATGCCGAAATCCATTAAAGCGTCGCGCAGATAAGGGTCGGTAAACCTGCCCTTCTCCCAGCTTTTTGCGACAAAGGCGGTCAGACTCATTCCGCCGTACTGCTTCGCGATTTTTCTTATATTCTTTGCCACATTGTCGGAAAATCCCTTTTCACCGTCGGTAAAGCCGAGAAACAGGCATCTTTCCATATCTTTGTAGCCCTTCATTTTAAGCAGGGGTTCAAGAGGAGTTTCATCAACATTGTAAAGCTTGAGCATAAGGCTTGTTTCTTCCGGATCGGACAGACGGAAAACAGAGGAGTATCCGCATTCACGCTGCATCATTTCTCTGCCCGCCGTCATTGCTGTTTCCCAATCTTTGAACATATATGAAAAATAGTGCCTGTTTTCGGGCATCCATCTGAACACTTTGAGCGTAACCTCGGTAAGTACTCCGAATGTGCCCTCGCCGCCCATCATAATCTGATTGAGGTTGGGGCCCGTTGCCTCGCGGGGGTAATGGCTGGTAACAATTTTGCCGCGCGGAGTCGCGTATTTTTGTGAAAGAACAATGTCGGCTATGGTGCCGTAATAAGTGCTGTTCTGACCGGCTCCCCTTGTAACTACCCAGCCGCCGACGGAACTGTACTCAAAGCTTTGCGGAAAATGGCCGCAGGTATATGCTCTCTTCGCTCCGAAAAGGCTCTGAGCGTTTCGGAGTGTTTCTTCAAGGCAGGGGCCCGACATACCCGCCTGCACGGTGATTGTCTGGTCAATTTCATTAAAGTTTATAACTTTATTGAAATTTCTTCTCATATCAAGCGAAACTCCGCCTTTAACAGGCTCAACGCCCATTGTCACACTGCTGCCGCCGCCGTAAACATAAAGCGGAATTGAGTGCTGCGTGCAATAAGCGACAATTTTTTCAATCTCATCACTTTCGGATGGATATATAACGACATCCGGAAGAGAGTCGAATTTTCGCTCTCTGATGCGGAAAAGGTCATAGGCGGTTTTGCCGTAGGCAACGCTCAGGCGGTCGTAATCATCCGTCGATACATTTTTCTCACCCGAGATTTTTTTGAAGGCGTCAATATGCTCGCCTGCCGTTTTTGACGGTATGTCAAGGCTCACCCTGTCAAGGCCGACATCACCCGCATAATGCCTGAAATCATCATCAGTCATTTTGAAAGTGGTTTTCATAAGTTTATAAAGCGATTCTTTGGGGTATTTCACAAACTCCGGATCGCCCCAGCGGAAAATCGAACGGTATGAATCCTTCGGAGCGGGTTCTTTAATCCAACCGGGTTCAAATCCTTTATACGGTTTTGTACTCATATTGTTTCTCCTCCTTTGCCTGTGCTCAGAATGCCGCTGGTCGCTATAACATCAACGCCCAAACCGAGCACGTTTTCAATAACGGTATCTCCTCTTTTAAGCGGTGCGCTGACCGTAACTGAGTTAATCTCATTCATAACGGCGAATATTTTTTCTTTGGGTATTTCAGAGCTGACTCTCACGGGCACAACCGGAATATCCGCTCTGTTTGTTTTTACTGTTGAACAAATCGTACGCATAGGTTTTATAAGTTCCGAAACCGCAAAATTTTCTCCCCTTTTGCATTTGTTGCCGCTGACTTTTATTTCTTCACCGTCGCGCTCAACTTTCAAAGCGCATCCGTTCGGGCAGACCGTGCAAACAATTTGTTTCATTGCCCTGTCACCTCTGTTTCAAAAATGATTTTGCTTTTTTTGTTAATGCCGAAAGAGGAAAAATCAACAACAAGCCTTTCCATTTCGGGCGGGCGAAGAAAAGCGTATTTTTTGCGGAACTTTTCAACGCCGTCAACAGTTATTTTAAGCAGGCAGTTATTAAGCACCGCCGCCGAACGGAAATAAACCGTTACCGGCTCTGCCGGGCCGCTCAAATCTATCATCTGAGGCACAAGGCTCATTATTCCTTCGCCTCGCTCAAGCCCGACAGTGTTTCTTTGAGTTTTTTTATAGGCTGCCGCCGCCGCGCCTGCCGTTTCTCCGCTTTCGGAAACATAATCGACAAGATCATTTACATGAAGAGCGTTGCCGCATGAGAAAACCCCGTCAACACTTGTCATAAGTTTTTCATCACATATCGGCCCTTTTGTGCCCGGATCGATGGAAACTCCGAGATTTTCGGCAAGTTCATTTTCGGGAATAAGCCCAACTGAAAGAATAAGAGCGTCACACTCCACTCTTTTTTGTGTGCCCTCAACCGGGCGCATTTGTTCATCTACCTGTGAGATTTCAACCGCCTCAAGCCGTTCATCGCCGAAAACTCTTGTTACGGTATGTGAGAGATAAAGCGGAATTTCATAGTCATTAAGGCACTGATGAATGTTTCTTGTAAGCCCCGAGGGAGTAGGTTTTACCTCATAAACGCCGAGCACACGGCACCCTTCAAGAGTGAGCCTGCGAGCCATAATAAGCCCTATGTCGCCGCTGCCGAGAATAACGCATTTTTTCGCGGGCAGTTCTCCGAGCAAATTGGTGAAATGCTGCGCTGTGCCCGCAGTAAAAACGCCAGAAGGTCTTGTGCCGTGAATAAACACCTGTTTTGCCGTTCTTTCACGGCATCCCGTCGCGAGAACAAGCGCATTGCACCTGTATTCGGCCGTACCTTTGCGGTTAACAATATGAACATCAAACCCGTCGGCCTTTTTCTCGATTTTTGTAACAAAAGTAAGGGTAAGCGATTCTATTGAAAGGCTGTTGAACTCATCAATAAATCTTTCGGCGTATTCGGGACCCGACAGTTTCTCTTCAAAACGCACCAGACCGAAACCGTCGTGAATGCACTGTTTAAGAATGCCGCCGAGCCTGCTTTCACGCTCGATAAGCAATACTTCCGCCCCGTCTTTCTTCGCTTGAATTGCCGCGGCAAGCCCCGCGGGGCCTCCTCCTATAACAATAACATCATAATAATTATTCATCGGCGGCCTCCCCTTTTTTTGTACTGCCGTAAACTATAACGGAGCCGTCATAGTTTTTGCGCACCGCGTCGAGCGGTTTACCGAGAAATTCCGCGATTATCTTTGTTACAAGAGGCGAACAGAAGCCTCCCTGGCACCTGCCCATACCAGGGCGAACCCTTTTTTTGACTCCGTCAACCGTAGGCACGCATACAGGTGAATTAAGCGCGTCGAGTATTTCGCCCTTGCTTATTTCCTCACATCTGCAAACAATTTCGCCGTAATCCGGGTTTTCGGCTATCAGGCTGGCGCGTTCTTCATCTGTCATATTGCGAAGGGCGGGTATCGGTTTTCTTACGGGATTGAAACCCGGATTTTTCTCCGCTCCGCCGAGCATTTCAACTGCCATTTTCTCAACATCAAGCGCAACGGCGGGTGCTGTTGTAAGGCCGGGAGACTGAATACCCGCGCAGTGAATTATATTTTCGCATTTTCTGCCTTTTTCAATTATGAAATCTTCTTCGAAAGTGGGAGCTCTTACGCCCGTAAAATAAGTGATAATGTCACGCTCCGAAAGAACGGGCATTGTGTTTTTTTGGCGCGAAAACACCTTTTCAATGCTTTCCGGGTTTGTCGCGACATTCTCTTTTTCGCTTGTCTCAACAGCGTCGGGACCAATCAGCAGATTGCCGTGAACGGTATGGAGGATTCCTCCGCCTTTTGTATGCCCGTCTGACGCGGCAAGTTCTTTTATTGAAGCGACCGAGTGCATATATTTGCCGGCTTTTTTGTCAAGAATGGAATTTGTTCCCCTTCTCGGATGAATTGAGAAAAATCTGTCGCATGCCATTTTCGCGATTTCCTCACTGAAAACCCCTGCGGCGTTTATGACTATGCGCGGGAAAACCGTGCCCCTGTTTGTTTTAACGGAGATTATTCTGCCGTTTTCAACACACATACCGGTAACAGCCGTATTGAGCATAACCTTCGCTCCGTTCATAACCGCGTTTTCCGCATAGGCAATCGTCAGGCCGTATGGGCAGACGCAGCCGGTTGAAGGATTTGAAATGGCGAATTTAAAACTGCCGTTAAAGTTAGGTTCCCTGCGGTGAAGCTCCTTGCCGGAAATAATCTCGGAATCTTCTATTTTATCAATATATTTTCTTTTCAAAACATAAAGAGCTATTATCGGTTTTGCCCAGGCCTCATTGAAGCAGACATACTGACCCACTCTTTTAAATTCAACGCCGAGTTCTCTGCACACATCACCGTACATTTTATTGCCTTTTCGGATATAATAATGCTTGAGAGAACCTTTTGACAGGTCGATGCCCGGATGAACTTCGCCGTCGTTTCTGCCCGACGCCTGCATTGCGAGATCGGGTTCTTTCTCAACAAGGAGAATATTCAGTTTCCATTTTGAAAGTTCTCTCGCTATGCTCGCGCCCGAAATTCCTCCGCCGATAACGAGAACATCCGGCTTTTCGCCTTCAAGAGCCGAATCGCTGACTGCGGGCATACGCATCGGCTTTTCGACAAGATTTTTAACCTTTATATCGTTGACAACATGAATTTTGCTGTAAGGCGTCGCCGCGGCACTGCAGGCATCAACCGCTTCTTCCCACAAATCAACGCTGCCCGTGAGAACAACGCAGTTGTCTTTGAGTTCGGCTTTGACCCTGCCGCCGCTTACTTTTTCAACCTTTTTCTGAATTTTGGCAATATTCACATTTTTCACCTGCCTTTTGTCAGAGTCGGTCAACCGACCGACTTTGTTTTATGATAGCACCCCGTCGTGCAAATGTCAACCGTAAAATCATATTATTTGTCTCCGGTTAAGAATGACAGGGAATCCATGGGGCGCGTATTCATCTGTGCCGTAAAATTGTAATACCATTGATTTTTAACGGAACGCAATGTATGCGTTCCCTACAACATTTCCACTCAACTCCGTCTGACATCCAAAATTTGACATCTGAAAAAGTATGGCGGGGTGACAACACCCCGCCGCTTAAATCATACAGACAGTGAACAACAACAAACTGCTTACAAAACAAAAGTAAAATTATTTATACATTTCAAACAATTCTTTAAAACTGATATTTATTCCTGCTTTTTTAAGTTCTTTTTCCCTTTTATCCAAAAGCAGTTTCAACAGACCGAGTTTGTTTACCCCAAAATGAATTGCTCTGTGACAGGTGCAGCATAGTGACACAACATTTGCCTCAACATCAAGACTGTTTTTAAAACATTCCTGCTGCGAAACAGGGATAATATGATGCGCCTCCATATAATTGTTGCCGTCCGATACTTTTATAAAACTTTCGTGCTTTGGGTTTATTTCGCACTTAAAGTTTGCCCGTTTTATTGCTTTGGCACCGATTTTCGGATCTCTCGGATACCTTTCTCTTGAAGATGTTTTTACTTTTTCGGGAACGGGTTTCGGCTCGGGATTATATTCGATTGTTTCATCGACTTCAATGATTATTTCATTGACTTCTTCAATATAATCGGCATCATCGGCGTATTTCTCCGGCTTTTTTATAAATGCCGGTCGCGGTGTCGGGGGCGTTTCAGGATTAACACTTTCAATACCTCTATTTCGAATAATTGAATTATTATTCTCAAAAAAATACTTATCCAGTTTGTTTCTTATAAATTCAATCGGATCACAATCCTTTTGAAATCTTACCAATTTACTTCTTGTTGCGTTGGTTTCTTTATAATGATTCTCTTGAGATTCCTTTATTTCAGAGGGAGAGCATAAATTGTTCTGAATAATATAATGAACGGCATTCTGTGTGCTTTTTCCCCACACTTCCATAATCCTGTTACCGTGTTTATCCGATTGTCTCTTATCATACAAGTATGCTACATTTTTCTGCCTTTTCTCACGGGCGTTTATATCAGTAACTTCCAAATTGGGATATTCCTCTTCCAATAATTTCAACGAGTGATAAACATCTGCATAGTTAAAAGAGGGGTGCATTTTTTGATAATTGATATTTGACATTTTAATTCTCCTTTGTTTTATTGCAATAAAAGTAACACAACCGATTATCTGCTGTCTAATAATAACGCATTATCTGTCCCATTGTCAGGACAATATGTGCTTATTTGTTAAAAAAATCATTCTTCATGTATCGCATTCGGCAAAAGCGGCATAGGGAACGCATACATACGCGCCGCAAAATGCATTGATGCCTAAAACTCAACGGAGCACATATATGCGCTCCCTACTCCCGCTTGAGTGCGGCAGCACCGAATGTGACGGAACGAATTCGCCTCCCCTACCAGGGGAGGTGGCACGGCGAAAGCCGTGACGGAAGGGTTAACCCCTCAGTCGCATAAATGCGACAGCACCCCTGTAAGGGGCGCCCACGACGGATTGCAATGGTTGGTGTTTTTTGAAACAGCAATTACACGGCAAAATAATGAATTCTTATTTTTTTGGGGAGCGGGCGGCTGGATAATTATAACATCCGGACACCTTAAGGTAATCCGGATGTGTTTTGTTTATAGTATTTATCCTACAACCGCTCTGCAAATTTTTACAACATAAAAATCCGCCTTGCCGTAACACTCGCCTACTGTTGTCATAGTTTTTCCTTTGGTTGCTTTTGCTAAATCTTCGTCATTTTCGAAATAAACCTGAACATCACTGTCCCAATCCCAAGCATCTGTTCCCTTAGGTTCAATTACAATATATTTGTCAGCCACATATGTTACTTCGCCCGTAAGCTTAATTGTTTTATATTTATAGTCTTTATCTGCAGACACTTGGTTTTCTTTATAACTCTTTACAATTGTAGCGGCATCCGTTTTTATCGCATTTGCATAATCAGGTTCAAGAGCAAACTTATCATTGATTTGACATTTTCTTACCGTTACATCACCAAATAATCCGGATTTATCGCATACTCCAACTATCGTTGCCGATTTTCCGTTCTTGAATTCCGTGAGTTGTGATGAATCGGACATATAGGCATAAACGCTGTAAAGCCATAAGTCATCATCGTATGCTTCAAGTGCTATATGATCGTCATATACTTGTCTCACCTTTCCTGTTACCGCTATAACTTTATCTGAATATTTTTCGCCCGCAGTGGTTGCGTTATCTTTAAAATCCTGCAAAATTGTGTCAACTGTAACCGTCTGTTCCGGTTCATCAAAATTATAATTTTTTTCTCCTCTTGTCGCGGCAATAATAATTCCGATAAGAATTACAATCAACAGAATAAACCAAAATCTTTTGTAAATCGGTTTTTTGATTTTTGCTCCGCAGTTCGGGCAGGTTTTTGCGTTTTTTGCAATCATACGCCCGCATGACTTGCACGATTTCATTTTTCCTTCGATTATTGCCGGTGCCGACTCAGTATTCGGCTTGTTTGAATTCTCCACGGTTTCAGGTGCTCCGCAGTTCATACAGAACGCACCTTCACCGAACTCTTTACCGCATTTCTGACAAATCATTTAAAAACTCCTCTCAAAAGTATTTGCGATAATTTTACTGCAATTTGCAGTAAAAGTCAATACCGCAAACTGCGGTATATTACAATTACTCTTGAAATATAAATTGAGAGTGGTTGTATGTATAAACGAATTCGGGAACTGCGTGAAGACAACGATAAAACACAAAAAGAAATTGCGGATATTCTGCACTGTTCACAGCAGGTTTACAGCAATTATGAACTCGGTCAGAGAGATATTCCGACCGATATTTTAATAAGGCTGTCCAAATACTACGGCGTGTCAACCGATTATATTTTAGGTCTTTCGGACAAATAACAAAGTAAACATAACAAAACAGCAGGGAACGAACCCTGCTGTTTTTATTCTTCTTCATATAAAATCACTTATATTTTCAATTATAAACTCTGCCGCGGGGGCAAACATATCAAAGCCGTCTGTGAGAGATGAAAACTTTGTGTCATCCGCCTCGATTTCGGAAGGAATAAGCGAGGTGGTTTCGTCATCCTCATCAAAGGCAAGATACTCTTTGCCGAAAACTGACGCGATTTCGCCGCCGTAGATTTTATCAACAGCGAGCTTCGCGTATTCAGTCAGCGGTTTGCCGTTGATTTTAAAGAAGCCGCTGAGTTTTTCGCCCCCATCCTCAAAAACAAAATAAAGTGCGTAAATCTTCTTTTGGCTTTCGCTGAATGAATTGAAAACGGCAAGCATATCGGCGGATTTTTCGATTTCTCTGCAAAGCCCGAGCGCTACGCCCTTGAAAAGCCTTTCGGGTTGTGCCGCCTGCGCTTTTTCGGGCGTCAGGTTTTCAAACTCTTTGCGAAGAGCGGTGTCAAATTCAAGTTTTTTCATCACCGCCTCGTTTGCTTTTCTTCTTTCCGATGAGGATTTAAGCGCCTTTGAAACCATCCAAACCGCGAGAATAAGCAGTGCCAGAAGGATGAACAGAAAATAGATGTGCTGCCTGTAATATTCAATAAACGCCTGCATTTTTATTCCCCCATAAGTTTGTAGATGTCGCCTTTTTTGAATCCGGTCTGCTTTGCCGCCTGTTTCGCGGCGTCGCTCCTTGAAACGCCGTCTTTTTCAAACTCCAGCGCAAGGGCAACCGCTTCTTCAAGGGTGGCTGTCTGTTTTTCTTTTTTTGCCCCTTCAACTATCAATACGATTTCGCCTTTAAGAGAGCCGTCGGAATATTTCTCGGCGGCGTCAAAAAGAGTTGTGCGTATTACCTCTTCATGAATTTTGGTTATTTCACGCACAATCGCGATGTTTCTGTCGCCGAATGTCTCCGCGAAATCCTTTAAGGTTGCCGCAAGCTTGTGCGGCGCCTCATAAAAAATCATTGTGCGCTTTTCGGCTTTAAGCTCCTCAAGGTGTTTTTTTCGCGACGGCTTGTTCACACTGAGAAAGCCTTCAAAGGTAAATCTGCCCGCCGGCATTCCCGAAATGGCAAGAGCGGTCGAAAAAGCGCAGGGGCCCGGAACGGACTCAACCTTTATTGAATGCTCGTGGCACAGACGAACAAGATCCTCGCCCGGGTCTGAAATTGCCGGCATACCGGCATCGGTAACTATTGCGCAGTTCTCACCGGAAATAATGCGCGACAGAATATTCTCGCCCTTTTCAAAGCGATTGTGTTCATGGTAGCTTACAAGCCGGTTTTTTATGCCAAAACAGTTCAGAAGCTTAAGAGCAACTCTTGTGTCCTCCGCCGCTATAAAATCAACTTTTTCAAGAATTTCAAGCGCTCTGGGCGACATATCGCCGAGATTGCCTATGGGAGTGCCTACGACAAAAAGTGTTCCGCTCAAGGTTTTTCACCCCTGTTCTCAAAAAGATAATCCGCGTATATTTCCTTCATGGCGGGAGAGTATTCATTGCCCTCATAAACGGCAAACTGAGGTTCAACCGTCATGCCGGGATTGCCGCCCAGCCTGCCCTCGCAAAGAACAAGCCACGGGGTTGCGCCGTGACATTTTGAAACATACCGCAGGCGTTTCGGTTCGATTTTGAATTTCTGCATTGATTTAAACAGCTCCGCCGTTCTTTCGGGGCGCAGGCAGACGCATAATCTGCCCGAATATTTAAGCAGCTTTGAAGCGGCCGAACACACATCGTCAAGGGTGCATTCAACACCGTGGCGGGCTATTCTGTCCGCTTCGGATACGCTTTCTATTCCCGTTCCCTTCGCTTTGTAGGGAGGGTTCATTGTCACAATATCGAACGAGCCGTTTTCGACCTTTCCTTTAAGGTCGCGCAGGTCGGAATTTATAACGGTGAGCCGCTGTGAAAGGGAGTTTTCTTCAACGGCAAGCCTTATCTGTTCGCACGCCTGTTCGCTGATCTCAACACAGGTAATTTTTCCGCCCTCTTTTCTGCACCAGAGAAGAGGGATTATTCCGCAGCCCGCGCCCAGATCGCAGCAAACGGATTTTTTTGACGGATTGGCAAAATCGGCGAGCAGAACGGCATCGGTGCCGAAACCGTGTGCCTCCGATATAAACGCGGATATTCCGCCGCCGAGATATTCTTTTTTGAATTTTTCCGTTTTGCCCACCTCCCGGTTTAAGCGTCAAATCTTATCAGGCATAGCCGTAATTGACAATCTGCCATTCTCCGCCGTATGTGCGCGCAAGAACAAAATGCCAGGTGTAAATGCTGTGTGCGTTCCACGCTCCTCCGCCGAAAAACGGCGAGAGAAAAACAGAATCTATCACTATTGTTTCATCGTAATTTTCAACACTTTCGTTCTCCCTCGCGCTTTCTTCATCACCCGCGTATTTCAAGGCAAAAAGCCTGCATCCTTTGAATTCGGCAAACTTTTTTTCAACCTCATCCACCGCGCTGCTTATTTCACCGGCCTCATAAATGTTTGAATATCCCAGGTCTATTTTTACCGGAACGGCGTAAAAGACCGCAAGCGCGCCGAACGCCGCCGAAGCGGCGCAGGCAAGAACGGCAATTATGATAATCAGCGCTTTTTTCATAATTATCTCCCGCGGTAAACCGAAATGATATATTTTGATTATATCATTACCGGGATAAAAAGTAAAGAAAAGCGTGAATTGACATATTCATCGCGATATGATAATATGAGTCGTCCGATGACCGACTTGAAAGGAAGACAACTATGGCTGCGCCGAGAAACGATGACTTGAAAAGCAAAATAATCAAAGCGACCGAGCGTCTGCTCGACAAAAGACCGCTTTCGGATATATCGCTTGCCGAAATCTCAAAAGAAGCGGGCATTTCAAAGGGCACGCTTTACTATTATTATAAATCCAAAAATGATATACTTTTTGACATAACCGACAATTATCTGTCAACACAATGGAACGATCTGATTGCCTGGACGGAAAACCCCGAAAAAGACACTTCACTGCACAGGCTTGTAAAATATGTTATTGAGCGCAGCATTTCAACGCCGCCTATGCGCTTTCATCTGCTGTGCGACGCGATAAGCGGAAATGAGGAGATAAGGCAAAAGCTGATTGAGCGTTATACGGAATTTGAGAAAATCATTGCCGAAAAATTGGGTGAGCGCACAAATTCGCTGCCTTCCGGGTATTTTTCATGGCTTATCCTTTTTGTCAGTGACGGAATACTCATACAAAAGTTGTTGAAAAACCCGAATGTTGACATTGAAGCTTTTATTGAAGCAACAGCTCAATATGTTAAAACAATCGCGAAAATATAACACACACAACCGGGAATCCGCGGTACGGGCTTCCCGGTTTATTTTTATTTGACTATTATAATAATATATAGTATAATTTACTCATAATTATTTGAGAAAGGGCAATCGGACTATGGCTGTTAAAGAGAAGAACCTGAACGATCTGGCTCCTTATTATTTTCATCAGGGCACAAACTATGAAGCATACAAATATCTCGGCTGCCATCTTGAAGAAAATGACGGCAGGCTTACATATATTTTCCGCACCTGGGCGCCTAACGCCGCGCGTGTGTCGGTAATTGCCGATTTCAACTCCTGGAACAGTTGGGATATGCAGAGAGTTACCGAAGGCGGAATATGGGAACTTAAATATGAAAGTAACCGGGACCTTGACGGCACTTTCTATAAATTTGAAATAACCGGAAGAGACGGCGTAACCTGGCAAAAGAGCGACCCGTACGCCTTTTATTCCGAAACGCTCACCAAAACCGCTTCAATTATCAAATGCCGCTCCGATTTCAAATGGAACGACAGCCCTTGGTTCAAGCACCGCAAAAAAATCTTCACACCCACCGAAAAAAACAGTTATTTTTACAGCGCCCCCATGAACATATACGAAATGCATCTGGGCTCGTGGAAAACCCGCGACGGAGCCTGCACCGCGGACGGGGAACATTACCTGACATACCGTGAAATTGCCGATGAGCTGGCGCCTTATGTCAAGAAAATGGGCTACACTCACGTTGAGCTTATGCCGATTATGGAACACCCGTTTGACGGCTCCTGGGGTTATCAGGTGTGTTCCTACTACGCGCCTACATCCCGTTTCGGCTCGCCGGATGATTTCCGTTATTTTGTAAACAAACTGCACACCTGCGGAATAGGCGTTATTCTTGACTGGGTTCCCGCGCACTTTCCGAAAGACAGGCACGGTCTGTTTGAGTTTGACGGCGAACCCCTTTATGAATATCAGGGTAAAGACAGAATGGAGCATAAGGGCTGGGGCACAAGATGCTTTGATGTAGGCAGAAACGAGGTTCAGTGCTTCCTTATCTCAAACGCTCTGTACTGGCTCAGAGAGTTCCATATTGACGGCCTCAGAGTTGACGCCGTTGCCTCTATGCTCTACCTTGACTATGACCGTGAGCCCGGCGAGTGGATACCCAACAAAAACGGCGACAACAAAAATCTTGAAGCCATAGCTTTCTTCCAAAAGTTAAACGCAACCGTTTTCGGTGAATTCTGCGATATACTGATGATAGCGGAGGAATCGACCGCCTGGCCGATGATTACTAAACCTGTGTCAGACGGCGGTCTCGGCTTTAACTTTAAATGGAATATGGGCTGGGCTAACGATATGTTTGAATATGTTTCGCTTGACCCTTATTTCAGAAAGCACCATCATTCAAAACTCACGTTCCCGATGATGTACGCCTACTCCGAAAACTATATCCTGCCGGTATCGCACGATGAGGTTGTTCACGGCAAAAAGTCGCTTGTTGACAAAATGTTCGGGGAATACGATCAAAAATTCGCCGGTATGCGCGCCTTTCTTGTTTATATGATGACACTGCCCGGTAAAAAAATGATGTTTATGGGCTGCGAATACGCTCAATTCCGTGAGTGGGATTTTGAAAACCAGCTTCAGTGGTTTATGCTTGATTACCCGAGGCACACCGAAATGCAGAGGTTTGTTGCGCAAATCAACAATTTTTACCTCTCCTCCCCCGAACTGTGGGAGATTGATACCGACTGGGCGGGTTTTGAGTGGATTGACCCGAACAACGCGGATGAAAACATAATCTCTTACCGAAGAAAAAGCGTTTCGGGCAAAGAGCTTATTGTTGTAATCAACTTTTCACCCGTTGAGCGCAGAGGTTTTAAGGTAAGAGTACCTAAAAGCGGTTATTACGCGGAAGTGCTTACCACAGACGAATACCGTTTCGGAGGCGGCAACCTTCTGAACAGCGAGCCCATTAAATCCTTTGCCGTAACTGAAGGCGGCGGCAAAGCGGATTATATAGAAATCAACCTGCCCTCATTCGGAGGCGTTATATTCAAAAAGCAGGCGAAAGCCATTAACAGAAAACAATAAACATAAAAATAAGAATATGAAAACGGGGTGTAAAAATGTATAAGAAACAAAAATGTGTTGCCATGCTCCTCGCGGGAGGTCAGGGCAGCAGGCTTTATGCTCTTACCGAAAAAACAGCCAAGCCTGCCGTTCCTTTCGGCGGTAAGTACCGCATTATTGATTTTCCGCTTTCCAACTGTGTAAACTCGCAGATTTATACAGTCGGCGTTCTTACACAGTATCAGCCGCTTGTGCTCAATGAGTATATCGGCAACGGTCAGCCGTGGGATCTTGATAAAATGCAGAGCGGGGTTATGGTTCTGCCGCCCTATCAGGCAAAGGAAGGCGCGGACTGGTATAAAGGCACGGCTAACGCCATTTATCAGAACCTGAATTTCATAAACCGTTATGATCCCGATTATGTTCTGATTCTTTCCGGCGACCACATTTACAAAATGGATTATTCCAAAATGATTGACGCTCACGAAAAAAACGGAGCTGACTGCACAATCGCCGTGCTTGAGGTTTCGCTTGAAGAGGCAAGCCGTTTCGGAATAATGAACACCGATGACAATTTAAAAATTGTTGAATTTGAGGAAAAACCCGCTCATCCGAAATCAACAAAAGCCTCAATGGGCATTTATGTTTTCAGCCGCAAAGTGCTTGAAAAGTATCTGATTGAAGATGAAAACGACCCTGATTCGGTAAACGATTTCGGCAAAAATGTAATTCCGAAGATGCTCGCCGACGGTTGCTCAATGTACGCCTATCCGTTTGAGGGCTACTGGAAGGATGTAGGCACGGTTTCATCTCTTTGGGAAGCGAATATGGATCTTCTCGGTGAAAACCCGAAATTCCCAATCAGCGATTCCTCATGGCGAATCTTCTCACGCAATGAGCCGCTTCCGCCGCATTTTATTTCCTCAACCTCCGACATTTCAAACTCATTCATAACCGAAGGCTGTGTAATTGAGGGCGAGGTCAGCAATTCCATTTTGTTCAGCGGAGTTAAAGTGGAACGCGGCGCGGTAATACGCGATTCCGTAATAATGAGCAATGTTACCGTAGCGAAAGGCGCGGTTGTTCAATACAGTATTATCGACTCCGGCTGCACTGTAGGCGCCGGCTCAATAGTCGGCAGAAGCAAGGATGAATGCAGTGAAGTCACCGTAGTGGGCGCCGACAATATTATTGCCTCCGGCGAGGATATCCCCGGCGGTTCAATGATAAGCGCGAAATAACAGGGAAGGAGAAAGAATTATGTCATCGGCAACAGGAATTATATTTTCAAATATTCATGATACAAACATTCCGGAGCTTACCAAACTGCGCACAATAGCATCCGTTCCTTTCGGCTGCAGATACCGTTTCATCGACTTTGCTCTGTCAAACATGGTCAACTCCGATATATACAATGTAAATGTCATAACTCAGCACAACTATCACTCTCTTATGGACCACATAGGCAGCGGCAAAGACTGGGACCTTGCCCGCAGAAGCGGCGGCATTAAGCTTTTGCCGCCCAACATTACGGCTTACGCCGGAAGCACAGGCAGCGGAGTAATCAACACAAGACTTGAAGCTCTCAAAAGCACTTACCATTCACTGAGCAGAATAACTGACGACTACATTGTTCTTTCCGACTGCGATGTAATATGCAACATTGACCTTAATGATATTTTAAAATATCACATAAGCACCGGGGCTGACATGACATTTGCCGTTCAGAATATGGAGATGACGCGTGAGCGCGCGCAGAGCAACACAATCTTTTTCTCCGACAGCGACGGCAAAATCACCGATGTTCTCGCGTATCCGCGCAATTTTGAGGGTTCCGGCGATATATGCCTGAACATAATCGTAGCAAACACAAATTATCTTCAGCAGGTTGTTCTTGACGCTATCGCTCATAACTACACAAGCCTGAACAGAGATATAATCGCGAAAAACATAGGTCACGCGAACTACCATGTTTACAAATATGACGGTTTCTTCGGCTGTGTTTCCTCATTTGAGGACTATTTCGCCCTCAGTATGGAGTTAATCAAAAAGCCGGAACTGCGTGACGAGCTTTTCAATGTGAAGAATCGCCCGGTTTACACAAAGGTGCGCAATTCCGTTCCCGCCTACTATTCCGCAAATTCAAGCGTAAAGGATTCGCTTATCGCGGACGGCTGCCATATTAACGGCACGGTTGAAAACTGCATTCTTTTCAGAGGAGTTAAAATCGGCAGAGGCGCGGTTGTGAAGAATTCAATTCTTATGCAGGACACAATTGTTGACGAAAACGCTTCGCTCAACTGTGTTGTAGCCGACAAAAACACGGTTATCCGCGGCGGCGTTACGCTCTCCGGTGCCGAGCACGCGCCTTACTACATTGTAAAGGGTAAAATGATTTAACCTTTAATCAACGAAGCCTCCCCGAAAAACGGGGAGGCTCCTGAAGGTATAAAAGAGTGTTTGTCAGAAAAAGCTGTTTTATATTTTCAGAGTTGACGGCTTTTGCCGTTACCCGAAAGAAAGGAAAAAGATTATGAAGATATTGTTTGTTGCTTCCGAGGCTCTTCCCTTTGCCTCAACGGGCGGGCTTGCTGATGTTGCGGGCTCTCTGCCCGCGGCGCTGAAAAAAGCCGCCGGCGACGGCTGCGATGTAAGGGTGGTCATACCGCTGTACGCGGGCATCAGAGAAAAAACATGTGACAAATTAAAGCTTGAATATGAAACAGGAGTTTCTCTCTCATGGCGCAATCAGTACTGCGGAATAAACTCATATAAAAAAGATAATGTGACATATTATTTTATTGACAATGAGTATTATTTTAAACGCGGTATGCTCTACGGCAGTTATGATGACGGCGAACGCTTCGCGTATTTCGGCAAGGCTGTTATGGAGCTTATGCGTGTTATGAACTTCTACCCGGATATTATGCACGCAAACGACTGGCAGACCGCGCCCGCGGTTATCTACCTCAAGCGCAAATTCGCGCACATAAGTGAATACAGCAATATAAAGGTGCTTTTCACCATTCACAATATTGCTTATCAGGGCAAATACGGCTTTGAGATTTTAGGCGATGTGTTTGAACTCGGTTTTTGGGACAGAGATGTTGTGGAATATGACGGCTGCATAAACCTGCTCAAAGGCGCTATTGTATGCGCCGACAAAATCAGCACGGTGAGCAAAAAATACTCCGAAGAGCTTATGGACGAATACTTTGCCTACGGTCTTGCACCGATTTTGCGTGAAAACGCCTGGAAAATGACAGGCATCACAAACGGAATAGACATTGACTATTACAATCCGGCGACCGATGAGGAAATATTCAAGAAGTTCTCTCCCGACGATATTTCAGGCAAATCTCAGTGCAAAAAAGAGCTTGTGAACATCTGTGGATTCTACAATGAGGCAACGCCGATTATATCAATGGTTTCAAGGCTTGCGGCGCACAAGGGCTTTGACCTTGTTTCGAGGGTTATTGAAGAAATTATATGCACCTGCGATGTAAATTTTGTTCTGCTCGGCACCGGTGAAAGGGAGTTTGAAGACTTTTTCTCCGGTCTTGCGTCAAGGCACCCCGGCAGAGTTTGCACCATTCTCAAATATGACAAAGCTCTATCCAAAAAAATCTACGCCGGCTCCGATATTTTTCTTATGCCCTCACAGAGCGAGCCCTGCGGCCTTTCGCAGATGATTGCCTCCCGTTACGGCACGGTGCCCATAGTGCGTGAAACCGGCGGACTGTATGACACAATTCACGCATACAACAAATATGACGGCACAGGCAACGGCTTCAGCTTTGCCAACTACAACGCGCACGAAATGATGGCGGTTATTAAAGACGCCATTGAGCTTTATCACAACACCGACGCATGGATTGCCCTTATTAAAAATGTTATGGCTGTCGATTTCTCCTGGAACGCGTCGGCGAAAAAATACATTGAACTCTACAGAGAAATAATGAACTATTAAAACACGAGGTTAAATAAAATGGCAAAAAACACGGCAAAACAAACAACAGACAAAAAGACCAAAGAAGAAATACGCAAGTCACTTATGTCAAAACTGTCAAGGTATTACGGCATTGCTCATGATGAGGCAAGCTACGATCAAATTTACCGCGCAACTCTTTTAAGCGTTAAAGATATACTCGCCGAGAAGCGCGCTGTTTACCGCGACAAAATAAAAAAGCAGCAGGCAAAAAGAGTATATTACCTGTGCATGGAATTTCTTATAGGCCCTTCGCTCAGAAACAACCTGATGAATATCGGCGTTATGGATGAATACACCGAAATTCTCAGGGAATGGGGCTTTGATATTAACAAACTGTGCGATATGGAGCCCAATCCCGGCTTGGGCAACGGCGGTTTAGGCAGACTCGCCGCCTGCTTTATGGATTCGCTTACAACTCTCGAATACCCGGCAACAGGTTTTTCAATCTGTTACGAATACGGGTTTTTCAAGCAGAAAATCATTGACGGCAACCAGGTTGAACTGCCTGACAACTGGATGGGCGGCTCCGACTCCTGGCTTGTTCTTCGCCCCGACAAAGCGTTTGACATAACGCTCGGCGGCGACCTGAATGAAACCTGGGAAAACGGCAAATGCACGGTTACCTGTGAAAATTACCGCACAGTCAGAGCAGTTCCGTACGATATTATGATTTCAGGCGCCGATTCAAAAGCTGTTAATGTTTTGCGCCTGTGGAAGGCTGTTGACACAACAAACTTCAACATGAGCCTTTTCTCTCAGGGTGAATACATAAAAGCCATTGAGGAAACAAGTAACGCAGAGGTTATCTCAAAGGTTCTTTACCCTTCCGACGATCACGACGAGGGCAAACTTCTTCGCCTTACTCAGCAATATTTTCTTGTTTCCGCTTCGCTGCAAAGCATTATCCGCGACCACCTCGCGGCATACGGCACTCTTAACAATTTTGCCGAAAAGGTCGCCATACATATAAACGACACACACCCCGCCCTTGTTATTCCGGAATTGATGAGAGTTCTTCTTGATGTCTATTCCTACTCCTGGGATGACGCGTGGAGTATTGTAACAAAAGTTGTTTCATACACAAACCACACCGTTCTTCCCGAGGCGCTTGAAACCTGGAATGAGAATCTTTTCAAGCTTCAACTTCCGAGAATTTATATGATAGTTTGCGAAATCAACCGCAGGCTTTGCGAAAACCTCTGGAATATGTACCCCGGCGACTGGGACAGAATCAGCAATATGTCCATTGTTGCTTACAATCAGATTAGGATGGCGAACCTGAGCGTTGCCGCTTCGCACACGGTCAACGGTGTTTCCGCCCTGCATTCCGAAATTCTCAAGCAAACCGTTTTTCACGATTATTATAAGGCTATGCCCGAAAAGTTCACAAATGTTACAAACGGTATTGCCCACAGACGCTGGCTTTGCTACTCAAACCCTCAGCTTGCCAAACTTCTTGACGATTGCATAGGCACAGCTTACCGTAAAGACTCACTTGATCTTTCGGAATTTTTGAAATATAAAAATGACGCATCGGTAATCGCGGAGCTTCGCAGAATAAAGCATGAAAATAAGCAGAGATTTGCCGAGAAATACTATGAGCAGTCGGGTGTTCTGCTTGACACGCACTCTGTGTTCGATGTGCAGGTAAAGCGTATGCACGAATACAAGCGTCAGCTTCTCAATGTGCTTAAAATAATCACTCTTTATAATATTCTCAAGGCGAACCCCAACGCTCCCGTAACGCCCACCACCTTTATTTTCGGCGGTAAAGCGGCCCCCGGATATTACCTTGCCAAAGACATTATCCGCCTTATCTGGAGCGTAGGCAAAGAGATTGAGAACGACCCTGTTGTCAGCAAAATTCTCAAAGTTGTTTATGTTGAGGATTACAATGTAAGCACGGCGGAAATTCTTATGCCGGCCTCGGATATAAGCGAACAGATTTCACTTGCCGGCAAAGAGGCAAGCGGAACCGGCTGTATGAAATTTATGATAAACGGCGCTCTCACGCTCGGCACGCTTGACGGCGCAAATGTTGAGATGAAAGAGGTCGTGGGCGACGACAACATCTTTATTTTCGGCCTCACCGCAAGTGAGGTAGATGAAATCTGGAAACAGGGCTACAGGTCTATTGACTATTATATGGCGAATGACGACCTTCGTGACGCTGTTAACAGATTAAACGGCACATTTGCCGGCAATGATTTTACTCAGCTGTTCAATTATTTTGTTCACGGTCACGGCATTTCAGACCCGTATATGTGCCTTGCGGACTATGAGTCTTATATAAACACATATAAAACAGTAATGAGCGAATACAAAGACCGCGATGAGTGGACAAAAAAATCGCTCGCTAACATCGCGGGCGCAGGCTTCTTCTCATCAGACCGCAGCATACACGAATACGCGCGCAACATCTGGCACATAAGTGAGATAAAATAATGGATTTTCATATAACCGAGCATAAACACAGCAAATTCCATAACCGCGATATGTCGCTTTTCGGGGCTTTCCCGGGAAGCGACACTTTGCGCCTTGCGCTTAAAATTCCCCGCTCTTTCGGCACTTATTACACCGAAATGCAGATTTACTCGGACCCTCTTGAATTCCCGGATGATGAGCTTAAATACATTCCGTTCGAGTGGTCGGGAATTGAGAACGGCTGTGATGTTTACTCCGCCGTTCTCTGCCTTGAAACACTCACTGGCGGCAACCCGTCAAAAGGACTGTTCTGCTACCGTTATAAAATATCGGGAGCGGAAAAAGAAATTTTCGCAGGCGGAGAGGAACCGGTTGAACTGAAAGAGTGCTGTGAAGCGGGCGACAGGCAGCTGCTTGTGTTTGATGACAGTTACCGTACACCCAGAGCATTCAAAGAAGGTATTATCTACCACATTTTTGTTGACCGCTTTCGCAAAAGCGGAAAATGCGGTGCGCGCGGCGACGCGATTATCAACGCCGACTGGGACGGCGGTATTCCTCAGTACGCCCCCTTCCCCGGCGCGCCGCTTAAAAACAATGTGTTTTTCGGCGGTGATCTTTGGGGTATTATTGAGAAACTGGATTATATCGCGTCTCTCGGTACTAAAACCATATATCTCTCCCCTGTTTTTGAAGCGGCCTCAAACCACAAATACGATACGGGCGACTATCTTAAAGTTGACAGTATGTTCGGCGGAGACGAGGCACTGAAATCCCTTTTTGAAGAAGCGGAGAAGCGCGGAATAAACATTATTCTTGACGGTGTGTTCAACCACACGGGTTCTGACAGCGTTTATTTTAACCGTGAGGATAATTACAAGAGTACGGGCGCGTACAATTCACCGCAATCGCCGTATTATGACTGGTATTCGTTCACCGATTATCCCGATGGATATGAATGCTGGTGGGGCGTTGACATTTTGCCGAGAGTTAAGAGCGACAGCAAATCTTATATGAATTTCATATTCGGCAAAGTTATTCCGAAATGGATGAATATTGGCGCATACGGCTGGAGGCTTGATGTTGCGGATGAACTGAGCGATACATTTTTGGAAAATCTGCGCAAATCAGTCAAAAAACTAAACCCGGACGCGCCTGTTATAGGTGAGGTCTGGGAAGACGCAACAAACAAGATTTCTTACGGCAGAAGAAGGCCGTATCTTCGCGGGCACGAGCTTGACTCGGTAATGAATTATCCTTTGCGTGACGCCGTTATAGACTATATAAGAAACGGAAACAGCAAAAAAATCGAAGCGGTTACCGGCGGACTTTACAGACGCTGCCCCAAACAGTCAAGCGACTGTATGATGAACTTTTTGGGCACGCACGACACACAGAGAATTTTAACCGTTCTCGGCGGCCGTGAGGAAGGAGATATGACAAACGAGGAGCTCTCAACGCTTAAAATGTCGGTTTTTCAGCGTAAAGACGCGATAAGGCTTTTGAAGCTTGCCTACGCTCTGACGGCGGCGTTGCCCGGTGTTCCGTGTGTTTTCTACGGAGATGAAGCGGGTCTCGAAGGCTACCGCGACCCGTTCTGTCGCAGGCCTTTTCCGTGGAATAATATTGAAAATGATTTGCTTGATTATTACAGAACAATCGGCAAAATACGCAAAACCGAACCGCTGCTCAACGGAGGCCTTTTCAGGAACATTGTTTGCCGTGAGGAACTGTATGTGTTTGAGCGAACTCCTTTTGACAACGGCAGGCATAAGCTCCTTGTCGTAATTAATCGCAGTGAAAGAACCGTTCCGTTTGTTTTTGATGAAAAGATTGACGAACTTATAAGCGGAGAAAAAGGAATTACGGAAATTGAACTTGCCCCGATGACAGCGGGTTACATAAAGCTGTCTGTTGAGTGTGAGATAACACAGGATAATTTCAGATAATCCGATTATTTAAAATACGGCTGTAAAAAAAGCGCGCTGCAAAAATGCAACGCGCTTAACTGTTTTTATAATTAATTATTTTATTCGGCTTTTTTGCTGTCGAGGATTTTATAACAAACAGCGGCGAGAACTCCGCCTATAAGAGGCGCGACGATGAATACCCACACATTCGCAAGAGCATCTCCGCCGACAAAGAGAGCGGGACCGAAGCTTCTTGCGGGGTTTACGGATGTGCCGGTGAAAGCAATTCCGAGAAGGTGAACAAGTGTAAGCGAAAGGCCGATTACAAGGCCGGCGACAGCACCGTTTTCAACCTTTGAGGTAACACCGAGAATCGCAATGACAAAGATAAATGTGAGAACAATCTCAATAACTATTGAGAGCCCTATGCTGCCGTTAAACAGCGCGTTTGTGCCGAGTCCGCTTTCTTTGCCCACAAAGGGAATGAGCAGAGCCGCGCCCGCTATGGCACCTGCGAACTGCGCAACAACATAAGCAATAAAATCAACAAATTTCATTTTGCCGCTGACAAGCATTGCTATTGAAACAGCGGGATTGATATGACAGCCTGAAACATTGCCGATTGAGTAAGCCATTGCTACTATAACAAGGCCGAACGCGAGGGCTGTAATCAGGTAACCCGCGCCGTTTGCCGAGTCACAGCCGACTTTTGCGGCCACACCGCAGGCGACAAAAACAAGTGTGAATGTGCCTATAAACTCGGCAAGACATTTTTTAACAAGATTCATAATAACCTCCTGAGCTTGATAATATTTTACTAAAATCCGGGAACGGACGCTCCCGGATTTTGTTGTTGATTATTTATACTTCGGCTTTGCCTGATAGGAAGTATGAAGAACCTCGTGGGCAATATGACTGCCGTAAGAAACAAAGTATTCTTCATATACCTTTTTAATAGCGGGATTCTCATGAGATTTTCTTATGGGCATATTCTTATCCGCTTCATAAAGCGCCGCCGCGCGTTGACCCTTAAGGTCAATGAAGTTGCGAACAACAGCAGGCTGAACAGGCTGACCGCCGCCGTTCACGCAACCGCCGGGACAACCCATAATCTCAATAAAGGTGTAGGGAGAAGTGCCGTTTTTGACCTCTTCCATAATCTTTTTGGCATTCGCGGTTCCGCTCGCGGCGCAAACTTTAATCTCCATTCCGTTAACGGTGTATGATGCCTCTTTAATGCCCTTTGTTCCGCGAACATCCGTAAAGTCAAGTTCTTTAAGCTCTTCGCCCGTGAGTGTTTCAACCGCCGTGCGAAGCGCTGCCTCCATAACGCCGCCGGTTGTTCCGAAAATAACAGCCGCGCCCGTGCTTTCGCCGAGAGGATTGTCGAACTCTTCATCGGGAAGTTTGGGGAAATAGAGACCCGCAGACTCAATCATTCTCGCAAGTTCTCTGGTTGTAAGGGCAATGTCAACATCGGGATAACCCGAAGCGGCTTCATCCGCACGCTGGGTTTCAAACTTTTTGGCTGTGCAGGGCATAATACCTACCACAACAATATTTTTCGGGTCAATGTTCATCTTCTGCGCATACCAGGTTTTAATTGTCGCGCCGAACATCTGCTGAGGTGATTTACAGGTTGAAAGATGAGGTATCTGCTCAGGATAGTAATGCTCGCAATACTTGATCCATCCGGGCGAGCAAGATGTAATCATGGGCAGAACGCCGCCGTTTTTAACTCTTTCAATAAGTTCGTTGGCTTCTTCAACTATTGTAAGGTCAGCCGCGAAGTCGGTATCGAACACCTTGTCAAAACCGAGCCTTCTGAGAGCGGCAACCATTTTACCCTGAACATTGGTGCCGATGTGCATACCGAACGCCTCACCGAGAGTAACGCGGATTGAGGGCGCGGTCTGAGCGATAACATATTTTTCAGGGTCATTTATGGCGGCAAATACCTTTTCGCTGTCATCTTTTTCAACAATAGCGCCGGTCGGGCAGTTTACAATGCACTGGCCGCACGAAATGCACGAAACATTCGCAAGGTCTTTGTCAAACGCGGAACTGATATGTGTGTCAAAGCCTCTGGCGTTTGCGCCGATAACGGCAACATCCTGCATCTGGCAGGCGGCCACACAACGGCGGCAGAGAATACACTTGCTGTTATCTCTTATCATATGAGCGGCGGAATCGTCAAACTCAAATTCGGGCATTTTACCCGCGAAATAATCAGCGTCTTTAACACCGAACTCCTTGCAGAGCTTCTGCAGTTCGCAGTTGCCGCTGCGAAGGCAGGTAAGGCAGGATTTGTTGTGAGTGGAGAGAATGAGTTCAAGCGTATGCTTGCGGCTGTTTCTGACCTTTTCCGTGTTTGTGAAAATCTCCATACCGTCGTTTACGGGGTAAACGCAGGCGGTTACAAGCGAACGGGCGCCTTTAACCTCAACCATGCACAGACGGCACGCGCCGATTTCATTTATTTCTTTAAGGAAGCAGAGAGTGGGAATTTCAATGCCGGCGTATCTTGCCGCCTCAAGAATAGATATTCCGTCGGGAACGCTCAGCGGTGTGTTGTTGATTTTAATATTAATCATTTTTTCCATTTCATTCTTCCTCCTTCCTTAAGATCTGCTTATGGCATCAAACTTGCAGTTTTCCATACATACGCCGCACTTGATGCACTTGGTTGTGTCAATTGTGTGAGGTTCTTTGACTTTGCCGGAGATTGCTCCCACCGGGCAGTTACGCGCGCAGAGCGTGCAGCCTTTGCACTTTTCGGGGTCAATCTTGTATGTGAGAAGAGCCTTGCAGACTCCCGCGGGGCATTTCTTGTCAACAACATGGGCAATATATTCATCGCGGAAAAAGCGCAGAGTTGCGAGAACGGGGTTCGGTGCCGTCTGGCCGAGGCCGCAAAGCGAATTTGCCTTAATGTAGGCGGCAAGCTCCTCAAGTTTGTCTATATCTTCAAGTGTGCCCTGACCAGATGTGATTTTTTCGAGAATTTCTTTCATTCTCATCGTGCCTATGCGGCAGGGTGAGCATTTACCGCAGGATTCATCAACAGTGAAATTGAGGAAGAATTTTGCAATATCAACCATACAGGTGTCTTCATCCATAACGATAAGACCGCCGGAACCCATCATACAGCCTATGCTGGTAAGATTGTCATAGTCAATTTCGGTATCAATAAGGCTTGCGGGAATGCATCCGCCTGAAGGGCCGCCTGTTTGCGCGGCTTTGAACTTTTTGCCGTTGGGGATTCCGCCGCCGATGTCATATATAATCTCACGAAGGGTGGTGCCCATCGGAATTTCGACAAGACCCGTATTGTTGATTTTGCCGCCGAGAGCGAACACCTTTGTGCCTTTTGACTTTTCCGTGCCCATTGAGGCAAACCATTCCGCTCCCCTGAGAATAATCTGAGGGATGTTTGCGAATGTTTCAACATTGTTCTCAGTGGTGGGCTTGCCGAAAAGACCCTTGACCGCGGGGTAAGGAGGACGGGGACGGGGCTCGCCGCGGTTGCCTTCGATTGAAGTCATAAGCGCGGTTTCTTCGCCGCAGACAAACGCGCCCGCTCCGAGACGGATATGAAGATCAAAATCAAAGCCCGAATCAAAAATGTTTTTGCCTAAAAGACCGTATTCCTTTGCCTGCTCAATGGCTATTTTAAGCCTCTTGACAGCTATGGGATACTCCGCGCGAACATAGATGTAGCCTTCTGAAGCGCCTGTCGCGTAACCGCAGATTGTCATTGCCTCAACTACGCAGTGGGGATCGCCTTCAAGGACGGATCTGTCCATAAAAGCGCCGGGGTCGCCCTCATCGGCGTTGCATACAACATATTTCTGGCCTTTCGGCTGAGCCGCCGTAAAGCTCCATTTTCTGCCGGTCGGGAAGCCGCCGCCGCCTCTGCCGCGAAGGCCGGAATCCAGCACGCACTTAATGACATTTTCGGGAGTCATTTCGGTAAGAACTTTGCCGAGAGCGGCGTAACCGTCCATAGCAATGTATTCATCAATATTTTCAGGGTCAATAACACCGCAGTTGCGAAGCGCTACTCTCTGCTGCGCTTTATAAAACTTGGTATCATTGAGCGAAACATTGACAGAGCCCGCAATTTCATCTTTTTTGGCTTCGTCAACATCATTATAAACAAGCCTTTCAACCACTCTGCCTTTTAAAAGATGTTCTTCAACTATTTCGGCAACATCTTTTTCTTCAACACGGCTGTAGAATGTGCCGTCGGGATAAACGATAACAACGGGGCCGAGTGAGCAAAGCCCGAAGCAGCCTGTCTGAACAATTTTAATCTCGTCGGAAAGGCCCTGTTTTTCGATTTCATCTGCGAACGTGGACATAAGCACTTTGCTGCCTGATGAAGTGCATCCCGTGCCGCCGCAGATAAGAACCTGCGAACGAATCATAGTATTTTCCTCCCTGTGTTATAAAACTTACTGATTTGCGCCTATTGTATATTTCTCAACAACATTGCCGTTTTTGAGATGGCTTTCAATGACCTCCGCCGCTTTCTCGGCGTTCATTTTAACATAAGTGACCTTTTCTTTGCCCGCTTCAAAAACCTCAACTACGGGTTCATACTGGCATATACCTATGCATCCGGTTTGCGAAACCGTAACCTTGTCGGAAAGGTCTTCTTTGTTTACGCCCTCAACGAAAGCGTTGAGAACGGGGCGCGCGCCTGCCGCGATGCCGCAGGTTGCCATACCGACAACAACACGGATTTCGCCGGTGCCTTCGCGAAGAACCACTTTGTTCTTCATTTTGTCTTTGATTGCCTGGAGTTCAGCCAATGACTTCATATTATTTTCCCCTTCTGTGAAATTTTTAAACTTAATTAATTATTGTAAAATGAATCATATTCCTCTTCAAGTGAGGATTTAATCCATTCAATTACCTCGTAACTGTCGAGCGGAACACCGTCGCCCAAAACAGCGCGTATCTCCGCTGTGTCTATGCAAACTTCTTTTTCTCCGTATGTGTGAGTAAAACGCCAGTCTATGCCCGGTGAGCCCATTATTAAGGTTGTTACTGTTGAAATCACATCTCCGAGCGGCGTAAAATCTATGCTGTTTTTATTAAACAGCGCCGTTGTTGTTGTGCCGTGATTTTCGGGATGCTCCCGTGCTGTCGCCGATTCTATTGAAAAACTGCCGCCCGTCTGTTCGGCCGCAAGTTTGAGAAACGGGATTCCGAGACCGACATTGCGCGTTGTTCGTGTTGTGAAAAAAGGATCCGTAACATTTTCAACCTGTTCTTTTGTCATTCCGCAGCCGTCATCTTTAAAAACAAGCAGAAATGTATCGTCCGTTTCGGTTATTGTTATTTGTACGCGGGTTGCGCCCGCTTTAACGGAGTTGCCCGCTATATCGAGAATATTTAAAGATAACTCTTTCATTCGCCGATACCAGCCCTGAGTTTTTTGAAAAGACTTTCAAGTATTTCTTTTTCATTTTCGCCTTCAAGTTCGAAAAAATGTTGCGCCTCACGCATATTCTCAAGATAATGCGCGTCTGATGAAACAAGGCACGGTTTATACGCAAGAACCGGATAACACTTGCGATAGGGTTCAATGTTCGCGTTGTTGTTGAACTCAGCAAAACGGAAAACAGGTTCTTCGGGGAATGTGCCGAGCGTTGCTATTATTCCGTTTGCCTCACGGTCAACGTGGGCCGGGTAGCAAACGCCGCGATATTTTTCAACAACATCGGGAGCTTCATCAACGGTAACCGATGTGGCGTTTGAAAGAAAATATTTTTCAGTGCCTGTTATTTCATCATTGCCATTCATAATAAGCTGATCTCCGAAAATATCAATCCTGTTTTCAATCAGTGTGCGCCTCGAATTGATATAGCCGGAAAATTCCATTGCCGCTTCGGGATTTTCAAACAGGCAAACCATGTGAATATCCTCAGCCGTTGTCAATTCCATACCCGCCACGGGAATTATCGAGTTGCGCCTTGCCGCCTCAATAAACGCGGGTGTGTTGAGCGCCGTGTTGTGGTCTGTGAGCGCGACTATATTCATTCCGTTAAGCATCGCCATTCCCGCGATATTATTCGGAGTCATATCATTGTCACCGCAGGGTGACAGGCAGGAATGAATATGAAAATCGTAGTAATACCTGCTCATTTTTACAGAAGCTGTGAAATTTTGACCGCCGTTTCATAAGCGGGTTCTTGCGATGTGAATATATTTACGCCCTTGCTGAGAGCTGTTTCGGCGGTTTTTTCATCCACAGTTATGCCTTCGGTGAGAATAATCAATGCCGTGTCGGCAAGAGCGGCTACCGCGACAATGTTAATGTTTGACATAATTGTCAGCCATGCGTCGCCCGCTTTTGCTCTGCCCATTACCCAGCTGAGCAGATCTCCGATATATGCCCCCGTTACTTCTTTTTGCGGATTGGGGCAGCAAACCGGTTCAAGGTTCAGTTTTGCCGCTAAAAAATCCACTGTCATCGGGGTCATCCTCTCTGCCTTTGGCGTTAATATACTGTTTTATCAGTTTTTTGTAACCTATAATGCAGTCGTTAAAATCAGCTTTACCCAGCACTAAATCCTCAGCAAACGCTCTGCAGTTAGGCGAACCGCAGGCTCCGCAGTCAATGCCCGGCAAATCTTCACGCACAGCCTGAATTTTGGCGAGAAGCTTCATAGACTCGCCGATATTGTCGCTCAGACGGCTCAGCGGCTTATAGGTGGGCATCTCATTGAAAAATCTTTCTTCCGGAATATAGTCGCCCTTATGTGTGTTTCTTGAAACAGGGAGATACTTCCTTAAAGTCTGGAGACGGTTGCGCGCTATAAACGGGTTTTCTATTGTAAGAACTCCGCCGACACATCCGCCCGTGCAGGCGTTGAGCTCAATGAAATCAAGGCTCGGTATATTGCCGTTTTCAACCTTTTCAAGCACCTGAATAACATTGTTTATTCCGTCCGCGGCAAGCACTCTGTCTGTAAGAAGTCCGGACGCTTCGCCGCCGCTTGAAGCCCAGCTTATGCCGATTACTCCTGTTTTTGTTGTTATTTCGGGCTTGACATCGCGGTTCATAACATTAATCAGTTTAAAATAAACCTCGCTTATGGGAACCACAAGGTCAATGCGGCTTTTGTAACTGCCAAACCCGTTTTCAACATAACTGACTTTGGCCGGGCACGGAGAAATGAAGCACACCCCTATTTCTTCTTCTTTTAATTCCGGGTGTTCTTTCGCCGCTTTTTCTTTTGCCATTGCCGCAGCGACCTCAACCGGCGGCAGCAAGGGCATTATATTATCCTTAAGGTAAGGAAACCTCAGGCAGATAAGGCGCACCACGGCGGGGCAGGCCGAACTGATAACCGGTTTGCACACTCCGGGGGTTTTAAGATACTGCCGCGAATAGGATGTAACGAACTCAGCGGCCTGTGAGACTTCAAAAACATCGTCAAACCCCAGATCCAAAAGTCCCTGCAGAACATAACCGATATCATCAAGCCCGTCAAACTGCGCAAACAGCGCGGGCGCGGGCAATGCGATTTTCCATTTAAACTCTTTTATCTGTTCAAGCCTGTTGTAGTTAGCTTTTTTCGCGTTATGCGGGCATACTCTTATGCATTCTCCGCAGTCAATGCATCTGTCGGGATTTATATGCGCGACCTGATGGAATACCCTGATTGCCTCTGTCGGGCAGTGCTTCATACAGGTTGTGCATCCCTTGCATTTTTCACTGTCAAGTGAAACGGAATGTATATATGAGTTCATAATCAAAAGTTGACTTTCATAGTAATTGTTGTGCCGACACCGACAGTGGAGTCGATGCTCATTTCATCTGTGTATCTTTTCATATTCGGAAGGCCCATGCCGGCGCCGAAGCCGAGGCCGCGCACTTCATCGGGAGCCGTGGAAAAGCCTTCCTGCATGGCTTTTTCAACATCAGCTATACCCGGGCCTTTGTCGGCAAGAATAATTTCAATACAGTCATCATTAACCTGAACGGTGGCAACACCCCCGTCGGCGTGAATAACCATATTTATTTCGCCTTCATACATAGCTATTGACACTCTGCGTATAACTTCGGGTGAGAAACCTATCTGGCTCAGATTCTTTTTCACCATGACAGAAGCCTGACCTGCCGAGGTGAAATCACCGCCGTCAACATTATAAGTGAAAACAAGTGGCTCACCCATTATACGGCACCCGAACCCAATCCTTCGGAATACAGTCTGCCGCAGGCTTCGTACATACGCAAAGGCGAGGTCATAACGGTTATGCCGCATTCATTCGCAAGGCAGAGCATTTCTTCCGAAGGCATTTTGCTCCTTACAAAAACTATGCACTGCATATCCATCATAGCGGCGGTTCTTATAACCTGCGCGTTCACAAGGCCGGTAAGAAGCACAGCCTGATTTTTCACATAAGCCAGAACATCGCTCATCATATCGCTGCCGCAGGCGGAAAGAACATCGTTTTGCAGGCAGTCCTCTCCGCACAGAACATCCGCGTCGAGAAGATCGCGGATAATTTCAATTTTCATATCTGTTCTCCGGTTGCAGTTTATTATTCGTATTTCGCGAGGATACCCTTGACATCATCGGCGGTAAGTCTGCCGTAAACATCGTCATTAACCATAAAGACCGGGGCAAGGCCGCAAGCGCCTACGCAGCGGCATTCCTCAACTGAGAATTTACCGTCGGCCGTGCATTCGCCGGTGCCGATTTCAAGCACTTCGCAGATTTTGTCAAGCAGAGCCTGCGAGCCTTTAACATAGCAGGCCGTGCCGAGGCAGACCGAAACATTGTATTTGCCCTTGGGTGAAAGGGCAAACTGCGCGTAAAATGTGGAAACCCCGTAAACCTTTTCAAGCGGAATATCCATACCCTCGGCTATCATCGCCTGAACCTCAAAGGGAAGGTAACCGTAAATATCCTGCGCTTCCTGCATAACAGTCATAAGAAGGTGCTTGTCGTGCTTGCTCTCATCAATAATCTTTTTTAATTTAGCTTCCTGTTCGGGTGTACCGTTGAAAGGAATGTTGCTGATTTTTTTAAGCATTGAAACCTGTCCTCCTGAATTATATATTCATAAAAACAATTTGATTTTGCGCAACAAAATACGCGTTCTATTTATTATAACATAAAAATAATATTTTAAAAGACTTTTTTTAATATTTTTGTTTACATTTCAAATGTTAAAAATCAAGTTGAAAGCGGCCGTTCCCGACCGCTTCGCGCGCTATTTTACAGCATAAAAAACTATATATGCTCCCGGCGTTTTATCCGTGGGAATTGTTATTCCGTTTTGCATAAGCCGGCTCCCTTTAATCTCTGTTACATTATCGGGGAAATCAACGGAATAAACCGAGTAAAGCGCCTCCGGGTCAAGGCCGTTGAGAACAAGCCTGTATTCACCGGCCTCGGCCTTTTCGCGTTTATATATAACCGCCGCGCCTTCGCTCGCGTTGCCGCAATCAAACTGCATCGCGTGAAAAGCCGACAAATCGGTTCCGCCGTCGGTCAAAGGAAAATACCTTCCTGTCATATATTCACTTACCTTTGAATATTTTGTAAATTCCTCGGCGGGCGGGTCATAAGTTGACTGATGCGTTAAAATCGCCGAGCGGGAGGCATATTCCGAGTGAAAATACCTGTTAGTGCCGCTGTACGGAATCCAGAACGACAGACCGTATGTCATTGACTGTGTTGCTTCAAGCACATCATCTTTTATTGTGCCGTCTTCATTTCCGCAATTATAGTCGCTGCGCCACAGCGGTACGCTCCTTCTCATCATTTCAATATCAAGTCTTTTTCCGCCTGACGCGCAGTTGTCAATAACAAGCCCGTCAATGCCTTCAAGCAAAAAGTCAAGGTACCTGTATAGATTTGTGACATAGTGGTTTTCGGTTATTCCGGTTCTGCCGCCGAAATACTCTTTATCGGATTTTTCCCAATACGCAAGCGGAGTGAAATTGAAATCCTGGCGGTACATTGAGACTCCGTTTGTTTTCATTGAATTCAATATGTATTCGCAAAGGTAATCGCAGGCGCCGTCATTCGCCATATTCCACATAATGTTGTCGTCAATCTGAACCGTCCAGCCTTTGTTTTCAACACCCTTGTTATAAAGAACGGTGTTTTCACGCACTCTTTCGGGCTCATACCAGAGCAGGAATTTTTTGCCCTTAGCCGCCATAGCGTCTGAAAGAGGCTTGATAGTGTTCGGAAAACGGTTTTCATCCGGTATCCAGTTCCCCACTCCGTCATACCAGCCTTCATTGTATTTATACCAGCTGGCATCCATCCAGAAATAATCAATTCCGTTCATAACGCTTTCATCAATGGAATTGACCTTTTCAATCATCTGATCGCAGGTAAGAGTTGAAAACTCATTCGCAATAACAAAGCCGTTGAGCGATGTGTTTTCGCCCTGAATAACGGTGATGTCTTTTTGCCAGTCTCTGAATGTGTTAAAGCCTTTAAGCGGATTATCGCCGTCATAAAATGTAAGCGAAACAAGAGGCGAACGGACTTCCTCACCCGGCAAAAGGTATGCGTTGAATTCCTCCTGTTTTGCCTTAATCGCAACGGAACCGAACCTTTGCGCGAGAGAGGCGTACCACTGCCCCGTCCAGCCGAGCGCGAGAACCGCACCGTTTGTTTTGCCGCTTATGTTGAAATACGGCAGAAAAGATTCCGTTCTGCCTCCGTTCGCGGTAAAACGCATAGGAATAAAATTAACAAAGGTGTGCTTCATTTGAAAATCATCCGCAGCAGGGTCGGAGCCTTTGCTGACATAAAGATCGGATATACCTGTTTCAACGCCGCAATCCGCAGCGTAAAAATCTTTGATTACGGGCGAGTTGCTCTGCGCGGTGTTTTTGATATATACAGTCCACTCACAAGTTGCTCTGTTTTCATAAATCGTGCCGCGCACTCTCACCTTCAGCCCGCTTTTTTTGTGAGTAAGAGTTATTACCGTTGTCTCTCCGCTTTTTGACCGCTCGGGCTCACCTTTTTCAAAAGACCAGTCACTGACATTCTTTTTAAAGGATTTGCCGTCTATTTTAAAATCATAAGCAGGCGAGCCCTCTCCGCCGGTAAAAAGCACATTTTTTTCAAACCATTCCCTGCAACGCTGCTTTTCCGATTCGGATACAATAAGCTCCGACGCCGAAACAGGATTGAATTTAAGCTCTTTTTCGGATGTAATATCGACAGCGGCTCTGTCAACCCACATTTTAAAATTTGAGTCTGTTACCGAAAAAGAAGAAACAATAAAAAGTATGGACTGAAGCAAAGCAAAAATTCTCATAACAAAATGCCTTTCATCACTCAAAAAGGAAGCACCGTATAAGATGCTTCCGCTAGTATTTATTCTGTGTTACTCCTCGCCGTTGAGCTGTTTCCAGTGGATTTTGCAGTAGTTTTCACCGTCAATGGCAGGGTATTTTTCATCATCAACCCTCGCCTTGTTGTTGCAGTTGTATTCCGCGTTGTAGGCACACTTCTGCTCTTCGCTTTCGGTCATAAGTTTGCCGACCGACACACCGAGAAAAACCACGGTTAACACGGCAATAAGAGCAACCGGCATTTTAAGAATGCTGATTTTGTCAACAAACTTGATTTTTTCACAGGCAAGGCACGCAAGTTTAGCAAGAAGAAAGCCGATAACACCGGCAATTATGCCCGCGACGGAGCCCGCGATAACATCCGTGGGATAGTGAACCATAACCATTATTCTCGAGCAGGCGGTGCCGAGAGCAATAACCGGGAATATCCAGGCAATCTTTTTCTTTTTGTCCGCCATACAGCAAAGGAACATGGCTGTAGCCATTTCGAACGCTGAGTTTGAGTGCCCTGAGGGGAACGAATAATCGCTTTCGGAAAGTGAGCCCGCGGCGGCATACCATTTGCTGTACTGTTCCCAGACAGGAGTGTTCTGAAGCGTGTTATAAGGGCGGATTCTCAGTATTTCGGGTTTGAGAATAAGATTGACTATAATTGTGCCCGCCGCAATGGCAAAAAGAACCGCAAAGCCGTATTTTCTTGCCCTTTTGTCAAAGCAGAGAAGAACGCACAGCAGCGCAACGGGAATAACAAAATTCTCATCGCCTATTGATGTGAAAATCTTCGCGATAAAAAGGGTGACTTTGTTTTGGATTTTACCGAAGAACTTGTAAACAGCGACATCGAAGCCGTAGCATTTTTCATCAAGCTTATCGCCGATTGTCTTTTCTTTTTCGGCGGGTGTTTCACTGTAGGTACTGTAAATAACAGCATCGTCATCGACGGAATCATATTCATTTGTGTCATAGTCGGCGACAAACCCGGTTTCACTTTCGGGTTCCGTTTCGGTAACTGTGTCGGCATCGGGAAGCGATGTTTCAACTTCCTGCCCGGCATTCAAAACGGGTTGTGCAGGAGCTATTACATCGGCATAAACCGGCACACAACTCATAACTGCAAACAGGAGCAGCACCGCTGACATAAAAGCAAAGCATTTTTGTTTTAAAGAATAATTCATAAGTAATCTCCTTTAAAATCTTATTACTGACAGAAAAATTTTATCATATATAATCGGTCAAGTCAAACAAATAAAAGAAAAAAGTCCGGACTTGAATAAATCCGGACCGTTCGTTTTAAGTTACTGATTTTCTGTTTTGCCCGTTACGGTTTTAATGCTGTCACGGGCAGCTCGCACGGCGTTAAGACTCTGGGTGATTGACTCATCGGCAGTCTTCATAATTTCCTCTATAAAATCGCCTGCGGCAATGCGGATTTCGGCAGACCACTTGTTTGCCTTGTCGATTGATTCGTCGGAGCGCTGTCTTGCCTCGTCAATTGTTCTTGAAGCCTGCTGCTCCGCGGCCGCGAGGAGGGTGTCGGCCTGGCTCTTCGCCTTTTCAACTATCGCGTTCGCCTGTGCCTCGGCATCGGCTAAAATCTTTTGTGATGAAGCACGTGACGCGCGCACTACCTCGCTGTTCTCAACAAGGGCGTCCGCCTCAAGCTGGGCGTTCGCGCGTATGATTTTCGCGTCTTCCGTCGCGGAATCAATAAGAGCCTGTGCCTGCGCCTGACCTTCGGCAACGCGTTTATTGGCAAACTCCTCTGTTTTGGCAACCATTTCTTTAACCTTGGCCTCAGCTGAAGAAAGCATAGAGCGGGCTTTATCCTGAGCGGTTGTTGTTGTATTGACCGCCTCATCTCTTGCTTTTACGATAATTGAGTTCCTGTCGGCAACCACAGCCCTTGCCTGCGCAATCTCAGCGGGAAGGTTGAGCCTGATGTCCTCAATGGCGGTTTTTATCGGTTCCGCGTCAATAACGATTTTATTGGTAAGAGCGAATCTGCTGCCGGATTCAAGAACATCCTCAATCTGGTCAAGGCTTTTTTCAATGTTTTGTACGTTATCCATTTTCTGTTCCTTTCAATCAAATAATCGAAAAGCGGACCTGCCGCATATTGTTACTCTGTTTCTTTACGGTATGTGGTAAGCGCGGTTTTGCCGTATTTGTAGGTTCGGTAAAGCTTGAGTTCCTCAGCCGTTTCGGGCATCTCTTCACCGTAGGGATGTTCGCAGATTACAGTTCCGCCCTGCGCGACACACGGCGAGAGCATACCGAGCGCTTTCTGAAGCATTCCCGTGCCGTAAGGCGGGTCAAGAAAAACTATATCAAACTCTCCGCCTGTCATACGCAAAAAAGAGAACGCGTCAGTCTGCACAATAACCGACTGTTTTTCAAAACCGGTTTTTGCCAGATTTTCTTTAACAATCGCGACAGATCGTTTTTCTCTGTCAACAAAAGTCGCCTCTTTCGCTCCCCTGCTCAGCGCCTCAATGCCGAGCTGACCCGAACCCGCAAACAAATCAAGAATTCTGCGGCCCTCAATGTCAAACTGAATTATGCTGAACATCGCTTCTTTGACTCTGTCTGTAGTGGGGCGAACATCGTCGCCTTCAAGCGTGCGAAGCTGCCTGCCTCTGGCGGAGCCCGTAATAACTCTCAAACAACTCACCGCCTCAATAAATATCATATAATTATTGCATTTTTATATATGATTTGTCAAGTGTATTGAATAAAACAGGTGTTTTTGCCTGAAAACGGGAAACGGCTTAACCGTTACGGAAAAGCCGTCCGTTTGTTATTTATGCTCTTTCTTTGGGTTTTGAAACCGCCTTTATGACAAGAAGTGTAAGAACGGTAGCTATAATGCCGAACGGAAGGGCAATATAAATTTTCTGCGTAAGACCCGCTACGATATAAGAAACAAAAGATACAGCCGCAACGGTCAGAGCGTATGGCATCTGTGTCGCAACATGGTTGAGGTGATTGCACTGAGCGCCTGCCGATGACATAATTGTTGTGTCTGAAATCGGTGAGCAGTGGTCGCCGCAGACAGAACCTGCGAGACAGGCGGACATTGAAATAACGCCGAGTATGTTCTCAACGGGGAAAATAACCGTAACAATGGGAATAAGAATGCCGAATGTGCCCCAGGATGTGCCCGAAGCGAAGCTTATCGCGACAGCAACAAGGAAAATGACCGCGGGCAGGAATTTATCAAATCCGGATGCCGAATCGAGTGCGCCTTTGACGAATGCGCTTGAGTCAAGAAGTCCGGTGAGGTTTTTAAGGGTTGACGCCATTGTAAGGATAAGAATCGCCGGCACCATCGCAACAAAGCCTTTGGGTATGCACTCCATAGCTTCTTTGAAGCTGACAACTCTTCTGCACGCGTAATAAATAATTGTGAAAACAAGTGTGACAAGGCCGCCCCAGGGAAGACCCACTGTCGCGTCGGTATCCGAAAACGCGGTGATAAATCCCGCTCCGTCAAGGATTCCGCCGTTATAAACAAGAGCGAAAACGCAAACGCCGATAAGAACAACAATGGGAACAACAAGGTCTATAACTTTACCCCGTGAGGTTGCCGGCGCTTCTTCGTCGCTTTGAGTTGCCCCCGTTGTGAACAGATCGCCGTTCGCGGCATTTCTCTCATGAAGTCTCATCGGACCGTAATCGAGTTTCATCACGGAAAGAGCAATAATGAAAACGAATGTGAGAAGTGAGTAGAAGTTGTAGGGAATCGCCCTGCAGAACAGAGTTATTCCGCTGACGCCTTCGGGCGCGTATGATGAAACCGCCGCCGCCCACGATGAAATAGGCGCAATCATACATACGGGTGCCGCCGTGGCGTCTATGATATAAGCGAGTTTTGCCCTTGACATTTTTGTTTTATCGGTAACCGGGCGCATAACGGCGCCTACGGTAAGGCAGTTGAAATAGTCATCTATAAAAATCAGAACACCGAAAAAGAAGGTCGCAAGGGCCGCTCCGACTTTGGTTTTGATGTGTTTTGCCGCCCATGAGCCAAACGCCGCAGAAGCTCCGGTTTTGTTTATGAGAGCTACAATCACGCCGAGTATTACAAGGAAGATAAATACGCCCGCCTGATCGGAAACGGCGCTGATAAAGCCGTCGTTTACAATATTGTCAACAGACACTCTCGGTGAAAAGCCCGCGGTAAGAATACCGCCGGCGACAATGCCTATAAACAGCGATGAATAAACCTCTTTTGTAATAAGAGCCAGACAGATAGCCACCACCGGTGGGAAGAGCGACCACAGCGTGCCGACGGGAGATTTGATTGAGCCCGTGCGCCAGCAGATAACCGCGAACGCCGCCATAAAGACAGCGATGGCAATGTTGATAATCAGATTTTTCTTGTTTTTCATTAAAACACCCCTCTGAATAATTTGCTGTAAATATATTTATGAAACGGAATTATTCCGTTTTCATCTCATCCGCGATAAGCAGGTCTATATTCTTCTCCATAAGGTCAAAAAAGCGGTTGACGGTTTGTTTGTCTTCATCACTGCCGCGCACACACATTGACAGAGTCATTTCGTTTCTCATTGATGTGGCTGACAGCAGAACAAACGGTTTATATTTAACCGCTCCGCTCATAAAGCCCTCTGTGGGCTCGTGACCTTCAAGAGCGAGTTTATCCACTTCAAGCACACCTATATTACTCATAGCGAGAAGAGGATTTGAATAACCTATTTTGATTATTTCCTCCGACGCGGCGTGAGGCATAATTCTGTAACCGAGCGAAAGCAGCGGCAAGCCGTAGAGCCCCATAAATTTATCCTGTTTAAACATATTGGAGCTTCTCACAACATATTGCAATGTTTCAAAAATATCTCTGCCGAGTTCCGGGATTCTGCACTGCATCCACGATGTCTGATTGGTGTAGCCCGTATCGCTTACATCCTTCATATGGCGGCGAAGGTCTATAGCGCACGAAATTGTCGCAGGCTCCGACGGGTTAAACCCCGCGAGTTCATAAAGGCTGTAAAAATAAGCCGCTGTGAGCATATCGTTTATTGTAGCGCCCCTCTTTTTACCCGCTGCTTTAATCATCGGGAACTTTTCCGCGCTTATTTTGCGGCGGGCTATAAAAGAATAATCCTCATCACTGCTTTCTTTAAAAGGGAACCTGCGGTCGTATTTATCTTTTACCGAAAGGTTTTTGTATAAATTCTGCGCCGCTTTGCTGTCTGCCTTGCTGAAATCTTTATAAACCGATTTATAAGAGCGCGAACCGGTGCGCAAATCAAGCGGACTTACACCGTTTTCAACATAGTCATTGTAATTTTTGCAGAATGTTTTAAGAAAGCTCTTGAAATCGCCGCCGTCCATACACATATGGTTTTCAATGATGCAAACGGTGGTTTTGCCCGAATGCCTGAGAATCAGAACCTTCATCTGCAAATCACCCTCGGGAGGGAGGCACTGGCACAAAAACGCGTTGATTTTGTGTTCAAGGTCTTCTTCATCAACATCGTTTACCTCAACAACCTCGTCAATGTTATAATCCTTGACAACCCAGTACGGGGAGATGTGATTATCGGTAAAACTTGAATGAAAAACCGGAGCTTTCTCAAAAAAGCACGCAAGCACCGTTTTGAACGCGTCAACATTCAACTCAAAATCATAATGGAGTTCAACATGAACCATACGGTCGTTATAATCACGGAAAAGATAGTGCATCTTGTCCCACAGTTCGGCTTTTAATCTGCGTTCCATTCACTGTCATCCTCCACTTCTTCATTGTCTTTTTTGCCGATAAAAAGCCTTACCGCCACAATTACGGCGTCAACAGCAAGCGCGGCGGGAATAAGCAGCCAGCCCGCCTGCCATGAAACGACGCCGATAACCGCAAGAATTACATATATAACAGCGGCGGCGAGCGGAATATATAAAAGGTACATAAAAACGGCAAACCTCTGACGCGAGAAATGCGCGAAAAGCCCGTCGCAAATAAGCACCGCGACGGCACCGGCCGGGAACATAACCCAGCTGTGGATAATATTGAATTTAAACAGCATAATGAAAAACGCCAGCGCGAAAGCGAGCATAATCGAAAAGGCAAGCTGAAGCCTTGTGGTAATATGGAAAAGAACGCCCCTCTTTTTTCTGAATCTGTTGCAGGCAACAAATGTGTAATAAACCGAAAGCGCAAACGCCCCGGCAACAAGAATAATCCACGAAAGCCCGTTGTCAACTTTAAACAGATGCGTGAAAAACGCAATTACCGTAATCAGGCAGAACGCAACCGTACCAAGAATATTGAGCGCGACAATATGTTTGCGCCTTTTTGCGAGTTTTTCTTTGCGAACAACGCTGTCAAACTCGCTTTTTATGTCGCTGTGTTCGCTTATAATGAGATCTTCAATAACATTCTCATCTTTGATGCCGCGGTGTGTAAGCTCATTCGCTCTCTCGGTAACTTCATTGATGAGCTGCATTTTAAACTTATAAGACCTGTCTGTTTCCGGTATCCGGGTGAACGCTTCGTCTATGAAATCCAATACTTTTTTCATATATTTCTCCGTTTTTTGTTCGGTTTTGCCTGTTGCAAAGCCATACTTTCCTGTTTAAATGAACCGCATTTTTTGTTTGTTTTTTGTTTTATGATTAAACAATACCCTATTATACAAATATTACTTTGTAATTATAACCAACGGCGTCTGTTTTGTCAAACCATATATATTCGCTCAGCTGACCAGAGACATAAAAACTGTCAAAATTCACAAACTCCGAGCAGTACAAATCCGTATGATTTGGATTACAAGCCGAATTTTTCAAAAGCGGGTTCAATAAAGTTGACGAATGGTTTTTTTGTGTTATAATTTTATTGTAAAATTTTTGTTGAAAATTCAGGAGGTTTGCGACAATGTACGTTAAGGATGTTACAGTTCAGAATCAAGTCGGCCTTCACGCGCGCCCTGCAACATTTTTTATTCAGAAAGCCAACGAATTCAAATCACAGATCTGGATAGACAAGGACGAACGCAAGGTTAATGCGAAAAGCCTTCTCGGTGTTCTTTCTCTCGGTATAGTCGGCGGAACCGAAATCAGAATCGCCGCTAACGGAGCTGATGAAGAAGAGGCTGTTGAAGAACTTGTAAAACTTGTTGAATCGGGCTTTGCTGATTAAACAATAACTAATCGCACAGGCGGCATTTTGTCGCCTGATTTTTATTTTAAGTAAATAACTCACTTTTCAGGCGCGCATCCTGCGGGCTTATTTTCCGTCATATTTTGTGAAAATGCTCGTTAATAAACCAATTATTAACTGCGCTTTTCGCTTTATCTGACGAAAAATCCGACTTCGCAATCTGCACACCTGAACTGTTCATTATTTCCTTTTGTATTTTGGTTATTTTATATTTGGGCGCGCATCCTGCGGGCTTATTTGACATCATATTTTGTGAAAACATCCATCCTTAAATCTTTGAAAGGAGGCAACGCGTATGAACGAAAAGCTCGGCGAACTGCGAAAAAAGGCAATGAGCTTGCCGCTCACGCCCGGCGTATATATTATGAAAGATAAAACAGGCAAAATAATATATATAGGAAAGGCGAAAGCCCTCAAAAACAGAGTAAGCCAGTATTTCGGCTCGCAGAACAACCACACGCTCAAAGTGCGCCGGATGGTTGAAAATGTTGACACTTTCGATTATATTCTTACAGACAGCGAATTTGAAGCACTTGTGCTTGAGTGCAGCCTCATAAAGCAGCACTCTCCCAAATACAATATTCTTCTCAAAGATGACAAAGGCTATCACTATATAAAAATCACGCAGGGCGAATGGAAAAATATTTATGCGGTAAAGCAGAAAACCGACGACGGAGCCCGTTATCTCGGCCCCTATACCAGCGGTTTTGCCGTAACAAACGCCGTTGATGAGGCAAAAAAAATATTCCGCCTGCCGCAGTGCGGCAAGCAGTTTCCGCGCGACTGCAAATCATCACGCCCCTGTCTTAATTACTTTATCAAACAGTGTTCTGCGCCCTGCGCGGGCAAAATCACGGCGCAGGCAAACAATGAGGCCGTTGACAGCGCCGTAAAATATATCACAAACGGCGGGGATGAGTTTGTTGAGGAACTGACGGCAAAAATGTATGAAGCCTCCGAAAATCTTGAATTTGAAAAAGCGGCTAAGCTGCGTGACAGAATAAACGCCGTAAAAAAAGTTGCCGAAAAGCAGAAGGTGGTTTCAAACTCCGTGCGCGAGCAGGACATTTTTGCGATAGTGGGCGCGACGGACGGCGGAGATAGCCCGAAGGCCTGCCTGTCGGTTCTGAGGTTTTCAGAGGGCAGACTGTTTGACAGCGAACATTTTATTATAGATATGCCGGAAGATCTTTCATCGGCGCGCTATGAGCTTCTCAGGGATTATTACACCATGCGTGAAAACATCCCCTCCAGAATAGCACTCGACGGCGAAGCCGCAAACGCCGATCTGATTGAAGAATGGCTCACCTCTAAAAAAGGCAGAAAAGTAAGTATTACGATTCCGCAAAAAGGCGAGCAGCATGAAATTGTTGAAATGTGTCGAAGCAACGCCGCGCAGAAGCTGGGCCTTTACCTCGGCAAAACAGGCAAATCAACGGCGGCTCTTGATGAACTCGCGACTATGCTCGGCATGAAAGTCCCTCCCGAATTTATTGAAGCTTATGACATCTCGCACACCGCAGGCAGTGGCAATGTTGCCGGTATGGTGGTTTTCCGTTCCGGACTGCCTTACAAAAAATCCTACCGGCGTTTTGCCATAAAAGGTTTTTCGGGGCAGGATGACTACGCATCCATGGCGGAAGTGCTTGAACGCAGGATTCTCAGATATTTTGAAGAAAAAGAAACAGGCGAGGGCTTCGGCAGGCTGCCCGATCTTATTCTGCTTGACGGCGGAACGGGGCAGGTAAACGCCGTGAGACCCATGCTTGAAAAATACACGCTTGACATTCCTCTTTTCGGAATGGTTAAAGACAGCCATCACCGCACACGCGCAATTACCGGCAGCGGTGAAGAAATTTCGTTCACATCAAAGCGCGCGGCATTCACTCTTGTTTCAACCATTCAGGAGGAGGTTCACCGCTACTCCGTTGAATACCACAGAACAAAGCACAAAAAATCTTCACTGAGTTCATCCCTTCTGAGCATTGAAGGCATCGGCAAGGCGAGAGCGGGCGAGCTTATGAAAAGATTTAAAACCGTTAAAGCGATTTCACAGGCGAGCGTTGAAGAACTTGCTTCGGTAAAAGGAATGAGTGTAAAATCCGCGCAGGCGGTAAAAAAAGCGTTTGAAAGCGGTGCAAACGACGGTTGACTTTTCGGTTTTCATTGATTTTTTTCTGCGCTTGATATATAATTATATCAACCTTAAATAAACAGGAGGCTTACTATGTTTTGCAAAAAATGCGGCGCCGCCGTTTCCGACGGAGATGCTTTTTGCCCGAAATGCGGAACCCGGGTAGAAAAAGAAGAGACTGTTTCCCCCGTTTCATATAACGAAAGCAACAGCGAACATACTGAAGAACAAACCGCTCCGGCGAAAGAAATCAAAGAAAAATTTTTGACCGCTCCCACCAAAAGCGGCAAAAGCTACGCGGTTGTTTTCACGGCTTTGACCCTTATTCCGGCGATTTTTGTTCTGATGATCGACTATGTTGCCAATCTCGCTGTTGACTGGCCCGCGACAAAATATGTTGTCGGTGCTCTTGTAGTTATATGGATTTGCTCCGTTCTGCCCGTTGTGCGCATAACTCCGGCACCGGTAACCGCGATAATCTGCTTTGCATCGGTAACGCTTTACGCTATGTTTGTTATTAAAGAAATCAACGGCAGTATGGAATGGTTCACCGTATTCGCCCTGCCCCTTATAATGATTCTCGCGGTGTTTATCGGGCTTGACTCAGCCCTTGCGGCGAACAAAATCGCAACATCTCTTATGCCCGGCATTGTTGCGGCGGAAGCTGCCGTTTACTCATTTATTTTCGGAATACTCTGGTCGCATTATTATGATGACGCGGTTTATATGCCCAGAATCTCCGTGGTGTTTGCCTGCGGTTTTCTTATGCTTTCGGTAATTCTCGCGGCAATGGGCTATGTTAAAATGATTAACCGAAAAAAATAATTCAGTGAGGGCTCCGAATGTTCAACATACTTATTTGTGATGATGAGGCGGATATCCGCACAAGTTTAAAAATCTATCTGACAAGCGAGGGCTACACCGTAAGTGAGGCGTCGAACGGCGAGCAGGCTCTTGCCGCCGTAAAAAACGGAGAAAAAATCGACCTCATACTTATGGATATTATGATGCCCGTTATGAACGGTATTGAGGCAATGGTTAAAATCCGCGAGATTTCAACCGTTCCGATTATCCTTTTGAGTGCCAAAAGCGAGGATTCCGACATTATTGTCGGGCTGAATGTCGGAGCCGATGACTACATTACAAAACCTTTTAATTCCATAGAGGTTATGGCGAGAGTCAAAGCTCTTATACGCCGTTCGCTTGTTCCCGCACCCGTTTCGCGCGCGGATGTTCTTGTTAACGGCGGCATTGAAATTGACAACCGCACAAAAACAGTAACGGTTGACGGCAACACAGTAAGTCTTACGCCTAAGGAATTTGATATTCTGCACTTTTTCATGGAACACCCCGGCGAGGTTTTTTCACCGCAGGATATTTATGTGAATGTTTGGGAAAACGACCCGTACGGCGCCGAAAACACCGTAACGGTTCACATTCGCCATTTGCGTGAGAAAATCGAGATAAACCCCGCGGAGCCGAGATACATCAAGGTTTCCTGGGGGCACGGATATAAAATGGAAAAACTTGACTGACGGCAGGAGAGAAAAAGCAGGTGAAAAAACATATCAGATCTGCCAGCGACCGTATGATAGCGCTCGTTGTTCTTATTTCGCTCACGGTTATCGCCGTGGGCGGTGTTCTCGGTGTTTACGCCATGGTCAAATATAACATTTACAACGACAACGGCGTTTACGCGTGGAGCGTTGGCCGCAACGAAATAACCGAAAGCGTTGTTGATGAAATCAAACAGGAATACTACTCATATCTTGTTGCGAGCAACTATAACTCCGATGACGCTCTGCCGGTTCTCGGCAATAAAGGGTATGAAGGCAATCCCGATGTGCGCATAAGCACCTCGGTTATTGAAAAGTTTTCTAAGGAAAACTGCAATTTCGCTTTTAAAGTCAAAGATTCATCAGACACCGTTCTGTGGTATAATTTTGACCCCGCCGACGCCGGTTCCGAAGCCAAAGACGGCGCGCAGAACATTGACGGCACATCCGTATATCAGTACACTCCCGTTTACGGCTTTACATATTTTATTCTCGGCAGCACAATTTCCGGCACCGGGAACGCGCCGCTTTACTCAAAAGGCGAACTGCAGGAGGTTTTTATTACCGTTGAGATATATCTGCTTTCTCCTTCGGAAAACGGCAGATGGCCCGCAAGCGACAATTATTCCACGGTTTATTGGTGGATAATGACTGCCGTTCGGCTGCGTTACGCTATTTTTGCCGTTATAGGCTCGGCAACGCTTCTTATCTTCCTCCTTCTTGTTATGATTACAAACGGCGCGGGGCTTACCGCAGACCCGAATTCCGATGAAATTGTGCCCGGTTTTATTGACAGAAGTCCGCTTGATGTTGATATTCTTATAGCGGCGGGGATTTGCGTAGCCTGCATTGTGGCAATGAGGCTTGCGAGCCTTGCCAACTCAGGCATAGTTATAAACAATGTTGTTACTATTTTCAGTTCCTGCGTTATAATGATAGTTGTTGTAAATATGCTTGAAACGCTCTCGGTTCGTATAAAGCTCGGCGAACCCGGCAAAAACACCGTTGTTTACCGCATCTGGTCGGGATTGAAAAAACTGTTCAGCCATAGCGGAAGAGAAAAAAAGAGAAAGCGAAACATCTCCTACACTTCCAAGCTTATTGTTCTTGTTGTCGCTTTCAGTCTGAGCTTGCTTGCCGTTCTCACATACTTCGCATACAGGTATTTTGTTTTGGGCGCGTCTCAGATGAAATTTGAGTATTACATAATAATCTGGCTTGTCGCAATGATTATTGTTGTGCCGCTGGTAATTATGTTTGTTACAAATTTCGGGTATATTCGTGACGCGGGGCAGAAAATCGCGAGCGGGGATCTTGAAAGCTCCGATGTTTCATCACGCCTTTCCATAAAGGCCATGCGCGACCACGGTGAAAACCTTGACCACATAAGGCGCGATATGGCAAAAGCTGTTGAGCAGGAAATGAAAGACGAACGATTTCGTAACGAGCTTATATCCAACATATCGCACGATATAAGAACGCCGCTTACATCAATCAACAGCTTTGTTGAACTGCTCGGCAACCCGGAGCTGACTGCAGAACAGCGCAAACAGTACCTTGAAATTCTGCAGCGGCAGGTTCGCAATTTAAACGGTTTGACAAAGGACCTTATGGATATTTCAAAATTCACAACCGGCAGCGTTGAGGTTCACCTTGATGTTATGGATATAGGCGTTGCGGTTGAACAGATGGTCGGTGAATACTATTACGCGCTGCGTGAAAACTCGGTTGATATTGAAATTCAGAAAGAAGAAAAAGAATATCCCGTTATGGCAGACGCGGATATGCTCGGCAGGGTCATAACCAACCTTATGACCAACATTAAAAAGTACGCGATGCCCTCAACAAGGGTTTTTATCCGCGTTAAAGACGAAAACGGTAAAGTCAGCATTATGTTCCGCAACATCTCAAAAGATTTGCCGAACATGACCGGTGAGGAACTCTCCGAAAGGCTTGTAAGGGGTGACCGTTCAAGACATACGGACGGCAGCGGTCTCGGCCTTTCAATAGCCAAAAGTCTCACGGAGCTTCAGCACGGAACATTCAATGTTGAGGTTGACGGTGACCTGTTTACCGTTACAATCGAATTTAACCGTGCGAATACACAGCAAATATTTGAATAACGGAGGAATTTATGAAAATAGGTTTTATAGGGCTCGGAATTATGGGCGAGTCTATGTGTGAAAACATTGCAAAAAAACATAATGATTCGGTTTATGTCAATGACATCAACCGCGCTCAGGTTGAAAAGCTTGCTTCTCTCGGCGCGGTTGCCTGCCAAAACAACATTGAAGTAATGCAAAACGCTGATCTTGTTATTTCTATGGTGCCGAAATCGGAGCATGTAAAAGCGATTTACACAGAGCTTCTGCCTTACATTGACGAAAGCAAAATCATAATAGATATGAGCACCATAGACCCCGACGTTTCGGTTGAGGTAGCGGGGCTTGTCAAAGCGAAAGGTGCGCAGTTCGCCGACGCTCCGGTGGTTAAGTCAAAGCCCGCCGCGATAAATGCGACGCTCGGCATTCTTGTAGGCTGTGACGAGGAGCTTTTCCCCGTTATTGAGCCTGTTCTGAAATATATGGGCTGCAATGTAATACGCATGGGCGAAAACGGCAAAGGCCTTGTTATGAAAATCTGCCACAACACTCTTGTTGCCGAAATTCAGAACGGCGTAAACGAAACACTCGGACTCGCTGTTAAGTCCGGCATTGATATTGACGATTTTGTCAAGGCTGTTTCGTACGGCGGAGCGCAGAATTTCTACCTTGATTCTCAGGCTCAAAACCTCAAAAACAAAAACTGGGCAACCGCTTTTTCACTTGAAAATATGCACAAGGATCTTGGCATAAGCCAGAGAATGAGCGCCCAAAGCGGCTGTGAAATGCCCGGTATGCAAAACGCAAAAGCCGTTTATGACAAAGGCATGGAGCGCGGTATGGGCAAAGAGGATTTCAGAGCGACTTACAAAATAGTAAACAACGAATAATATTTAAAAAGGCCTGCGAAAACATCCGCAGGTCTTTTTGCCGCCGCTTTCAGGCGTAAACAATAAGGGCTATTATGTCAACCGTTTCATCTGTTTTGTTTGCTATTGAATGCGCCGTTTCGGCAGGGCATACCAGCACATCACCCGGGTGAGCCTGAACCTGCGTGCCTCCGTCATTGTAAACCGGGCACCCGCGTTCAACAACAAAAATCTCACTGTCACCCTCGTGAATATGTTCCCCTATTGAACATCCCGGTTCAAGTGTTATTCTTGAAAACAGCCTGCCCTTGCCGTACAGTTCGTCTTTGCCGACAAAATGGGTTATTTTAACCGTTCCGTCGCCGCCGCGCATATTCTCTCTGTTTTCGACCGTACAGTCTTTTGATTTAATAACCATATAACCATCTCCGTATTTTTATTGAACGGGGGTTTAAAACTCCCCTCTTTATATTGAACTTATAATATCACACGCAGGCAGGTTTTTCAACGGGGAAAGTTGTGCGGTCAAAATTATTGAACCTCGGTACGGAATATGATATAATAATGAAAAATAAAAGCGGAGGAAGTTTTAATATGAGTGAAATAGTATCTTTTTTTGACGGCATTCTTGATGTTGTCACTTCATTTTTTGTAAGCATTCTGTTTTTCTTTTTTAACTGAAAATCAAAAGTGCAGGTCGGCGGAGTAACAAAGCTCCGCCGACGATTTTTTAATGTGTTTTGTCTCAGCGTTTATTCAGTGGAGTTTTTTTCAAGCTGACTGTCGAGTTCCGGCACGCCGCAGGGGACGCCCTCGTTGTGCATCGCCTCATTGAGCCACGCGGGGGTGCCTTCATCCGCGCCGACGGGAATGTTCATACGGTTTGTAATATATTTTCCGCTTTTGTCAAAAACAAGTTCACACCAGCCGTATTTTCCGCTTTCTCCGCCGATAAACAGCACCGATTTGCCGTTTTCACGGTTTATCTCAAACCTGAAATATTTTTGTTGTTCAACGGTGTCTGTGATGTCATCGCCGTTGAGTGAAAAATAAATTCTTCCGTTCTTTTCATTAAAAAAGCCTTCTTCATCGTCTGCTTTTTTAATGCTTATCTGTGTAAAATTCTCTCCGATTGAAAGCTCGCCTGTTGTTCCGTCTGAAAATGAGAAAATGATTTTTTCTCTGATGGTCTGACCGACACTCTGAGCGAATGTTCTCACCTGAGGAACGCAGAAAACACCGGCGATAATGAATACTATTGCCGCGGCAACGGCGAACGGTCTGAATTTTTGTTTTTTATGCCTGTCTTTCTCGGCAAGGTTTTTCTCAACCGCCTCGCGAATACGATAAAAATCCTCTTCCTTGAGTTTGACTTTTTTTATTTCTTCATTATAATTATTTTTCATTTTCGTTCTCCTCCAGCAGTTCTTTAAGCATTAATTTGGCCCTTGTAAGCCGCATTGAAACGCAGGATTGCGTCAAATTTAAAATCTTTGCTGTTTCTTTAACAGTCAGCTCCTCATAATAACGCAGATGAATAACCGTCCGGTATTCCGGCGGCAGATTGTTAAGGGCGCAGGCAAGTTCGGTATTCTCAAAACAGTCCGCCGAAGCTTCCCCGGGTTCGGGCAGAACTTCAAAAGGCGTTTCTTTGCGGTTCATCCCCGATTTCAGATAATCCCTGCAGAGATTGGCAGTCATTTTGAGAATATAGCTTTTCTCTTTTCCCTTTGTAACAGAGTATTTGTTTTTCAATAGTTTCAGAAACAGGTCTTGAACAACATCCTGCGCGTCACTGTATGATTTCAGATAAGAATAAGCGAACCTGAAAACATCCTGCGCATAATTATCATAAACGTGAAGAACAAAATCTATATCCAATAACACATCCCCTTTGCGGTGTATTTGAGATCTCACTTATAAGACGATTAAGAAAAAGTTTTTTACACATTCACTTTGTAAAGCACTTAAAAATGTTTATATCGCCGTACGGTTTTCTCCGTAACGGATAAAACGCGGTAATAATAAAAAAACGGCGAGATGAGAGCATCCCGCCGGAATATTGTTTTTGAATATGGGCGGCAATTATAATCCGCCGTTTTTTTTCATATTTACCAGCTCGTCTGTAAGCGCCGTGTCTATTCGCTTGGAGACAACATAAGTTTTAAGAGAGCCGTCGGAGTTTAATTTGCCGAAAGCGCCGTAAGTAGATGTTACAACCGTTTTGCCGTCGGGTAAAACAACATTGCCGCAGTAGCCTACATCGGAATTTGCGCAGGTCTGCGGTTTTGTCTGACCGGGCAGATATGTGTGGGCGATTTTTATTCTGTACTGCCCTTCTCCGCCGTTTTTAAGGTCATCATAAGTGCCCACCCAGGCAATCCAGCCTTCGGAATACCAGCCCCTGCCCTCACGCTCGCTGTACCGTTTAACTTTTTGCGGGTCGCGTTCTATTGAGCGGAAGGTGATAAACAGCCTGCCGTCGGCAAGATACTCCGCTTTGTGGCGTTCGCCGTTGAGCGCGTTCGGCGCAAAGACAGGCTCCGACCAGGTTTTGCCTTCATCTTTTGAAAACGAAATAAGCGAATTGCATTTTTTGGAGTTGCTCCTTGTGATAATGCAAAGCTCATCTCCGCTGCCGCCGTCGGAGCGTATGCACTCCACCTCGCACATATTTGAAGCCTTCTCAATCTCTCTGTATTGGGCAAAATACGGCTCGGGTGTGCTCCAACAGGGTTTGCTGTTCTCAAAAGTAAGAATTGTTTTATAATTGACAAAACCGGGATCACCGTGAAAAAACGCCATCCATTTGTCAACAAATCTTCCGTTTTCTTTAAGCTGTGTAAGCGATGCCATCGCGACAACGCAGAGCAGTTTCTCGCCGTTAAGATGAGTATGGCAAAGTTCAAACTCGGTCCAGGTTTTGCCTTCGTCATCGGATATTGAACAGTTAAATCCGCCGGGCGTCGGCAGGTCGCCCCACTTTGGATTGCCCGAAACAAGAACAAGCTTGTCGGGTGTTTTCCCGTCGGTAAAAGCAAGGCGGTAAACGGTCGGAGTTTCAAGCGAATCTTTCCACGATTCCGGCATTATTTCATCCGCGTTTCGGTATGACACACCGCCGTCGGCACTTATTCTCGCCCTTATTGCCCCTTTGCCGTGAGACGATGGAAAAACGGTGAGAATTTCGCCGTTTTTAAGCAGGACCGAATCCGGGTGACCGAGATAATTCAACTGATCATCTATGGTTGTAAGTTCATAAAGAGAAGCGTATTTTTCATCAATCCCGTCGGGCTTGACACTCAAATCAAGCTGTTCAACCGAATAACCGCCCGCAGGGTAATCATTATTGAAATCAATCATTTAGCCTTAACCCTGAATATTTTTACACCGTGAGCGGGAACGCTCGCTTTTATGTGGCTGCGGAAAACCTCGGTTGTTTTATCCCAGAGTTCCGTTGCCTCATATTCATCAACAATGGGCAGAGTTACAAAAGTTCTGCACGCAATATCTTTAAGACTGTGTGACATTTCAACCGGTGATGAGCCCTTGTTGAAGAAGCATACGGCAACCTCGTTGTTTTCAAGAGGTTTCACGAGAATGTCGCGCACACCGTTTGACTTTATTCTGCGGCACTGCATTCCGAGCGGATCCTGATCAACGGCTATTACATCTTTATTTGAAAGAATTCTGTATGTAGGCTCTTCATAATCGGGAGTACCGTCAGCCTTGACATATTTGCGTATATCGTTGCCGAGGATAAGCGGGGCCGCCATCATGCACCAGAGAGTAAAATGGCTCTTGTTCTCTTCAAACGAAAGATTGCCGTTGCCGACTTCCAGCATATCCGGGTCATTCCAAGCTCCGGGTGAAGCGTGCTTGTAAAGGTTGACATTGAACTCATATATCATCAGAACAGACGCCCAGAAAGGTTTAATATCGGGCGTGGTACGCCAAAGATTGCCGGCGTGAGAGCCCCAGTTCCACGGGAAATTAAGCCCCCATTCGCATATTGAGAAAACAATCGGCTTTTCTGCAATACCGTTCTTTTGGGCATATTCCGCCGTCGCTTTTTTAAGCTCCTCGCCCATTTTTGTGTATTGCTTTGCCGCGCTGTCTTGCCTTGAGCCTATGGGATTATATATTTTTATTGTGTTTTTACCCTCTTTAAGGTTTATTTTTATTTGATGCCTGCCCTCAGAAGACGGCGCTTTTGTGGCGGGAACGGTGGTTGAGTAAACATCACTGCCGTTTACAAGAATCTCGGCGTATTTATTGCTGTTGCTCTTTTTTCGTATGCAAAGCGTTAAAACATACTCGCCGCTTTCGGGTACCTCCACATCAACAAACTCAGCGCTGCCGGCGTTGCCTGAAAGGCCGTCAATATACCTTCCGCCCGGCAGCTTCGGGTCATCAACGATTTTCGCAGCGCCCGAAAGAAAAGCGAGATCAGCCGCGTATATTTTTTCATCCTGCGAACCTCTTTTGCTTATTGTAATTGCTTCAACGCAAGGCGCGCGCATAGGAATGGGAACATTGTGACAGAAATCATATTTGAAATATTCAATTCCCCACTTCGCGAAAGTTTTTGCGTCAACGGCCTCATTGCCGAGACTCGCGGGCAAATCCTCACAGGTAAGAGTGCCGTTTGAGGAATAAATGCCGAGTTTCAGCCCGAGTTCATTGACTTTTTCGGCAAGGCTTTTTATTCCCGAAGGGAAGGTAACCAAATCGCCCTGCAGTTCGCCGTTTTCATCTCTCATTGAAGACTGCCAGCAATCATCAATATTGACATATTGGTAGCCGCACTCGGCAAGACCGCTGTTTTTGAGAGCTTTCGCGGTCTCAAGAATAATGTTTTCATTAATCTTATTGCGAAAAAGGTTCCAGCTTGACCAGCCCATGGGAGGTGTCAGCGCCGCAGAGTTTGAGTATTTTTCGCTGACATCAACAGAGAGTTTAACCGCGTTTTGCGCTCGCTTGGCGGCAGCCGCGGGGTTTATTTTTTTCCCTTTCAGGAAAGATGCTGCGGCACCTGCCGCAAGACTTAACGGAATAAGTTTTGCCATATATATTTTCCTTTCACTTTTCTGCCGGCCTCAGTTCCGGGATAATGTATCTGCACCCCTGCGAATCGGCATCGGCGGGAACAGAACTTTCATCAATCACACCTGTATTATAAACCGTAACGGTTTTGAGCTGATAAAGCGGAAGTTCGGCAGCCGCGCTCATAACGGCGTTGAGCATTGATGATGTAAGCGAACATCTTTCGGAATAATCGGTGCTTGTTCTTATCTCTTCAAGAAGAGAGTCGAGCACAGGGTCGGTAACACGCGAATAATTGAGCCTGCCCCCGGTATGATAATATTCATATTTATCGCAGGTAATGCCGTCATAAACCGGTCCGCACCACATATCGGCGGAACGCTTTTCAAGCGAGTCGGAATATTCTTTTTCATCTGCAAATTTCAGCTTCAGCTCAATGCCTTCGGATTTAAGCGCGGCAACAAATGTGTTTGCTGCCTTTGAAAGAACATCTTTGCCGTCTGACAAACAGCACATTGTATAACTGACGGCATTCCCTTCGGAGTCAAGAAGCTTTTCTCCGGATTTTTTGCACCCGTTCTGTTCAAAGAACGCGCGCGCCTGCTTGCTTCCCACAGGGTAGAAAGGCTCTTTGATATCGGAGGGATATTCGCCGAAGCGGGCGCTCAGCGGTCTGTAAAGCGCGGTAAAGCACCCGTCATATTCTGTTTTAAGCTCACCCGTCCAGTTGGAAAGGCTCATAACGCCTTTTCGCATATTTTCGTCAACTTTTTCGCAGTTGAAAACAACAGATGTGTAATAAGGCGCGTCTGTTACGGCGGTGCGCAGCCCCGGAACCGACAGGGCGTTAAGTGTTCCGGCATCGGCAGCCGTTTCACAAATATCCACCGTGCCGTTGACCGCAGCTTTTACGCAGTCAAGTTTTTTTGCCGACAAATCTATAAACCTCAAAACATCAAAGCCGGGTTTTCCGTTGTGGTAATTCTCATTAACCTCCATAGTCAGTTCGCCGGAATTGCTGTTGTATGATTTATATTTATATGGACCGGACCCTACCGGTATTTCGGCGTTTTCTTTAATAATTCCCGCTTTGCCTTTTACATAGCCCGCTCCGTAAGCCGCTTTTGAAACAATAAGAGGATTAATCTGCGAAACAGCGTTTATATTTACGGAGTTGAATGTAACCGTACACTCCCTGTCATTAATCTTTTTTATACCGGATATTTCGGAAACGGATATTCCGTCGGAATAGTTCTTTTTTATATAGTCTTTGATTTTTTTCTCACGCTCCGCTTTGTCCTCTGTTTGCTCCTCTATTTCGGCAAGCTTTTTCTCATAGTTTTTATCATCGTAATAAAAGGCTTTCAAGCCCTGAATATCATTAAGATACCAGTCGCCGAACCTGCCGTCATAAGTGGCGTCGGCAAGAACATAATAATAAAAAATCACATCGTCTATAGTGGCGTAAGTGCCGTCGGAAAACATAATACCGTCATCAATGCTGACAGTGTATTTGACCTTTCCGCCGTCGAGGAACTCATAAGTTATGCTGCCGCAAAGGTTTTCAAAGCGGTTTTCATCGCCCTGGCGCTGAACGGTCTCAAACATCTGTGTCATTATGGCTGAATCAATTTTCTCTCCCTCAAAAAACGGGTTAAAGCCGCCGTTTATTTTGTTGACACCTATATTTAATACAGCCGATTTGCCGCTTTTAACCGTGAACGGCAATGAACAGGACGGCAGCAGTATGCAGATAATAAGCACAAGTGCAAGAAGAGCGGGTTTAATATTTTTCATAAACATACCTCGAAAAAACTGTGGTAATATTTTAGCACAACAAAGCCGTATTTACAACAAAATAAGGAATAATCCGAAAAAAATAATAAAATTTATTTATTAAAATTAAATTTATTATATAATCATAGTGGTTTTATATAAAATCAATATTTATAATTAATTCACAGTTATTTAAAAATTCGGTGCTAAAATTAAATTGTTATATTAAATTGTTAAAACATGAGTTTAAGGAACAAAAACGGAGGACAGAAAATGAAAAAAAATCTTAAAAGGCTTTTATGCGTTGCGCTTTGCCTGATTATCTCGCTTTGCGCGGCTCCGTCGGTATTCGGTTCATTTAACGATGACCCCGAACCTTCGGTTGTTTATTCCGCACATTCGGGCAGGCTCGCGTCAGGCCCCTCAACCGATGACGCAACAACCTACACTCACGACGCCCGCTTTGCAACGGGTTATGACATTATTGATGTTATTGATGTTTCATACCATAACGGAATAATTGACTGGGGCAAGGTTTACGCGTCAGGCATTCATGAGGTTATGATAAGAGTAGGCTACAGAGGTTATTCCGAAGGTCTTGTTCAGGTTGACCCGGAATTTGTTTCAAATGTTAAGGGTGCCTACAATGCCGGGCTTAAAATAGGCCTTTACTTTTTCAGCCAGGCAATCAGTAACAATGAGGCTGAGCAGGAGGCCGCTTTTGTTATTGAACAGGTGCTGCTCAATGACCTTTCAAATTATATAACTCTGCCTGTAGCATTTGATTTTGAGTATGCCCAGAACTCATTCGGCGCGGAAATAGGCAGGCTCTATAACGCTGTTCTCACAAAGGGTGAGGCAACCGCCATCAACAACGCGTTCTGCGCTAAAATCGCGGCTCAGGGCTTTACCCCGCTTATTTACACAAACAAAAATATGCTTTCAAAGCACCTTTACCCCAACGCTCTCGCTTATGACATCTGGCTCGCCACATGGGCGTCAGCCGCCAATTATGACGGCAAGTATGTTATGTGGCAGTACACTAACAAGGGCGTTGTAAACGGAATAACCGGCACTGTCGATAAATCATTCCGTTATGTTCCGAACGGTTCATCGAACCCCTCCAACCCCGGAACGGATCCCGGCACAAACCCCGGCGGCGGAGATACGCCCAACCCGCCTGTTATTCCCCCGCAGGACACAGGCGTTACAATATCCGACAAAAGCGGTGTTATATATGTAACCGCCCCGAATACCGTTTTAGGCGTAGGCAACACATCGCAATACACGGCAACAATAAACACCGCCAAAATCAACAAGCTTCATTCCGCCAACGAATACGGCACTCCCGTGTGGTCATCAAACAATTCAGGCGTTGCAACCGTTGACCAGAACGGTCTTGTCAAAGCGGTTTCGGCAGGCAATGTTACAATAAGCGCGACGGTTTATGTTACGGATAAAACAGTTACCCCGGCCGTTAAAATAGCCTACACCGCGAGTGTGCCGCTTGTTGTTTCAACCACCTCGTCTTCCGGCAGTTCCTCATCGGGAACAGGCACGGGCACGGGCACCGGAACCGGTTCAAACACAGGCACAGGCACGGGTACGGGTACAGGTACCGGCACGGGTACGGGTACGGTGATTGACCCCGGCAGCATCGCCGGCTTGGCAGGCAATCTTGATCTTGACAAAATCATCAGTGTTTCAACAAAAGTTCTTGCCTGGATGACGGCGATGGTTGTTTATCTTTTCAAAATCATAGCGGCAATCAGAGGCTGATTTCAATTTAAAATCCCCGTTTTAAAACACGGGGATTTTTGGCGTAAACAAATAATTTACAATAAGGAAAAATTATGGATTTCTTCTCAATTCTGAAACTTGTGCTCGGCCTGTCATTCTTTTTATTCGGAATGAATGTTATGTCGGCAAACCTTGAAAAGTTAGCCGGCGGCAGGCTTGAAAACTCGCTCAAAAAAATGACGGCAAACCCCATACTCAGTCTGGTGCTGGGAGCCGGCATAACCATTGCGATGCAATCATCCTCGGCAACAACGGTTATGCTTGTGGGCCTTGTAAACTCAGGCATTATGCAGTTTTCGCAAACGCTCTATGTCATTTTCGGCGCCAACATCGGCACTACTCTTACCGCGTGGATTCTCTCGCTCTCCGGTATCAGCAGCGATAATTTCGCCATTCAGATGTTAAAGCCCGAAAACTTCTCACCTGTTCTTGCTATAATCGGTGTTGTTATGCTTATGGCAGCCAAAACTGATAAAAAAAGAAGCATAGGAACCATTTTTGCGGGCTTTGCCGTTTTGATGTACGGTATGGAATTTATGAAGGAATCCGTAAGTCCCCTTGCCGAAATGCCCGCTTTTACGGATATGCTGATTAAATTCAGCAATCCCGTTCTCGGCGTTCTTATAGGCGTTGTTGTTACCGCCGTCATACAGTCCTCCGCCGCCTCAATCGGTATTTTGCAGGCGCTCTCGCTCACTGGCAGTATCTCGTGCGGAATAGCCATTCCCATAATTATGGGTCAGAACATAGGCACCTGCGCCACATCACTTCTCTCCTGCATAGGCACAAATGCAAACGCAAAAAGAGTTGCCGCTGTTCACTCCTCAATAAAAGTTATAGGTATGCTGATATGCCTGCCTGTTTATTATTTTGCCGACAAAGCCGCCGGCAGCGTTGTTTCATCCATTACCGCAACGCCCGCTAGCATAGCGCTTATTCACACGGTTTTCAATGTGGTTATAACAGTTATACTTATGCCCTGTTCAAAACTGCTTGTTAAGCTGGTGAACAAAATCGTTCGCGAAAAGGCGACTGACAGCGCTGAAAAGAAGCAGATTTTCAAGCTTGATGAACTGCTGCTTCGCTCACCCTCTGTTGCCGTCAGCGAGTGTGACTCCTACACATCCACAATGGCGATTATTGCTCAAGACGCCATACTTGACGCTTTCAGGCTGCTTGAAAACTACACTCAGGCTCTCGCGGATGACATTCTGAAAAAAGAGGATGACCTCGATTCTCTTGAAGACAGCCTCGGTTCTTACCTTGTCAAACTCTCCGCTCAGGCTCTTTCGGATGAAGACAGCCGCCGCGTTTCAAAAATGCTTCACGCGATAGGCGATTTTGAGCGTCTGGGCGACCACGCCGTGAACCTGCTGAGAGTTGCCAAAGAAATGTATGATAAAAAAATAACATTTTCAGGCGAGGCAAAAAAGGAACTTGCCGTTTTGCGTGAGGCCTCCGTTGACATTCTCAACCTTACCGTTAAATCCTACATTGACAATGATGTTGAGCTTGCCGGCAGGGTTGAGCCGCTTGAACAGGTAATAGACGGCCTTACGGCGCAAATCAGAAACAACCACATCTCACGCCTTCAAAGCGGAAACTGCACAATAGAAATGGGATTTATTCTTTCAGACACACTTACAAATTATGAAAGAATTTCCGACCACTGCTCAAACATTGCCGTTGCGGTAACTGAGCTGCACAAAGGCAGCTTTGACACGCACCGCTATCTCAACAGCATTAAATACGGCAGCAGTGAATTCACGCACACATTTGACGAATACGAAGCTAAATACTCACTGTAAAAGGGGAAATCAAAATGATTAACACAGCACTTATAGGCACATGGCATGTTCATTTTGACGGTTACGCCCGCGAAGCGGCGGCAAATGTCAACTGCAAATTCACCGCCCTGTGGGATCCTTGCGAAGAAGCGGGAAAAAAGGCGGCTGAAAAATACAACTGCGAGTTTGTAAACGATTACGACACCCTTCTCGCAAGGCGCGATGTTGACGCGGTTATGGTATGCACCTCTACAGATTTGCACAAGGATGTGATTATAAAAGCGGCAAACGCGGGCAAGCATATTTTCACCGAAAAGGTGCTTTGCTTCAATGAGGCGGACGCTCTCGAGGTTGCGCGGGCGGTTAAAAAATCGGGCGTAAAGTTCTGCATTTCATTCCCATGGAAAAGCAGAAGCGATTTTTTATGGCTTAAAGAAACGGTTGACAGCGGCATTCTCGGCGAAATAACATACTGCCGTATGAGAAACGCCCACAACGGCGCTTCGGCCGACTGGCTGCCCGAAACCTTTTATGATAAAAAGACTTGCGGCGGCGGTGCCATGATGGATCTCGGCGCGCACTCAATGTATATTCTCAACTGGCTTATGGGCGAGCCCGAAAAGGCGTCATCCGCTTTTACCAATATGATTGTAAAAACGGTAGAAGACAACGCCGTTACCGTTTTCACCTACAAAAACGGCGCAATAGGCGTAAGCGAAACGGGATTTGTAACGGGCAACAATCCGTTTGAGGTTGAGGTTGCCGGAATGAAAGGCACCGCGCTTATGGGCGGTTTTCTTGACAAACCGTGTTACAACACGGGCAACGGCTGGGTGTTCCCGAAACTGCCCAAAGGCCTGCCCTCACCGCTTAAAATGTGGCTTGACGCCATAGAAAACGGCGGAGACATCCCCTGCACCATTGACGAGGCAGTCGCGCTGTCAAAGGTAATGGAAATGGCTTACGGGAATGTGATGTGAATTATATATCTAAATGCAGTAAATCCCCGCCGATTGGCGGGGATTTCTTGGTTAATCATCTTCTTCAATATATAATACAATAATCCGAAAAAAGTATCTATATCATATAATGGATGCATTGTACTGTTCGTACAATTTGGCAGTTCATTTATTTATTCTTGAATTATTATTCATTATCAATCATTTCTAAAATAGATTTCACTGTTCTTATCATATCTTTCTTCTACATTATCACCGTATGAAATATTTACCCTTGCGCTGCCTTCGCCGAACGGAGTCAACTGGAATATTGCAATGTTTTCTTCGGCGTTCTTTTCTTTGTCTGCCACTAATTCCTGAATATATACTATGGTGTTGTCTTCTTCACATTGAATCCTTTTAGCCATACCTTCGGACAATTTTACGGAATACTTGTCGGTTCCAGTAAATTTGTATGTAACATAAACTATATCGTCTTTTCCGGCTCCGTTTGATATTGCTTTGCTTTGAATCCTGACATAGCATTCTTTGTCGCTCGGGAACTCTTTGGTTTGATTACCATACGAAGTTCCTCCGTTTGCTGAATAACGGATGTCGCTTTCCACTTCAAATTTCGCCTTATTAACTTTGCCCCACCAATTTATTGAATAAGGCTTTGTTGTTACATTTTCTATCTTGTCAGTTTCTGGTACTCTGGTTGTAGTAACTATGGTTGTGGGCTCGGTAGTTGTGGGCTCAGAAGGTTCAACTATTTCTTCTGTTAATACTTCTTCGGTGACAACTGAAAGCTCTGTGGTAGATGTGACATCAGGGCTCGCATTATCAGCACAGCCGGATAACATTATAAGTAACACCAACAAAACAGACAATAAACTAAGCTTTTTCATAAAAAATCCTCTTTTCATAAAATTATACCTTGCTCTCCAACAGAAATTTCTCCATCGGATGAAAAAACAATTGCTAAACCATGCTCAGGATCATAACGATATCTGCACATCAAGGCTATTCTAGGCTTTTCTTTATCTCTTTTAACAAAAATACTCTCTGGAATCACATAGCTGAAAACATTATCTTTCTTATCGTTTTCATCATCGCTTTGGACCGCTTCTCTGCAGTAATCTTCGACAAAGGACTTAGAGTTTGAAAGCCATTCCGGGTTTGCAAGAAATGTTTCAATAGATTTAATCTGCTTTTTCGTTACAGTTTCACCTTTGTAACAATCATATTCAACAGGTAAGGAAAAAGTCCTGTTCCAAACGAGCAACTCTACAGTATCAATCATAAGGAATTTCCTCCTTTGTACCGGTCATCGCATTACATTCTCCGACGCCACCAAGATGACTAAATCCTCCGTTCACTTCAGTCGGGACCAACTGCATTGACTTCATATTGTTCATTTCGTGCCAAGTTAATTTATTTATCTCGCGATAATTTTGAATATCTCGCGCTTGCCAAGTTTTTCCGTCATACTTTATCTTTGACCAGTAATCTGCCAAAGCTTTATCTGCTTGACCGAAATTACTTGACCTATCACTTGTCATTTCAGGAATTTTGACTTGAGCTTTTTGGAAAGGTGAAAAATCCGGAACTCCGTTTTTATATGTTACTTTAGTTCCAGCTTTAATCTCATAAGTTTTATTTCCGGATTTAAATGGTTTAGGTTTATCATAAATGTATTCAGATTGTCCTCTTTTACCGGACCAATGGCCATATTCATCATTTTTAGGCGTTTGATCTATTCGCGCTTTAAGCGTTGAATATGGGGTGTAATATTTTTGAAAATAATCATATGCACCACCATAAACTGCACCGATAATGGCACCCCACATATAACCATCTGCGCCATTTTTTATTGACTTTTTGACGGCTGATTCTCCTGCTTTTTTCCAATTAATATTTGTCCAATCTATTTTAGCTGAATCAGTAGTTTTATATGTTTTAATTGCTTTTTTTCCTGCAGAGACGGTTCCTGCCGAAGCTGCCACTACCGAAACACCGGCTAAAACAAGCTTTATACCTGCTGCAAGTGTAATGGTTGTGCTGCCTGCAGACGGAATTGCACCTATTGCGGATACTGCTGCTAAGATTAGACCGGCTGTTGCAGTTGCAAATCCTATAATGGCAGAGATTCTTCCTGTTTCATCAATTTCATCAGCTGCTCCGGTTAAACCTCCAAACAAAGAGCCGATTGCTGCGCCCTCGGCGCTGAACTTTAAAGAAGCATCAGCAGCACCAGCAATAACACTTGAAACAACACCTTGGACATTTGCTAATTTCATTGCGGTTATTGTAATAATTACTCCGGTTCCGACGGCAATTTTTGTAAGAACCGGTTTAAGGTCAACATCTTTACCAAATAATCCTGCCGTTTGGCTATTATCAGCAAATTCTTCAATATTATCTTGAGACACATAAATTGTCTGACAAGAAAGCACTTCGCTAACTGTATCATCTTCAAGAAGCAGTTCCGAGATTTTATCTTCAGCTAAAACGATTTCTTCTAAATATATTTCTTGCGTAATGAATTCTGAAACAACATCTTCGTTGAATTCTAATTCTGTAAGCACATCCTCAGTTAAATAATCTTCGTTCAAATTGTCATCTTTGTGTGAAAATATAGTTTCATCGAAACAGCTGGAAAAAGAGAGCGTAATAATAGGAATAATTAAAACTATTGCCAAAACTTTTAAGAATACATTTTTCATAACTTGAAACCCACCCACTATAAATCTCTAATTTTTCAAACAACAAGAGACAAAAAAGATAATATTGTAATTCTTCTTCAAAACTACTGTGGCTCGTTTTATTCTTTAAAGTATCATTTGTTGCTTTTTTTGAAGATGACTTAAAAAAACTTATAACTATCAAAAAGCTTTAATATATTTCTGTTTTTATAATACACCACATCAGATGTATATGTCAATAACTCACCGCTCTTGTGTTATCATCCTAATCGGTGATGAAAATGGAAAAATATGCCGAGATAATCCGTGAGCTGAGAGAAGACAGGGGATTGAAGCAGTCGGACATTGCGAGTGTGCTGGGAACCACCCAGCAGGTTTATTCCCGCTATGAAAAAGGGATTAACGAAATGCCGATAAGGCACTTGATAACTCTTTGCCGGTTTTATGATGTGCGCTCCGATTACATTTTAGGTTTGGCAAGCAAAAAATAACCCGATGCGAATTTGTGTGAAACGCATCGGGATTTTTATTTTTTGTTCCGGATTTTCACGCTGTCGGAACGGATTGCCACGGCAGTGTGCGCACTGCCTCGCAATGACATTCAAGGTGATTTTTTGCCGGTTTTTGCGGGCGATTGATAATCGCCCCTACCGCAAAAAAGGTGAATTTTGCGGTGGTTTCGTCATTTTTCAGGCGGCATTTGGGAATGCCGCCCTACGGGGTAAAATGCCGGAAGAAATTGGGGTTGAACTGTATTAAAACCAGCCGCAAAACCGGAATGAAACCGCAACACGGCGAAGTGCCGTCAACGCGATTCTTCCGGTTGAGCGCACCAGCAGAAGTTGAACACCCCGCCTTTTTCAAGGCGCTGTATTCCGCGTTTGTTTGAAAATTCGCCGTAATCTTCTCTGCCGTCGTTCACGCCGAACCACGGCTCAATGCAAACATAAGGCGCGCCGGGCTTTGCCCAGATGCCGAGAAAAGGAATTTTGCCGAAAACAACTTTGATTTTTCTGTTTAAGCCGGGGCTGTTGATTGTAACATATTCCGATTTTATATCCGAAAGAATCAGAGCGTCGGGTTCAAAAATCTCTTTTGTGAGCGTTATTGTTTTCTCATTGTCAAGAAGCGGGAATTTTTCGGGAATAATAAGATTGTCTGATGAAATGCGTTCTGTACAAAGCGTTTCATTTTTTTCAAACTCAACCGTGTCGCCCAATTCGCAGTTAAACCCCGGATGGGCGCCAAATGAGAAATACATTTCACCGTCGGTTAAATTTTTAACCGTGTGTAAAGCCTTCAGGCCGCTTTCGATAAGCTCATAAGAAACAAGCAGTTCAAACTCAAAGGGGTACTGTTTTAATGTATCCTCATTGCTTTTCAATGAAAAAACAACCTTTGTTTCAGCGCACGAAACAAGTTCAAACTCCTTTTTTCGCGCAAAGCCGTGTTTTTGCATATTGTATTTTTTGCCGCCGCAGATTATTGTATCATTTTTAATCTGACCTACAACGGGAAAAAGAACAGGCGCCTGACCGTACCATATCTCCTCTTTGCCGTACCAGATAAATTCCGTGCCCGTTGTTTTGGATTTAAAGGAATGCAGTTCAGCACCCATACTGTTGACCTGCGCCGTGTACAATTCGTTTTCAATCTGATAAATCATATTCAAACCGCCTTTCTTTTTATTATACTATCATTTATATTTTTCAAAATCAACAGGCGTTGAAAAAAGAAAATGAAAATGATATTATATTCCGGAGGTGATTGCTATGAACATTAAAGGTGTTCTTTTTGATATGGACGGTGTTCTGATTGACTCGGAGCCGTTTATTCTTGAAGCGGCGATTGAAGGATTAAAACAGTTCGGTGTAAACGCTCAGCCCGACGACTTCACGCCGTTTATCGGAGCCGGAGAAACAAGATATTTAGGCGGCCCCGCCGAAAAATACGGTGTGGCATTCAGGCCTGAAATGAAAACCGTTGTTTACGCGATATACGCAGATATATTAAAACAACATCCCGATGCCGTTTATGACGGGGTTTTTGATGTTATTAACAGTGTCAAAGCAAAATACAAAGCCGCCGTATGCTCCGCCGCCGACCTTGTTAAAGTTGAGCATAACCTCAACGCCATAGGCGTTACCCCGGCGTTTTTTGACGCGCTTGTAACAGGCAGCGATGTCACAAGGCAGAAACCGTTCCCGGACATTTTTCTGAAAGGCGCCGGGCTTTTAGGCCTGCCGGCCGAGCAGTGCGTTGTTGTTGAGGATTCGATAAACGGAATTAAAGCGGCAAAGGCCGCCGGAGCGTTGAGCATCGGAGTAACCACATCTTTTACAAAAGAAGAACTTGAAGAAAAATCAAAGCCCGATTATATAATTAACAGCATAAAGGAATTGCCCGATATTCTTAAAAAAATGTAATTCGAGCAAAAATCCCGCCGGCGAAGGGCAGTCACTCGTAAAACAGTAATGCGTCAAAGAGCGACCTTCGCACATCTTTGCAGATATTCCTCTTCGGAATACGGAAAGTATTCCTCATCGTCATAACCCGCAAATATGCACAAATTTCATCTCTTTGAGGTGCGAAGCAGTTTTCACGCAAAAAAAGAGTCGCAGAACAAGGAAGATTTGTGAGAGCATACTTGATGTATGGTAAGCAAATCTGACGATGTTATGCGGCTTTTAGTTTGATGCGAAAACCAATACTGGTTTATGAGTTACTGCCCAACGGCGGGATTTTTATTGTTAAACTAAGAGTTGAAAGTTTTTTTGAGCCAGGCGCAGCAAAGTTCAAACCATCCGCTCAGGTGGCTGTTATAAAGATAATCCTCCTCTTTTGAGAAAACGACTTCATTGGCGAGAGAAAAGCCGTGATAGCCTTTTGAATAAATGTGCATTTCAAAATCCACGCCCGCTTTTTCAAGCGCGTCGGCATATCTCAGCGAGTTTTCAATCGGAACGCAACTGTCTTCTCTGCTTGAAGCAATAAAAGTCGGCGGAGTTTTATCATCAACATATTCATCAACGGAAGGAACAGGCTCCGCGAGTATGTCGCTTATTGATGACAGGATGCAAGGGTAGCAGAGAACCGCGGCGGCGGGTCTGACCCTGCCCATTGTGCTGAGCGCGGCGCAGAGATGACCGCCCGCGGAAAAACCTATGGCCGCCGTTTTGCTTTTGTCAATATGCCACTTCTCACTGTTATTGATTATCAGCTCAAGGGCCTCTTGCGCGTCATTGAGCGGATTGGGGAAAGCGGCCTTGCCCTTGCCGATTGAATAACGCAGAACAAAAGTGTTATAGCCCTTTGCCGCGAAAGCCATCGCGACAGGCTCCGCCTCTCTGTCGGAGCAGAAATTATATCCTCCGCCGGGTATAACAAGCATCGCGGGGCGGTAATTCATATTCGGCATCTCATTTGAACTGTCAAGAATATAAGCGGTGAGAGTAACGCCCTCATTTGAAAGATTGATTAACTCGGTTTTCATAGTGCTTTACCCTTATTTAACAAAGATTTTAAAAGTTTTGATTTCAAACGGATCAATTTCAAACTCTATGGCACTGCCTTCATAGCCATCAAACGGCGCGTCTTCCCTTTCAAGAAGGTTGCACTCGCTGACGCGTTCAATATCAGAGAAAAACGACACCTTTGTTTTTGTTCTTTTGCCTGTTTTTTCAACAAAACGAAGAATGTAAGCGTCTTCATCCTCACACTTTTTAAGCGCTTCAAGCAGCACATTGTCTGCCGAAACGGAAACGAATGACTTTTTGACACTGCCGCCTGCCTGCGCGGTGACATCAACGGGCACAAACGGATTGTTAAGCTCAAGGCCTCTCGTGATTGTGCCGCCTTCCTTCCAGTTTTTGCTGTGCGGATAAAGCGAATATGTAAAGTAATGGTCGCCTCTGTCGGACTGCGGGTCGGGGTTCATCGGAGCTTTGAGAAGAGTTATAATCATTCTCTGTTTGTCAACCTCAAAACCGTATTTGCAATCGTTTAAAATCGACAGGCCGTAGCCGTCCTCACTCATATCGATAAAGTTATGGGCGCTGACTTCAAATTTTGCTTTATCATACGGATTGTGACGGTAATTTGAGCTCTCAATGGTTGCGTAAGCTATATCGCGGGTAAACTTCTGCGCTTTGATATCAACATCAAAACCCACTTTAAGCAGCTTCTGCTTTTCGTGCCAGCTTATGAAGGTGTCAAAATCTATGCGGTCAAGGTCGTTGTATATGATAATGTTCTGTTTGATTGTTGAGTGAATAACCTGTTTTGAGATTGTAACGCAGGTAAAAACATCGCCTTTAACAACGCTTTCGACTTTGCCGGGCTGTGTTTCAAACTCACGGTCAACATAGGTGGCGACTATATCCCACGCGTCATATTTGCCGGGAAGATCCTCAAAAATGCGGAAAACATTGCCGCTGCCGGAGAGAACCTCACGGTTGTTCTTTTTATCAAATATTGAGACAAGCTCCGCCCTGTCATCAAAAACAAGCGAGAAGCTGCCGTTTTCAACATCGGCAATATCAATCTCTTTCGCTTCGGGAACGCTTGCGGGCTTTTTGTAATAAACTTTAAAACCGACTGCGGGAACATCCCTCGCGACAAAGGTCAGAACCTTTGTGCCGTCGAGCTTTGTGTATGCCTGAACAGGCACTCTCTTCCCGTCGGCGCAATAGATTTCAACATCTTCATAGGGGAGCTCAACCTTTGATGAAGCGTCAACTCCGAGTGAGTTGAAAAGTGCGAACGGCTTGCCGTATTTTTCGCCGCCGTCAATATTGCCCGCTATGACATTGAGCGCCTCACTTCTCACCTGTTCGCCTATGGCGAGTATTCTTTCATACCTGTCGCACCAGTCTTTGAAAACCTCTGTTATATGCGAACCGGGAAGACCGTCGTGAAACTGTGTTGTAAGGAGTTCACGCCAGCCCTCGTTGAGCTTTTCAAGCGGGTATTCATAGCCGTATTTTCCGGCAACAGACGCGAACATCTCCGCCTGACGGTAAAGGTTTTCGCAACGGCGGTTGTATTTTTTAAGCAGGGCTTTTGTTGTGTGAACGCCTCTGTGTTCTTCAAGATAAAGCTCATCTTTCCAGGTCGGAATGTTGGTGTCGGTGGCTTTTGCCTTCATTCTGCCGAGGGAGTCTTCTATTTTGCTGATTTTTGTTTCTGGCAGGCCGGGGAATTTGTTGTAACGTTTAGCATACTCAAGCATTTCGGTGTCAACTCCTCCGCCGCCGTCACCCCAGCCGTAGCAGTACATTGACTCGCCTATGGTTGCTTTGTCGGTGTATCTCTGCCAGTTCATTTTAAGTGAGTCGGCTTCAACAGTGCCGATAAAATGAGTGGGCGGAACAATTGAGAACACTTTTGAGCCGTCTGGGCCCTCCCACCAGAAGGTGCTGTACTGCCACGGGTTTGTGTCATTCCAAACACCCATTTTGTGGGTAACAAAGTATTCGACGCCCGCTTTTTTGAGAATTTGCGGCATGGCGTAGCTGTTGCCGAAAACATCCGGCACCCAGCAGGTTTTCGGAGTTATTCCGAATGTTTTTTCGGCGTAGCGCACGCCGTGAAGGAGCTGACGGGTGAAGGATTCGCCCGAAATAAGGTTGCAGTCCGGTTCAACCCACATTGCGCCGATATACTCCCATCTCCCCTCTTCTATACGCTTTTTAACCTGCGCGAACATATTGGGGTAGCGTTTTTCCATCTCAATATAAGTGGGAACCGTGCTTTGTGAAAAGATGAAATCCGGGTACTGCTCCATAAGTCGAAGCATTGTGGCATGTGTTCTGCCCAATTTACGGATATACTCTTTATATCCCCACATAAATACAATATCAAGATGTGAGTTGCCTATGAGAGCAAGAGTGCCCTGTGAGGAATAATTCGGATTTTTATAAACTTTATCGGTAAGAATCTGTTTGGCAATTTTAAGTTCGGAGACAAATTCTTCGCCTTCAAGGTCAAAATCAACATGAAGAAACGCCTCTTTGAGCGCCGCTCTGATTACCTCGGCAAGCCCTTTGTCAAGAACGGGCATAAACAGGGCGTTGAAAACGGCCTTGAAATCCCAGTAAATATCTTCAATCACCGGGTCAACGGCACCTATAAACGAGCAGGAGAGTGTTTTGATTGACGGCTCGTCTGAGTGCCAGACGAAATATGATTCTATGTCAACATCATAATGCTCTTTACCTGTTGCGCAGTCGGTAAGAAGCACGGTGTTGCGAAACGGGTCAAGCCCCTGATAAGGCTCACCGTTTATTGAAAGCAGGCTGTCACCTCCGAAATAAATGTTCAGAGTTACCTTTTTTCCTTTGAACCTTTCGGGCATATCGAACGAGTTTTTGAAAAACGCGCTCCAGCCGTTCCGGCCCCATTTGTCGCCGACATTTATTTCTTTCCACTCATCATAGAAATACTCATATTCGCCGGGGGCTTTGTAAACGCACTCTCTCATCTTCCACGCGGGAATTGACTCAAGATCGGTAAAAATACGCTTTTTGAGCATTTTGAGTTTTGTGCCGACAAGGTCATCAAAAGAGAAAATGCCCCTCTGCTTGCCTTTTGTTCCGTCACGCCAGTCATTGACATGGGCATCCATTGCGTCAAGTGAAGCAACAGCGTCAAGATCTTTTATCTCTGCCAAAAAAATCATCCTTTCACAATGCTTTTTTATAAGTATAGCATTGATAAAAACCGTTTTCAACATTATTGAAAAAAATAATAACCGCTGCCGTGTTGAATTAAGCAACGGTTATATAATTTATTTTCAATCAGAAATCCTCAAGATAAATGCCTATTGATATTTTTGTGAAACTGCCCTTTTTTTCAACATCTTTTATTTTTGCGAGCAGAAGCTTGCCGGCGTCCATAAGGCGGGCGAAAATCACATTGTCTTTTTCGGGCACATAGCCGAGTTTTTTGCCGCTTTGAGTAAAAATGAGAATCGCGTTTTAGGAATTTTTTATTTGTTGAGATTGACCGTATTCAGTCTGAAAAGCACGGCAAAGAACGATATTATTCTGGCAAAGAAGCTTTTGTCGGTTTTAACGGTAAGTGAAGCTCCGGAGGGCTGTGAAACCGTTTTTCCGTTTTCATCGACAATAACGGCGGTATATCTGTATTCACTTTCCGTCAGCCGACCTGTGAGATATACGGCTGATTTATTCGCTTTTTCGCCTGCGGGGCTGCCGTTTTCATACCATTGAATATAATAACCGTCCGGCAGGTTGCCGCAGTAAGCGGTCATAGAAACTTTATAATTATATCTGACTGTTCTTCCGCCGGGAACAGTGATTTCAGCGTGTTTCGCAATATAAAGACTGTTTTTTTCGGTATCAACCACGGTTTTACAGTTATCGCAGGCTCCGTCGCCGTCATTATCAATATGAGGCATAAGCTCAAACTCAATGTGTTTTCTCTCGAGTTCCTCGCCGCATACAGAGCAGTAAATTACCCTGTCACATCCGCCTTTGGCATAGCAGGTTGAATTAACGCTGTTTTCAAAAACAGGTTCACCAGCGTTATGGCAGGCGGGCAGAACACAGCCGCTCTCTGTTTTGCCGCACATGGGGCAGTGCCAATCGCCGGAATATCCGTTGGTTTTACAGGACGGGGTTACGGCGTTTTTCACCGAAGCGCCGCTGTGGGTACAATCCGTATAGATGTTCACATAAACATTTCCGCCGTATCGGTTCATATCCACCCATTGGCTGTTTTCGGCGTAAAACCAGCTTTGCCCCGCCGCGGATGTGTATTCAATATTGTTTCTCTCAAATATTTCCTGAGAGTTTTCGTATTGAGACTTTGATTCGGCAGGCATAAACGCCTTCCCGTCCGCGATGCTCAGCGTGACAACAAATGAATAGGATTTACCGCCTTCAAGCATTACGGTTTGAGAGGGCTCAATATAATGATAGCCTCTGTTTTCGATATATGAACTGCCGTTGAAAATCAGATTGCCGTCTTCGGGCGATGTCGCGTTTTCCGCAAGCTCATAAACCTTAACACTCACATCCGCGTTGCCGTTTTCGGCAAAGAATCCCACGGCGGAGAGGTTTTCACCATAACGCGTGTCGTAAATATTCGCGAATTCTATTTGAGACGGGCTGTTTTCATTATAATAAAGCTTGTTATAAGGCGCGGCGTTATATGTGTAAAGAAAATCGTAATCAACACGCTTTACCGTAAAACCGCAAAAATCCTCAAAAGAAGGCTCGCAATATGAAATCCAGTAATAACCGCCATCGCAGTGTTCCTCTCCCCAACTGCCCCTGACAAGCCACGCGCCGTCTTGTGCGGGAACGGTTTTGAAATAATCTTTTGAGAACGAATCATCCCACCCGACTATGCTGACGGTATGGTTTGACAAATAATCGCTGCCGCTGAAATAAGCGTAAACCGTTTGCTCCTCTTTTTCTGTTTTTTTATATCTGTCGGATTGATCGTAATAGCTGACCTGCGCGCTGCCGTTTTCAACAATCCACTTTTTGACAGCGGAAATGTCATAAGGCAAATAGCAGAACTCATCCATTACAAGGCCGTTGTTTTTGTAAAAATCCGCGCTGTCATAACTGTCAATATCGGCAGGGTTGTCAACATCGAAAGGAAAATCGGCATCATTAACAATCCCGCAGCCTTTCACAAGGCTGCTCGCGGCGTAAATATCATATCCGCCGCTTGTGTAAGGCGTGCCGTTGCCGAAAGGTTTTATATATTCGCCGTTATTAACATCGCCGGGAATACCGGAATCATCAAAAGCGGTCCAGATTAAATGAGCATAAGAGAAGCGCGCGTTTTCGAGCGTGGAAAGCCCGCGTTTGACGGCGTTTGTTTCAAGCACTCCGGCTGTGCTTACAGCCCAGCAGGTGCCTAAGTCGCCCTGATTTTTAACCGGAGTTACACAGCCGTAATCCCGGCTGTCATATTTTGCCGGAAAGGATGAGTTTTTTCTGCCTCTGCTTTCTGAAAAATCGGTATTCTTCTCAAAAAGCGTGACCGTGTTATTGTTTTCATCCTCATAATGATAAGAAACACCGCCCTTTTCATAAACTATTGAATATGAATTGAGCTCAATGCTTTTTTCGCCGTAACGGGCATAAGCCGAAACAGCCGTGGATGAAACAATAACCGCAAAAAATATAAGAATTGAAACAGTTTTTTTCATAGCCGGTCTCCGAAGATTTTTTATTGGCTCAATTATATATTATTTTTATATTTTTTTCAACAAAACATAAAATAAAAAGACCGCATTCCTCAGGGCGGGAGCCCTTACGGAACGCGGTAAAAGCCTTTTCATTTTATTCGGTGAACAGCGCTGTTGAGTAATATCTGTCGCCGCTGTCGGGGAGCAGTGCCACTATTGTTTTGCCCTTGTTTTCGGGAAGTTTCGCGAGCTGAAGCGCCGCGTAAAGAGCCGCGCCGGATGATATACCTACCGAAATGCCCTCTTTTTTCGCAAGCAGTTTTGCTGTCGCGAAAGCGTCTTCATTCTGCACGGGGAACACCTCATCATAAACCGATGTGTTGAGCGTGTCGGGCACGAACCCGGCTCCTATGCCCTGTATTTTGTGCGCGCCTGCCCTGCCCTCGGAAAGCACTGGAGAATCCGCGGGCTCCACGGCAACCACTTTAACGGCGGGATTTTTTTCTTTAAGGAACTCGCCCGTGCCTGTTACCGTGCCGCCTGTTCCTACGCCCGAAATAAAGATATCCACCTTGCCGTCGGTGTCATTCCAGATTTCCGGGCCTGTTGTCGCCTTATGAATTGCGGGATTTGCCGGGTTGACAAACTGACCGGGAATAAAAGCGCCGGGGATTTCATTCGCGAGTTCTTCCGCTTTGGCAATGGCGCCCTTCATACCCTTAGCGCCCTCTGTAAGCACAATTTCGGCGCCGTATGCTTTGAGAATGTTTCTGCGTTCAACGCTCATTGTCTCCGGCATTGTAAGAATTGTTCTGTAGCCCTTTGCCGCCGCAATTGCCGCAAGGCCTATGCCCGTGTTGCCGCTTGTAGGCTCAATAATTACGGAATCTTTATTGAGAAGGCCCTTGTTTTCCGCGTCTTCAAGCATTGCTTTCGCAATTCTGTCTTTTATGCTGCCGGCCGGGTTGAAATACTCAAGTTTTACAAGAACAGTCGCTTCAAGTTCCAGTTCTTTTTCAATATTTACCGTTTCCACAAGCGGTGTGTTGCCTATGAGTTCAAGTGTGCTTTTGTATATTTTTGACATTTTATTTTCCTCCGTTTTGTTTATTTAATTTCTTCAAAGCCGTTTTCAAGGTCGGCGATTATATCATCAATATGCTCTGTTCCTATTGAAAGGCGGATTGTGTTTCTGCCAATGCCCTGATCAAGCAGTTCGCTGTCGGAAAGCTGTGAGTGTGTGGTTGACGCCGGGTGTATAACAAGGCTCTTGACATCCGCGACATTTGCCAAAAGTGAGAATAATTTAAGGTTGTCAATGAACTTCCACGCCTCTTCCTGGCCGCCTTTTATGTTGAATGTGAAAATTGACGCGCCTCCGTTCGGATAATACTTTTTGTAAAGCGCGTTGTCCGGATGGTCGGGCAGTGAAGGATGATTGACTTTTTCAACCAGCGGATGACCCGCGAGATATTCAACAACCTTTTTCGCGTTTTCAATGTGCCTTTCCATGCGGAGCGAGAGTGTTTCAACGCCTTGAAGAAGCAGAAAAGCGTTAAAGGGTGAAATTGCCGCCCCGGTGTCGCGCAGGAGAATTGCTCTTATGTATGTTACAAAGGCCGCCGCTCCGACCGCCTGAGCGAACGAAATGCCGTGATAGCTTGGATTTGCTTTTGCTATCGGTGCATATTTTTCCGCGGCTGAAAGCCAGTTGAATTTGCCGGAGTCAACAATTACGCCGCCGAGCGTCGTGCCGTGACCTCCCAGAAACTTTGTTGCCGAATGAACAACAATATCCGCGCCGTATTCAATCGGTCTGAGGAGGTATGGGGTCGCGAATGTGTTGTCAACAACAAGCGGTATGTTGTGCGCATGGGCGATTTTCGCGAGAGCTTCAATGTCGGGAATATCACTGTTGGGGTTGCCAAGGCTTTCGGCGTAGAGAGCCTTTGTGTTTGCGTTGATTGCCGCCTCAACCTCACCGAGATTGTGTATGTCAACAAAGGCGGTTTCTATTCCGTAATTCGGAAGAGTGTGTGCGAGCAGGTTGTAGCTTCCTCCGTAAATTGTTTTTTGAGCCACAATGTTATCGCCCTTCTGAGCCAAAGCCTCAATTGCGTATGTTATTGCCGCGGCGCCGGAAGCGAGAGCGAGAGCCGCAACGCCGCCTTCAAGAGCCGCCACCCGTTTTTCAAGCACATCCTGAGTTGAGTTCGTAAGTCTGCCGTAGATGTTACCGGGATCGGCAAGGCCGAACCTTGCCGCCGCGTGTTCGGAATTGTGAAAAACATAAGATGTTGTCTGATAAATCGGAACCGCTCTTGAATCGGTAGCGGGGTCCGCCTGTTCCTGGCCTACATGAAGTTGCAGTGTTTCAAATTTATAATTACTCATTTTACTGTCTCCTTTTAACTGTTGATTTGATTGTTCAAGATTTAAATCGGCATTAAAAAATAAAAAAACGGAAGTTTTTTCAAACTCCCGGGCTTACGGCTGTGCTTTTTAAGATGCCTGTTTCAACATCGAGCAAATTCAGGGCAGGCAAAACAGAACGCCTCAACCCCGACCGCTTTCAAAGCCCGGGAGAAAAGCATTCGCCAACACATATAGTTGCGAGCTGTGCTGAACATTATATTCCGCCTCCTGTCAAATCTGATGTTGTCGGAATTATATCACCATTCGCCTACTATGTCAATAGGTTTTTGGGAATTTTTTTTATTTTTCTTGAAAAACCTATTCACCCTGCGGTATAATAGGCGAAAAGGAGGCGGTTTTATGATTTCCACCAGAGGAAGATATGCCGTGCGCATTATGCTTGACATTGCAAAAAACTTTAACGGCAGTCTTATTCCCCTGAAAGATATTGCAGAGAGGCAGGAAATTTCAAAAAAATACCTTGAAATAATAGTGAAAGACCTTGTGAGTGCGGGTTTGCTCACCGCGGCGAGCGGAAAAGGCGGCGGTTACAAACTCTCACGCCGTCCCGACGAATACAGTATCAGCGAGATTCTCGAAGCGACCGAGGGTTCGCTTTCCCCTGTAGCCTGCCTTGAAAAGCCGGATTTCAACTGCCCGAGAGCGTCAAAATGCGAAACCCTGCCTATGTGGAAGGAATTTGACGGCCTTGTTCGCAATTACTTTTATTCAAAAAAGCTCAATGACCTGATTAAAATGTAAAAAGCGCACTTGAAAAACCTTTATATTATTTGTATAATAATAATTAATAAATTTAAGGAGCTGAATTATGGACTTCAAAGCAAAAGCGGAAGAAATAGTCAAAAAAATCAAGAGTGACAAAAACATCAAGGCTGATTTTGAAAAAAATCCCGTAAAAACCATTGAGGGTATTTTAGGTGTGGATTTACCCGATGACGCCATAAACAAGGTGGTTGACCTTGTTAAAGCAAAGCTCACTGCCGACACTGTTTCGGAGGTTGCGGGTAAACTCGGAAGCCTTTTCGGTAAAAAGGACTGATTTTAACGGCTCGCTCAGCGCGGGCTGTTTTGTTTATCGGCAGATATACGCCCATTCGTAATTGCAGTTAAAATAAAAAACACAAGACGATATAAAACAAGCCGCCCGTCGGGCGGCTTGTTCCTATTTGTGCGCGTTATCATACAGTCTTTGTATCTCGGGCGGAAGCCTGTCGGGCAGCATTTTCTCAATTTTGCTTTCATCGCCGTCTTTTATTGCCGTTTCATAATACCAGCACTTGAATTTTACCATATCAAGCATTTTTTCAAGTTTTTCGATTTCTTCTTCCACAGCCTTTTTTCTCGCCTCAAAAAGGGCTTTGCGTTTTTGGTATGTAGAAGCGCCTTCACTGACCCACTGCATAAACTGCCTTATATCTTTGATTTCAAGTCCGCTTGCTTTCAGGCACTCAATAACCCGCAAAGCTTCAATCTCTTTTTCACTGAATTTGCGTATGCCGGACTGTCTTTCTATTCCCGGGAAAAGCCCCTCCTTGTCATAGTACCTCAAAGTTGAAATCGGGAGGTTGAACATTTGCGAAACCCGGCCTATTGAATACATAAATATTACCTCTTTTCAAAAAAAGCTTGACATAAAGTCAGGTTTAGGTGTTACAATATCAATTGTAGCACAAACAAAGCCGTTTTTCAATACAACCGAAGGTGAAAATATGAAAAAAATTTCAGTTTTATTGTTAATATTAATTCTGTTGCTTACACCGGCGGCGTGTTCCGGCAAGGCGGCTACCGCTGAAAGCTCGGATAAATCCGCCTCTTACACACAGCCGTTTACCGCTCAGGTGACTGAAAGTGAGAGCAAAACCGATGAAACGGAAAAAGGTGAAAAAATGAACATCACAATCAGAATAAACGGAAGGGCTTTTTCGGCAACTCTCGAAAACAACGCCGCGGCAAAAGAATTTTATGAGATTATCAGAACCGAAGGGCTCTCCGTTGACATGAGCGACTATTCGGGATTTGAAAAAGTGGGCGCTCTCGGCAGAACATTGACCTCAGATGACAAATACATCAAAGCCGCGGCGGGAGACATCATGCTTTATCAATCCAATCAGATAGTTATGTTTTACGGTTCAAACTCCTGGAGTTACACAAAACTCGGCAAAATTAACGATTTATCCGGCTGGCGGGACGCTCTCGGCAGCGGCAGTGTTACGGCGGAAATCACGGCGGAATAATCAAATCACTCTGAAGGAGAATTAAAATGATAAAAAAAGAAAACCTTATTTTAACAGAGAAATGGGATAAAACCTTCCCTCAAAGCGAAAAGGTCGAACACCGCAAAGTAACCTTTACAAACCGTTACGGAATAACGCTTGCAGCAGATATGTATGTGCCGAAAAACGCGCAGGGCAAACTTCCGGCAATAGCGGTGTGCGGTCCGTTCGGCGCGGTCAAAGAACAGTGCTCGGGACTTTACGCGCAGACTATGGCGGAAAAAGGTTATCTCACAATCGCTTTTGACCCGTCCTTTACCGGAGAGAGCGGCGGAAATGTACGCTTTATGGCATCGCCCGACATAAATACCGAGGATTTTATGGCCGCGGTTGATTTTCTTACGCTCAACGAAAAAGTTGATGAAAACTCAATAGGCATAATAGGTATTTGCGGATGGGGCGGTATGGCAATCAACACAGCGGCGCTGGATACAAGAATAAAAGCGACGGCGGCAATGACAATGTATGATATGACAAGAGTAAACGCCAACGGATATTTTGACTCTGAAGACAGTGAAGAGGAACGCTACAAGAAAAAAGCCGCTATGTGCGCCCAGCGCACTGCGGACCTTAAAAACGGCGATTACGCGCCCGGCGGCGGCGTTGTCGATCCGCTCCCCGATGACGCGCCTTATTTTGTGAAGGATTATTATGATTATTACAAAACCCCGAGAGGCTACCACAGCCGCTCACTTAACTCAAACAACGGCTGGAACGTAACAGGATGCGAGTCGTTTATCAATCAGCCTATTTTAAAATACAGCAATGAAATACGCTCGGCTGTGCTGATAGTTCACGGTGACAAAGCGCACTCGTTCTATTTCGGCAAAGACGCTTATGAAAATATGATAAACGGCAGCAAATACACCGGCAATAAAGAGCTTTTGGTTATTGAGGGCGCTTCGCACACCGATCTTTATGACGGCGGTGATAAAAACGCCATACCTTTTGACAGGCTTGACACCTTTTTTGCCTCGGCTTTTAATTCAAAGGAGACTGAATAATGAACACTATTAAACTTAACAACGGGAATGAATGCCCGGTAATAGGAATCGGAACATTTATGATTTCACCCGCTGATGCCGAAATAAGCGTAAAAGAGGCGCTGAAAATGGGGTATCGCCTTGTTGACACCGCCGCAGCTTATGTAAATGAGCGCGCCGTAGGCAGAGGTATCAAATCAAGCGGTGTGCCTCGGGAAAATATTTTTCTTTCCACAAAAATCTGGCCGAGTGAATATGAGAATGAAAACGCGGTGGATGAAACGCTGGAGCGTCTCGGCACAGATTATGTTGACCTGCTCTACATTCATCAGCCCGCCGGGAATTGGCTTGCCGGGTACCGTATGCTTGAAAAGGCATATAAAGACGGTAAAGCCAAAGCCATAGGCATCTCTAACTTTGAGGGAAAATATATTGAGGAACTTGAAACAAAATGGGAAATTCCGCCTCAGTTTATTCAGGTTGAAGCGCATCCATATTACACGCAGAAAGAACTTCGCGAAACTTTGAACAAATACGGCATAAGGCTTATGGCGTGGTATCCGCTCGGTCACGGCGACAAGTCACTCGTCAACGAGCCCGTATTTGCCTCGCTCGGTGAAAAATACGGTAAAACACCCGCTCAGATTATTCTCCGCTGGCATACTCAAATGGGCTTTGCGGTTATACCGGGCAGCAAAAATATTGACCATATCAGAGATAACCTTGATATTTTTGATTTCAGCCTGACGGAAGAAGAAATGGATAAAATCGGAAAGCTTGACAAGGGTGTTCGTTACTATAACGGCACCGAGGAACAGCTTGCGGGCTACGCGATGTGGCAGCCGACTTATGAAAAAGTATGAACGACAGGGAACAAATAGAGGAACTTTACCGCAAATACTGGAATTTTATGATTGAAAAAAATATTTCCGGTATGGATGAAATTATGGCTGACGATTATGTACTTTGCCATATGACGGGGCTTCGTCAAACAAAGCAAAGCTTCTTTGATTCCGTTACAAGCGGCGAACTGAACTACTACTCTGTTAAGCACGATGAAATTACCGTAAAAATAAACGGCAACAGCGCGGCAATGACAGGCCGCAGCCGAGTGGTTGCCGCTGTTTACGGCGGCGGAAAAAGCAGCTGGAAACTTCAGGGCGACTTCACCTTGAGAAAAGAAAACGGCGTTTGGAAACTGACATCAAGCAGAGCATCGACTTACTGAGCGGCTTCTATTTAAAAACACACAACCCTTCCTGAAAGGAATAATTATGAACTACAGAGAATTGGGCAACACCGGCCTAAAAGTCAGCGAAATAGCGCTCGGCTGTGAGGGATTCAGCGAAAACAATTATTCAATGGCAAAAGAACTGCTTGACGAGGCGGAAAAACAGGGTATAAACTATTTTGATATATATGCCTCAAACCCCGATATGAGAAAAGCCGTCGGAAACGCTTTAAAAGGCAGGCGTAAAAAATTTCTGATACAGTCCCATATCTGCTCCGTGTGGAAAAACGGGCAGTATCTCAGAACGCGTAATTTGTCTGAGACAAAAGCGGGGTTTGAGGAGAGCCTGCGCCTTTTTCAGACGGATTATATTGATGTGGGTATGATTCACTACTGTGACGCCCTGAGTGACTGGAAAAAGATAGTTGACAACGGTATTCTCGATTACGCGAAAGAACTTAAAAAACAAGGCGTTATCGGTCATATAGGTTTAAGCTCACACAACCCCGTGGTCGCGGCGCAGGCAGTTAAAACCGGAGACATTGAAGTGCTGATGTTCAGCATAAACCCGGTTTATGATTTACAGCCGCCGAGTGAGGATGTTGAAGACCTGTGGGCGGATGAAACATACACCAGCACCTATGAGAATATGGACCCCGACAGGCGTAACCTTTATGAGCTGTGCCAAAGCGCGGGTGTCGGCATTTCCGTTATGAAGTGTTTTGCCGGCGGCGACCTTCTGAGCGCGGAACTTTCTCCGGCCGGCGCGGCGCTTACACCGGCTCAATGTATTCACTACGCTTTGACGCGGCCCGCGGTTGCCTGTGTGCTGGCGGGCGCTCACGACACGCGGCAGTTGAGAGAAAGCCTGAAATATGAAACCGCGGATGACTCGGAAAAAGATTACGCACCTGCTTTTGCGTCTTTTCCGAAAATAAGCTGGAGCGGTCACTGTATGTATTGCAGCCACTGCGCCCCCTGCCCCGCCGGAATCAGCGTAGCGGATGTTACAAAATTTTTAAACCTTGCGCAGGTGTCGGCGAGAGTTCCCGAAACAGTCAGAGAGCATTACAAAAGTCTGCCGCATCACGCTGGCGACTGTTTGCAGTGCGGAGCCTGTGAGAGCAGATGCCCGTTTGATGTAAAAATACGCGATAATATGAAAAAAGCCGAAGCTGTGTTCGGTTATTGATGAAAGGAAAATCAATGAGTACACTTGTAATTTATTATTCGAGAAAAGGCGAAAATTATGTGAATGGCAGCCTGAAAAATCTGAATAAAGGCAACACCGAAATTGTTGCGGAGTTTATCCGTGACGCGACAAACGCCGATTTGTTTGAGATAAAAACGGTAAAAGAATATGACAAATCGTATATGACCTGCATTGAGGAGGCAAAGGCGGAACTCAGGAGTAACGCCCGCCCCGAACTCGCGCGGTATCTTGATAATCTTGACGGCTTCGACAATATTGTAATAGCCGGGCCCTGCTGGTGGGGGACCTATCCGATGGCGGTCTTCACTCAGCTTGAGAAACTTGATTTCACCGGCAAAAAAGTGTTTCCCGTAATGACTCATGAAGGCAGCGGAATAGCGGGAGCGCCAGATGCCCTGAAAAAGTATTGCAAAGGTGCCGCGGTGGGAGCGGGGCTTGCCGTTCACGGCGCGGACGCGGCTTCATCAAAAAACACTGTTGAAAAATGGGCAAAGGAGAATTTGTTATGAACAAAAAAATCATACAGACGGCAGGCAGAGAACAGCTCGGCGGTTTCGCTCCAGAGTTCGCGCACCTCAATGACGATGTGTTGTTCGGCGAGGTATGGAACGAGCCCGCACTTGACACAAAAACAAAATGTATTGTTACCGTGGTTTCTCTCATATCAAGCGGTATCACCGACAGTTCTCTGAAGTATCACCTTTCAAACGCGAAAAACAACGGCGTAACAAGAGAGGAGATTGCCGCAATTATCACACACTGCACAATGTATTCCGGATGGCCCAAAGGCTGGGCGGCGTTCAGACTTGCAAAAGAGGTTTGGAGTGAGGAAACATGCACATTATCCGAAAAAGAAAAATTCCAGCAGGAAATTATGTTCCCCATAGGTGATGAAAACCCCTACGGCCGGTTTTTCTCCGGCAAAAGCTACCTCGCTCCGGTTTCAACGCAGCAAATTGCGATTTACAATGTAACCTTCGAGCCCGGTTGCCGAAACAACTGGCATATTCATCACGCCGAAAGCGGAGGCGGTCAAATGCTCATCTGTGTAGGCGGCAGAGGATATTACCGTGAGTGGGGTAAAGACCCCGTTGAAATGACCGCGGGTACGGTTGTCAACATTCCGCCTGAGGTTAAGCATTGGCACGGTGCGGCAAATGATTCATGGTTCGCTCACCTTGCAATAGAAATTGATGGTGAAGGCACAAGTAACGAGTGGCTTGAGCCCGTAAACGACGGTGATTAATTCACCGTTAAACAACAGTTCGGAAAAACAAAACATCAAACTCAAAAAGCAAACCGGCGCTCACAAAGCGCCGGTTTTTTGCCGTTATTTTACTGATATTTAAAATTATTTAACAAAGAAAAACAGTTTTTCAAGAACGCTCATAAGCAGGGCAAGAAGTTTTGTGCCGATTACGGCAAAATTTGCTTCCAGCTTGCTTATATCGCCGAGAGTTGATATTGTTGAGCCCTCTTTGAGCGCCTGCTCGGCAACTGTGTAAGTAAATGTGCTGTAAGTGCCGAGGTCGCTTTCATCAAGGTCAATAACCCTGACACCGCGGTTGAGCGTGCTGCCGTATGAGTGATATGTGCATCCGCCCGTGTTTATAATATCAATACCCTTGACATTGATTTTATAATTGTTTACATGGTCATGGCCTGAAAATACAGCAACAACATCACCCGCTTCAAGAACAGCGTCAAGCTGACCGTAATCGCGGTAATTGGGGCACGGGAACTCAAACAGAAAACCGTCCTGAATTGAACCGAGCTTCGGCAGATAGGTGTAATATTTTTCATTGCCGTCAATATCCTCAAAAGTCTGACCCGCTCCGCCGAGATTTACCGGCGAGGAGATAAACAGGGCTTCCGCGGACTCCTGCATTACAATGTGCTGGAACATCATCGCGGGAACGGGTTTTCCGCCGTTGTCAGCTTTAAGCTGTGCCGCAACGCTTTTATACCATTCCAGCTCATCGGGGTGAATGCCGTCATAACCTTTATCCTCATTCTCATTGGGATAATAAGCGTTGGAATCCATCATATAAAGGTTGTATTCAACCTTGCTTAAATCGTTGCTGTAAACAGGCAGGTTGTGTTTGGCAACACCCGAAACAGAAGGATCGGCATCGTAGGCAAGGCAGTATTCTCCGCCGTAGCGCTGATACATTTCAAGAAGCCGCTGCCTTATCGCGACGCTCTGAGCGGTTTTATCCTCCTGGCTTTCAAACATCTGCTGATGGTCGTGATTGCCGAAAACAAATGTGAAATAAGTTTTTGCGTCAACAAACAGCGTGCAAAGTTCCTCTATAGCCGCCTCTTTGTCTTCAGCATCGGCAACACAGTTATCACCGCCGAGAATTACTATGTCGGGTTTAAGCTCAACAAGCATCTCTTTGATAAACTCTTTTGTTGTTGCGTTAAGCGGGTAAACATCCTGAACATCGCACAGGTGAACAATTCTGAATTTGCCTTCGGAATTGAATTTAAGCGTTGCTTTTTCCGTGTCGGCAAATGCAAAACAGCTTATGCTGCCGGCGAGCAGCACGGCGGCAAGAATGACGGACAGTATTTTTTTCATGGCATTTTCCTCCTGTATGTTAAATTATATCGTCAACCGTAATGTTCATCATATCTTCTTTTGTCGGCAAAGGCATTGATGAAACGCGCATTGCCTGGCGGGTGATAATGCTTTCAAAAAGATTTCTTATATCACGGGCATTAGCGAAATTCTCATTTTTATTGAGAACCATTTTGCAAATCGTATCCACAATGCACTCAAATGTTTCATCATCATAGGTGTATTCGTATTTCTCGCACATATTCTCAAATATTCTGATGAGTTCATCCGATGTGTAGTCTTTGAAATTGAAATATTTGTTAAATCGTGAACGCAGGCCGGGGTTGCTGTTTATAAACACTTCCATAAGGTCTTTGTATCCCGCGACAATAACAACAAAAGAATCCCTGTTGTCTTCCATCGCTTTAAGAAGTGTGTCAATAGCCTCCTGCCCGAAATCGTTGCCCTCCTTGGCAAGCATATACGCCTCATCAATAAACAGAACGCCGCCCATTGCCTCCTGTATTTTCTCCTGAGTTTTTATGGCGGTCTGCCCGACATAGCCTGCAACAAGGTCGGAGCGGTCAACCTCAACAAGGTGGCCTTTTTCGAGAATGCCTATTTCGCGGTAAAGCCCCGCCAGAATTCGGGCTACCGTTGTTTTACCGGTGCCGGGATTGCCCGAAAAAACAAGATGCAGCGAAACCGGAACAGACTGCATACCGATTTGCGCGCGCATCTTCTGCATTTTCACAAACCCGATAAGACTTTCTACATCCTTTTTTATTTCATCCAAGCCAACAAGAGCGTTGAGTTGAGCCATAAGCGTTTCAAGGCTCTCGCGCGAATTTTCTTTTGCCTGCCTTTGCTGTTTGTTCTCCCCCGCGGAGAGCGTTACTGCCTTTTGCTCTTTTTTCGCAGGCTTTTGTATTCCGCAGAAATCCGGCCAATATTTTCTCGCAAGGCGTTTTGCCGAAACATCCTGTTTTGAAACAATCTTTTTGTCGGTTATCACAAGATAACGCGAAATCGCCTTTATCAGCCAAACGCCCAGGCGGTAATAATCGCGGCGGCTTGAAAGCACAAAACGGAAGCCGCCCCAGTTGCCGTTGAGGCGGAACAGATAAATCTCGTTTGTGCCCGGCTTGCCGTTGATAATCAGGTCATCCGCTGTGCGAAGCGAGCAAAAATCAAACACGGTTGTTGTGCCCTCCGCCGTTTCAAAACTGACGGCGGGCTGCACTTCGTTGTTTATCAGCTCCGAGGTGGAATCAAGCATTTCAGACATTGTCGCCTGCATGAAATTCGACTTGTAGCCGTGAAAAAATATGTTCATCCTCCCGTTTGCCGAACGGTCGGGTATTTCATCATTGAAATCGCTTATGTGAACAAAAGCCGCGTTTTCAAAAGAGACATAATTCGAATCGTCATCCGGGTCAATGCCGTATTTCTGACAGATTTCATTGTCAACATAATAATCGGAATAACGCACAGACTTGTCTTTAAGCAGGCCGTTTCTCCACATCAGGTCTGACCATTTTGAGAGAAGAATAAGCAAATTAAAATCAAATGCAACATTAATCACCATAGAGTACGGCCCGATATTTACAGTGTGACTGTCGGGGTTGGCGGTAACATCAAAAGGCTTTGACGCGTAATCAATAAGGTCATAATCCTTAAAATTGCCTATGTAATCGTCAAGGTGGCCGTTAAAAAGGAACCTGTTTCTCGCACTGAGATAAAAGAACTTTTTACTGCTGCCCAGAGGCAGATTGGTAAGGTCAAAAGTCTCTCCGGTTTCGGAATAAGTGCACCTTTCGGGGATGAAAAGGTACAGCTCCCTGCAATCTTCACCGTTGACCGACTTGAAAGAGTCGGATTTACTGCCCTGCTCAAGAATAAGCTCATTGAGCAGAGTTGACGGTATTTCATCAACATTGTAAAAATAACGGTAAAAACCGAATGTGTCCGCCTTCATTTCTTCCCCCTAAACCTGCCTTGTCTTATCACATAGAAATACAATATATAGTATATCACAACAATCCGCCGGTTGCAAGAAATTTTCAGGATTTTTCCGCTGTATCAATGCTTATAAAAAAGCGGCCGAAAACCGGCCGCGAAATACTTTTATCAATTAAAGAAAACTGACATCCGTTGTGTATTTGCCGTAAACCCAGCAATCCTCATTGTCGGCAAGAGTTACCGTCAAAGGTATTTCGGAGGTTACGTTTTTATCCTGAACCGCGCTTAAATCAGCTTTGACAGAAACCGAACCGGCGTCAAGTTTTTCAAGCGAAGCGGCCGGGCCTATCAAAGTGACCGTCAAACTGTTTTGGCTGAAAAACGGAGAATCGTCTTCACCGGCGCCTTCAACCGCAAAAGCCGATGAAGGAATTACAATTTCTTTTTTCTCAACAGAGCCGGGATTTACCGTAACGGTAAACTCCTTTACGCTGTCATCAAGCAGAACCGCGGATTCGGAATCAAATGAAAATTTAAATTTCGTTACCCCCGAATTGATTTCGGAAAAATCTATTGTTCCGACGGAGATGGTGCCGTTAAGGCTGTCTATTCTGCTTTCGGCAACCCCGAAAACAGCGGATTGCGGAGAGACGGAATAATCAAGCCTGTCGGCAATATATTTTGCGGGTGAATTAACAAATTCAACACCGGTGTTAAGCGCCACTCTTCTGTAAACCGGAACCGTCGCCGTGAGCGAAGTCTGATTTGTGTGATAAGAGAGGTACTGAGGCTCGGTGTCGGATGAATTGTAAGCGGAAATGTTGCAGTTTACGGTTTTTGTCGCCGTGAGCGGTTCGTCAATTACAATATCCGCGTTGACACCGATTATTTTGTCAATCTCCGTTTCCGGCCCGGTTATTCTGACGGTGGATTCCGACAGGGAAATTTCGCCCGCGTAATAGCCGTCGGGAACAATACCGCCGGGAGCTATAATATTGCGGTCTATTTCAAACTCCTTTGTTTTCTCAACATCGAAATAAACATCAACCACTTCCATAGAAAGTGATAATATTTCAAAATCCACCCTGTTTGTGGCGTTTGAAGCAACAAGCTGAAGGGTATATTTGCCCGCGGAATTAACAAAAGCGGTGTTTGCCCTGACCTCAACATCCTGCGTGCTCAACGCCATTTTTGAAACATTGTATCTTTTGCCTTTAACCGTTACGTCAACTGTGTAGTCGGAATCGCCGTACGCTTTAAGCCCGTAGGTTCTCATAGCCTGCGAAAGCTCGATTTTTACCGGAACATCATTGATAATGCGCTCATCCTCCGGCGCAAAAACAATAGCCACGCCCAGCCAGATTATGAAAGCGGCAGCAAGTGAAAAAGCCGCGAGAAATTTGTTGTTGAAAAACAGCTTTGAAACGGAAAAATCTGATTTTGTCATTTTTTGTTCCCCTTGAAAAGATTTTTAATCCTTCTTAATTTTTTGGTATTATTTCCGCTTGTTCTGTCAACATCAAAAAACTCAAAAAGCTTTGTGCGCAGTGACGCTTCGTCAAATCCCCTTTCAATATTGCCTTTGCAGCAAACCGAAACAGTGCCTGTTTCTTCGGATGTAATAACGGCTATGGCGTCACTCTGTTCCGTAACCCCGACCGCCGCTCTGTGGCGCATACCGAGGTCGCTCGGCAGGTCGTGATTGTCTGACAGGGGCAGAACGCACCCCGCCGCATAAAGTTTTGCGTCGCGAACAATTGCCGCCCCGTCATGAAGCGGGGAATTGGGGAAGAAAATATTGCCCAGAAGCTCGTGAGTTATTTTGGCGTCGGTGATTTTACCGGTTTCAATTATATCGCCCAGAAGAGTTTTTCTCTCCATAATAATTATGGAACCCGTTTTTGAATTGCTCATTCTCTGGCAGGCCTTTGCTATTTCTATAATAGCTTTTCTCGCCTCGCCCGTTTTTTCCTCATCATCCGGCAGGAATATGTCAAGAAAGCGCCATCTTCTGCCCATGTGCTCAATCGCGTGCCTAATTTCAGGCTGGAAAAGAACAATAACAAGAATAAGAACATCCGCGAACAGTCTGCTGAAAATAAATGATGTGGCTTTCATGCCGACAATGTTGGCAATAAAATAAACTATACCGACCGCCACAAGGCCCTTCGCGAGTTGAAATGCCCTTGTTTCGCGAATCAGTTTGATACCCTGATACAGTATGAAGGCAACAAAAAGAATGTCAAGCGCGTCATACCAGTGAAAAGATGAAATTACCGACAGCGTCTGCTGAGCTGCGGTAACAATATTTTCAATGAAGTTCATAAAAAAGACTTCCTTTTCAGAAACTTGTATTATTTTAGCACAGGTTTAACCGCGGCGCAATTGTTATCGCGATTATTAACAAAAAGTTTAAACAGATTGCTCCGCAAGGCATACCGCGTGCGCGCTTATTCCCTCACCCGTTCCGGTAAAGCCGAGCCCTTCCTCCGTTGTTGCCTTGACGCTCACTGAAGAAATATCAAGCCCGCAGGCTTGCGCAATGTTGCCTCGCATCCGTTCAATATAAGGTCTGAGCTTAGGCGCCTGACAGATTACCGTTGAGTCTATATTCACCGGGCGAAATCCGTTTTGTTCGAGCACCTCAACAACTTTTTTGAGAAGCAGCATACTGTCCGCGCCTTCATATTCCTGTGCTGTGTCGGGAAAAAGCGCGCCTATGTCACCGAGAGCCGCCGCCCCGAGCAGGGCGTCGCAAACCGCGTGCAGCAGAACATCGGCGTCGGAATGTCCCAACAGACCTTTTTCATATTCAATTTCAACTCCGCCGAGAATGAGCTTACGCCCGTCAACAAGGCGGTGCACATCATATCCGTGACCTATTCTCATAAAGCATCACCGTTTTTTTCAATTAATTCCGCCGCCGAGGCAAGCTCCCCGGGCGTTGTTATGCAGTTAAGAATTTTCACAAGCTGGTTGACGGGCATTCTTGAGGGCAGGCCGTAATATTCAAGCAGCTTTGCCCGTTTGGCGGCGCTGTCTTTTCTTCCCGAAAACCCAAGCTCATATAAATCGGTTTTTGTTATCTTCTCGCTTTCTTCCTCGGTTTTTTCGCACAGAACTCCCGCCTTTTCAAGAGCGTTTAAAATAACTTCTTCCGTCATTCCCTCAACGCCGAGCATTCCCTCTTTAGATGGCTGAGTTTTGCGCTTTTCTTTGCCCTTTATGTCGGGTATATAAGCGTTGATTATATATTTGCTGTCAACAGCCCCGTTTATAAACGAACGGATAAGAAAGCCTGCCGAGTCACTGTCAGTCAGCACCACAAGGCCTTTTGTTTCGGCAAGCCTGCGAAGCATATTTCTTCGCTCTTTATCTTTAAAAATGCCGAACCCGTCTGTTGTGATAATCGGCGCGTCAATAAACCGAGAAAGCTTAATTTTATCATATTTGCCTTCAACAATTATTACTCTGTTTGTTTTTATCATCTGCGACCGTCACTTTCAGCTGCGGCAAGTTTTGTTAATGTTTGTTCAAGAATAAGTGATTTGTCGGTTTCATAGCTTTTTAACTGCTCATCCGCTTTTGCGAGAATCTCAATACACTCATAAATTGCCGGCAGCGACAGCCCGCGCGAGTCACGCGAGGCGTTGTTGAGCCTGAATTCCTTTTTCTTGTAATCATAATATTTTGCGGGTTCAGAGGCGGCAAACCCCGAAAGAACGGCGGCCCTCGCCCTGTAAATATCCATATATGATGTTACAAAAGCGCCGAGAAGCATAACAGGCTCCTCTTTTTGCGAAATGAGCGTTTCAAGCTTTGACATCGCGGTTTCAAACCTGCCGGAATGCAGCGAACGCATAACATCAAACGCCTTGGCTTCAAGCGATTTTGAACACACGGCGTCAACATCGGCTTTTTTTACCGTTCTGCCCAGCGCGTATGCGCAAAGCTTTTCCATCTCATTATGAACCGTGTTAAGGTCACTGCCTACACATTCAACAAGGTATCTCGCCACCCCGTTTTCAAATGGAACTCCGCGCTTTTCAGCCGCCTTTTCAACTGTTTTTACAATATCGCCAGTCTCTTTTTTATCAAGCCTTACAAGCGTTCCGTATTTTTCAAAAAGCTTTTTGACTGCATCCCAGCCTTTTGACGACGGATTGACGGACATCATACAAAAAATAAGCGCGCAGGTTTCCGGCATTCCGGCAAGCATATCGGTAAGCAGAGCCGTTGAACTTTCATCAAGGGTGTCAAGCGGCATATCCTCAACAAGAACGCAGGTTGTGTCGCTCATCATCGGCAGTGCCTCAACGCTGTCGTAAACATCGCCGAGATTTGCTTCTTTGCCTTCAAATTTGTGAAAATTGAATTCGGCGAAATCATCGTCAACAACAGCCGATATGATTTTGTTGACATATACCTTTTTCAAATAATCTTCATCACCGTAAACAAAGTACGCGCCGAGCGGTGAATTTTTGATTTTTTCTTTGAGCAACCGTTCGTCTGCCGCCGCCATATAAATCACCCGTTAATTATTGTCTGTAAATTTTATAACCTGAATCCGGAGATACCGAAACGGTAATACCGCCCTGACCCGCGGCAGCCGCACAGAAAGTGCCTTTATTATTAACTGCGTTTTGCGCCTGAACGGCGCCTTTTTCACCGGCAATTAATATTGCCTTATATAATCCGACTTCGGCCTTTAACGCCGTTTCTTTTTCGCAAAGCAGAAAATCGCTCTCCGGCAACGAGCCTTCGGCTTCATAAACCACGGCAAAGCTTTCTCCGTTCGCTTCAATCAAGGCGAAGCGTCCTGTTTCGTCATTTATGACCGTGATACGGCAGCCGTCGCACAACTGCATTGAAAACCTGCCGCCGTATTCAACCGCCCGTGAGCCTTCGGCAAGGCTCACCGAATAATCGGGCTTTTCGCTGTAAGCCAAAACATCGGTTTCAACGCAGGAAAGCACCTCATTCAAAGCGCCTGACTCACCGTATTTATTCCCCGGCACAATAAGAAGATTAAGCCGGTCAATATGCCTGTTTTCGAGCTCGTCGCAGGTGCCGTAAGCTGTTGAATAATAGTCGGCTCCGCAACCGATAAGCGCCGAATAATTCCCTTTTGTAACAAGAACACACAGCGCGTTTTTATTATCAATAACCGTTACTTCCGCCAGATCGGAATAAAAAACATCCGAAACAACAAGCATCGAGACAAATGTCGCCGCGATAACAAGCGGTGTAACCGCGGTGATTTTTTTGCCTTTTGAAGCGAAATACAATGCCGTTGCCGTAATAAGCAACGCGCCGCCGAGCCAGATAAAAGAGAGCAGTCTGCGCGGATAAAATGTCAAAAAACGGTATTGTGACAGAAAATCAACAACTCCGTTTATATATTTTGCACAAACGGAACACACAAGCCCTGTGGGATATTTCAGGAATGAAAGCGGACCGAAAAACGGCAAAACCGCTGTCAGTCCCGCGGTAATCATACAGATTGAAACAACGGGAACAACAAGAAGATTGCCCGCGAAAGACATAAGATTGATTTCACCGAATGTTACAATCATAACCGGCAAAGTCAGAGCGAAAGCGCAAGAGCACGCCGCGGCCGTTATCAGAAAGTATTTAATAATATCCCGGAGAAATCCCGGCTTGTTTTTAAGTTTTTCATTTATCTTTTCACTTATATGCGGCATAAACAGAAGAATGCCGAGAGTCGCCAGAAATGAGAGCTGAAAGCCGGTGTCGCCCGCGGCAAAAGGGTTTTTGCAAAGGATAAGAATCGCCGCTATACCGAGTGAATTAATGCTGTCGCCCCGTCTGAACAAAGTTGAGCCGAGCAGAACAACAAGAAGCATTATTCCCGCGCGTGTAACTGAAAATGTAAAGCCGGTAAGAGCCATATAAAACAGCACAAACAGCGCCGCGACAATTTCTCTGAGCCGTTTTTTCACCTTTATTCTGCCGAGAAATTTTGTTATAAAAACCGCCCACAGTGAAAGATGAAGCCCGGAGACACAAATGATATGCGAAATACCTGCCGCTTTGAATTTTGAATAGAGAAAATCCGAAAAACCATCTGTTTTACCGAAAAGCAGCGCGCAGGCAAGCGTTGCGTTCTCGCCCGAAACAACACTTTTCAGGTTTGTTTTCAGCTTATCGCGAAAAATGTAAAGTCTGTATAGCAGCGGAATTTTCACGGAATCCGAAGGTATAACAGTAACCGAGTTGTCTCCGTTGTCGGGATACGCTCCGATAAAAGCTGACGAACGGTTGATTTCAAAAAGTGAGGAACCGCTCTCTTTTTTATAAAAGGTAAAAACGCCCGAAATCCTATCGTTGGGCTGAGCGTTTAATTTGTTTTTAAAAACGAGAGTAACATCACAGCTTTTGTTTTGCCCGTTGACCGCCTGGGTCTGAGCCTCGTAATACCATCTTTCATAACGGTTTGAGCCGGAATCCTTAAACACAGCCGTCACATTGCACACACTGCCGTCAAGCGAAACCGCGGGCTCATACCTAAGATTGTAATTTACCGCGAAAAGAACGCAGGCTGTAACGCCGGCGAAAGCCGCCACGGGAAGAACACGCTGAGACCGCGTTTGTTTATTAAATAATGTTATTATAAACATTAATATAAACAACACCGAAAAAAGCACACAGAACCGAATGCCGACGCAGCAAAGCACCGACAAGGCAAAAAACAAGGTCAATCCTGTTACGGCAAACGGTCTCGGCATATTATTACCCTTTATTATTAAGATTATTTAAAGAGAAGCGGAAGTTTCTCAAGAAAGATAATGTCGTCTCTTTCGGCGGCGTCGCCTTCGGCGAACACTGCGCACTTGGCAACAATTTCGGCGCCGAATTTTGAAACAAGAGCCTCAACAGCCCTGAGAGATTCGCCTGTGCTGATAACGTCATCAACTATAATGATTTTTTTGCCCCTTAACTGTTCGCCTTCGAGGCTGTCCATTATAAGAGTCTGAACGGCGTCTGTGGTTATTGAGCGCACCTCAACGCAAACAGGGTCTTTCATATAAAGTTTTTTCTTTTTGCGGGCAACAAAATATTTTTTGCCGGATTGCCTTGACATCTCATAGGCTATCGGAATACTTTTCGCTTCCGGTGTTACAATATAATCAAAATCAGGGCATTTTTTGAGAAGTTCTTCCGACGCGCGAACAGTGAGCTCAACATCGCCGAAAACAATAAATCCTGCAATGTCAATTTTATCATTAAGAGGGCATCTGATAAGGTCTCTCTCAAGACCCGCGACTTTAACTCTGTAATATTCAGGCATTGTTCTTTCTCCTTTACCGGTAATTACGCTTCTCTGCCGAGTTTTCTGCCGCCGAGAAGGTGAAAATGAATGTGCTTGACCGTCTGACCGGCGTTTTCGCCCGTGTTTGTAACCACACGGAAACCGTCTGTTACACCGAGTTCAACAGCAAGCTTCGCGGCAACCTCAAAAACATGGGCGATAACCGCGCTGTTGCTTTCGTCAACGCCGAGTACGGATTCAATATGTGTTTTCGGAACTATGAGAACATGAACGGGAGCCTGCGGTTCAAGGTCATAAAAGGCAACCACTCTGTCATCCTCATAAACTTTTTTTGAGGGTATCTCGCCGGAAATAATTTTGCAGAATACACAGTCCATACCAATTCTCCTTATTTAATCATATCGGTTACAATCCGGGTTACCGCCTGCATAGCGGATGAAACACCCGAAATGTTTTTTGTGCCCGCCATAGCGCTGTCGGGCTTGCCGCCGCCGGAGCCGCCCGCGAGTTTGGCGACCTCTCTGACTATATTACCGGCGTGAGCACCTTTTTTAACAGCTTCGGCACCGCAGGCACAGGCAAAGTTCGCTCCCGTTTTTTCAGCGTTCACACAGGAGATTACAGCTACGCAAAGCGGATCCTCCCTGAATTTGTCACACATTGAGCGAAGTTCATCCGGGCGAACCCCGTCAACGGGCGCGATTATCAGTTTTACTCCGTTTACATCAACGGCGCTGTTTCCGAGATCACCTGTTTTGAGTGACGAAAGTTCCGCGCGGAGGTCGGCAATCTCTTTATCTTTCGCTTTAAGATCAGCCATAACCGCCTGAGCTCTGTTTTCAATATCGGAAAGATTCGCGGTTTTGAGTGAAGCGGCAACATTTTTAAGCGCCGTAAGATTCTTTTCAATATAACCGAGAACCCCGAAACCCGTTACGCCCTGAATTCTGCGAACACCCGCTGCCACGGATGATTCTGACACTATTTTGAAAAGGCCGAGACTGCCTGTTGAGCAGACATGAGTTCCGCCACACAGTTCTGTTGAAAAACCGCCTGCCCTTACAACACGGACAACATCGCCGTATTTTTCGCCGAACAGAGCCATCGCCCCCGCTTTTTTAGCTTCTTCAATGGGCATTTCCTCAACCGTTACCGCAAGATCCTCAAGTATGATTTCATTTACACGGGTTTCAACCTTTTTGATTTCATCGCCTGTGAGGGCGGAAAAATGTGTGAAGTCAAAGCGCACCTCATCCGCATTCACAAGCTGACCCGCCTGTTCAACATGAGTGCCGAGAACCTCACGCAGCGCCGCCTGCAGAAGATGAGCCGCGGTATGATTGCGGGCGGTTGATTTGCGCCTGTCCGCATTAATTGAGGCAACGGCTTTTTCGCCGACGCTCACGCTCTCACCGTCTTTCACTCTGCCCGCGTGCAAAATTACGCCGCCGGGAGTTTTAAGTGTTTCGCTCACCTCAAAAACAGCGTTCGCGGTGCTGATAACTCCCGTATCGCCAACCTGACCGCCGCTCTCGCCGTAGAACGGTGTCGCGTCAAGCACAAGCACGGCATCTGTACCGGCAGGGGCAAAATCCGCCCTTTCGCCGTCAAAAAGAACTGCCTTGATTTCAGCTTCACATTCAAAGGCTTCATACCCTTTGAAAACCGTAGCAGGCAAATCGGAGACCGGTGCGGATTTGCCCTTCCAAGCCTCCGCTCCCGCGTCTTTTCTTGCGGCGCGCGCCGCAGCCCTGCTCTGTGCCGAAATACGGTTGAATTCATCTTCGTCAACAGTCATCGAACGCTCCGCCAATATTTCTTTTGTAAGGTCAATGGGGAAGCCGAATGTATCCTGAAGTCTGAAAGCGTCCGCTCCGCTGAGCACACCGCCAGTATTGCCGGCAATAATGTTCTCAAGCTGAACAAGGCCCGTATCTATTGTTTTGTTAAAGCTTTCTTCCTCGGATTTTATAACCTTGACAATCAGGTCGTGTTTTTCAACAAGATTGGGATAAGCCGAGGCATTCTCTTTTATTACGGTTTCACACACTTTATAAAGGAATGTGCCGTCAATGCCGAGGAGTCTGCCGTGCCGTGCCGCTCTTCTTAACAGGCGGCGCAGAACATAACCCCTGCCCTCGTTTGACGGCATAACGCCGTCGCCTATCATAAATGTTGTGCTTCTTATGTGGTCGGTAATAACACGCAGTGAAATATCGCTTTTCGGGTCTTTGTGGTATTCAACGCCCGCGATTTCAATTATGTGCTTCATTATATTCGCGACTGTGTCAACCTCAAAAAGATTGTCAACGCCCTGCATAACGCAGGCAAGCCTTTCAAGACCCATACCGGTGTCTATATTGCAGTTCTTAAGCTTTGTGTAGTTGCCGTTGCCGTCGTTTTCAAACTGAGTGAAAACAAGGTTCCAAACCTCAACATAGCGGTCACACTCGCAGCCGACTTTACAGTCGGGCTTGCCGCAGCCGAACTTTTCGCCTCGGTCAAAATAGATTTCCGAGCACGGTCCGCAAGGACCCGCTCCGTGCTCCCAGAAATTGTCTTCCTTGCCGAAACGGACCATATGGTCCGGGGCAACGCCTATTTCTTTCGTCCATATATCATAAGCCTCGTCATCATCGAGATAAACGCTTATGTAAAGCTTTTCGGGCGGCATTTCAAGAACCTTTGTAAAGAACTCCCATGCCCATGGAATAGCCTCCCTCTTAAAGTAATCGCCGAAAGAGAAATTGCCGAGCATTTCAAAATATGTGCCGTGACGGGCGGTAATGCCGACTCTTTCGATATCGGGTGTTCTTATACATTTCTGGCAGGTGGTCACTCTTTTTCTCGGAGGGGTAAGCTCGCCCGTAAAATATTTTTTAAGTGGCGCCATACCCGCGTTTATGAGAAGAAGACTTTTGTCACCCTGCGGAATAAGCGAAAAGCTGGGCAGTCTCAGATGCCCTTTTGACTCAAAAAACTCAAGGTACTTTTCGCGTAACTCATTAAGTCCTGTCCATTGCATTTTAATAAGACTCCTTTATGATTGCTTAAGATTTTTAAACATTTATGCTTGATTTATTAAAAAAAGGTACACCTACACAAACAGCATGGGACGGATTTCTCCGCGGTACCACCCAAATTGCGCAAATGCACCACTCTTTTTCGTTAACGCCTGATACGCCGCGCTCATCGCGCGGTAACTCAGAGACGGCTGATATTACCGGAGGTTTGCGGGTGTTTCAGCTTAAAGCCCGCTCTCTGTAAAACGCGGTAATAAGTTTTCTCTTCACAGTTAATCTTATATGTGTTTGTTAAATTACTGTACCTCGTCAAGGTATGCGGCACTCAGCCAGCCGTAGCCGTCGTTGTATTCAATGCAAATCCAGGTTCTGCCGTTGTCGGCCTCGCCCTGAGCCACGGCTTTGACAGTTTCGCCCGCGGCGATTGTGCCCATAATTGTTTCATCACCGGTTGCGGCAATTTCTGTTCTGACATTTATATCTCTGAGCGCTTCGTATGACGCGTCGAGAGCTTCATAATCGCGAAGAATAACATCAAGATCTGTTGAAACGGGTTTTACCGCCGCTGTGTTCACATCATAGGTATCAACAGCGTTGCCTACAAGAATAACGCCCCATTTGTTGTTTTTCTGCGCAATATAAACGCCGTTGTCGCCCTGAAGGATTTTTGTATAATCAAAGTTTACAACGGTTTTGCCGTTAAGGTCGATAACGCCCATTTTGCCGCCTTTTTTGACCGCTACCATACCGTTCTCAACCGCAAGGCAATAGTCAACCTTCTGGTATTCGCTGTTTTCAAGCCCGTCATTGACTGTTTCATAAAGGCACTCAATCACTAATTTGCCGCTCTCCTGCGAAATATAGCCCCATTTGCCGGATTCCGCGTCTCTGACGGCGGCATAGCCGTTGTGGAAGCGGTCCTGCTCGCTGTATTTTTTGGAGTCGAGCGTGTCGCCCTCAATCTGATGGCTTGTGTGAGGCACGGAGCTTATCTCAAATGTGGACATATTGACCTCATACTGCTCTCCGCCAGCCTCTATCTGAACAACATAGTGGTAGCTGTTGCGTTCTTTATAATCTCTTCCGTAGGAGCATCTTTCAAATGAATAGTACTGAGGCTCAATAACAACCTCGCCTTTATAATTCATAAGGCCCCATTTGCCGGTTTCGGCATCCTGAATTTTGCAACAGGTTTCGTTGAAATACTCAATGGCCGAATACTTTGTGAATTCCTGAACCTCGCGCCATTCCTGTTTAACGGTTTCCGCCGCTGTTGCCGTTCCGGCCGGCAATGTGGTCTGCTCATCCCCGCCGGACTTGCCGCGTTTGGCAAGAGCTATTACCGCGGCTACAACAAGGGCGAGCAGAATTGCCGCTATTGCTATGAAAAGCTTTGTCTTGTTTTTCTCCTGCCTGTTTGAGTTTTTCTCAACAACGGGTATATCCTGCTGAGCGGGCTCATCCGGCTCATCGGGAGAAAGCTGGCTGATATAGATCCCTTCGCCTATCGGATCTTCCTCCTCATCATTGCCGAGAAGAGGACTGCCGGCTATTTCGGTTATTGAACGGTTGATTTCTTTAAGAAGATCATCGCCCGTAACGGCTGCCGTGGGTTTTACGCCGTCTTCGATTATTTTTGTTTCGGGCTCATCCGCCTGTGCCGATTCATCCAGTGCCTGTTCGCCCGAGTCATTTTCGCCTTCATCGGCAGCAGGCTCCGCTTTTTGTGCCGGCTGCGCGTCGGGGTAAACAGTGGTTTCATCAAGAGGATTCTCGTTGTTGTGGAAGCAGTCAATCGCGTAAATAAAAGTTTGCCTTACCAGCTCATTGTCAATCTTCACATCGGAGGACGAGCGCTGAAAAATCTTTGTAAGCACGGGCAGAGTGTCCTCGGACAGGGTAACATCGCCGAGGTTGAGCGGCTGGGAAATGCCTTCCCTTGCCTTTGAGAGAAGAAAATCAACCGTGCTCGGTGAAACATTGAGGAATTTCGCGATAAAATCAACAGGCATACCCACGCAGTAATAAAGCACCGCTACCGTGCGCTGTTCGGCGGGCAGGTAAGCAACATAATCCTCAACCCTGCGGCACAGCGAATCATCGTCGAGCACCGATGCCGGAAGAAATTCCGAAGCCGTTGATTCGGTGCCCGCGTCGGCGTCGCCGAAATAAAAGCTCTGCGTTGATTTGTAAACGGCGGCTATTTTCTGCTTGAGCCACGCCTCAAACGCCTCGGGCCTTTTGAGCCTGCCGATACTGCAAAACGCGGCGGCATAGCCTTTTTTGAGAATCTCTTCGGCCTGCGCGCTGTCAGCGGTAAGCTTGAGGCAGAGATAATACGAATTTTTAAGTGTGCGGGAATAAAGTTTGGCAAATGCATCTTCATTGCCCTGCTGAGCATCCAATACATAGGAAACAAGGTTTTCGCTCATCATTAAAGTTCCACTTCCTGTCTTATAAATTATTCTTGGCACAGATATTCATATTAATATAAAATTTTAAATATAATAGCGCATATATATAAAATTGTCAAGTAAAGGTTGACGCCTTGCCACAACATTTTGATGTTTGCCCATCAAATAATTAATAACCGCTTGATTTTACACAATATAATGTGGTATTATTTGACAGTAAAAGAGGTGTTCTTATGAAAGAATTTTTATATGATATGCATGTTCACACAGCCGAGTCCAGTTCCTGCGCGCATGTGCCCGCCGCGGATGTTGTTGAGCGCTACAAGGCTTTGGGGTATGACGGTGTGGTAATAACCGACCATATGTCTCAATACAAAATGAAACGGGCAAAGTGCGAAAGCATTGAGGAAAAGGCGGAGTATTTTCTGAGAGGCTGGCGTGAGGCAAAAAAATATGAGGATGACGGGTTCAGCGTAATTCTCGGCATGGAACTGAGCTTTCTTGATTACAACGGTGATTTTCTGGTTTACGGAATTGACGAGAATTTTATGTTTAAATACCACATGGATCAGTTTCACTGCCTTGAGGATTTCAGGCCGGTTGCGGATGAAAACGGGCTTTTTGTGTTTCAGGCTCATCCGTTCAGGTTTGATATGACCGTTCAGAACCCCGAACTGCTGGATGGTATGGAGGTTTACAACGGCCACCCCGGCCACAATTCCAACAACGATATTGCCGAAATCTGGGCTTCAAAATACGGTCTGCGCAAAAGTTCGGGCTCCGATTTTCACGGTGACAAGGGCGATATGCCCCCCGGAGGAATATATTTCGGCAAAAAAATCACCTGTTCAAAATCGCTTAAATCAGCGCTTGAAAGCGGCAATTACAGATTAAAAACAAAATAACAAAAAACTCCGGTTTAAGTCTTGAAAACCAAGCCGGAGTTTAAATTTATTTTTATTTTTTCAGCAGTTTAACCGCTGCCGCGCAAACCGCCGCCGCTGTTGCGCAAGCCCCTGCGATAAGCCCCGTTTTCTGCGGAATTCTGTCGTCGGCATCCCAGATATACCTCAGTTTGGCTTTAACGGATTTTCCGCACAAATCCTCATAGTGAAGCATATATGTTGAAAACTCACCGGGTTTGTTTTCATCAAGCTCAAAAACGCGAACGCCTCTCTGATCACTGCCGTAGCAGCGGAATGAGGCAGCCGCGGTCTGAATGATTTTTACGCCGTCAACCTCGCCTTCAAAACAGTTTGAATGGTCGTGGCCGCTTGCTACCGCCATTACATCGCCGTTTGATTTCACACTTTCAAACAGCCCGTTGTCTGTTGTGCAAAGGCTGAGCGGCTCACCTAACGCGCCCGACGCTTTGCCGGGAACAAGGCGCATATATGTTCCATCCTTAAATCTGACCGCTCCGGGGTCGTTTTTTTCGCATTTTTCAACAAGCTCGCTCTGAATGGGCAGCGGAATGTGCGTAAACATAAGCGAGGGAATTTTGCCGCCGTATTTTTCTTCAAGCTCCTTCTGAGTTTTGTTGTACCATGCGACTGTTTCCTCTTTTATCTGAGCAAAGCCGCTCCCCTGCAGTTTGTCAAACCAGGCGCTGTCAAGCATCCAGATATTGAAAAGCGGAGTATCACCCTCAAAAGGCAGCACTTCAATGTTGTATGTGTCGCAGTCAACCGCGGGGTTATCGGCGTTCATAGGCAGGCACATACTGTATTTTCTGTAAATCTCAATCTGCTCCTGCTTTGTTATGCCGTTCATATCATCGTGATTGCCGTAAATCATGGCAAAAGGGATATTCCTTTTTTCAAGAGGGTTGAGAATGTGTTCAAGCGATTTTTCCATTCTCGTGTATTCCTCCTGCCAGCCTTCGGCAACCTTACGGTTTCCGATGCGGGCGTCAAGAAGGTGATTGCCCAGAATATTGTCTCCCGTGAACAGCACAAGGTCGGGTTTCACTTTATCATAAGCGGCGTCAAGCATTTTAACCATCGCGGGGCGAACATAAACCATATCCTGCGGATCCGATACCTGCATAACTGTGAGTTTGCCGTTTTTGTTTAATCTTACAGTGTTGGATAATTTCACTTTATATTCCTTTCATACAATTATTTTTTACGGAGGATGCCTGTAATGAAACAAGGCGCGGTAAAAATATTAACGGCGGTTCTTGTAATTGCCGTGTTTTTGTCTTCCTGCTCGAACGCGTCGGGAAGCCCCGAAGTGTTAAAAAAGACTGTCTCCGGCCAAATCAGGGCGGATGACGGTACCGTTGTTTATTCATACGAGGCGGATTACCCTGAAATCACCGTTCCCGGCAATAAAAGCGCCGCGAAAAAAATCAATTCTCTGATAAATAATGAAATCAAAAAAATCAAAGAACCCGAATTTGATTATATCGCGCAGTATAACGGGTTTGTTTCACAGGGCAGGCAATATTTCAGCGGCGCGTCTGTTTCGCAGTCCTTTTTCAAAACATACTGCGATAATGATTTGATAAGCTTTGAAATAACGGTTTACAACCATGAAGCCTGCGCCGTGCGCGACACGGAAACAACGCGCGGAATGACATTTTCTCTCATAACCGGAGACACCGTCGGCATTTATGACATTGCCGCCGACGGTGAAAACTTTAAAAACAAACTGATAAGCGAAACCGAAAAGCAGCTTGCAAAGCTTGCGAGCGAAAAAGATACCGCCGACATTTCGGTTGAAGACGCCCTGACGGTTATTGAAAGCAACGGCTTCGGGTGGTATCTTTCAACAAACAGCCTTTGCGTGCTTTTTGCCCCCGGTGATGTTGCGCCGATTATGTACGGAACAATTAAAGTTGAAATTCCGCTTTCGGATTTTTTAAATCAGCCCTCAAATGGCAGCACCGCGTCCGTGTTGGGTGTTTCATCATAAAGAAGGCTCAGCAGAAAATCGGCGAGGTCGTTTATTCCCGCTTTTTTCAGGAACGGCTTCGCAACGGGATTAAGCCTTTTGCCAAGGGCATAAACCGCTCTGCCGTAAGGCGTTTCCCTGCCGTAAATCTCGTTGCCTGCCCAGATGTTGTTTATTGCCTCAATAAGAAAATCTTTGACAAGCACATTTTCAATACTGAAATCTATGCTGCTGCCGATAAAAAGCATTTTACCGAGTTTTTTGAATGTAAGATGGTTTATGAATTTGCCGATTTTCATAATCGGCATTTTGAATTTTTCTATGGAACTGCGCTCCACACTGAAACCGCCCGCGTAGCCGCAGAAATCGTCAAAATCATTTTCCATTGAATCAAAAATGCCGACAAGAAGCTGATTAAAACGGTTTTTCATAAAGGTTGCCGCGTCAAGGCCGCCTTTATCCCATTCAAAATCCTCCACATGCTCTGTTGTTATGTTCATTGCGCTGTCATCAATAACAACCCTGCGTATGGGAGCGGGGTATCCGCACAGAGCGCCCGTGTTAATATCATAAAGCCTGTTGCCTTTTGGGGTAACAATGCTGTCAATATTCTGGCAGTGAGTATGGCCTGTGAAAATGTATCTGAGCCCCGCGTCCGCCAGTTCGGCGGATGCTTTTTCATATTCGCCGAGCATATCCCTCTTGCTTACAAGAGGATAGGCGGGGAACGGAGGCAGAACGGGATGATGAGTCATGGCAAAAATAAACTGACCGTCCTGTTTCGCCTTCGCGAGCTGTTCTTTAATCCAGTTCATGGTTTCCGTGTAATATCCGCAAAAGCTTTTGCCGTTGCCGTCGTCATTGAGGCAGAGAAGCCTGTAGCCGTCGGCGAGCTGAACTACATAACTCATCGAGCGTTTGTCTTCCGCAATAGCTTCGTTAAAGCCGAAATCCTTGTACATTTCGCGAAGCTCCTCACGGCGCACAACACTGCCGTCATCCTCGCCTATTGTGTTGCCGTCATCGTCAACGCCTCGAAGTCCGTAGTCATGCGTTGCCGTTATTACATAAACCCTTTTGCCCTTTTCTTTAAGAGCGCAGAGTTTTTTTATCATTTCCTCATGGTTGGGGCGTTCGCCGCTTTTGGTAAGGTCGCCCGCAATCAGAATTATGTCGGAATCCTCTTTCGCGGCAAGAATATCAAAGGCGGAGTCTATAATCGCCTCCGATTCATCTGTGCAGGTCTGGTCGATATGGCCGCTCGGCCCCATTCTTTTTACACTCCATAAATGCGTGTCGGTAATAAGATAAAATTTAAGCATATATTTCTCCCGAAAAATAATTCAAGCAAGGCGCGTCATTCTTGCGGCGCACCCTGCTTTATTATTGATTATAAACCTGTTTTTTCTTTGATATAAGCCCTTGCCAAGCAGGCATACTCATAAGGGTTCGCCTTGGCGGGATCCTGTTCCGCCTCAACAACTACCCAGCCCTCATAATCCGCTTTCGCGAGAATATCAAAAACGGGAGTGAAATCAAAGTCTCCGTCACCTGGCACGGTAAACGCGCCGGCGCGCACGCAGTCAAGAAAGCTCCAGCCCTTTGCCTTGCCTTCGTCAATAACGCTCTGACGGATGCTCTTGAGGTGAACATGCTTTACTCTGTTTACATATTTTTCAAGAACCGCGACCGCGTCCTCACCCGCGAAAGCAAGATGACCGGTGTCAAAAAGAAGATAAACAAGGTCGGGGTCAGTTATTTGCATAAGTTTGTCGATTTCTTCGGAGGTCTGAACGCCCGTGCCCATATGGTGATGTATTGTGAAATACATTCCCTTTTCTTTCGCCAGTCTGCCCATTTCATTAAAGCCCTTCGCTATAAGAGCCCACTGATCGTCGGTATAAACGGGCTTTTCGCCGAAAATGCTCACGGGTTTGCCCTGAATGGAGTTGCCCTGTTCCGACGCGCCTATTACCCTCGCGCCGAGAGCGTAAAGAAAATCTCTGTGCTTTATAAACGCCTCGATTGTCGCGTCATAACCGTCGGAAAGGAGGAGCGATGAGAACCACGCGTTGCAGATTCTCATACCTCTGACCTCTAACTTATGTTTAAGAGTTTCAACATCTTTAGGATATTTGTTGCCTATTTCACTGCCCGTGAAACCGCTGAGCGCCATTTCGCTTATGCACTGTTCAAATGTGTTTTCCGCCCCAAGGTCGGGAAGATCGTCATTAGTCCACGCGATGGGCGCTATTGCGAGATTGACCTTTTCTTTGTTAAGCATTGTTTTTTCTCCTTATCAGTAAAGTCTTGCTTTTTCTATATTTTCCTGCATTTCTTCGTACGCGAGCCTTACCCTTTCACTCTCCGAAACCTCGGCAACGCCGACACGCCACCAGGCGTCATAACCGTCGCTCATACTGCCGTGGGCTACCTTAATATCGAAAAGAACGGGGCCTTCCTGCTTTTTGGAATCCGCGAGAGCTTCGCGTAGCTCTTTTATGTTTGTTACGCGGTAGGCTTTGCAGCCGTAACCCTCCGCGATTTTCGCGTAATCAACGGGAACAATGGGGCCGTCAAGCATTCCGGTAACGGGGTTGCGCTCCTGAAATCTTGTGCCGAATGTGTCTGTTCCCTGGTTGTTCTGCAGGTTTTCAATGCAGCCCCAGCCGGAGTTGTCAAAAAGCATAACATTGATTTTCGCGTGCTCCATAACAGCAGTGTAAAGCTCGCTGTGAAGCATAATGAACGACCCGTCGCCGACCATTGTGTAAACCTCTCTGTCGGGCTCCGCCAGCTTTACGCCGAGAGCGGCGCAGACTTCATAGCCCATGCAGGAAAAGCCGTATTCAACATGATATGATTTGGGCCTTGAAGAACGCCAGAGCCTTTGCAGGCAGCCGGGAAGACTGCCCGACGAGCCGACCACTATTGAATCGGGGGCGATAAGCTTGTTGATTTCGCCGAGAGCACGGGTCTGCGAGAGAGCGTCCTGAAGGTAAACGCTGTAATTACGGTCAACCTCGGCGTTGTACGCGCTTTTGGCGTCAGCTATCTCTTCGCCCCAGTCGGAATAGTATTCCTCATCCATAAGGCCGCCCATAATGTCAAGCAGCGCGCCTTTGGCATCCGAAATAACCGAAACGGCATCCATCTTGAACGCGTCAAACGGTGAAACATTTATTGTGAGCATTTTCACATCGGGGTTCTGGAAAAGCCATTTTGAGGATGTGGTGAAATCGGTAAGCCTTGTGCCTACGGCAATAATAAGATCCGCCTGTTTCGCCAGGGCGTTCGCGGCAGGGCCGCCCGTAACGCCTATGCCGCCGAGGTTAAGCGGATGATCCCAGCGGATGTTGCCTTTGCCCGCCTGGGTTTCGCCGATGGGGATATTGAACTTTTCGGCAAATATTTTCGCGGTATCCCACGCTTCGGAATATGTGACGCCGCCGCCGACTATAAGCAAGGGTTTTTCGCTTGATGCGATAAGTTTTACAGCCCTGTTTATTTCGCGTGTTGAAGCGCTTCTTCTGTCAATATACCATACTCTTTTCTGAAGAAAATAATCGGGGTAATCAAACGCCTCACCCTCAACATCCTGCGGCATTGCAAGGCAGACCGCTCCTGTTTCGGCAGGGTCCGTAAGCACGCGGAAAGCGTTAATGCACGCCGTCATAAGCTGCTCCGGGCGAACTATTCTGTCCCAATATTTGCAAACCGGTTTGAAGGCGTCATTAGCCGTTGTGGAGTAGCCGGTCGGCTGCTCTATCTGCTGAAGAACAGGGTCGGGCTGACGGCAGGCGAATGTGTCGCCGGGCAGAAGCAAAAGAGGTATTCTGTTAGCTGTCGCGGTTCCCGCGGCTGTAACCATATTGAGCGCGCCGGGGCCTATTGACGATGTGCAGGCTATTATTTTACGGCGGCAGTTCTGTTTGGCAAAACCGATTGCCGCGTGAGCCATACCCTGCTCATTGTGGCCCTGATAAAACTTGAGATTGTGGCCGCCCTGTTCAAGTGCCTGACCCAGGCCTACCACGCAGCCGTGCCCGAAAATACCGAAAATACCGTCAACGAATTTTGTTTCAACTCCGTCAAAACTGACATACTGATTGTCAAGAAATTTAACAAGAGCCTGTGACATTGTGAGCTTCATATTATACCTCCGCTTATATTCATATCCATTTGATTATATACTGTATATTGTAAATTTTCAAGGCTTTAAGAAGCAAAAGGCACAAAATATAAAATATTTAGGTACTGTCAAAAAACAAAGAAAAGCGCGTTTTACAATTATTTTATGAAAAACCGAAAAATGTCTTGACAACGGGTAATCAATGTTGTATTATATCAAGGCATTCAGCAAAACGATCCACTAGCTCAGGCGGTAGAGCACTTGACTTTTAATCAAGGTGTCCGGGGTTCGAGTCCCCGGTGGATCACCACAACTCCCGTCGAAAGGCGGGAGTTTTTTTATTTGCCCGGTGGGCGGTTTTCATCTTTGTGTCAACCGAAACCGCTCCGATTTCGTTCAAGTGTTGCGATTTTGTTTTTAATCTGTTCTACGGTCATTTTGAGCATTTCCTTTCATATTTTTTTGTATAAAAAAAGCCCTCACATTTCTGTAAGAGCTTTAAATATATAATAAAAAACGCCTTGTAAAAACAAAGCGTTTTCGGCAAGCGAGCGGACTCGAACCGCCCCTTCGTCCATCAACGCGTGCTGCCACCTTCACCACTACTTGCCACGATTATAATACCATATTTTCAGTACTTTGTCAACCATTGTTGTATTATATCAAGGCATTCAGCAAAACGATCCACTAGCTCAGGCGGTAGAGCACTTGACTTTTAATCAAGGTGTCCGGGGTTCGAGTCCCCGGTGGATCACCACAACTCCCGTCGAAAGGCGGGAGTTTTTTTATTTGCCCGGTGGGCGGTTTTCATCTTTGTGTCAACCGAAACCGCTCCGATTTCGTTCAAGTGTTGCGATTTTGTTTTTAATCTGTTCTACGGTCATTTTGAGCATTTCCTTTCATATTTTTTTGTATAAAAAAGCCCTCACATTTCTGTAAAGAGCTTTAAATATATAATAAAAAACGCCTTGTAAAAACAAAGCGTTTTCAGCAAACGGTCGGACTTGCACCGACCCTTCGTCCATCAACGCGTGCTACTGCCGTCACTCCGTTTGCTATTTTCAAAATACCATATTTTCAGCACTTTGTCAACCATTGCTTTTTAACGGCGTTAACAGAGCGTTTTATATCTAAAGTTACAGGGCTCAAAACTTCTCTTATGGTGAGAGATTTACTGCCTGTATCTGTGTTTAAATAAGACCGTTTGATTTCATAGCCAACTTGTTATTTTGGTCGTACAGTTCTTTTAATTTTGCTTTTTCTTCTTCAGTAAGTTCTCTTCTTTCAGGGAGATAATAACCGTCAAATTCTTCCGCGTCTTTCGGTTTTATCAGATTATCATAGCCTGCAAATAAAGATTCTTTTTCCATTGCTTTTCAACCTCCTGATTTCATATCTTCATTTATTTTTGACTTTTTCCACTTTAAAGTATCTTCAAATCTTTTTCTGTAAATTTCATACGCCTTTTCTTCACTGCCGATAGTGCCGTCGCCGTAGTGGTATCTGTCATATAAGCGGTCATACAATTCTTCTATTCTGAGCCCAAATTCATTTGGTTCACCTTTGGAATCGACGCCTTTTGCCCCAAACAAACCGCAAAGCTCTACCAGAACATTACCAACATTATCTGTCATCAAAAGTTTTTCATCAAATCCCGCTTCTTTCACTTTTTCTTTGCGGGCTTCTTTGTGCTTTTTGTTGCAGTCATTTTTGGAGCAAATTCACCGAGCCCGTATTTTTTTCTTGTGGCTTCTGAAAAATAGTTTGTCGGTTCAGTATAAACTATTTTTTTGATTTTGCTTTTTGTGTCTGCCATAACAGAATCCTCCAAAATTAAATATTTTTTAAGAACATCCTTTTTGATACACTTTCACGCATATGCTGTTCCTTTTGTGTTTTCAACATTATCCGCCGCATTTTTGCCGTAACATTTATTACTTTTTTACCATCTGTATAATTTTTTAATTATATCATTCATTGCCTGTATAATCAACTGTCCGCTTTAAATGTCGCTTCAAGGGCGACATTTAAAACGCGTGTTAAACTTTATCAGGATTCTTTTTATTATTCAAGTTTATGTGCGAAGCCCGTGTTCATAAGCCGCATCACCTTCAGGTGCTTTTTTCAACGCGTGTGTAAATATCTTAATTATCTTCGCTGTCTGCGCCTCTGCCGCCGAACCACTGCCTGTTTGAATTGTTTATTTCATTCCCATTTTGTTTCATTTTCTCAACATTTCCGGCTCAATCAACCGCCCGTGCGGAACAAATTATCGACCGAAATCGGAAAAATGTATTGACAAGCGCGCCTTTTATCATATATAATACATCTCGCAACAAAAATAAATTACGGTCGTTTAGCGCAGCTGGTAGCGCATCCGCTTGACGTGCGGGAGGTCACAGGTTCAAGTCCTGTAACGACCACCAGGAAACAAGGCAGACATTTTTGTCTGCCTTGTTTATTTATGTTTTTGAACGGCGCAGAACCTGTGACATCCGGTAAAGGGGTCCCCGGAAAACGGAGTTTTTCGGGGAAAAGGAGGAGCGGCGAAGTGAGTGAGAGCCCGCGCGCTCAGGGATTGCAAGGCGCGGATGCGAAAGATACGCAGCACGCGACGACGCGGTTCAAGTCCCGTAACGACCACCAGGAAAAGAGGCAGGCTTTTCGCTCTGCTTCTTTTTATTTTATGTTTTTCCGGCACAAAACCTGCGGCCTCGGAGAGGGAGTCCCCGAAAAACTGAGTTTTTTGGGGAGAAGGAGGAGCGGCGAAGTGAGTGAGAGCCCGCGCGCTCAGGGATTGCAAGGCGCGGACGCGAAAGATACGCAGCACGCGACGACGCGGTTCAAGTCCCGCAACGGCCGCCACCATAGGACAACCAAATGATACAAGTTTGGCTGTCCTTTTTTTGTCAAAACGCCTTATATCAAGGGGGTACGGATATTCGTAAAATGAAACGCTCGCAGCAGCGTATTTTTTTGATTTTCCGCTTGAAAAACTTTTTCAGGCGGTGTATAATACGCTCGTACCAATCGAATAAACATCAAATAAGTGTGTTGCCAAAGGCGTAAATCCGGCTTTTTGACAGCACGCTTTTTATTTTTTTTGAAAGGAAAGAAATATGGATAACAATCAACACTTGGAAAATGAAAAAATCGGAGCATTGATGCGCAAATACGCTATACCATGCATTATATCGCTGCTTGTCGGTGCGCTTTATAACATCGTTGACCAGATATTTATCGCAAACGCCCCGTACCTCGGTTCATACGGCAACGCCGCCAACACAGTGGTGTTCCCTCTGACGGTAATCGCGCTTGCAATCGCCGTAATGATCGGTGACGGGTGCTGCGCATTTGCCAGCCTGAGCCTCGGCAGAAAAGAAAACGAAAAAGCTGAGAAAAGCGTCGGCAATTCAATAGTCGCGGTGCTTGCGGCAGGTTTTATTCTGACTGCCGTATATCTGATTTTCAGCAAACAGATAATCGCGGTTTTCGGCGGCACGGTCAATGAGCAAACATACCGCCACTCAAAGGAATATTTCTTTTACATTTCGCTCGGTATTCCGTTTTATATGTTCGGTCAGGCTCTCAACCCCGTTATCAGGGCGGACGGAAGCCCGCGTTTTGCCATGGTTTCTACCGTCTCGGGCGCTCTTGTAAACATTATTCTTGACCCTGTTTTTATTTTTTTATTCAAATGGGGTATGATGGGTGCCGCCGTGGCAACGGTTCTCGGTCAGATTGTCACCGCCGTTCTTGCCGTATGGTATATTGCGCATATGAAGCTTATAAAACCGGGCAAATCCGATTTTAAACCGGACATAAGCGTTTGCAAAAAAACGCTTGCCGCGGGTGTAACCAGCTTTTTGTCGCAGATTTCATTGGTTGCAGCTATGGCGGCTATCAACAATATGATTCGCAAATACGGAGCGCTCGACGCCGTGTTCGTGCAGGAACAATACGCGCAAATTCCCATGGCTGTGGTCGGCATTGTTATGAAGTTTTTCCAGATTGTTATCTCAATCGTCGTGGGTATGGCAGCCGGCTGTATTCCTCTTGTCGGTTATAATATGGGAGCCGCGAAAACACAGCGTGTCAAAGAGCTGTTCAAAAAGCTTCTGATTTCCGAAGCGTGCGTCGGATTAATCGCTCTGATTACGGTTGAGGTGTTTCCGACCCAGCTTATACGGATTTTCGGCGCCGCAAACGAAAGCGTATATTATACGGATTTCGCTGTCAGGGCATTCCGGATTTATCTGCTGATGACGGTATTCGCCTGCGTCAACAAAGCGTGCTTCATCTTTTTGCAGGCAATGGGCAGAACAGCCGAATCAACGGCACTGTCAATGATAAGGGAGATTGTGTTCGGCGTGGGCTTTGCGCTGCTGCTTCCGCTTTTTTTCGGGCTTGACGGTGTGCTTTATTCAATGCCGCTGTCGGAGTTTCTTACATTTATTGTTTCGGCTGTAATCATTTTCAGGGTGAACAAAGATCTTAACCGTCAGTCTGTCAATAAAATTATCAGAAGCGCCTGCTGAACTCAAACGCCCTTAATTTAAAATCATAACCACCCGTAAAACGGGTGGTTTGCACAAGGGCTATAAGCCCTGT